>JACCDI010799777.1_pt1 | contig 13074 bp, 9 predicted proteins | sample 7442791 | NCBI WGS metagenome assembly JACCDI01 (sample SAMN15323434, study PRJNA562643) | freshwater metagenome | isolation source: river surface water | place: USA:Blue River Watershed | collected 2017-08-15
CATAGTACTAAATATTCCCTTAGTTTTGTGGGACAAAGAAATTATCATGGATATACAAAACACACAGAGTCAGATGCGCAAGGGCGTTTTGGAGTTTTGCATATTGTCCATCATTCAAAAAGGCGAAGTCTATCCTAGTGATATCGTTGAACAAATGAAAGCGGCCAATTTGCATATTTTAGAAGGTACCCTGTATCCCTTATTGACTCGATTAAAAAATGCAGGTTTACTAAATTATAGATGGGTGGAAAGTGTAAGTGGGCCACCAAGAAAATATTTTGTGTTAACCGAGGACGGCAATCAAGCATTTGAAGTATTGCTAAAAACTTGGAATGAAATGACCGCTGCAGTAAATCAATTGACACAAAGTGCTAACAACAACACTAACGCCGAAGCTCAACAGGCTTCTTAAATACAAATAACATGAACAAAGTAATCAATATCAATTTTCAAGGTCGTATTCTTCCTATTGAAGAACAAGCTTATGAAATATTAAAACAGTATATCGCTTCTTTACAAGTGTATTTTGCGAATGAAGAAGGTCGTGATGAAATTATCAATGACATTGAGTGCAGGGTTGCAGAATTATGCGAAGATAAATTAAAGAAAGGGGAGGTATGTATTAACGAAGCCACCATCAATTTAATTATTGAGAGCATAGGCCGACCTGCTGATTTTGAAGCACAGGATGGTTTCGAACAAAGCACGCGGAATAACAACACTCAAAATGCGGAGCGTAACCAGCAGCAACAAGCTTGGGAGTTTACCACTCAAAAACGATTGTATCGTGACGAACAAAATAAAGTGTTGGGTGGGGTGTGTAGCGGTATTGCCAACTACTTTAATATAGATCCATTGGTGGTAAGAATTTTATGGATATTTTTAGTTGGTGTTAATATTTTAGGATATTTAATTTTATGGATTGCAGTGCCTAGTTCTTCTGTAAAAGAAGTAGGAGGTGTTCGTAAAAGATTGTTTAGAGACATTGATCATAAAATAATTGGAGGTGTTTGTGCTGGATTAGCCAAATACTTTAGTATCAGAGTAGGTATTATCCGATTGTTATTTTTAATTCCATTCATTCGTTTTATTTTTAATTTTGAACATTTTCATTTGTTTCAATTTTGGGAGAGTCCAGATTTTCCAAGTTTCTTAGATTTTACCTTTAGCCCAGGTGCCATTTTTGTATACATTGTATTGTGGTTGGTTTTGCCAGAAGCAAAGACCAGTGCAGATAAATTAGAAATGGTTGGGGAGAAAGTAGATTTGAATAGTATTAAAAATACCATTCAAAATGATATGGAAGGTTTTGGCAAAAGAGCACAAAGCTGGGGAAATGAATTTTATAAAAAACGCAATGAATACAAGGCCGATCAATCGGATTCGCGCTCGGCTGAAAACGCTGAAAGAAATGATTCAGGGGATCAGCCATATAGCTCCACAGCGCAAAACAAAGGATGCTTTCATTTTGTGGGCCGTGTGATTACCATAAGCATTAAAGTGTTTGTTTATTTTGTATTGGGTATCATAGGAATTTCTTTATTAGCAGCTTTATTTGGAATTGGAGTTGCTGGCACTTCACTATTGCCTCTTAAAAGTTTTGTATTGGAGGATGGCATTCAATCATGGACAGCCATTGGTACCATTTTATTTTTTGTATGGGTACCCATTTTAGCCATCGTTACTTCTATCATTAGAAAAATTGCAGGATTTAAAAAGTCGAATGTATGGGTAAGATCCAGTTTTATTGCATTGTGGGTAATTGGATGGGTTTGTATATTCTACTTTTTTAGCAGTTTAGGGAATAGTTTCTCAAAACACAATGTGCCAGTAGAGGAAAAAGTACAATTGACAAATGCCAAACTTGACTATTTAGAATTAACTGCAACGCCTAAAATGAAATATTATGAAGACAATTGGTTTCAAATTACTCCATTCAATTATTATGGTGACCAAGACACTGTTTTTGTAAGAAATTTACGTGTTAGAATTGTGCAGTCCAAAACAGATAGCTTTGAAATTAAAGTGGTAAAATTAAGTAACGGGAAAACTATACAGGAGGCCAATACACTTGCCAATAATATCAATTTTAGTCTCACACAACAAGATTCTGTTTTGTATTTAGATCGCGGAATTGGCATTAATAAAAAGAATAAGTTTCGCAACCAGCATATTATCATGACCATTGCGGTGCCTGTTGGAAAAAGATTTTTAATAAGTAATAAAGGATGGTCTCAAACCAATGTGCGTATCAATAGAAAGGGAATGCGAACCGAAACTATTGACCGAATTACAGACGATAATGACTGGTATGACGAATGGAATGAACCTTGGGACAGCGAATCGTTCTCCTATGAGCAGGGGGTTGAATATAAGATGACCACTGCTGGTTTAGAAAAAATAAGACGTGTGAGTGGGGAGGAAGAGAAGGATGATAAGTATGAGGAAGGCGAGGGACCAGATGACATTGAACAAAAATTGCAAAAATTGAAAGAAGAACGTATGCAATTAGAACAGGATTTGCAAAAATCGAAATCTAAAAAAGAGGAAAAAGTTGCAATAGAGCGTAATGACAAAAAAGAGAACTTGCCAGTAAAAGGGGAATTGAGTACCGTTAAATCGGTAGCGAGCAAATTTGTAGACATTCAATGGGTATTAGATAGATTCTCTTATTAAACAGTTCAACAATTACCTAGTTGAGTTAGGTTTGGATGGATACGATTGATTTTGGATTGCCACCCCCTCTGAATAAGAGGGGGTGTTTTATTTAGGATGCTTTTTGTATATCTTTGCGCAAATACAAATTCCATGAGTGAAATTTTAAACACCCCATTTACACATAAGCATATTGCACTTGGTGCTAAAATGGCTCCCTTTGCAGGTTATTATATGCCCATTAGTTATACAGGGATTAATGATGAACATGCTGCAGTTAGAAACAATGCGGGCGTGTTTGACGTGAGTCATATGGGTGAGTTTATTTTAAGAGGAGAAAATGCTTTGGACTTAATTCAACGCGTAACAAGTAATGACGCTTCCGTTTTAGAAGATGGTAAAGCACAATACAGTTGCTTGCCCAATGCAACAGGCGGAATTGTAGATGATTTATTGGTATACTGTGTAGAAAAAAACAAAGTATATATGTTGGTAGTGAATGCTTCCAATATTGAAAAAGACTGGAACTGGATTGCACAACATAATACCTTAGGAGTTGAAATGCATAATATAAGCGCCAAAACTGGATTGCTTGCAGTGCAAGGTCCCAACGCGACTAAGATTGTGCAGACGATGACCAAAATGGATGTATTAAATATGCCCTATTATAGTTTCGCAAAAGGTGTTTTATTAGATATAGATAATGTGTTGATTAGCGCTACGGGTTATACGGGTGCAGGTGGAGTTGAAATTTATTTTGAAGACATCAATGACAATGCCAATAAAATCTGGGATGCTTTGTTTGAAGCGGGTGCTGAATACGGAATAAAACCTATTGGCTTAGGCGCGAGAGACACTTTAAGATTAGAAATGGGCTTCTGCTTATATGGAAATGATATTGACGATACCACTAGTCCCATAGAAGCAGGATTGGGTTGGATTACCAAGTTTACCAAAACCTTTACCAACTCAGCAGCTTTACAAGCACAAAAAGAAGCAGGGGCGACTAAGAAATTAGTAGGTTTTGAAATGATTGACAGAGGAATACCTCGTCATTATTATATTATTAAAGACGAAGCGGGCAATGAAATTGGCTCGGTAACTTCTGGAACACAGGCGCCAAGTTTAGGGAAAGCCATTGGCTTGGGCTATGTAGCTACTTCTCATGCGAAAGTGGGCACTGAAATTTTTATTGACATTCGTAATACACCCGTGAGAGCAAAAGTGGTTAAATTCCCATTTAAATAATTTGAAAATAATTTAAATCGTAAAAAGGGGCAATGCCCCTTTTTTATTGCGTATAAATACTTGAATTTAACATTTGTCTGCTTTGCATTTTTGTTGTTCATAAAAAAATATAAAAAATGAAAGCAATTAAAAACAAAGTGCAACTTGTGGGAAGGCTAGGTGCCGATCCAGAAATCAAAATTTACGGCGAAAATAAAAAACTAGCCAGTTTAAGATTAGCGGTTAATGACCGATATAAAAATATCAAAGGGGAGTGGATAGATGAAACCCAATGGTTTAGTTTATTGGCATGGTCAAAATTAGCGCTCTATGTAGAAAAATATTTAGCAAAAGGCGCAGAATTGGCCGTGGAAGGGCGTTTAGTGAATAAATCCTTTACAGATAAGACAGGTGTAAAAAGAGTAAGTACCGAAATTGTATTAAGTGAAGTGTTAATTTTATCTAAACAGAAGGAATTACTAGTGGATCAAAAAACTGTTTAGTATCTTTGTGGCATGAGTAATAAGGAGATACAAAAACCAAGTTTACATACGATACTTACGCCACAATTATTAGACTTGTATGAAGTGAAAGATAGTATTGTTGTCATCATTGATGTATTTAGAGCTACCTCAACGATGGCAACAGCATTATACAATGGGGCTACTAAAATTATTCCTGTTGACAGTGCAGAAGCATGTATAGAAATGGGAAAGGCCACTGGTGGCATCACAGCTGGAGAGCGTGATGGTAAAATAATTCCTGGATTGGCTTATGGTAATTCACCTTCAGAATACCCTCGTGATTTTATTGAAAATAAAACATTGGTCATTACCACTACCAACGGAACCAAATTATTGCACATGGCATTGCGTCAAGGTGCCAAGGAAGTGATTACGGGTTCTTTTCCCAACTTATCTAAAGTAGTTGACTATTTAAAGGCACAAAATGCACCTGTCATTTTAGGCTGTTCAGGATGGAAGAATAGATTCAATATAGAAGATACCTTATTTGCTGGTGCAGTCATTGAGGCGGTAAAAGACCATTTTACCATTCATTGTGATAGTAGTTTCATGGCCAATCAGCTTTATAATCAACAAAAAGGCAACTTGCCTGAGTATATCAAGACCCTTACGCATTGGCATCGCCTGGCATCCTATGGATTAGAGGCGGATATGCTTTATTGTGTCACCCCAGACATCGCTCCAAGTTTGCCCCTATTTAAAGAGGGGGCGCTCATAAATGGAGCATAAGAATATCGATTTTTAGCCTGCAATTGTGTACATTTGCAAATTGCCCTTTTCAAAGGGGCAAATTGTATCATTTATGGCATTACCCTACTTAGTAAAACACATTTATAGCTACGGAACCGAAGAGGTAATTAGACGTGGGAAAAAGATTTTCGCACTGAAAAATATCGAATTGGTAAAGTTTGATCCTTTGCTAGGGAGCATACATTGTCGCGTAAAAGACGATGGTTACAGTACCTATTATAAAGTAACCATTGAAAATTTTAAAAGTCCAGCCACCCTTTCTTTAAGATGTGGTTGTCCTTATAATTTGTCAGAAGTATGTAGGCACAAAGCCGCCGCCTTATTTTTTGTGCAAGATTTGCTGGATAAAAATTTATTGGACTATAAGCAAACTTCCTATGTAACGACTCATACACAATTGCGCACCAAGAATTTGGATTTAAAAATGATTAGAATGCTTTGTTCAAAAACTACTTTTGAAAAAGCCGAGACTACCCTTAAATCCAACAGACCTCATATTGTAGAAAGTGCGAATGAAAAAGTGGTAGCTGAATTAGAAGAAAAGGGAAATACCTATAAAATAATTATTCAAAAAAATGAGGAGCGCTTTTTTGATACCTCTTGCAACTGTTTGAGTGAAACAGAATATCCGCTTTGTATACATAAGACCATTTTGTTGTTACAGTTATTCCAATTAAAAGGAGCAGATTATTTTGATACCATAAGAAACTGGGACCGGGAGAAGAATAAATTATTAGCACTCTATGGTTATTCTCTGGATGATTATATCGAAGACAAATTTGAATTTACGTATCATGAGGGTAAGCCCTATTTAAAGGTATTGGATGAACGCATTCAAAAAGTGAATGCTGGTCCAGTGACTACTATGCGTAAAATCCCTAAGTCCAATGACTGGGATATAGAACAAGATGGATCGGCAGGGGAAAATAAGATTGCCAAAACCATTGAGCGTTATGGTTTGGTGATTCAGCAAAATACCAATGAGTATCCCTTTTTAACTTTAAGTATTGTAAGAGGGGAAGTGAATGAAGAGGGCACCACTTTTGTTGGAAAAGTTGAGAAAATTGATTTGCCTAAGTTTGTAACACCGGAAGATATCAAAGAAGAGGACCGAAATTTATTACAAACTGTCCGGAAAATACAAACAACGGAGCTCACTAAATATTTAAATAAGAACTCTCCCTTTATGGGGATTTGGGATACCATCTTGCACGCAGAAGATGCAAGCTTGCCAGTGGAGACTAAGGAGTTGATTCAGGAATACATGCATCCTAAACTAGAAAAATTGTGGAGAGACATTTCAGAGCATCCATTTAATTTTCACTTGCCCGCGAATAAACCATTTACAACAGCCAACTTGCAAAAAGCAGAGTTGGTGTTTAATACAATCCAGCCAAGCTTTAAAGTTGAAAAAGAAGCAGATAGGTACCTCATTTATGCTCAGGTGAATCTTCCAGAAGGAAAAATTGCTTTGGACGAGAACCATGCAAAGTCTCATTATATTTTCCAATACCATCATCAGTTTTTCACATGGAAAAACAGAGAAGATCTAAAGTGGGTGGAGGCTTTCATGCCAACTGGCTTTAATGAAATTGAATTGGAGCATTGGCCGGATTATTTACAAACTACTTTATTGCCTTTGTCTAAATTATATGCGGTAGAATTAGGCAATGTGAAGCAAGAGAAATTAAGAGGGGTAAAACCACAATTGCAAATACTGTTAAAAGAAGACAGAGACTTTTTATTATTTGAACCTATTTATACCTATAAAGATATTGTAGTAACAAAGGACGATGGGCCCTCTGTAATACAACAACAAGGTGAAAAAATTATTATCCTAGAAAGAGATTTAGCAGCAGAAAGAAGTCTCATGGGCGTGATAGAACAATTACACTCTGGATTTGTGCGTCCGAACGAAGGGAATGTTTTGGCATTGAAAGGTGCAGACGTGCTAAAAAACAATTGGTTTTTCTTATTCATTGATACCCTGAAAGAGAAGCAAATTCCTTTGTTTGGTTCTGAAAATCTAAAGCAGTTTAAGTTCAATACAGCCAAGCCTGCTACCAAATTATATATCAGTAGCAATACAGACTGGTTCGATGCCAAAGTGGAAATATCTTTTGGCGATCAGAAAGTATCGGTTCAAGATATTAAAAACATGTTGTCTAATAAGCAGCAATTTGTGCCTTTAAAAGATGGTAGTTTGGGCGTATTGCCGGAACAGTGGTTGAACAAATATTCTTTATTGTTCAAAGTGGGAGAAGGGAAAACAGATAACTTAAAACTAAGCAAGTACCATTTTTCTATATTAGATGAATTGTATGAGCAAAGAGATGAGGAAGAATTGATTTTCCAATTAGAAGGAAAATATGAAAAGATAAGAGAGAAGTACTCCATTGCTGATGTACCACCGCCAGCGCACCTAACACCCATTTTACGCCCTTATCAAATAAGTGGTTTTCAGTGGTTGAATTATTTGCACGATGTACAGTGGGGAGGTATTTTGGCGGATGATATGGGATTGGGTAAAACCATTCAAACCCTTTCCTTCTTACAACATTTGAAAGAAAAGAATGGCAAGTTGACTGCATTGGTAGTGTGTCCAACTACGCTATTGTATAACTGGCAAAATGAATTGAAAAAATTTACACCAAGCTTAAGTTTCCGAATTCATCATGGGGGTACTAGAAGTAAAAATCAATTGTTCTCAGAACCTGTAGAAGTAATTATTACTACTTACGGTACTTTAAGAAGTGATATTAAAATGTTCTCTGAAGTATTGTTTGATTATGTGATTTTAGATGAAAGCCAGGCCATTAAAAATCCTTCTAGTAAAGTAACAAAGGCTGCCTGTCTATTGAAAGCAACCAATAAATTGTGTTTGAGTGGTACGCCATTGCAAAACAATACTTTTGATATTTATGCGCAAATGAATTTCCTAAACCCAGGTATGCTAGGAACAGTTGAATATTTTAAGCATAATTTTTCTATGCCTATTGACAAGTTTGACGAAAAGGAGCAAAAAGAGCATTTAAGAAAATTTGTATTCCCATTCATATTGCGTCGTACTAAAGAGCAGGTGGCAAAGGATTTGCCAGAAAAACAAGAAATGGTATTGTATTGCGAAATGGGTACAGCGCAAAGAAAAATTTATGAAGCGTATAGAAATGATTATCGTGATAAATTAATTGGGATGGTGGAGGAAAAGGGAATTCAAAAATCTCAATTATCCATCTTGCAAGGCTTAATGAAATTGCGTCAAATTTGTGATAGCCCAGCTATTATTAAAGATGAGGCCTATCCAAATGAATCTGTTAAACTAACTGAATTAACTCGAGAAATTACAGAGAATATAGGGGATCATAAGGCGTTGGTGTTTTCTCAGTTCTTAGGTATGTTGGGTTTAATTAAAGAAGAACTCACAAAATTAGGAATTGATTACGAGTATTTTGATGGAGGTAGTACGATACAAGAAAGAGAAAAAGCGATTGAGCGTTTTCAAAACGATCCAAATTGTAGAGTATTCTTAATCTCTTTAAAAGCAGGTGGTGTGGGCTTGAACTTAACTGCTGCTGACTATGTCTACATTGTAGACCCATGGTGGAATCCTGCTGTAGAACAACAAGCTATTGATAGAACCCACCGCATTGGACAAACCAAAAATATATTTGCGTATCGAATGATTTGTAACGATACAGTAGAAGATAAAATTTTGAAACTACAAGATCGAAAAAGATCTTTGGCCAAGGAACTTATTTCCGATGAGGAAGGCTTCGTGAAGTCCTTGACCAAAGATGATATAGCGTATTTATTCAGTTAGTAATTAAGAACGCTTTTATTCAATTTATTTTATTACCTACAGCACTATTTCATTTCTGCTGCTGCAATGGATGCTTTTGGATTTTTCAAAAATTCATCCTTGCATTCTTTTGAGCAAAAACCCAATACTTTGTTATCATAGTGTGTGGTATCACTAATGCCTGCAGTTACCGGCATGCCACAAGTTGGATCCTTTTTGTTATTCACTAAACTAACATCATAGTTATTAGTAGCTAGGGAATCTATTGCCATGGCGGCAGCAGAATCAGCTGCGGCTGCTTCTGTAGTGGCAGCATCCGCTGATGGGTTATTACACGCGGTAAACAAAATACCGGCACAGATAAAAGCAGTTCCAAGGATTTTTTTCATAGGGTTGATTTTAGTATCTATTTCAAAAATACGAAGGCAAATGGGCATTTTAAAACTAACAACTATTATTTTTTATAGCCTAATCTTCTCCTTTAAAGCCTTAGAGACCAAATTATAGCTTTCATTGGGGCTTATTTGTTCATTTATTATCTATTTTTACAGCCTGAATCCTAATTGTAGGAATTAAACATGAAACAGGAACCATTACATATCTTATTGACGCGTGCAAATTTTGCACCGGTCCCTGTATTGAACAGCCCCATCAGGTTGCCGCTTGCGGTTAGATTTTCACCGCGACGTGGATTCTGATAGGACGAGCAATTGGCACTTGCCCCTATCAGTGGAAAAAGCCCCGAATTTTGATAGAAACGCCAGAAGTGTCATTTTTTTAAATTTTAGAGATTATTGGAACAGCAAATTATAGTACGTGTAGCCCATAGTGGCGATATACATTATGCAATAGCCATTACAGATGAAATGGCTTCTTCTGCAAAAGCGCGTGGAACGGGCATTGCAAAACGAAGCCCTGAATATGTTGCCAAAAAAATTGAGGAAGGCAAGGCTGTAGTGGCTCATACTGCAGATGGAACCTGGGTAGGCTTTTGTTATATAGAAGCATGGCAACATGGTCAGTTCGTAGCCAATAGTGGATTGATAGTTGCTCCAGCATTTAGAAAAAGCGGGATTGCAAAAAAGATTAAGCAAACCATTTTTCAATTGTCAAGAGAAAAATATCCCAATGCCAAACTATTTGGATTAACAACTGGGTTGGCTGTAATGAAAATTAATAGTGAATTAGGTTACGAGCCCGTAACGTATAGTGAGTTAACTGATGATGAAGAATTTTGGGCCGGTTGCAAGAGCTGTGTGAACTATGAAATTTTAATGAACAAGGATCGCAAAAACTGTATGTGTACCGCTATGTTGTACGAGCCAAAAAGCACGCACACGCCAGAAGAGACTGCATCTGAGTTTACAACAAATTCAAAGTTATATGAACGTTTTATGAAAATAAAACAAAGCAAATTATTAAACTGGTTGACGAAAAAATAAATAATATGGAGAAAGTTGTTCTGGGTTTTAGCGGGGGATTGGATACCACTTTTTGTGTAAAATACTTAACGGAGGATAAGGGATTAGAAGTGCATAGTGTGATCGTAAACACGGGTGGATTTACAGAGGATGAGTTAAAAAAAGTGGAAGCACATGCCTATGCATTGGGTGTAAAAACGCATACTACAGTAAATGCAGTAAAAGGATACTATGATAGCATCATTAAATATTTAGTGTATGGTAATGTGTTAAAAAACAACACCTATCCTTTAAGTGTAAGTGCAGAGCGTTTGTCACAAGCATTGCATATTGCAGAACATGTAAAAAAAGTAGGTGCCAACTTAGTAGCACATGGTAGTACAGGTGCGGGCAATGATCAAGTTCGTTTTGATATGATTTTTCAAATCATGATTCCAGGCGTTGAAATTTTAACACCTATTCGTGATTTGCAATTAAGCCGCGAGGCAGAGATTGAATATTTAAAGGGGAAAGGTGTGGAAATGAATTTTGAAAAAGCGGCCTATTCAATTAATAAAGGATTGTGGGGGACTAGTGTGGGTGGAAAAGAAACCTTGAATTCTAAAGGGATGTTGCCAGAAGATGCATGGCCAACGCAAATGACCAAGGCGGGTGATAGCGAAGAGATGGTGATTCATTTTGAGCAAGGTGAAATTAAAAAAGTGAATGGACAATCTTTTGCACATCCTACAGAAGCCATTCAGTATATACAATCTATTGCGGGTGGTTATGGGATTGGAAGAGATATTCATGTGGGAGATACCATTATTGGTATAAAAGGCAGAGTGGGATTTGAAGCAGCAGCACCCATGGTCATTTTAAAAGCGCACCATGCTTTAGAAAAGCATGTATTAACCAAATGGCAATTGTCTTGGAAGGATCAGTTAGCTTCATTTTATGGCAACTGGCTACATGAAGGACAAATACTCGATCCAGTAATGCGTGATATGGAAGCCTTCCTAATTAGTTCACAAGAACAAGTAACAGGAGATGTGTTTGTACAATTGAACCCGTATCATTTTCAAATTTTAGGCATTGAGTCTCCTAATGACTTGATGAGTGCGAAGTTTGGGAAGTATGGTGAAATGAATACTGGTTTTACGGGTGCAGATGTGAGAGGCTTCACCAAAATATTTGGTAACCAAACAAGTATTTTTCACAATGTAAAGGAGTCGAATAAAAAATAAGTTGAGTAAATGTGTTGTCGCAATTTAAAATTAACACAACACCATTCATAAATTATTAGAAGTCTAGTCAAATGCAAAAAGTTAATATTGGTATTGTTGGAGGTGCAGGGTATACAGGTGGCGAATTGTTGCGTGTATTGTTACGCCATCCTAATGCACATATTGCTTTTGTGCATAGCACAAGTAATGCGGGTGAACCAGTGAGCAAAGTGCATGCTGATTTAGTGGGGGATACGAATTTAAAATTTGCAAATGAACTAATGCAAGACATTGATGTATTGTTTTTATGTGTTGGTCATGGCGATGCTAAAAAGTTTTTAGCAGCAAATGAAATTAAAACAAGCATTAAAATAATTGATCTCTCTCAAGACTTTAGATTGGCAAATACAGCGAATGTTGGCGATAGAAATTTTGTTTATGGTTTGCCAGAATTGCAAAGGGAAAAAATCAAATCGGCTCATCATATTGCCAACCCTGGCTGTTTTGCAACAGCCATTCAGTTGGGATTATTACCCTTGGCTGCTAAAGGATTATTAAACGAAGTATACACAACGGGTATTACGGGTTCCACTGGAGCTGGTCAAGGTTTATCATCAACAAGCCATTTTAGTTGGAGGGCCAATAATATCCAAGCCTATAAAACATTGCAACACCAGCATTTAAATGAAATTGGAGAAAGTTTGGCGACTTTACAAGGCAATCAAAACGCCGAAGTAAATTTTGTACCCTGGAGAGGTGATTTCACTAGAGGTATTTTTATTACTTCAGTGGTAGCTAGTGATTTAAGTTTGGAAGCGGTTTATGATTTATATGAAGCTTATTATGACGGACATCCATTTACCCATATTTCTAAAAATAATATTGATTTAAAACAAGTAGTCAATACCAATAAGTGTTTAATTCATATTGAAAAACAAGAAAGTAAAATTGCGATACATTCGGTAATTGATAATTTATTGAAAGGGGCAGTAGGACAAGCGGTGCAAAATATGAACTTGCTATTTGGATTAGAAGAGGGGACAGGGTTACAATTAAAAGCCAATTATTTTTAAATCAATAATCTAAATTCAATAACCGAAATACTTAGTTGTAACTAAGACCTATAAACATCTAAAAGACTTCATTTAAAAATATTCATCATGTCATTATTCAACGTTTATCCTTTAAATCCAATTGCCATTACTAAAGCTGCAGGCAGTCGTGTGTGGGATGATAAGGGCCAAGAATATCTAGACATGTATGGTGGCCATGCTGTAATTAGCATTGGTCATACGCATTCACATTGGGTTAAACGTATAGAGGATCAATTACATGCCATTGCTTTTTATTCTAATTCAGTGATCATGCCTATTCAGGAAGAGCTGGCGGCTGCTTTGAATCAAATTAGTGGTAAAAAGGACTATCAATTGTTTCTATGCAATAGTGGAGCAGAAGCCAATGAGAACGCCTTACAATTGGCGAGCTTTCATACA
>JACCDI010735236.1_pt1 | contig 13067 bp, 11 predicted proteins | sample 7442791 | NCBI WGS metagenome assembly JACCDI01 (sample SAMN15323434, study PRJNA562643) | freshwater metagenome | isolation source: river surface water | place: USA:Blue River Watershed | collected 2017-08-15
AACGATTTTTGCTGTAGGTTATCATGAGAATTCTGTGCAAGTAGTTGATAACTAAGTGCAAAGTTCAAAAGCATGAAGAATAAAATGAACTTTCTCATATTTTAAACAAATATAAATAAAAATACAAATAAGGCTTTTTAATTCTGTAACAATTTTGTAAAGTTGCTTATTGAAATTTAATATATTTTCTCATTGGACGCTAGCAAGTTAAATCGCTTAAGTTTCGCCGGATTATTAATCTCATTTGGGATTATTTTTGGCGACATCGGTACCTCTCCATTATACGTAATGAAGGCTATTATGGGTGAAGGTGCTATTATTAATAAAGATATTGTTTATGGGGGTATATCCTGTGTGTTCTGGACGATCACATTGCAAACAACCATAAAGTATGTTATTATCACCTTACGAGCCGATAACAAAGGGGAGGGTGGTATATTTTCTTTGTACACTCTTGTAAGAAGAAAGGCAAAATGGTTGTTAATACCTGCAATCATTGGAGGTTCTACATTATTGGCTGATGGTATTATTACACCACCAATTTCTGTTTCTTCTGCAATTGAAGGATTGTTGATTTTAAATCCGAATATTCAAACAGTACCAATTGTTATTGCAATTATTACAGCATTATTTTTGATTCAACAGTTTGGTACGAATATAGTTGGTAAGGCATTCGGACCTGTAATGTTTATTTGGTTCGCAGTTTTGGGTGTACTTGGTGTTTCACAAATTATGATTCACCCAGAAATACTTTACTCTTTAAATCCTGTTAATGCATTTAATTTATTGGTCAACACTGAAGGTGGCTTTTGGTTATTAGGTGCAGTCTTCTTATGTACGACAGGTGCTGAAGCATTGTACTCTGACCTTGGTCATTGTGGTAGAACAAACATTAGAGTTAGCTGGACATTCGTTAAAATATGTTTGTTGCTAAATTATTTAGGACAAGGAGCATGGTTAGTAACACAAGCTGGTTCTGAATTAAGCGCGAATCCGTTTTATACAATTATGCCAGAATGGTTCTTAATATATGGTATTGGAATTGCAACATTGGCAACAATTATCGCCAGTCAGGCCTTAATCTCGGGTTCATTTACTTTAATTTCAGAAGCAGTTCGATTGAATATTTGGCCTAAGGTTAAAATTAATTACCCTACAGATGCTAAGGGACAATTATATGTACCTGGAATCAATTGGTTATTATGGTTTGGTTGTTGCAGCGTGGTTCTTTATTTCAAAGAGTCAAGTCATATGGAAGCAGCCTATGGTCTTTCCATTACACTTACAATGTTAATGACTACAATCTTATTAATGATCTATTTATTAAGTAGAGGATTTTCAAAATGGATTGTTGGTTTATTAATCATAGTTTATGGTACGATTGAATTTTCATTCTTAATTGCGAACCTTAGTAAGTTCTCGCATGGTGGTTGGGTAACAATAGTAATTGCAGGTGTACTATTTATAGTGATGTGGGCATGGATCAATGCACGTAAGATTAAAAACAGGTACTTAAAATTCTCAGAGATCGATGATTACTTACCGATATTAAAAGAATTAAGTGCAGATGAATCGGTACCAAAATATGCTTCACAATTAGTTTATTTAACAGGTTCAAATTTCACTTCAGAAATAGAGTCTAAAATTATTTATTCGATTTTCCAAAAGAAACCGAAACGTGCTGATGTGTATTGGTTTGTTCACGTTGATGTTGATGACGAACCTTATACCACAGAGTATAAAGTCGTGCATTTGGTGCCAGGTAATGTTATTAGAGTTGAGTTTAAACTCGGATTCAGAATTGAGCAAAAAATTAATGTGTTATTTAGAAAGGTAGTTGAAGAATTAGTGAAAAATAAAGAAGTTGATATTAAGAGTAGATATACTTCTTTAAACAAACACAATATTATTGGTGATTTCAGATTTGTTGTATTAGAGAAGAAATTATCAGCTGATAATTCTTTATCACTTTACGATAAAGCAATTATGCAGATCTATTTTATACTAAAGAAAATATCTTTATCAGAGGAGAAAGGTTTTGGTTTAGATTTAAGTTTTGTTACTGTTGAACGAGTACCATTGATACTCTCTAGAACAAAAGATTACGAATTAACACGAATTAATTAATTCAATAAATAAAAAAAGCGCTGATAAATTTTATCAGCGCTTTTTTTATGAGTTAAGTTTTATATAGCTAGTTTACTTTTTTTGTAACCATAGCTGAAGTAAATAATTAAGCCAATGATTAACCAAATTCCAAATCCTATCCAGTTAGTTACACCCAGCTCTGACATCATGTATAAACAACATAACAAGCCAAGTAAAGGTATAAGAGATAGGTTGTATTTAAATGTATAGTAAAGCATTACCAAACAAACAAAAATAAATACCCAGAAAGGTATTTTGTGTTTGAATAGATTCCATCCGCTTTCATAAACTTTATCGTAATTAACGCCATTGCTTAATAAGATGTTTGCAGTTTCTAATTCTGAAAAAGAATTAAAATACTGCACTAAATCAGAGTTATGATTTACATAATTTAAACTGTCATTTTTTAGAATTGAAGTTCTAACAGTACTTAATTCATTATCATCTAATTTGGTTATGGTTTCTTCAATACCATATGTTTTCGGTGTGTTTTTAATAAATGCCAATGTACTATCATATTGATAGATGTACATGTAAAGTCCGATGAAAACAAGAGTAACAGGATAAATGAACTTTGCATTCAAATAAGGTGTTCTAAATTTGCCTCTAGTAACATTTGGGTCATTCTGCAATTTCAATACACCACCACAAACTAAAACAAAGGCGAATAAAGTACCGATGCTACATAAGTCTGTAACTATAGTTAGGTTCATAAACAACGATGGCACAGCTACCACAAATCCGGTTACTATAGTCGCAAATGATGGAGTTTTATATTTAGGGTGAATTTTTGAAAATGATTTTGGTAGAAGTCCGTCTCTACTCATACTCATCCATATTCTTGGCTGACCCATTTGAAACACTAGTAGCACACTAGCCATAGCAACTATTGCACTAATACCGATGATGCCAGAAAGCCATTTCAAATTTAATTTTTCGAATACGAATGCTAATGGGTCACCTACTGCAAGCTCGTCGTATTTCACCATACCAGTTAAAACTAGAGCAATTGTAATGTATAACAAGGTGCATATAATTATTGCCCACATCATACTTCGAGGTAAATCTCTTTGCGGATTTTTGCATTCTTCAGCAGTTGTAGAGATGGCATCGAAGCCAATGTATGCAAAGAATACAGCTGATACGCCTTTCAATATACCCGCAACACCATTTGGTGCAAAAGGATTCCAATTGTTGACATCCACATAAAAAATACCCACTGCTATGACCAATAAAATAATGGCAAGTTTTACGATAACCATTGCATTACTAGCATTACGAGATTCTTTCATACCTCTGTAAACTAACCAAGTGATTAATACGATGATGAATAAAGCGGGTATGTCTAAAACTAAATGGAATCCGAAAATAGTAGGAGCATTTTGCCATGCGGTAAAAGCTGATTGAAGATTTGCATCTATATTTTCGAATAACTTACCAGCTTGCATTAATTTAAGAACATCATTATAACCTCTGCTCGCGCTAAGGTAATCCATCGTCATCCATTCGGGTAAATGCAAGCCCATACTACCTAAGAAGCCTGTGAAATAGTCAGACCATGAGATAGCAACGGTTATGTTTCCGACACCATATTCCATGATTAATGACCAACCTATTACCCATGCAATTAATTCACCAAACGCAACGTACGAATAAGTGTATGCGCTACCAGATACAGGTACCATAGAAGCAAATTCGGCATATGCAAAAGCCGCAAAACTACAAGCCAAGGCAGTGAATAAGAATAGATAGATAACCGCCGGACCGCCATCTGCGCTAGCTTTACCTATAGTGCTAAAAATACCAGCACCTATAATGGCAGCGATACCAAATGCTGTTAAATCTCTTACCCCCAAGGTTTTGTTGAGGCTTTGGTGATGAGAATTAGCATCTAGATCTTTCAAAATAGATTGAACTGATTTCTTTCTAAATAGTTGATTCAACATCTTTATATATGGTTTAAAGTATGAAAGTAAAAAAAATATAGTAATTTATTGCTTTATAGATAATCTTATATTTGTGCATGAGAAAATTATTTTCTGAAAACAAAGTATTTGTAATAGCATATCTCTCATTGCTAATTATTGCTTTGTTGTTAAAGTTAATTTACACAAAAGAGCAGCTTTTCTTGGCTGTTAATTTAAATCATAATTCAATAGCAGATGCTTTTTTTAAGATTATGACACATGTGGGTGATGGCTTTATGTTTATTGCTATTGTATTTCTATTGTTATTTGTGGAGTACAGAAAATCAATTTTAGCATTTTTAATTTATTTATTAAGTTCACAAGTAGCTCAATTCTTGAAACGTGTTATTTTTGAGGATGTACCAAGACCCAAAAAATATTTTGAAGGTTTACAAGAATTACATTTCATTGATGGAGTACAAGTGCATAATATGATGAGTTTCCCATCTGGACATACCACTAGTGCATTTGCATTAGCTACATTTTTGACTATTATTTCAAAAAATAAAAATATTGGAATCATTTATCTAATACTAGCTGTACTAATTGGGTATTCAAGAATGTATTTAGCGCAACATTTTTTTGAAGATGTTATGATGGGTTCTGTCATCGGTGTATTGACTGCATTCATCACTCAATATTTTTTAATGCGTACTAATTGGTATAATAATGATAAATTAAACTACTCTTTAATCAATAGAAATTATGATAGCAAAATATAGATCTGAGTTACTCATTGTTTTATTGAGTTCATTGTTTTTTATACCATTTCTCGGGCAAGCACATCTTTTTGATTGGGATGAGATTAATTTTGCTGAAGCAGCACGAGAAATGATTGTTACCGGTGATTATTTTAAAGTACAAATCGACTTCAAACAATTCTGGGAGAAACCACCTTTTTTTATTTGGCTGCAAGTGTTAAGCATGAAGATGTTTGGCATCAATGAATTTGCTGCACGATTCCCTAATGCAATAGCAGGTATTTTGACACTTGTCATTTTATTTAGAATTGGTAGAGACTATATCAATGCTGAATTCGGATGGTTGTGGGTATTAAGTTATGGTGGTACTATTTTAACATTGCTTTATTTCAAGTCTGGTATAATTGATCCTTGGTTTAATCTATTTATTTTTCTGTCAATTTATTTTTTCATTCCATTAGCTGAAAGAGAAAGTGAAAATAGATGGATAAAAGCGATACTTAGTGGTTTATTCTTAGGCTTAGCAGTATTAACAAAAGGGCCTGTTGCAATATTAATTGTTCTACTTTGTTTATTAGTTTACACCATATACTCTAGATTCAATTTGCCGATTAAATTCTTTGAACTCATACTAATTGCAATTGTTACGGGTATGGTTTGTTTTTTATGGTTTGGTGTAGAATTGATGAATAATGGAATATGGTTTTTAAAAGAATTTATAGTATATCAAATTAGACTTTTCAAAACTCAAGACGCCGGACATGGTGGTCCGTTTTTATACCATTGGTATGTATTGTTAATCGGATGCTTCCCAGCTTCATTACTCGCTATTAAAGCTTTCTTCTTACGAAGTATGGCAGAAGAACATCAAAGAGTTTTTTATAGATGGATGGAGATAATGTTTTGGGTAGTACTGATTTTATTTTCAATAGTTAAAACGAAGATTGTACATTATTCGTCATTGACTTATTTTCCACTTACATTTTTATCTGCTTATGCAATGTATTTCATGATACATTCAAAAACTAGATGGAGTAAATGGTTACATATAGGTATTTACACCATTGGTTCATTACTAGCGGTAGTATTAATGTTATTCCCTTATTTAATGAAGAATAAACATTTATGGATTGGAATGATCAAAGATCCATTTGCTGTAGCTAATTTAAATGCAGATATCAATTGGACATTATTTGATTCGATTGGAGGAGTGATTGTATTAATCGGATTAATTTTATACGCGGTATTAAATTCACAACATCATTATAGAAAAGCAACTGTGACAGTATTTTTAAGTATCACTACAGCTGTGTTTTTTACAAGTGTTTTGATTGTACCTAAAATTGAATTGTTTTCTCAAGCTGCAGCTATTAGATTTTACAAGTCAATGAAAGGGGTAGATGCTTATGTACAGCCTATGTATTATAAGAGTTATGCGCATTTATTTTATACAGAAAAGACTAAGACTATCAATACAAATGCATTTGACCACGAGTGGTTAAGATCTGGCAAGATTGATAAAGATGTTTACATCGTAGTTAAGAATACTAAGAAAGAAGAAATAGAGAAATACTCTGATATTAAATTAATCAAAGAAGAAAACGGATTTGTTTTTTATCTAAGAAAGAAACAATAGAATTCGTAGTCGAAGATGAATATTCAGCAATTAGAATATATAGTAGCCGTTGAACAATATCGACAGTTTGCCAAAGCAGCTGAACATTGCTTTGTTACTCAACCAACTTTGAGTATGATGATTCAGAAGTTTGAGGAGGAGATTGGAATTAAGATTTTTGATAGAAGTAAATTACCAGTATCGGTAACAAAAGAAGGAGAAGAGGTTATTGCTAGAGCCAAAAAAATTCTTTCGGAAATAAAACAGATAAAAGATTTTGGCAAAGAAATAAAAGGAGATGTAAAAGGTGAATTAAAAATTGGAATAATTCCTACTCTTGCACCTTATCTACTACCATTATTTATCAAGAGTTTTAGTGAAGCATACCCTGAATTGAAATTAAGCATTAGGGAATTAATGACAAATGATTTGTTAACTCAGTTAAAGAGTTCAGATATTGATGTGGCAATTTTAGCAGGAAGTATAAATGAAAAAGATCTTACTGAGATTACATTGTTCAAAGAACCTTTTTACGTATATGGATCATTTGTTAAAGAGAACAAAAAACAATTCGTAGCACCTCAACAACTAAAAGCTGAACAGTTATGGCTTTTAGAAGAAGGTCATTGTTTCAGAAATCAAGTGATGAATTTCTGTGAATTAAGAAATAACACCCAGCATGATAGTCATATATCATATGAAGCTGGATCGATTGAGACTTTAATAAATTTAGTTGATAAATATGAGGGTATAACCATAGTTCCTTATCTCGCTATAAATCATTTAAAGAAAAATCAATCACTGAAAATTCATGAATTTGCCAATCCGAAACCTTGCAGGCAGATAAGTTTAGTCATACAAAACAACTATCCAAGAATAAAACTTGTAAATGCATTAAAAGACTATATTTTAATGGCAACACCATTACAAAATGAAGTCAAAGGTTTAAAAGCAATTTCTATTAATTAGATATTTTTCTATTTAATTGATGCCAAGCTTTACCATTGTAAACGGTATATCCTTTAGAAGAAAGTAAGCTTTTAGCAGATGCACTTCTCATTCCGGATGCACAACATGTAATTATAGTTTTGTCTTTCTTGACTTTATTAAGATTGCTCGACAATTCGTTAAGAGGTATATTGATTGCGCCTTTGATATGCCCTGTGTTGAATTCAGATTTAGTTCTTACATCAATAATTACTGCACCTGATTTAACTAGGTCTTTATAATTGGTATCATCATAAAGACCTAATAATTTTAAAATTGATTTAAACATTTTATCTTTTTTTGGTACTAATGCCTAACACAGTGTATAGTGGGCAAAAATTAATCATAGAAGTTAAAGTAAATACAGCAGCAATAGCTATAAGAACCCAACCTAAAGTGCCAGAAATTACATCTGTCATGAATAATACTAATACTATTACAGCAACGACCAATCTGATCATTCTATCTGTAGAACCCATATTACTTTTCATATATTGATTTGTTTAGTTTGAGTAAATATACTCATTATAAAAAATAGAAAAGTAACATTTGTTACTTAAGGTTCTTTTTATTGAAAGAATAGTATTGTGCAGGTTTGTGTAATACTCCTTTTTGTTTTTCATCAAGTTGAATTAAATAATCGGCATTTTTAATCGACTTTCTGAAATTTCTTTTATCAAGAACTACGTTAGAAATAGCTTCGTATAAATTCTGTAATTGGCTTAAGGTAAATTTCGCAGGCAATAATTCTCTACCTACTATATGTTGCTCAGGATGAGCTCTTATTATTTCTAATGCTTTTGTTAATATTTGATTATGGTCAAATGCTAATTTTGGAATTTTTTTCACACTTCTCCAGATTGTATTTTCGGCAAATGAACCAGCTGAAGGAGATATGTGATCTATTCTAACCAATGCTACGTATGCCACTGTAATAACTCGTGCATTAGGGTCTTTTCTATGTACTTTAAGCCATTCTGCATCTTTAGGGTCGCTCACACGATTGGGCTCGCCAAAAGTGTAAAATTGCTGAAGATAAAGTCCTCTAATATGGGTAAGTTCATTCAAAACTCTGCTTGCCGCTTCATCTAAACTTTCTTCTTCTTTGATCAAGTCCCCGGGTAAGGCAAATTGAGGTTTAAATGAATCAGAACTGCTATTATTAGGGTTTTTTTGCTTGATTAACAATACTTGTAGTTTATTCTCTAATTCATCATAACCCAATACCACACAGTCAACAGAGACATGATTTTGAAAGTAGGACTGCTTATTTTTCATTTTTTTTTCCTGAAAAGAAATACTTATTGTATTTTGTACAATTACTAATAAATTGCAGGGCATTAAATCGCCCTTTTATAAGGTAAACATAATAAAATTATAATATAAAATCTATTTAAATAATGTATTTAATTGCTGAAAGTGGTTCTACAAAATGTGATTGGATGTTAGTTGATAATCAGGGTAATTACATAGACTTATATAAGACTATGGGTTATAATCCTTTTTTTCACACAACAGAATTTATCGTTAAAGATATATCGTCACATAAAGACTTAATGCATGTTGCTCCAAAGGTAGAACGTGTTTATTTTTATGGTGCAGGTTGCGAAACCAAAGAATTAAATGATGTAGTTTCTGCTGCATTATCAAAATCATTTATCAACTCATCAGTTGTAGTTGACCATGATTTGAAAGCTGCGGCATATTCAACATTCGAAGGTGAGCCATGTATAACTTGTATTATTGGTACTGGTTCAAATTCATGTTTTTTTGATGGTGAAGTAGTACAAGAAGTAGTACCTGCATTAGCCTATATACTCGGTGATGAAGGTTCAGGAAGTTATTTAGGAAAGAAGTTATTAGCTGCATATTTATATCATAAATTGCCTAAGCATATAGAAGCTGAATTAGAGTCAGAATATTCAATTTCAAAAGCGAGTATTTTTGAAAGCGTCTATGAGAAGCCAAATGCTAATGTTTATCTAGCTAGTTTTACAAGATTCATAGGTAAGTTTAAAGAAGAACCTTTAATTAAATCATTCATAATACAAGGTATGCGTGAGTTTATTGAAAACCATGTATGCTGTTATGAAAACTACAAAAACACACCAGTATATTTTGTCGGTTCAATTGCATTTCATTTTCAAGATGAATTAAAAGAAGTTGCAAAAGATTACGAAATTGATATTCGTAAAATCATAAAAGAGCCTATCAAAAATTTAGTAGATTATCATGTTAAATATAGATTTCAAGATCAAATAGTTTAAAATGAGAGCTTGTATTTTTGATTTAGACGGAGTATTAGTTGATACTGCGAAGTATCATTTTATTGCTTGGCGAAATCTTGCATCAAAGTTAGGTGTTGAATTTTCTGAACATGATAATGAACAGCTAAAAGGTTTGTCGAGAGATGCATCATTAGATTATATACTAAATAAGGGTAATATAGTTGCAACTGATGTTCAACGAGAGCAATGGAAAGAAGAGAAGAATAATGAATATTTAGCCTTGGTTTTGCAAATGAATGAAAATGAAACATTGCCAAATGCTAAAGAATTATTAAAAGAATTAAAATCAAATAATGTAAAGATTGCTCTTGGCTCAGCTAGCAAAAATGCTGAACTAATTTTAGATAGAGTAAATATTAAACATTATTTCGATGCTATTATAGATGGTACAAAAACCTCTAGATCAAAACCTGATCCAGAGGTTTTTTTATTAGGAGCTAAAGCATTGAATTGCGAGCCTCATGAATGCATTGTATTCGAAGATGCTCTCAACGGAGTGAAGGCTGCAAAATCTGGTGGTTTTTATGCAATTGGTATTGGAGAACCAGAAGTGTTATTCGAAGCTGACAAAGTATATGCTTCATTAGCATCCGTAAATTTTAAAATGTTAGAATTGTTAAGCTAAAAATTCATATTAAAGATGAAAAATTATTTTATTCAGAACGAATGGCAAATAATTGAAGAGGGGTTTAATGCTGAATATCATGAAGCAGCTGAAAGTATATTTAGTATAGGTAATGGTAAAATGGGACAGAGAGCAATGTTTGAAGAAACATACTCTGGCAAGTCATTACAAGGTTCATATGTTGCAGGTGTTTACTATCCAGATAAAACAAGAGTGGGTTGGTGGAAAAACGGATATCCGGAATACTTTGCAAAAGTATTGAATAGTGTTAACTGGATTGGCATGAGCATCAACATCGATGGTGTTGAATTAGATTTAGCCAAATTAACACCAAAGAATTTCAAGCGAACTCTCAACATGAAAGAGGGTTTATTACAAAGATCATTTCAAGTAGAAATTAATAACAAGCAATTTCAAATTGATGTTGAAAGATTTATTAGCAGAGATGCTGATGAAATTGCATGCATTCGTTACTCAATAAAATCACTCTCTGAAGCTAATTTGAAATTTACAAATTACTTAGATGGATATGTGAAAAATAAAGATTCAAATTATGATGAAATATTTTGGTCTAGAGTTGAAGAGAAACAAGTAGAAGATATTGTTGGGGTATTAGTAAAAACCAATAAACTTGATTTTAAAGTTGCAGCAGCTATGAAATCAAAATTCATTATCGATGGTGCTGAGATTAATGAATCAGTTTCAGAGCTTAATGATTGGAAAGTAAATACTACATGGAATACTACTATGAAAAGTGGTAGTACCTATACAGTTGAAAAATACGTTAGCATTACTTCTAATTTATATTATAATGATGATGAAGTTTTTGATGCAGCTTTTAAAAATGCTTCATCAGCACATAAAACCGGATATGATTTATTGCGAGCTAAACATATAGAATCTTGGGCTGATGTTTGGAGCAAGGCAGATATAAAAATTGAAGGCGATGTTTCAGCACAACAAGGTATAAGATTTAATATTTTCCAATTAAATCAAACGTACACAGGTCGCGACCCTCGATTGAATATCGGTCCGAAGGGTTTCACCGGTGAAAAATATGGAGGATCAACCTATTGGGACACTGAAGCATATTGCTTGCCATTTTATTTAGGCACTTCTGATTCTTCGATTGCTTTACAGCTTTTAAAATATAGGTATAAGCAATTAGACAGAGCTATTGAGAATGCTGAGAAATTAGGATTCAAAAATGGTGCAGCACTTTACCCGATGGTTACCATGAATGGTGAGGAGTGTCACAATGAATGGGAAATAACATTTGAAGAAATACATCGAAATGGTGCAATTGCATTTGCTGTTTTTCAATATCAATTATACACAGGTGATGCATCTTATTTAAAAGAAGGTGGTGCAGAAGTGTTATTAGCAATTTCTAGATTCTGGGCGCAACGTGTTCATTGGTCAAATGCAAAATCTCAATACGTTATGCATGGAGTTACAGGTCCGAATGAATACGAAAACAACATAAACAACAATTGGTACACAAGTTATATTGCTAATTGGTGTTTAAAATACACAGCGGAGGTTATTATAGAATTAGAAAAGAATTCTTCAGATTATTTCAAAGAATTTGTTTCAAAAACAAATTTCAATAAAGAAGAATTGAATAAATGGAAACATATTAATGATAATATGTTTTATGCTTATGATGAGAATTTGAATATTTATTTACAACAAGAATCATATTTAGATAAAGAACAAATTTTAGTTAAAGATTTGGACCCCGCAGAGCGCCCTATAAATCAACATTGGTCGTGGGATAGAATTTTGCGTTCATGTTTTATTAAGCAAGCAGATGTTTTGCAAGGAATATTCTTATTTGAAGATCACTTTGATATAGATACCATCCGAAGAAACTTTGATTTTTATGAACCTCGCACAGTACATGAATCATCATTATCACCATGTATACACGTAGTACTTGCAGCTAAATTAGGATATGATGAGAAAGCTTATGAATTGTATTTGAGAACATCTCGATTAGATTTAGATGATTATAACAAAGAAGTTCATGAGGGATTGCATATTACAAGTATGGCAGGTACATGGATGGCGGTGGTGAATGGTTTTGGCGGATTAAGAATTAAAAAAGATAAACTTAGTTTATCACCAATGTTGCCGAGTCAATGGAATTCTTACTCGTTTACATTGCACTATAGAAAATCAAATGCATTGATCAATGTAAATAGTAAAGAAATTGAAATTAAACTAATTGAAGGCGATAGTTTTGATTTTGAAATTTATGGTGAGTCAATGAGTATCAACAAATCAAATGATTCAGTGATAGTAAAATTAAATAAAACATATGCGAATTAATAAGCTGTTTTTAATAGTTGCAATATTGTTGGTTTCAATACAAGCCAACGCTCAAAAAGCTTGGGGTGTATTGGCAAGTCCGATAAAGTTAAACGTCGATACCACTCAGATTTTTTTATCAGACTATTTCCCATACGGTGATAATATAGATTCAATATCAACAAATGCAGCTTTAACAGTAAAGAGAATTAATAAAAATGAAATTTTATTGATAGGAAATTTACCTGTAAAGCTTGCAAATATTCGATTCTTTACAAAAGAAGATAAATATGATATTCCTTTATTCTCTTCAGAAAAAGAAAATGTACAACTGACAGTTCAACTAGGCAAGGCAGTTTCAAATTTATCTATTAAGGGTAGTTTTAGTAACTGGACAGTCATAACAGAAGATATAGAAGCATA
>JACCDI010507051.1_pt1 | contig 13063 bp, 10 predicted proteins | sample 7442791 | NCBI WGS metagenome assembly JACCDI01 (sample SAMN15323434, study PRJNA562643) | freshwater metagenome | isolation source: river surface water | place: USA:Blue River Watershed | collected 2017-08-15
GAACGATTCCCATATTCGGCCATCGCCTGATACCAGTTATCACTTTGTAGCCAATGCGTCCCAATTAAAGACCAAAACATTTGAACGTCCAGTAGTCATCGGTTTTGGCCCTTGTGGAATTTTCGCGGCACTGCTGTTAGCGCAAATGGGATTTAGACCGATTGTTCTTGAGCGGGGCAAGCCCGTTCGTGAACGCACTCAAGATACTTGGGGTTTATGGCGTAAGAATGTTTTAAATCCAGAGTCGAATGTGCAGTTTGGTGAGGGTGGAGCGGGAACATTCTCGGATGGGAAACTTTACAGTCAAATCAAAGACCCTAAGTTTTATGGACGCAAAGTTATTAGCGAGTTCATTAAAGCTGGTGCTCCAGAAGAAATTCAGTATGTGGCTAAGCCGCATATTGGTACTTTCCGCTTAGTGGGCGTAGTTGAAAAAATGCGCCAAGAAATTATTCGCTTAGGTGGGGAGATTCGATTTACCCAAAAAGTCATTGGCTTTGACATTCACGATAATCAAATTAAAGCGGTCAAAATCGAAGGGCATCCCGATCTGCCAGCCAATCATGTTGTTCTCGCTCTTGGCCACAGTGCTCGCGATACCTTTATGGCTTTACACGAAGCAGGGGTGTATATGGAGGCTAAGCCCTTCTCGGTAGGGTTCCGAATTGAGCACCCACAATCTCTCATTGATAAAGCCCGCTTGGGACCTCATGCTGGTAACGAGCTAATTGGCGCGGCTGATTACAAATTGGTACACCATGCCAAAAATGGTCGCTCTGTCTATAGTTTTTGTATGTGCCCAGGTGGCACTGTTGTTGCGGCAACTTCTGAGCCCAATCGTGTTGTGACTAATGGCATGAGTCAATACTCTCGTAATGAGCGTAATGCGAATGCCGGAATTGTGGTGGGTATTACTCCAGAGGACTATCCAGGTGGACCGCTAGCAGGTATTGAATTTCAGCGCGCCTTGGAATCAAAAGCATATGAATTAGGGGGTTCAACTTACGAAGCTCCTGGTCAATTAGTTGGTGATTTTTTAGCGGGCAGAGCCTCTACTGAATTTGGAGCTGTTATACCATCGTATAAGCCGGGTGTTCATTTGACGGATTTAGAAAAAAGCTTGCCCGCATATGCTATTGAAGCAATACGTGAAGCCATTCCAGAATTTGAAAAACAAATCAAAGGCTTCTCAATGAAGGACGCAGTCCTTACGGGTGTAGAGACTCGGACGTCATCTCCTTTACGCATCACCAGAGGGGCTAACTTTCAAAGTATTAATGTCAAAGGTCTTTATCCTGCTGGTGAAGGGGCTGGTTACGCTGGAGGAATCTTGTCTGCGGGTGTTGATGGTATTAAAGTAGCAGAAGCAGTGGCCCTCGATTATCTCTCATAAGAATTAGAATTTTCATGATCTCTGTAGTGCATTCATCTCCCCAAACTGAAAAAGAGGCACTTTTTCATCCTGAGTTATTGCAAAAATTCGATATTAATGGACCTCGTTACACTTCTTACCCAAGTGCTGACCGGTTTCATAGTGAATTTAATGAGCTTGACTATGTTGGGGCGCTCCAGCGCTTAGCCAAAAAAACCGAGCCTGTTTCGCTTTATTTTCATTTGCCCTTTTGCCCTAATATTTGCTACTACTGCGGTTGTAACAAAATCATCACTAAAGATCATGGGCGCAGTGCTAAGTACATTAAGTATTTGGCAAAAGAGATGGCGATGGTGTGCGCAGCGATGGGTACTCGAGGAAAAATTCCCGTCACACAGTTGCACTGGGGTGGGGGAACGCCCACTTTCTTATCTCATGAGGAGATGACTGAGTTAATGCACCATACTCGAGAGCACTTCGACCTTCTACCAGGCGGCGAGTACTCAATTGAGATTGATCCTCGTAGAGTAACGGAAGACGATATTGCGCTATTAGCCGAGCTTGGCTTTAATCGTATTAGTTTGGGAGTGCAAGATTTCAACTTAGCGGTACAAGAGGCGGTACATCGTGTCCAAACGATTGAAGAGACACAAGCAGTTATTGACTGGTCAAGAAAGTATGGCTTCAAATCCAGGAGCGTAGATTTAATCTATGGTCTACCTAAGCAAACTCCACAGACCTTTGAAGAAACGGTAGATGCTGTTCTCAAAATGAGCCCTGATCGTTTGTCGGTATACAACTATGCGCATCTTCCCCATATCTTTAAGCCTCAGCGTAGGATCTCAGAAGCGGATTTGCCTGGTGCTGCAGATAAGTTAGATATTTTGTCTAACACGATAGATCGATTGGGTGAGGCAGGATACTTATTTATTGGCATGGATCATTTTGCTAAACCTGATGATGAGTTGGCAATTGCTCAGGCAGAAGGTAAGTTGCATCGTAACTTTCAAGGCTATTCCACTCAGGCTGAGTGTGATCTCTTAGCCTTTGGTATTTCATCGATTGGCAAAGTGGACGACTGTTACTCGCAAAATGTACGCACTTTAGATGAATACTATGCGGCTATAGATCACGGGCATTTGCCGACACTCAGAGGCTTGCAGCTGGACAAAGATGATTTATTGCGTCGTGAGTTAATCGGAGAGTTGATGTGCCAATTCGCCTTAGATACAGAGCAGTTTGGCCGGTCTCATCAAGTTGATTTTGCTCATTACTTCAAAACTGAAATTCAAGAGCTTAAAACCCTTGAGGAGGCTGGATTGCTCGAGTGGGATGGTGCAATAATGATTGTCCCGATCAAAGGCCGCCTACTGGCAAGACGTGTTGCGATGACTTTTGATCGTCACCTCAGGGAATCTCAAGCCAAAGGTACTTACTCCAAAGTTTTGTAGTTTGAGTGACAAAATAGGGTCAATTTGATCCAGATCAAAAACTCATCGAAATCCTGTTGCTTTTAAGCCAAAAAGAAAATCACGCTAGCTTCGCATTTGATTTGTATCAAAATGCCACCCCGATATCAATTTGAAAATAGACCTATCAAATTGATAAGAAAAGGGAAACCATCATGCGTATTAAATCTCTCGTAGCAGCAATGGCAGCGGTAGCTTCTTTAGCTCCAGTAGCAGCTCAAGCCCAATCCTCAGGCGACAATCCATGGATGGTGCGTGCTCGTGCCGTTTATGCCGATTGGCAAAATGGTCAAGCGAATGGACTGAATGCCTATAACATTACTGCGCAAAAAGAGTGGATTCCTGAAATTGATATTTCCTATTTCTTTACTAAAAATATTGCTACAGAATTGGTTTTAACTTACCCACAAAATGTCAATATTAATGTTGGTGGAAATAAACAAGGCACTATTAAAGCGCTTCCACCATCTTTGGTATTGCAATATCACTTCACTGATTTTGGCGCCTTTAAACCTTATGTTGGTGCTGGTGTGAACTACACAATATTTAGCGATCGAAATAACATTTTGGGTGGCGCAGCTTCTGTGAGTAGCTCAAGTTTTGGAGCGGTTGGACAAATTGGTATGGACTATATGTTTGATAAAAACTGGGGTTTGAACGTAGATGTTAAGTACATCACAATGAGTACCGATGTTTCTCTAAACGGGGCAAATATTGGTAAGCTGAATTTAAACCCATGGACACCTGCAGTTGGTGTGACTTACAAGTTCTAAGAATTCAGTTCTTAGTTCTTGATATAGAGCCCCTGAGGGGCTCTATTTTTTTGCTCTTAAGTTTTGCTTAAGTGCTCAATCAGCTTATCGAACCTACTTTGGTCAAAATGTAAATTATCAAAACGTTGAATTGATGCATGATTGGGCGGTTCAACTCTGCGTTGGATGTATTGCTCCCAATTGGTAAGCTTCCATTCATCTCTGGGGTCAGCACGTTTTTCCATACGACGCTTCGCTTCATTTACGTCAAGATCAATCCATGCAATGCGGATACTTGTTTCCTTCGGAATCCCTAGCGCTTGAGCACTGAACATCTTGCCACTTTGGATCTCGCTAGAAAACGGTCCCACCAAAATGACATTGACGCCAAGCTGAAGATTTTCTTTAGCAATTTCAATGAGGCCTGAATACTCCCAATTACGAAGATGCTTTAAGTAGTAGGGGCTATCACGATCATTTGGATTATTTGTCGTGAGCTCCATGACGTGAGAGCTAAATGCACCATAGACCGTATCTTTATCCAGAAAGAAAAAATCTTCCCCAGTTTTTTCCACAATTAGAGGTAATGCTTTTTTGGCTAATGTAGATTTTCCGGTACCCGCGTGACCTGCAAAGAGGATTAGGCGCGGGGCAGAGGTGGATAATTTACAGGTCATTGTTCCCATTGTTTTGCTTAAAAGCCTTAGTAAATTTTACTTCTTGATCCCATGTTTACTAGAAAAGTCATTCCTTTTGATGAAGTGACGATAATGTCGCCATGGCTTTAATCGTACTCACTGATGCAAAACTGGCTTTTGGCCATGTAGATCTCCTCGCAAATACCGCCTTTTCCCTCGAATCAGGGGAGCGGGTTGGTTTAATTGGGCGTAATGGCACTGGCAAATCTTCGTTATTGAAGATCCTGGCTGGTATTGAAAAAATGGATGATGGACTCTTGCAATATCAGCAAGGGCTACGGATTGCTTATGTTCCTCAGGAGCCTGTTTTTGCTGCACAAGAAACCGTATTTGATGCTGTTTCGCAGGGCGTTGCGCAGGCAAAGGCTCTGCGAGAAGAGTATGAGGCTCTCAGCATTGGTGAATGGGATGATGCCTCTCATCATCGTTTGGATGAAGTGCAGTCGCAATTAGAGGCTCTAAGCGGTTGGAATTGGGAGCAACGCGTTCATGAAACCTTGGATCGTTTGCATTTAGATGCAGCGCTCAAGATAAGCGCTTTATCTGGAGGTACCAAAAAACGGGTTGCTTTAGCCCGTGCATTGGTTGAGATGCCAGATGTCCTATTGCTCGATGAGCCTACTAACCACTTGGATCTAGATTCTATTTCTTGGTTGGAGGGCTTACTCAAAGAGTACAAGGGTTCAGTGATTTTAATTACCCATGATCGGGCATTTTTGGATAACGTATCTACTCAAATTGTTGAGCTCGACCGAGGTATTTTACGTAGCTATCCTGGCAACTTCTCCGCTTATGAAGTGCTTAAAGAGCAAGAGCTTAATGCGGAATCTCTTGCCAATGCTAGAGCTGATAAGTTATTAGCTCAAGAGGAAGTGTGGATCAGAAAAGGGGTGGAAGCTAGGCGCACTAGAAGCGTAGCAAGAATCGCTCGCCTAGAAAATCTGCGAGCCAGTCGTGCGCAGCGTCGTGATGCGATGGGCCAAGTTAAGCTGGCGGTATCAGCCGGTGAACGTAGTGGAAAAATTGTGGCCGATCTCCAAAATGTCTCTAAGTCATATGGTGATCGCGCTATTGTGAAGGATTTCACGGCAACGATTTTGCGCGGAGATAAGGTGGGCCTATTAGGCCCTAATGGTGCTGGTAAAACTACTTTGCTTAAACTTATTTTAGGAGTGATTGCCCCAGATTCTGGGACCGTCACCATGGGTACTCGAATTGAGGTGGCCTATTTTGATCAAATGCGAGAAGGACTCAATCTCAATGCTTCACTGGAGGATTACATTAGCCCAGGCAGCGAGTGGATTGAGATCAATGGCAACAAGAAGCATGTTAAAAGCTATCTAAGTGACTTTTTATTCGCGCCAGAGCGCACTAACTCACCGGTGAGTACCCTGTCGGGTGGAGAGAGAAATCGTCTACTTTTGGCACGACTATTTGCCAGGCCGGCAAATGTGCTGGTTCTTGATGAGCCCACTAATGACTTAGATATTGATACTTTAGATTTACTGGAGCAATTGTTGCAAGACTATAAGGGAACGGTATTTTTAGTTAGTCATGATCGTTACTTCTTGGATAACGTCGTTACCAGCATTATCGCTAATGAGGGTGATGGGTTTTGGCGTGAGTATGAAGGTGGTTATGAAGACTGGAAAATTCAGAAAGCCCGTTCAGACAAGATTCGTGCCACTAATGGTGCCTCTAAGTCTGTTGAGAAAGTAGAGGCGAAGGCCGAAAACAAGTCTGAGATGAAGTCTGTTCCAGTCAAATCTGGCGTGCAAAAACTCAACAGTAAAGAGCGACAGGAATTAGAGATGTTACCTTCGCAAATTGAGGTTTTAGAAGCTGAGCAAGCCGATATTGGTATTGCGATGAGTAATCCTGACCTTTACAAGAATGAGCCAGAGCTTGCTGCTAGTATGCAGGCGCGTTTATCGGAAATTACCGCCGATTTAGATAATAAGCTGCAACGCTGGGAGTTTTTGCTGAGCCGCTCTGAAGCTTAATTTGATTGGCTATGCTTGGACTTAAGTCGAGCAAGACTTTCAATTAGGAATGATCCAACTAGGGCGATTAAAAGTGCAATCGCACTTGAGGGGGAGCTCTTGATGGTGCTCAGCATTAGCGATGAAAATAATGTCAAATTAATCACTATGGCGCACCACAGAATTTTGGGATTAGCACCAGTTTTTTGAGAAACTCGAATGTGGCCATAAGTGATTGCTGCATATACCAGCAGAAAGGCTAAGCTGGCCATCTGCCCAACTTCATTGAGTGGAAATACCAAAGCCAGAGCAATGACTCCAATAGATGAAATAGAGAGTGCTCTTAGGTTGTTTTTTAGAACGCTACTTCCGAGGGCGCTTGAAATCATGATTTTTTGCTCCACATCGGCTGCAATATTAGATGCGGCAAAAATTGTGGCATTGACTGCAGCTGCGCAGGCTAGTAGTGCAGAAATACTAATCACAATAAATCCAAGTTTACCGGCAACAATTTGAGCAGCTACAGCAAGAACGTGCCCACTATTAACTTGAATTGAATCAAGCGGCATTAAAACTACTACTGCGGTGCTAACTGCGACATAGGCAATAGTCACTAAAACAAGAGCGGAAAACATTGCTAGGGGTAATTCTTTTTGGGGGCTTTTCATGGCTGATGAAGAGTTGGTAACAACCCCAAAACCCTGAAAGTTGATATACAAAATACCTGCTGCAATGGCGATGCCTTCGATTGAGCCACCACCCATCTGAAAAGTCTTGAAATCCGCTTGATGAAAACCCATTGCTGAAAACACTAACAAGCTGATCACGACTAAACCAATTGCAAAGATTTCCGCTTTGCCAACCAAGCTTGGTCCAAGCAAGTTAATAAAAGTGCAGATTAAGATCAGGGCTGCCGTGATGCATTTGAGGGCAATCGGCGATAGATCGCCACCAAAGAGGCTGTTGGTGTATTCCACAAAGCCAGCGGCATAGAGTGCAGCCGCAATCAGATAAGCAATGTACTGAAAAATATTTATGCCGCCTGAAATAATTCCGGGGCCAAAGCTCATCACTGTAAAGGTGGCGGCTCCACCGCTACTCGGAAAGGCCGAACCTAACTTTGCATAAGAATAGACGGAAAACGATGCCGCAATTGCGCCAACCAGAAATGCTAATGGCACATGAGTGCCGGCATGGGAGCTGGCTAATCCTAATAGGGAGTAGAGGCCTGCACCCATCATTCCGCCAATGCCTAGAGCGGTGGCCGAAAATAAACTAATGTCCTTAGCTTGCTTGGGATTTTGCTTTAGTAATTCTGTGCTCAACAGCTTTAGCCTAAGTTTTCACGGTGCAGTTGATTGCGCAGTCGAGAAATTTCCTCAAGAAGGTCCAGTGCAAGAGCAACTCCGGGTGTATTGAGTTCAAGATCACTCGTAAGCCTAGCGGCAGTTTTTGCACGACGCAAAGATTCGCCGCTAAAGCGCCAATCTTCTGGGGATGATCCAGCGGGGCTTAGGACTCCTTCTGAAACCCAGGACATGATGAGCTCCTCGGGAGTTCGTGCCGCCTGAGATAGCTCAACAATGCTCATGTGAACTTCATCCTCAACAATTGCGCCTTCTATCCAAGTGATGTGAGTTTGTGTCATCTTCTTATCCCTTCAAGTGAGCTCTAGGATTGAAATCAAAAGCCTTCTCAAAGGTTTGATAGGCTTCTTTTTGAGCATCGGTTTCTGCTGTGGGTAGGGCAATGGTGGGCACTACATATAGGTCACCAGCTTCTTTGCTGGGAATGCCCTTTCCTTTAAGGCGCATCTTCCGCCCAGCAGCCGTTCCCGCGGGAATTTTGAGCTCCAGCGTTGATCCTGCGGGTGTGGGAATATTGACGGTGGCGCCCAGAGCAGCCTCCCAAGGAGCTAGTGGTAAATCGAAGTAAACATCTTTACCATCGACTCGATAAATCGGATTAGGATGAAAATCAATCTCTAGATATAGATCTCCAGCACCTCCTTGACCAATCCCAGGACCGCCTTGCCCAGCCAGACGCAAGTTCTGTCCCGCCTTAATACCCTTGGGGATACTGACATCAAGTTTGCGTTCTTGTGTTGTGACATGACCACTTGGATCAAGAGTAGGCATGTGTAAAGCAATCGTACGTTTTGCGCCGTTATAGGCATCAGCCAGATCAATCAAAATTTTGGCATGGTGATCTTGACCTTTAAAGTTCATACCCTGACGAGGGTCACCCCCGCGACCACCTTGTCGATGCTTGCCTCTACCAAAGAGGGATTCAAAGAATTCACTCTGATCGCCGTCATACGCGCCACCAAAGCCACCATCTGAATATTCAAAACCTTCGTTCCAATTTGGTGGCGGAGTAAAGTCTTGACCATTCTTCCAATTGGCTCCCATGCGATCATAAGCCGCGCGTTTTTCGGTATCTTTTAATACGGCATAAGCTTCACCTACAGCCTTAAATTGCTCTTCAGCACCAGCCTCTTTATTGACGTCGGGGTGGTATTTTCGAGCGAGCTTACGATAGGCTGCCTTGATCTCAGCTTCAGTTGCGCTGCGGGCAACTCCAAGCGTTTCGTAGTAATCCCTAAATTTCATATTCTTGCTTCAGTCCGGTTGAATCAATAAGCTTAATTCTACAGTTCTTAAAGGGGGATTTTCTAGTTTCTGGGCAAAAGAAAAGCGGGCATATGAGCCCGCCTGCAAGTCCCGCCTCTTAAAGGATGATCTAACTCATGACCCCAATTTGCCAGGGAACAAATTCGTGGTCTCCCAGACCTAATAGCTCACTCTTAGATCGTTCGCCTGAAGCAGTTCTGAGGAATAATTCAAAGATCTTTTGCCCCATCTCTTGAACAGAAATCGTGCCATCTAAGATTTCTCCGCAATTGATATCCATGTCTTCTGTAAGGCGCTGATACATTGGGGTATTAGTCGCAAGTTTGATGCAGGGGGCGGGCTTTGAGCCAAACATAGAACCACGGCCAGTAGTAAACGCAATCAGATTGGCGCCACCAGCAATTTGCCCTGTCGCTGATACTGGGTCAAAACCAGGTGTATCCATAAAGACAAATCCTTTGGCAGTTACTGGTTCGGCATAACGATACACCTCCATTAGCGGGCCTGTACCACCTTTCATCGAGGAGCCAAGCGACTTCTCAAAGATATTGGCTAGGCCACCAATTTGATTGCCTGGGCTAACTTGTCCATTAATTTGAACATCACGACCAACAGAGTATTCATCTTTCCACCAACGAATACGTTGAATCAGTTTTTCGCCAATCTCTTTGCTAGCTGCTCTGCGGGTTAAAGTGTGCTCGACCCCATAAATCTCAGGTGTCTCTGACAAAATACCCGTTCCTCCATGGCGTGAGAGGATATCAATGGCAGCACCTAGTGCGGGATTGGCAGTAATCGAGGAGAAACCATCTGACCCACCGCATTGCAAGCCAACGCATAAATGACTTGCGGAAACAGTTTGACGTTTTGCTTTATTAGCCTCTGGCAATAGAGCTTTGACTGCTTCAATGCCGGCCTCAATAGTTTTACGAGTTCCCCCAGTCTCTTGCATGATGAAGGTATGCAAGGTAGAGTTTTCCTGAAGGTTTTCCTGCTCCATTAAACCCTTGAGCTGGTTGCGTTCGCAGCCAAGCCCGATAATGAGGGCGGCAGCAAGGTTAGGATGCTGTGCATATCCTGCCATAGTCCTGCGTAGCAACTGCATGGGTTCACCACTCATTTCCATACCGCATCCAATACCATGGCTAAAAGCAACTACACCATCCACGTTTGGATAATCTTTTAAGCGCTCAGGTGTAAACCATTCTGCAATCTTATGTACTACCGTTGCTGAGCAATTGACTGTCGACAAAAGACCAATGAAATTACGGGTGCCTACTTTGCCATTAGCGCGCACATAACCTTGAAATGTTGCACGCTCTGATTCAGGGAGCAGGGTGGTAGGTTGGTATTCACTAGCGTAAGCATAGTCACGATCGAATTCACGAAACTCAGTGTTGTGGCTATGGACCATGGTGCCAGGTTCAATATCAGTATTCGCAAAGCCAACGGTGACGTTGTACTTCAGAATCGGTTCGCCTTTAAGGATTTTTTTGGTGGCAATTTTGTAGCCTGCGGGCACTTGGCTGCGACTAGTGAAATTCTCACTTGGTACAGATTCACCAATGGCAACATCGACTCGGGCAACAACAATATTGTCATTGGAGTGTAAACGAATAATAGGACCCGCTAATTTTTTTTCAGAAGTTTCAATCATGGAATGCTTTCGGTATCAATCTTTTATATTGCTTATTTCATATTCAAAACATCAAAGGCAGCTTTTAATCTCTTTGAGTAGGAGTCTGATGTCTGCTGAATTTCCTCGGACGTCCATTTTCTAAAACCCTCCCCAGCTTTCATGCCAGTTTTACCTTGACTCATTAGCTTCACAAGCGTTGGTGGAAGGGTGGTGATATTAGATAAAGACGGATAGATTTCTTTTGCAGCATTCGCCATGCCGTCCCAACCAGAAATTTCTTTTTGGGTCATTGGTCCAACGGCTGCGTAACGAAAGCCAAAACTATATCGGACTGCATCATCGATATCTTCAGGGCTTGCGATTCCCTCTTCGACCAGAGAAAGTGCTTCTCTCATTAAGGCGTGCTGAATCCGGTTGGCTAAAAATCCAGGGATATCCTTTTTAACCAGGACCGGTTTCTTTTGGATATCTCGATAGAGTTGGCAAACTTGCTCAGCAATTGCAGGATCTGTCTTTTCACCTAGCACGATTTCAACCAAAGGAACTACTTCGGCGGGCATAAAGTAATGAGCCCCCATCATGCGATTGGCTGTCTTTAATCCAAGTGCAATTTTGCTAATGGGATAACCAGAGCTGTTACTCCCAATAGGAATATCCTTGGGCACTTTTTTATCAAGATATGAAAAGATCTCTTGCTTAAGGTTTAGGTTCTCAGACACAGTTTCAATAATCCATGCACATCGATTCCAGTCATTCCATTTAGTAAATACCGCGCTGACATGGGCTGCTTCAATACTTGCAAGATCCTGTGAGGCTTTCTCAACGTGCAATCCAATCTTGATAGCAAGTACAATCGCTTTTTTGAGGCAGGAATCAGACTTTTCTTTGCTTCTACCTAGGATGGCTACAGGCCTGCCCTGAGATATAAATCCAGCTGCAATGCCGGCAGCCATGGTGCCAGTACCAATAACAGCAATATATTGACTCATTTCGTTTCCATTGGGCTTATGCATTTTGTTTTGAGGTTACTTTCTTAAGAGCTGCTTAGATCAAAAACTAATAGCTCAGCTTTTTTCCCTTGGGATATTTGTAATTGTGTTTCACCATCAATCATCAAGGCGTCACCAGCATGCATCAGGACTCCATTGATATTAATCTCGCCTTTAATGAGATGAGCATAGGCTTTACGATTTGGATCAAGTTCCAAGAGTGATGATTCATCACCATCGAAAAGCCCGCCATACATTTTGGTATCCGCATGAATTTTTACTGTATGACCGCCACCCTCAGGTGAGGCGAGCAAGCAAAGCTTGCCTCTTTTTAGGTCTGTAGAGATTGATTTTTGTTCATAGCTTGGCGGGATTTCTGAGACATTGGGTTCAATCCAGATTTGCAAGAAGTGAGTGATTTGATCTTTTGCGTGATTGAATTCGCTATGAGTCACCCCTGTTCCTGCGCTCATACGTTGGATATCACCTGGCGGTATGCTTTCAATATTGCCTATGCTGTCCTCGTGAGCCAATTCCCCAGAGAGTACGTAGCTGATAATTTCCATATTGCGGTGACTGTGCTTGCCAAAGCCCATTCCGGCCGCCACCCGATCTTCATTAATCACCCGCAAATTTCCCCAGCTCATAAATCGAGGGTCGTGATAACCCGCAAAAGAGAATGAGTGGAAGCTTTTGAGCCAGCCGTGATCGGCATAACCGCGGTCTTGGGCTTTTCGGAGCGTCATCATAATATGTTCTTTTCTGAAACTAGATAAGCACATTATCATTAGCTTTTGACATATTTGCTGATCGGTCTTCCATGGGAAGTATCAAACAAGACATAAAAGAATCTGCCCTGGGTTTTGTTGAGGCCACCCAAGAGAAATGGGGTGATTTTGTCCAGTTTCTGAAAGAGACGTGGCCCATTCTGGCCGCGCTCTTCATTCTGTTAATTGGGATCTGGTTATATGCCGATCCACCTCCTCCGCGGCACGTATTAATGGCAACCGGAACTGAAGGTGGCTCCTACGAGTTAATGGCTAAAAAGTATGTAGATTTTTTTGAGAAAAAAGGAATCAAGCTTGAGCTGGTAAAAACCAAGGGTGCGCAAGAGAATTTAATGCGGCTTGCCGATCGTAAAGACCCACTCCAAGCGGCTTTTGTGCAGGCTGGCACCTTTAATCCGGAAGGAATTGGTGGCATCGCTTCCTTAGGGGCGGTCGATTATGAGCCCATTTGGTTTTTTTATCGCGGACCCGAAGTAAAAGCGAGTAGTTTCGTAGAGCCACAAGGTCAAATGAAATTTTTTCTTCAGGAAAAAGTTTCGGTTGGTGCAGTAGGAAGTGGCACGCATTCCCAAGCAATGCGAATTTTAAGGGCTTCGGGATTGGAAAAAGAAGCGCACCTTCTTTACTTGCCTAATCATGAGGCAGTCAGTGCTTTGAAAAAAGGGGAAATTAATGGTGCATTTTTGGTTGATGGTTATCAATCCGAGAATGTGCAGGCATTGTTAAATGACCCGCAGATTC
>JACCDI010738807.1_pt1 | contig 13061 bp, 10 predicted proteins | sample 7442791 | NCBI WGS metagenome assembly JACCDI01 (sample SAMN15323434, study PRJNA562643) | freshwater metagenome | isolation source: river surface water | place: USA:Blue River Watershed | collected 2017-08-15
CGATGCTCGCAACGCGTGGCATTGCTGACCCAAAGGCAGTTGCGCATGCGCTGTATGCATTCCGCGGCGTCAAGCGCCGCCTTGAGCGCATTAGCCGCCGTGAGAGCACACCTGTTTATAATGACTTTGGCAGCTCACAAGCGAAGCTCCAAGCGGGCATCGATGCGATGCGCCGCGCGTACCCCGACCGTCGCCTTACGGTGATCTTTGAGCCGCATACATTTTCGTTCCGAAACCGGGCTGCGCTCGAGTGGTACAAGGAGTTGTTCCGAGAGGCCCACCGGGTTATCGTCCTGCCACCACCTACCCATGGCGCGACGACACATGATCAGCTGACATGGGAAGAAATCACCAATGCTATCGAACGGCCGAACCTTGAAACAGTGCCACTCGACACGTGGGCTGGCCTTCGGCGGGAAATAGCGGTTTGGTCAGACAAGCGCCAGGATGTCATTTTGCTTGAGAGCAGCGGTGACTTCTACGGACTGTGGCCAGAGCTCGAGGCCTGGGCCGCAAATAAGTAAAGGGCACGCGGCTTTTGACCGCGTACCCTTTGGGTTTGATTCGCTGTAAGCGATTTACATCCGGTCAGGCGCCGTGATTCCAAGCAATCCAAGCCCTGATCGGATACCGATAGCAACGGCATCACACAGCTTGACGCGGGCATCCCTTACCGCCGGGTCATCTGCGCCCAGCACCGGACAGCGGTCATAGAAGCGCGCGAAGTCCTTGGCGAGCTCAAATGTCCAGTTTGCGATGGCGCTTGGGGCATACCGCGCTCCGGCATCCCGGACCGCACCCGTAATCCGTGACAGCTGAACCACCAGTGCACGCTCATCATCAGTCGTCAGCACACTCGAGTCAACGCTCTCAGGAACGCCGCCAGCTTTGCGCACGATATTGCAGCAGCGCGCGTGCATGTACTGGAGATAAACGCCTGTGTTGCCATCAAATGCGAGGATTTTTTCCCAGTCAAAGGCGATGTTTCGCTCTGGTCCCTGGTGGAGGTCGAAGTAGATGACGGCTCCAAGTCCGATGGTCTCGGCGACGCGCTCGATGTCATCTGGTTGGGAGACTTCGGAGCGACCGGCATCCACCTGCTCCATGATTTTCTCTTTTGCACGGCGTACGGCTTCATCAAGGATTTCATCTGCGAAGATGACATTGCCCTTGCGCGTCTTGAAACGCTCCCCGTTGGCGCCCGTAACCATCCCGAACTTTACGTGGACCGAGCAGTCCGCAATTTCGGTATAGCCCATCCGGCGTACAAACTCGAAGACTTGTTGGAAGTGAAGGCGCTGCTCAGCTCCAACGACGTAAATGTTCCGTGTCGGGGTGTAGGTGTTCCAGCGGTGGATACAGGTTGCGGCATCACGGGTCTGGTAGAGCGTCGCGCCATCGGTTTTACGGAGCAAACAGCTGGGATACTTATCATCAAAGTGTACAGAAACCGCACCAGACTCCTCGACGGTGGCGACACCCTTGGTGATGGCATCTTCCACCAGCGGACCAAGCATCGGCTCAAACCAGGACTCACCAAGCGCAGTGTCAAACGAAATACCAAGACGCTTATAAATGATGTCGAATTCTGCGAGTGAGATATCGATGAGTTTCTGCCAGATTTCCCGTGCCCAGGCATCCCCTTTTTCCAGTTTTAGGAACCACGCCCGTGCCCGTGTTTTCTTGTCAGGGTCTTCTTCGGATGCCTGATAGAAGTCAGCGTACATCCGCATCATCGCAGCAACAGGTTCTGCGTCCTCCCAAGGCGGCGTCGGGCTATCTTCGATGGCAGCGAGGAGGTAGCCAAACTGGGTTCCCCAGTCACCGAGGTGGTTGTCACCGATGACGTTATAGCCGAGTGCCTGATGGATTTTGTAGAGGGCGTGTCCGATGACGGTGGTGCGGAGAGAGCCGACATGGAGTTTCTTGGCGATGTTCGGGCTGGAGTATTCAACGATAATCGTCTGTCCGGCGCCAAGGGCCATGTCGTGTCCGAAGGCATCTGGTGCGGCCTTTATGTCGGCATACAGCTGCGTCGCCAGGGCTCCGGTGTCTACTTTGAAGTTGACGAAGCCGCCGGCGGCCTCAACGGAGCGGAAGAGGGTTCCAGCCGTGTCGATGTCAGCGACAATGCGCGCGGCGACATCCGGGGCTGGCTGGCCAAGTTCTTTCGCGATGGGAAAGACGGCGAATGCGAGGTCAGCGAGCTCACGCTGCTTTGGCTCTGCAAGCTGGATACTGGCGGCAGGTGCAATCCCTGTCGCCGCGATGAGGTCCCGTGCGCTGCTCCGCAGCAAATCGTAAGCATTTGACATAACCGTCTATCTTATCGAACGCCCCGGCAATCGCTTGCAGGTGCGTATCACGCTTGAAGGCCGGGGATGAATTCCGGGTCTGAAATTCCAGTACCGGTGGGAACTATCCAGCCCTAATGTTCTGGAACCATTTCAGCCGAATCTTGGTCATAATAAGCAAGTGAACTGTACGGGTGACGGGAACCATTTTTGGGGCCGATTCGTACAGGATTGTGAGATACACAAATGACAGAATCTGCAAACACGTTGTTTGAGCGCCTGATGCGACGGCATCAGCGACAGGCGTACCATGTCGCCTACCGCTTGACTGGCAACCATGCGGATGCGGAGGACCTCGCACAGGAAGCATTTGTGCGTGCCTTCCGATTTTTCGACACCTACCGCCGTGACCTCCCGTTTGAAAAGTGGCTTTTCCGTATCATCAGCAACTTGTTTGTGGATGACATCCGGCGTCGTTCCCGTATCAAGACAAAGTCTCTTGACGAGACGATGATGATCGATGGCGAGGCTGCGCCGGCGATGGAAATCGCTGACAGCACGCTTTCTCCGGAGCGGCTAGTGTTGCACGAAGAGCTGGATGACAAAATCCACTTCGCGCTGAACCAGCTGCCGGCAGAGTTTCGTCAGACGGTGATTCTTGCCGATATCGAAGGTAAGTCCTACGAGGAGATCAGTGAGGCTCTCGACTGTAATATTGGGACAGTCCGAAGCCGTCTCCATCGTGGACGTAAGCTGATGCGTAAGCATCTGGAAGGCTTTTCGCTCTAACACCTGGTAACCACCATGTTCAAGTGCCGCAAAATTCAGCCAAAACTCTCTGCATTCATCGACGATGAGCTGCTTGACAGCGAACGCGCGGAGGTGGAATCCCATCTCGAAGCGTGTGGCAAGTGCCAAGGTGACTTAGAGCAGCTCAACCGAACTAAGGCGTTACTTAAGAATCTGGGTGCAGCTAAGTGTGACAGAGTGAAAGCCTTAGTCGAACATAGCGCATCCCAGGCTGCCCTGGAATTCTGCTGCAAACCGTTCCGCTTACGGACGTTCGCTGCGGCTATTCTCTCGATGGTCATTCTTTGGGCTGGGGCAGACCGCCTTAGCATTCAGGATAACCATGCAGGGCCACCGGTGTCGCGTGCGGCGATGGTCCCGCTGCCGATGCCAAGTTCTGTTGACCAGAGCGGCTTCCGCCTTGAGGTGAAGCCAAAGTCCGCCGTCGGCGGAGCGCCAGAGAGCTATCCATGTGAACAGGGGCAGCCACAGTGCATCGATGTCCCTATTAGCCGCGGAACGGCTTTTTTGCCGGTTTCGTATAAACCCGGTAAAGCGATGTCCTTTGGACACGCGATTACCCATTGACACCCATTAGGAGAAACCCAATGCCGAATATCATCACCGGTCTGCGGCGGATGCCCTTGCCGATTGTGGCAATCAGCTGCTCACTCACGGCCATCGCGATGTTCCTCTCGACTGGCCGGCCACTCCAGGCAGATGACCCAAAGCGTGCCCAGGCCGAAGACCGTGCGACCGCGAGCGCGCTGGAAAGCGCATTTATCGATATCGCCGACAATGTAGGGCCAGCGACCGTAAGCATTCAAGCCGAAGTCGCATCCCCACGGATGGCAGGCATCCCTGGACTTGGCGGAGATGCCGAAGGCGTCGACCCATTTGAGTTCTTCGGACAACCCCGCCGGCAAGGGCGCGGCCAAGGTCAGGATGCCCCTGCGCCGCGGATGGGCACTAGTGTTGGCTCAGGTGTTATCGTACGCCCGGATGGCTATATCCTCACCAATGACCACGTCGTCGAAGGTGCGAAGGATGGCAAGGTAACCGTAAAGCTCTCGGATGGCACCATTCTCAACGGCACTGTAAAGCGCGACTTCCGCTCAGACCTCGCCGTTGTCAAGGTCGAGCCAAAGAAGCCGCTTCCAGCTATCAAATTTGCAGACAGCGGCAGGCTACATGTTGGCCAGTGGGCAATCGCAATCGGTTCGCCGTTTGGCAAAGAAAACACGATGACAACCGGTATCGTGAGTGCTCTCCACCGCAAGTCGGACATCTCGGATGGTGTCACAGGACGCTTCTATCCATCGCTTATCCAAACGGATGCTGCGATCAACCGTGGTAACTCCGGCGGCCCACTGTTCAATATCAAGGGTGAGCTAATCGGTATCAATGTTGCCATCTACTCGCCAACAGGTACGAGCGTTGGAATTGGCTACGCCATCCCATCCAACACCGCGAAGTATGTCTCCGACCAGCTGATCTCCAAGGGCAAGGTCACCCGTGGCTCACTTGGACTGGTCCCACAAGACATCACTGCGGATGAACGCAGCCTTGTAGGAACATCTACTGGAGCGTATGTCAAGGAAGTCGTCGTGGGCGGCCCTGCTGATAAGGGAGGGATTCAGGCTGGAGATGTCATCACAAAGATTGGCGGAACGCCCATCGTAGATGAAATCACACTGCGTGATACTGTCGGTAGCACAGCACCTGGAAGCAAGGTGGATATCAACTACCTCCGCGATGGCAAAGCTCGCTCGACCGCTGTCATCCTTGGCGAGATCAAGGAAACCCAGCTTGGTCAAGGAACGACACCAAGTGCGCCAGGCAAATTAAAGTCTGCGGCTGAAAAATACGGATTTACCGTGACTCCACTCTCCGATGATGACAAGAAAGAGCGTGGCATCCCTAAGACAACGGTTGGCGTTCAGGTTGCAACGGTGGCAAATGCTTCACCGGCAGATGACGCTGGTCTCGTACCAGGCGCGGTGATTACGCATGCGAATGGGACCATCCTCAATGAACCTGACGATGTGGATTCCATCCTTAAGGCTAATCCTCAGATAGTCCGCCTCCAAGTGATAGGCGGACGTTCGGAAGCTGCGGGTGGCACAGGCCTTACACGCGGTCTGATTGTCATCCGCCTTCGCTAGGCTTTGTAATCCTCGGTCACAAAGCACAACACCCGCCAGGGAAACCCGGCGGGTGTTTTCTTTATTGCAGTGCACCGTAACCTCAATGAGATGTTGTTCCGGGCGGCACGCGTTTCAGACCTCGATATCTCCACGGTTTCGGCGAACGATGCGATCGAGGACTGCTTCAATCAACGCATCGTGGTCGACCGGCCGCGTCTCAATACGGAGCGCAGCAAGTGGTGTCGCTGACTTCGGCCACTGATGTCCAAGCTTGACCATGTCTTTTTCCGTCGTCACAACAACGTGCGTCGCTGCCATTTCAGGCCCAGCGAGAAGCGCATCGATATCGTCTTTTGTATAAGAATGATGGTCCTGAAACTTCACCTCACGAATCACATTCAGCCCAAGGTTGCGAAGCGTTTGGAAAAACTGGTCAGCATCCGCAATCGCCGTAACGGCGAGAACACTGAGGCCCTTCATTTCATCCAAAGCGCCCTGTTGGCCATCCGTCGAAAGCCAGCAAACCGGCACATGACTGCTTTGTGTAACCCATGTCTCTGGATTTCGCGCTTTGATATCCCTTGCCATGGTTTCAAGCGTTTCCGGGGATGCCTGATCTGACCGGGTAAGCACCACGACATCAGCCTTACTCAAGTGACTTACCGGCTCACGAAGCGGACCGCGAGGCAAAACCCAGCCATTCCCAAAGGGTTGACGCGCATCCAAGAGGCAGATTTCAATATCCCGATGCAGCTGCCAATACTGCATGCCGTCATCGAGAACGATGACATCCGGTTGGAACTGTGCAACGGCAACATCACCGCTATCGCGGCGGTTACGAGCAACGATGACCGGTGTCCCGGGTAGCGACTTGGCGAGATGCAGCGGTTCATCCCCTGCCCACTCGGGGTTGTCCACGCGCACCGCACGAAGATCGGAAACAATCATCACCGGATCAACGGACTCATTCGTACGGCCATGCCCACGCGACAAAATCACGACACGCAGACCGGACTCACGAAGAGCGCGCACAAGCCAAAGGGTTGTCGGCGTCTTTCCTGTCCCGCCGGACACAAGGTTGCCAATCGAAATGACGCAGATTGGGAGGATGTGCTGCTGTCGCATCCCGAGTCGATATGGCAAGAGAAAGCACCAAAGCCCAACGCGGTGCAAAACGGCAAGTGGCGTCATGATGGCGCGGAGCCAGGCGGTGCGTGGGCTGGGCTGCGTCAGCTCCCAGCTTTCTTCAATCAGGTCAGTTTTCATACAAATTTACACAGGGACAAACCGATTGTACAGAATGCGTTGATGATGCGTGTGTCAGTTGGACACCAGCATCAATACACGGGCGATGTACCGCTCGCTGACACCAAGATTGGAGTCGATGAGGGCTCGTGCCTTCACACCAAGAGCAGCCCGTTCATCGCTTGGCTGGTCAAAAAAGGTTTCGATGTGCTGGCGAAACGCCGCAGCTGAGATGACTTCGGTTGCGACACCACTGCGCAGCGCGAGGTTGGCGATATCTTTTTGGTTGTCCATATGTGGGCCAAAGCAGCAGGTGATGCCTTGTGCAAGCGGTTGGAAGACTGATTGCCCTCCCCATGGGACCAGACTTCCGCCGATAAACGCGATGTCGGCGGCGGCATAGGCTGTCGCAAGCTCGCCAAAGGTATCGAGGATAAGCAGCCACCCCGTATCGCCTTGGCTCCGACGTGCTGCATCCGGGCAGATGGCCAGTATCTCCCCGACACGCTCGATGTGTCGCTGGGCGATGATGACGTGTAGGTTGGGATAGCGTTTTCGGAGCGCGATGCACTCAGGCAGGAGCTGTGCCTCTTCACTGGTGCCACCGGTGCGGTCTTCCCGAGTAGAGCCGAGGATGATGACGGGGGCATCGGCAGGGATGCCATAGGTTGCACGCAGGGCCATACGCTCATCAGGAGTTAGGGGAACAGATGACTCATCGAACTTTGTGTTCCCGACGATGCTGACTTTGTCTGGCGATGCGCCGAGGCGGCGGGCACGGTCGGCATCTTCAGGGGATTGCATGAGCCAAAGGTCAACGCCATTTATGGCAGGTGAAAGCAGGTGGCGGAAGCGCAGCCATGATGTCAGTTTGGCATCGGAGAAACGACCATTGATGACAGCAACGGGGATGCCCATTCGCTTTGCAGTTCCGATAAAGCCCGGCCAGAGCTCGGCTTCCATCAGGATGATGAGCTTTGGGTGTATTGTGGTGAGCGCCTTGGATGTGCACCAGGGGAAGTCAAGCGGAAATTGAATCACTTGATCAACTCCCTGGACTTTCGCTGCGACATCCCGGCCCGTCAGCGTCGTGGTGCTGAGCACAATCCAGGCATCGGGTCGTGCTTTCCGCAGCTCACGGATAACCGGTTTTGCGGCAACGGTTTCGCCGACACTGACGGCGTGAACCCAGTAGACATCCCGGCCGGTTGGAGGCTTTTGCAGGTCTGTTCCAAACCGTTCGCCGGCAAGTTCCGGGCTCTCCTTGCCTTGCCGCACGCGGCGGCGATAGCCGGCCATGATGATTGGGGCGAGCAGGGTGATGAGGATGGAATAGAACACGAACATGTTGGCAGCGTTAGTCTAGCGTGCATGGGCGTGGTGTGCCGTAGTTACGATTCTGCGAGCAAGATTGAGGCAATAGGTGGATTACTCCACGTGGCTTGAAAGCGGCTCGCTTGGGATAACTGCGAAGTCAAGCCCGGGAATTGAACGGTCATTCCCGTGACTGAGAAAGAAAAAAGACTCTCTCTCAAAAACACGATGCGACGCGGCAAATCCTAAATGCCGTGGCTTGAAAGCGGCTCGCTTGGGATGACTGCGAAGTCGAGCCTGGGAACTGGGCGGTGCATAAAGTGATACGACGCGGTCGTCGCAATCATCGCAGCATTGTCTGTACACAAACTCGGCGGTGGAATGTAGCAACGCATCCCTCGCCGGCTACACGCAAGCTCCATCGCCTGCTTTAGAGCTGCATTCGCGGCAACACCCCCCGCAAGCACAACTGTTGTGCGCCCACATTCCTTGGCAGCGGCAATCGTCTTACGCACCAAGACATCCACGACAGCAGCCTGAAAGGATGCCGCGACATCCGGGACCGGAGGACATTCCGGCTTTGCCAAGGCATACTTCACGGCGGTCTTCAGCCCTGAAAATGAAAATGCATGCGTCCCGGGCATCAATGCACGCGGAAATGCAATCGCTTTGGGATCGCCCAATTTAGCTGCTTCCTGGATGCTTGGTCCACCGGGATAAGGCAAGCCCATCAGGCGCGCACATTTATCAAATGCCTCGCCAGCTGCGTCATCCCGTGTACGCCCAAGCAGGCGATAAACACCGTGACTCTCGATGTCAAAGAGGTCGGTATGACCTCCGGAGACGACAAGTGCGGTCGCAGGGAATTCCATGTCCGGATGCGTGATGAAGTTCGCGTAGAGGTGTGCCTCGATGTGATGCACAGGGATGACAGGAATCCCGAGTGCCTGTCCCAGAGCCTTTGCGGCTGTCACTCCGACGAGCAGAGCACCGAGGAGGCCCGGTCGGTTGGTAACACCTATCGCAGTGATGTCCTGAAGTGTCAGGTTTGCCTCAGCGAGCGCCTGTCGGATAACGGGAATCAACAGCTCTACATGACGCCTCGATGCAAGCTCGGGCACAACACCACCGTAGTTGGCGTGCTCTTCCATCTGGCTGGCAACAACCGTACAAAGCAGCTTACGGCCATCCTGCACAATCGCACAGGCGGTCTCATCACAGCTTGTCTCAATCCCGAGGACTATCATCGCATCACTCGGATGGCACTGTTTACGGAGCTGCTGTTTTCCAGGCCAGATGCCATCGACCAGAGGCGAATTGTATACCCGCCCGGAGGTAAATCAGCCGGGAGTTGCGCCGTAATCGTCCACGCCTTAGTTGCGCCTGGTTCCAAACGCTCGGCCGCAAGCGCCATCGTGAACATCATCCCCTTCGACCAGTGAAAGACAACTTTTCCACCGCTCGTTATCAACTGCATATCGACGCGCCCACCATTTCGGAAGCGCAATGCCTCGGCAGCCTTACCTTCATTCTTTGCCGTGAGGGTCAGTGTCAGGCTTGCTCCCGGCGCGGCCATCGCTGGCGCCTTGGATGTAAAGGTAAGTTTAGCTTGCATCCCTTTATCCTATCGCTGTCATACCAAAGCGCACCGAACGAAGCCGCCTGCTAAACCGCCTCATCCACAGCGATTTTAGCCGCAGCCCACCATGCACGGAACTGAGCCGCATCGACATCCGGCCACGCAACAGCCGCACTCGTCTGAAGCAGCTCAATATGCCGCCAGCGCTTGCCAAACCGGACAAGCTGACGACGAAGCGCTGTCTCAGCATCGAGGTCCGCCCACCGCGCCACGTTCACCAATGTAAACAGGACATCGCCGAGCTCAGACTCAAAACGCGCGCGTGCATCGCAGTCGGATGGATTTGCAAGCAGCGCATCCCACTCCACTATCAGCTCGCCAAGCTCTTCACGGCACTTATCGCGAAGGTCTGTGGCATCGGGCCACTCAAAGCCAAGCTTTACAGTACGCTTGCTGACTTCGGATGCGATGGACAACGATGGAAGCGCTTGTGAGATGCCATCCAAGGCGCTCGCTGCGCTCGCGACTCCCTTTTCAGCCTTCTCAACGGCCTTGATGGCATTCCAGTTTGCGAGGACCGCGTCTGCATCTTCAGCCTTGGCATCAGCAAAGATATGCGGATGCCTGCGAATCATCTTCGTGCAAATGGCATCGGCGATATCGCCAAGGGTAAACATTCCGCTCTCGCGCCCAAGCTGCGCATGGAAAGCAATCTGGAGAAGAACATCACCAAGCTCATCCACGAGGGCATCCGTGTCATCAGAGTCGATAGCTTCCGCGACCTCATACGCCTCTTCGAGGAGATATTTACGAAGCGTCTGGTGGGACTGCTTAAGGTCCCAGGGACAGCCAGTATCAGGATCGCGAAGGCGAGCCATGATTTCGCTCAAGGTGTTGACATCCGCCGGACGCTGCTCACGCGGAAGTGCCGGGACAAAGATCGATGTCAGGTGGTTGACAGGAATACGATCGATGCGTACCAGCGCGAGGGCATCCACACGTTCGAGACCAGGGACGCCTGCGGCGGTGATGACCTTCACGGGCCAGTCATCCGGGAAGCCGGAATCGAGGAGAGCCAGCTTGACATCCGATGCGATTTCCTGATCATGAACTTGATACAGGAGGATTGGGCCATCTGTGCCAAGGTTTGGATCCGCATAAGGAAGTGCGGTTCGCAGGAGGTGGGCATCTACGACGTGGAGGTGGTCGACAACGGGAGCCTGAATGGCTTCAAGGCAGGCATCCACAAAGGATGGCGCCCCAACAATTTGGACCGCGACGTTTTCATCAGCGGCGCGTTCGAGGAGAATACGCACTGTCGTTTCGCCGACGAGGGGGTGACCGGGGACAGCGTAGACAATATCGCCGCGTGTGGCGTGCGTACGGAGTACCCGCTCAACGATAGCATCGTAGGTTTCTTCGAAGGTGCGGCCGGTCTCGTATTCGTCATCAAGGGGGATGACGTTGCCTGCACCACGGGATGCAAAGTGTTCAGCGAGAGGGCCAGCTTCGGTACAAGGGTGGCGTTCGGTCCGTAGCAGAATCGGAAGCGCACTTGTTAAAAGCGTATGGGCCTTGGCCGGGAGCGCGTTAACATCCCCTGGACCAAGACCCACACAGTAAATCACGAAGGCTTACTTACCGACTGGAGCACCAGCTGGTGCACCGGCGGCTGGCATTCCGGCTGGAGCGCCGGTTGCCTGCAGAGGAGCCTGGATTTCGTTTGCCGTTTCCTTGATGCCACTCCATACGGCGGATACGCCCGTGTCTTTGGTGTCAAAGGAAATCGTGCCCTTTTGCTTCAGAATCTGCGTACGGAGACCGACATTCGCCGGATCCATAGCCTTTTGTTGAATCAGACCGAGACGCACGAATGCCATTTCCTGATCTGGTGGAAGGCTGAATGCCGGGATTTTCTTCTCAACACGGATCCATCCACGGAAGGACTGCGTTGGGCTGATGACCCAGTCAACAGGTCCAATAATGGTTCCTTCTGCAGCGGCTTCGACCTTGGAGGCGACGCTCTTAGGAATCGATGCGTTTGGAAGAACGCGGAGTCCAGAGGTCTGGACGAGCTCAGGGATCATGTTGAGCTGCTTTGCGGCAGCTTCATACTTCTTGGCATCCGTGCCAGCGGCCTTGACAACCGTCTCAGAGTCGCCCATGTTCTTCGGATCGCGGAGGATCAGACGGACCTGTGTACGTGGAGGAAGGGCCATCATGTCCTTCATCTTGGTGTACTGCATCTTGACTTCGTTCTCATTGAACTTGATCAACTTTGCAAAGACGTTGGCTTCCGCCAGCTGTCCGCGGATGTCATCCTTCATTTCGGCGGCAGTGATTCCCTGCTTTGCGAGCTGGGTGTCGTAAGTCTTGCCTGGGTTGATGTTCTCAAACCGTGCCTTTTGGGCATTGAAGAGCATATCGACATCGCCATCGGATGGTGTAACGCCCATCTTGGCAGCTTCTGCCATGATGATGCGGTTGGAGACAATAAGGTCAACGACGTATTGTTCGGTTGTCAGGGATGCGCCATTTGGAAGCGAGACGGGTTGTCGCTCAAGCTTCTTGATGTATTCATCCTTGGAGACCTGCTGTCCACCGACGGTGAAGTACGCAGACTCGCCGCCACATCCTGCTAGGGCGAGAGCCGCAAACGCAGCTCCTGCGGCTGCAAACGTGACACTGCTGTTCATGGAACGCTTCAAGGGGATTCTCCTCACATTAACGGTGTGTTCGGCCACACCACACATCTGGTACTGCAATTACCTTACCAATCTGCCATTGAGTTCCAAATTAGTAAACATATGCAGCAGTAATCCAACCGTGTCAGGATACAGCCGATATCGGAGAGACACCAACGCCCGATATGGTGGGACGCCTTGCCCTAAACGTGTAGACGCTTCCAGTGCCCACGCTGATACATCCAGGCAACAACAAGCCCCTGAAGCATCGTCGAAAGTGTCATCGCCCACCAGCATCCACTCGTTCCAAACAACACCAAAAACACATACGCAAGCGGCAGGCGCACACCAAAGTTGGTGATGGCAACCGCGATCGTTGGGTCACGTGTATCGCCAGCGCCCTGAAGGGCTCCGGAGAGGACCATCCCGACCGCAAGGAATGGCTCACTGATTAGGGCTATTTTGAGGTAGGTGACGACCATATTGATGAGTGCGGTACGGTCGACACCCGTTGCGAACTGTTCTGCAAATGGCCGTGCGAGGAGAACAAAGACGATGCCCATCACGGACATCACCCCAACCGCCTGCCAGGTCGCCACCCAACCGGCAGCCGTCGCGCGCTTCGCGTTCTGTGCACCGAGGTTTTGTCCAACAAAGGCTGTTGCGGCGATGGAGTAAGCAAAGCCGGGCATAAAGGCGATGGACTCTGCGACGAGTCCAACACCAAGTGCGGCCACCGCGATTTCGCCAGATTTATTGGCCAGGATGCCTTGGAGAAAGAGCATCGAGCTGGTGCGAAGGAGCTGTTGACCGCCTGCAGGGAGCGCGATGCGGTTGATGCGATTAAGCCAGTCCTTTGGAATTCGGAGGGTTGTGAGCTTTAGCCCTTCCTGAAGGACGGAAGTGCGGAGGAAGAGGTATTGGAGGATAGATGCAACGATAACAGAGCAGCTGTAGGCGAGGGCTCCGCCGACGACGCCAAGCTTTGGAAAGCCAAGGTGCCCGGGGA
>JACCDI011310826.1_pt1 | contig 13061 bp, 11 predicted proteins | sample 7442791 | NCBI WGS metagenome assembly JACCDI01 (sample SAMN15323434, study PRJNA562643) | freshwater metagenome | isolation source: river surface water | place: USA:Blue River Watershed | collected 2017-08-15
GAATACTCGGCGGTGGGCGGCCGCATGTTCAACGGCACCGAGCGCGAGATCGTGATGCAGGAAACCATCATGAGCCGCGTGGGCGTGGACCGCGTGCTCAAGTTCGCTTTCGAGCTGGCCCAGTCGCGCCCCAAAAAACACCTGACCAGTGCCACCAAGTCCAACGGCATCGCCATCACCATGCCCTACTGGGACGAGCGCGTGGCCGAAATGGCCAAGGCCTACCCGGGCATCCACGTGGACAAGTTCCACATCGACATCCTCACGGCGCATTTTGTGCAGCGCCCGGACTTTTTTGATGTGGTGGTGGCCAGCAACCTGTTTGGCGACATCCTCTCCGACCTGGGGCCGGCCTGTACCGGCACCATCGGCATCGCGCCCAGCGCCAACCTCAATCCGGATCGTCAATTCCCGTCGCTGTTCGAGCCGGTGCACGGCTCGGCCCCCGACATTGCGGGCAAGGGCATTGCCAACCCCATCGGCCAGATCTGGTGCGGCGCCATGATGCTGGAATTCCTGGGCCACAAGGACGCGCACGACGCCATCCTGGCCGCGATTGAAAAAATGCTGCAGCCCGGCAGCGGCGCGCCGCGCACCCCCGATCTGGGTGGCACCGGCTCGACGTCGGATGTGGGTAAGGCGATTGCGGCCCTGATCTGAAGCCCCGTTGCTGGCTGTCAAGCAAACGGAAGTTTTGAGGGCTAGAATCCGTGCCGCATTGCACAAGCCCTGTCAGCCGCTTGCCTCGCCCTCGCGGGCGATGCGTCCGAGGCTGAACAGGCACAAACTGGAGACTTTTCCCGAGTGACCGCAGGCTCCGTCTGCGGTTGTTTCATCCCACCACGCCGGACTGCGGCAAACTTTCAGAGGTTTTTTCGTGAACAAGACAGAACTGATCGAACACATCGCCAAACAGGCTGACCTGTCCAAAGCCGCCGCCGGCCGTGCCCTGGAGGCCACCCTGGGCGCCGTGCGCGTTACCCTCAAGAAGGGCGGCACCGTTTCGCTGGTGGGTTTTGGCACCTTTGCCGTGGGCAAACGCGCGGCGCGCACCGGCCGCAACCCCCGCACCGGCGCTGCGATTAAAATCAAGTCCGCCAAGATTCCGAAGTTCCGTCCGGGCAAAGCCCTCAAGGATGCACTGAACTGATGTCGTGTTTCAGGTGGGGTGCTTAGCTCAGTTGGTAGAGCGGCGCCCTTACAAGGCGTAGGTCGGGGGTTCGAGCCCCTCAGCACCCACCACCACCTCACGCAAGGCGAACAGGGTTGTTCGCCTTTTTTGTTTTTCATCGAGAGACTGTCATGTTCGATACCGTCCGCAACAACTCCAAGATCATGATGGGGCTGTTGTTCCTGCTGGTCATCCCGTCCTTCGTGATGTTCGGCCTTGAGGGCTACAGCCGATTCACCGACAAGGCCGCCGCCGTGGCACGTGTGGATGGCAACAAGATCACCCAGCAGGAATGGGACGACGCGCACAAGCGCGAAGTCGACCGCATCCGTGCCCAGATGCCCAATATGGACCCCAAGCTGCTGGATTCGCCCGAGGCACGCCGGGCCACGCTCGAGCAGATGGTCAACGAGCGCCTCCTGACCGTGGCTGCGCAAAAGCAACTGCTCATCACCAGCGATGCCCGTCTGGCACGTGACCTGCAGCAAAACCCGGTGATCGCCGGCCTGCGCGGGCCGGACGGCAAGCTCGACATGGAGCGCTACCGTCAGCTCGCCGCCAGCCAGGGCTTGACCCCTGAAGGCTTTGAGGCCCGAGTGCGGCAGGATTTGTCCAGCCGTCAGGTGCTGGCGCCCCTGCAGGCGTCTGCGCTTGCATTGGCCAAGCCCACCGATGCTGCCGTGCAGGCCTGGCTGCAGCGCCGAGAGGTGCAGGTCCAGAAGTTCGCGGCCAAGGACTTTGCCGCCAAGGTCCAGGTCAGCGATGCTGATCTGGAGGCGCACTACAAGGCCAATGCGGAGCGCTTTCGCTCGGTCGAGGCCGCCGATGTCGAATACCTGGTGCTGGACATCAACAGCCTGATGCCCACCATCACCTTGCCCGAGCAGGACCTCAGGACCTACTACGAGCAGAATCTGCAGCGTCTGGCTGGCCAGGAGCAGCGCCGCGCCAGCCACATCCTGATCACCGCAGCCAAGGACGCCCCCGGCGCCGAGCGCGACAAGGCCCGGGCCCGCGCGCAGGAGCTGCTGGCTCAGCTGCGCAAGACGCCCAAGGCCTTTGCCGATCTGGCCCGCAAAAATTCGCAAGACCCGGGTTCCGCCAGCAAAGGCGGCGATCTGGACTTCTTTGCCCGTGGCGCCATGGTCAAGCCGTTTGAAGACGCTGTCTTTGGCATGAAGGAAGGCGAGATCAGCGAGGTGGTCGAGTCAGAATTCGGCTTCCACATCATCCAGCTGACCGGCATCAAATCGCCCAAGGCGCCCAGCTTCGAGGCCATGCGCCCGCAGCTCGAAGCCGATCTGCGCAAACAGCAGGCCCAGCGCAAGTTTGCCGAGTTGGCAGAGACCTTCAGCAACAGCGTGTACGAACAAGCCGACGCTCTTGCGCCCGTTGCCGACAAGCTCAAGCTCAGCCTCAAGCAGGCCAAGGGCGTGACGCGCATGCCCACCGGCGGCGTGCCTGCCGAGCTGGCCAATCCCAAAGTGCTGCAGGCCCTGTTTTCGGACGATGCCGTGGGCAAGCGCCGCAACACCGAAGCCATCGAGGTGGCGACCAACACCCTGGTCTCTGCGCGCATCGCCAAGCATTACCCCTCGGTGGTGCGTCCGTTTGCCGAGGTGCGTGACAGCGTGCGCCAGCAGTTCGTGCAGTCCCGTGCCCTGGAGCTGGCCCGCGTCGAAGGACAGGCCCGCCTGGCCGCCTGGAAGGCCCAGCCCGATACCGCCTCGCTGGGGCAGCCGGTGGTGATTTCCCGCGACCAACTGCAGGCGCAAGACCAGACGCTGGTCGATGCCGCTCTGCGTGCCGACCCAGCCAAACTGCCCGCCCTGCTGGGGGTGGAGCTGGGGACCGAAGGTTACGCCATCGTGCGCGTCAACAAGATCGTGCCGCGTGAAGCCCAGCCTGCCGAGCAGGCCCGACAGACCCGCCAGCAGTTCGCCCAGCTGCGCAGTCAGGCCGAGGTGCAGGCCTACCTGGCGGCACTCAAGAAAGAGTTCAAGGCCGAGATCCTGGTGGCAGCGCCGAAAAGCGGAGAAGCCAACGAAAAGCCCTGAGCTTCGGGCTATAATTCCATCTCTGCGGTGGCTATAGCTCAGTTGGTAGAGTCCCAGATTGTGATTCTGGTTGTCGTGGGTTCGAGTCCCATTAGCCACCCCAAAAATACAAAAGCCCTTCCGGTTCCGGAAGGGCTTTTTTCTTGACGGCGAAAAAGTGCTTGTTCGACGCTCAGTTGACCATCACCAGCTTGCCCATCACGGCCCGTGAGCCCATGCGGGCGTAGGCCGCCTTGAGCTCGCTCATGGGCATGGTGCAGTCGATCACCGGCTTGATCTTGCCCTGGGCATACCACTGCGCCAGTTCGCCCATCATGGTGGCATTGGCCTGCGGTTCGCGGCGCGCAAAGTCGCCCCAGAACACGCCCACCAGAGAAGCCCCCTTGAGCAGCGGCAGGTTCAGCGGCAGCGCCGGGATCGGACCACCCGCAAAGCCAATCACCAGATAACGCCCGCGCCAGGCGATCGAGCGGAAGGCCGGTTCGGCCAGGTCTCCGCCCACCGGGTCGTAAATCACGTCCGGCCCCTTGCCATCGGTCAGTGCCTTGATGGCATCGCGCAGGTTTTCGCTGCTGTAGTTGATGGTGGCGTCTGCCCCCTGAGCCGTGCACAGCGCGCATTTTTCGCTGGTGGAGGCGGCGGCGATCACCTTGGCGCCTGCGGCCTTGGCGATCTGGATGGCGGCCGTGCCCACACCCCCGGCAGCGCCCAGGATCAGCACCGTCTCGCCCGCCTTGAGCTGGCCCCGGTCGATCAGCGCATGGTGGCTGGTGGCGTAGGTCATGATGAAGGCTGCCGCGTCCACGGCCGGAAAGCCTGCGGGCAGCGGCATGCACAGCTTGGCGGGTGCGAGCGTATGCGTGCCAAAGCCGCCGGTGCCCGAGAGGCAGGCCACCGACTGGCCCACCTGCAGGCCCTTGACGCCTTCGCCCACGGCGCGCACCACGCCCGCGTATTCCGAGCCCGGCACAAAGGGCAGGGGCGGTTTCATCTGGTATTTGTTCTGCACGATGAGCAGGTCCGGGAAATTCAGGCTGGCGGCCTGGATTTCGAGCAGGACTTCGCCTGCGCCGGGTTGTGGGGTGGGCAGCTCTTTCCAGGTCAGGGCATCAACGCCCACCGGGTTCTCGCATAGCCAGGCGTGCATGGGGTCTCCTCTTGCTTGTGTGACGCCCGATCTTAGGCAGTGCCAATCGCGATCAATTGTCCCGGGAGCGACCAAGTGCCCGCTCCCGGACCCAGGGCGCGCAGACCTACAATCGCGCTTTACCGGTGAACCCCATGCGAATACTTCTTTCCAACGACGACGGTTACAGGGCAGACGGTCTGCAGGCGCTGCGCGCGGCGCTCGGGGCGATCGCCGACGTCGAGGTGGTGGCGCCGGAGCACAACAACAGCGCCAAATCCAACGCGCTCACGCTCAATGCCCCCTTGTATGTGCACGAGGCCGGAGCCGGTGTGCGTTACGTCAACGGCACGCCTGCCGACTGTGTACACATCGCGCTCACCGGCCTGCTGGGTTACCGGCCAGATCTGGTGATCTCCGGCATCAACAACGGTGCCAACATGGGCGACGACACGCTGTATTCGGGCACGGTGGGCGCAGCCATGGAGGGCTACCTTTTCGGCATCCCCTCCATTGCCTTTTCGCTGGTGGACAAGGGCTGGGGCCACATCGAGGATGCGGCTCGCAAGGCCCGCGACCTGGTTGAGCACCTGCAGCAGCAGTCGCTGCTGGGCACGCGGCCCTGGCTGCTCAACGTCAACATCCCCAACTTGCCGTATGCGCAGATGGGCGGCATCAAGCTGTGCAGGCTGGGGCGCCGCCATGCGGCCGAACCTGTCATCACCCAGCTCAGCCCGCGCGGCGAGACCATGTACTGGATCGGCAATGCCGGCCCGGCCATGGACGATGCCGAGGGCACCGACTTCCATGCCACCGGTCATGGCCATGTGGCTGTGACGCCGCTCAAGGTTGATCTGACCGAACACGAACACTTGGGCCAATGGGCACAGAGCCTGGGGCCGCTCAAGCCTCAGGGAGCGCAGGCATGAGTCAGCGGCCAGGTTTTCCTGTCAAGCTCAACACTTCGGGGACACCGTCCCGCCAAGGCCGTGCAACCCCGGTTGCAGCCAAGGCAGTGCAGCCGCCGAGCCGAGTGGCCGCCCCGGTCGGGGTCGGGCTGGACTCGGGCGCCGTGCGCGCACGCATGGTGCACAAGCTGGCCGAGCAGGGTGTGCGCGATGCGGCTGTGCTCGAGGCCATGGGTCGCGTCGAGCGGCATCGCTTTGTCGAGAGTGCGCTGGTCAACCAAGCCTATGAAGACACCAGCCTGCCCATCGGGCTGGGGCAGACGATTTCCAAGCCCAATGTGGTGGCCCGCATGATCGAGTTGCTGCGCGAAGGCGTGACGGGCAAGCTCGGCCGGGTGCTGGAGATCGGCACCGGCTGCGGCTACCAGGCGGCCGTGCTCAGCCACGTGGCCACCGAGGTCTACAGCATCGAGCGACTCAAAGGCCTGCACGAGAGGGCCCGCGAGAATCTGCGTCCCCTGCGCCTGCACAACGTGCACCTGATTTTTGGCGATGGCATGCTGGGCTATCCCAAAGGTGCGCCGTATGCCGGCATCATTTCTGCGGCAGGTGGCGAGAACGTGCCTGAAGCCTGGCTCGAGCAGCTGGCTGAAGGCGGCCGCCTTGTGGCACCGACCGTCACACCCTCAGGCCACCAGGCCCTGGTGGTGATGCGCAAGACCGGCCGTGGCATCGAGCGCCAGGTGCTCGAAGCGGTTCATTTTGTGCCTCTAAAATCAGGTGTTGCCTGAGGGCTCACACACATGAAAACCAGATTTGCGCGCTTTCCCGAATGGGCCTTGTCGGCCGTGCTGCTGTCGGTCCTGGCCGCCTGCGGCTCTTCACCGCGGCAACCTGCACCGGTGGAAGACCGAGGCTCTGCCGTCCGACCCAGTGCGACAGCAAAAACCGATGCCAGCACGCCGCCGGGTGCAGAAAACGCCGGCAAACCCGGCTACTACACCGTGCAGAAGGGCGATACCCTGACCCGCATCGGACTGGACCACGGCCAGGCCTGGCGTGACCTGGCCCGCTGGAACAACCTGAGCAACCCCGATGTGATCGAAGTCGGTCAGGTGTTGCGCGTGGCACCACCCGGCTCCGCCGTGGAGGCCAGTGGCGTGGTGGTGCGGCCAGTGGTTTCGCCATCCGCTGGTGCCGCCAGCGCGGCCAAGCCGGCGGCTTCTGCGCCTGCCGCACAGTCCTCGACTGGCGCAGCCGAAGAGCTCAGCTTCGCCTGGCCTGCCAGCGGTCAGGTCATTGCCGGTTTTGACGAAGCCAAGAACAAGGGCATCGACATTGCCGGCAAGGCGGGCGATCCGGTTGTGGCGGCTGCAGATGGGCAGGTGGTTTATGCGGGCGCAGGTCTGCGTGGCTACGGCAATCTGGTCATCATCAAGCACAACAACACCTACCTCACGGCCTACGCCCACAACCAGAAGCTGCTGGTCAAGGAAGACCAGAAAGTCCGCAAGGGTGACAAGATCGCGGAGATGGGCAGCAGCGATGCCGACCGCGTCAAGCTGCATTTCGAGGTGCGCCGCCAGGGCAAGCCGGTCGACCCGTCACGCTTCCTGGCTGCACGCTGATCGCCCGGAATGGCCTGGCCCGTCCTGGTCTTTGACATCGAGACCATTCCGGACATGGCCGGCTGGCGCCGGCTCCATCCTCTGCCAGAAGGGCTGCCAGTCGACTGCACGGACGTTGAGCTGCATGCCGCCTGGAAAGCCCAGCGCGCCACGCAGGGCCAAAGCGACTTCATGCCCTTGCACCTGCAGCGTGTGCTGTGCATCAGCTGCGTTTTCCGCAATGCCGAAGGCCTGCGGGTGCATTCCTTTGTGGACCGGGACGGTGACAGCGAAGGCAAAGTGGTGCAGACCTTTTTCAATGCCATCGAAAAGCACAGTCCTCAGCTGGTGAGCTGGAATGGCAGCGGCTTTGACCTGCCGGTGCTGCATTACCGGGGCCTGATCCATGGCGTGGTGGCCGACCACTACTGGGACATGGGCGAAGCCGATCGGGAGGCCAAGTGGAACAACTACATCAGCCGCTACCACCTCAAGCACCTCGACCTCATGGACTTGCTGGCCAAGTACACCCCGCGAGCCCATGCGCCGATGGACGCGCTGGCGAAACTCTGCGGTTTTCCGGGCAAGCTCGGCATGGACGGCGGACAGGTGTATGCGCAACACCTGGCCGGTCAGACCGATGACATTCGCCGTTACTGCGAAACGGATGTGATGAACACTTACCTGCTGTACTGCCGCTTCCAGAAAATGCGCGGTGGCCTGACCGAAGCCGAGTACGAACAGGAAATCGTTTTTGTTCAGCAGAACCTGCAGGCGCTGGCCTCGCAGGAGACGCATTGGCAGGAATACCTTCAGGCCTGGAGGTGAATGGCTGTGCGGGTCTGACGGCGCAAAGCTGCGGGACTGTTAAAGTCCCAGCTTTTTCCACGCTAACCCCTTAAAACCTTATGAAGTGCTTGATGACCACCGGCCTGTTGGCCGTTTGCCTGAGCTCCGCTGCATTGGCCCAGGCGCCGATCAAAATCGGCGAAATCAACAGCTATTCCGCCATCCCTCAGTTCACACAGCCCTACAAGCAGGGCTGGCAGCTGGCGGTGGAGCAGATCAATGCCCAGGGTGGCCTGCTGGGCCGCAAGGTCGAGGTGATCGCCCGCGACGACGCCGGCAAGCCCGAAGAAGCCCTGCGCCACGCCGTCGAACTCACCTCCAAAGAGAAAGTCGATGTGCTCGCTGGCGGCTTTTTGTCCAACGTGGGCCTGGCCCTGGCCGACCATGCGCAAAAGAACAAGCGCCTGTTTGTGGCCAGCGAGCCGCTGACCGACGCCATCGTCTGGGACAAGGGCAACCGCTACACCTTCCGCTTGCGCCCGAGCACCTGGATGCAATCGGCCATGCTGGTCGAGGAAGCTGCCAAAATGCCGGCCAGGCGCTGGGCCACGATTGCGCCCAACTACGAATACGGCCAGAGCGCTGTGGCCAGCTTCAAGGAGCTGCTCAAGGCCAAACGCCCCGATGTGGAGTTCGTGAGCGAGCAATGGCCTGCCCAGGGCAAGATCGACGCCGGCAGCACGCTCACGGCCACCATGGCAGCCAAGCCCGACGCCATCTTCAATGTGACCTTCGGCGCAGACCTGGCCAGGCTGGTGCGCGAAGGCAACCAGCGCGGCGTCTTCCCCAAGACCCCGGTGGTCTCCTTGCTCTCGGGTGAGCCCGAATACCTGGAGGTGCTGAAAGACGAGACGCCCAAGGGCTGGATCGTGACGGGCTACCCCTGGGACCAGCTCGACAACAAGGACCACGCCGCCTTTGCGGCCAGCTATTACAAGCGCTTCAACGAGAACCCCAAGGTCGGCTCGGTGGTGGGTTACGCCACCATGCAGGCCATCTTTGCGGCCATCCAGAAAGCCAAAACCACAGACAACGAAAAGCTGGTCATCGCCCTGCGTGGTCTGAAGTTCAGCACGCCTTTCGGCCCGGCCGAGTTTCGCGCCATCGACCAGCAGTCCACCATGGGCGCTTACGTGGGCAAGCTCGATCTGCGGGGGGGCAAGGGCACCATGACCGAGTGGCGCTACGCCGATGGCAGGAATTACCAGCCCAGCGATGCCTACGTGAAGGCACGTCGCCCGGCCGAAGCCATCAAGTAAACCGACCATCGGTTTCACCGAGCCGCCCGCCTTCAGGCAGGCGGCTTTTTCATGCCTTGGCCGTGCCTGGCTTGAACCGCTGTGCGCCCAGATGCGCTGCAAGCGATGAAGCCAGCGGCAGCGGCTCGCCTTCGAGCAGCGCGGCGATCAGCTCACCGCAGAGCACGCTCAGGCTGATGCCGCGCGCGCCCATGCCGGCGCACACAAGCAGCCCGGGCAGCTGCTCACTGTGGACCGGCCCCACAGCCGGGAGGCGGTCAGGCAGGGTGCAGCGCAGGCCGGCCCAGGCCAGCACGCGGTCGGGCGCAAAAGCCGGCCGCATGGCCTGGCTCAAGCCTGGCAGCAGGGTGGCCAGGCGCGCATGGTTGGCCGCGTGGTCCTCGTCGCGCAGCACGGCTTCGGGGCAGGCGCGCTCGAAGGTCGAGCCCATGTACCAACCTGGCGCACCGCCGAATTCGGGCGGCAGCGGCACACCGCTGATGAAACTGCCATGGCCATTGACGGGCACATCGGGCAGTGCTTGATTCAATCCGTCCGGCAAGTCGTCCAGGGTGCCCATGCTGATCTGTCCACGCAGCGGGTTCAGGGGCAGCGTGCCCATGGGCAGCAAGTCCCGCGTGTGGAAACCGCTGGCCACGATCAGCTGATCGGCTTCGGCCAGCACTTGGGCCTGAGCATCCAGCGCCTGCCAGCCGCACTCGCTCTGCCGCAAAGCATGCGCAGCCGAGTTCCAGCGCACTTCAATGCGGGGCATGGCCAGCTGCGCAGCGACCAGCTGGCGCGGCCGAATCCAGCCCGCCATGCCATGCCACAAGGCCTGCGCTTTGTCGGGCAGGCCACCGGCGGCGATTTGCTCAGCGGTGGCCGGCGTGCTCCATTCGTGCCCCTGCGCGGGCCAGGCGTCTGCCTCGGGCAGTGCCCGCTTGCCTTCGACGCGGTGCTCCAGCACGCCGCTCCAGGCCCAGTCCGAGCCGGGCTGCAGCAGTTCGATGCAGCGCTGCAGGGTCGCGCGCACGCCTGCGCGGGTGATGCGCGAGAGCACGCTGTCGTCGGGCGAAACATGGGGCGCGGTCAGGCCAGCGGGCAGGCCGGAAGCGCCGGCACCCACGCCTGGGCCGGCATCGAGCACGGTGACTGACCAGCCGCGCCTGGCCAGGCTGCAGGCCACGGCCGAGCCAGACAGGCCCGCGCCCAGCACCAGCGCAGTCCGGCCTGGTGAGGCGTGCCGGGTCGGGCGCAACTTGGTGCGCGGCGTCCACGCGGGCTGGAACACTGCCTCGAGCCGGTGTGACTTGGGTGGCAGACCATCGGCCCGCGTGACGGCAAAACCGCAATGCGCCAGGTCCTCGCGCACGCCGCGCTGGACGCACCAGCTGGCCACCCGCGTGCCTGTGCGGCACAGGCGCGCCACCGCCTTGAGTGTGTGCAGTGACCACATTTCCGGATTGACGTCGGGGCTGAAGCCATCGAGGAAGACGCTGTCTGCTGGAACATCGATCTCGCGCAGCATCTTCTCGACCGGACCGATGCACAGTGTCAGCTGCACCCGGCCGTCTTCAAACACCAGCCGGTGCACGCCCGGCAGCAAGCCGCGCCAGGCTTTGGCCAGTTTCTCGGCCAAGTGCTGCAGCTCGGGCCAGGCCTGCACGCTGCGCACGATGTCCTGCTCCGATACCGGCCAGGCTTCGATGGAGGTGAAAAACAGCCTCTCGGGCCGTTGCGGGTTCTCCAGCCATGCCTGCCACGTGGCCAGAAAACTCAGGCCCAAACCAAAGCCTGTCTCCAGCACATGCCATTGGCGCTGACCCTGCCATGCCGGTGGTCTGCCCTCGGCTGGCCACAGACCACAGCCTTGCAGGAAGACATGCCGCGCCTGCAGCAAACCTCGGTCCGTGCCATGAAAGCCGCGGCTGCGGTAGACGTCGTCAAACAGGGTGCTGCGGGGGGTGCCGTCGGCAGACCATTGAACAGGACTTGTCATGGGCCATTCACTGTCAATGTGTCATCCTCCGGCTCGACCCGAGGACCCATGGATGGCGCGGTCAGGCCGGGCCATGACATGAAGTGGGGCTGGCGATGCCCGCTTTGAACGCGATGCCCACTGTGGTTGTCATCCTCGGGCTCGACCCGAGGACCCATGGATGGCCCGGTCAAGCCGGGCCATGACATGAAGTCGGGCTGGCGATGCCCGCTCTGAACGCGATGACCACTGTGGTTGTCATCCTCGGGCCCGACCCGAGGATCCATGGATGACCCGGTCATGCCGGGCGATGACAGGGGTGGGGCCGACGATGACCCGTCCAGCATCAGGCCTGCGAAGGGGGTACGTAGCCCTGGGCCTGGTCGGCGCCTTCGCCGAAGAAATGCTTTTCCATCTGGCGGGCCAGGTACTGGCGGGCGCGCTGGTCGGCCAGGTTCAGGCGGTTTTCATTGACCAGCATGGTCTGGTGCTTGAGCCAGTCGGCCCAGGCCTGCTTGCTGACGCTTTCCCAGATGCGTTTGCCCAGTTCGCCGGGGTAGGGCGGAAAGTCCAGACCTTCGGCTTCGGTGCCGAGCTTGATGCATTGAACGGTGCGTGCCATGGAGGTGATGCCTTGATGAATCTTAAGAAGCGCTGGTTATACGGATATAAAATTTCAGTCTTTCCAGTTCTCAGCCTTTCACAGGACAATCGGCGCCGGCCTGAAACCGGGCACCGTCTGTCCGTCAAGCCTCCACTGTAGCAATTTATCTATCCCTGCCTGGCCCCGGGGCCGTTCCCGGGACTCCACTTTCTGACCCATGAGTGCATTTCTTGAAGAACGCGTGCTGAGCGTTCACCACTGGACCGATCGCCTGTTCAGCTTCACCACCACGCGCGACCAGGCCCTGCGCTTCTCCAATGGCCACTTCACCATGATTGGTCTGCGCGGTGACAACGGCAAGCCGCTGCTGCGCGCCTACTCGATCGCCAGCGCCAACTACGAGGAGCACCTCGAGTTCCTGAGCATCAAGGTGCCCGACGGTCCTCTGACGTCAAAACTCCAGCACATCCAGGTGGGCGACACCATCATCGTGGGCCGCAAACCCACCGGCACACTGCTGTGCGACTACCTGCTGCCGGGCAAGCGCCTGTACCTGCTGGGCACGGGCACCGGGCTGGCGCCGTTCATGAGCATCATCCGCGACCCCGACACCTATGAACGCTTCGAACAGGTCATCCTGGTCCACGGCGTTCGCCAGGTCAACGAACTGGCCTACCACGACTACATCACGCAGGAACTGCCCCGACATGAATTCCTGGGCGAGATGGTCAGCGCCCAGCTCAAGTACTACCCCACGGTGACCCGCGAGCCCTACAAGAACCAGGGCCGCATGACCGACCTGATGGAAAGCGGCAAGCTCTTTGCCGACCTGGGCGTGCCCGCGCTCAACCCTGCTGAAGACCGCGTGATGATCTGCGGCAGCCCCGCCATGCTGCGCGACCTCAAACGCATGTGCGAGGAGCGCGGCCTGGAGGAGGGCAACACCAGCACCCCGGGCGCCTTCGTGATCGAGCGCGCCTTCGCTGACTCCTGATCCGGCGCTGTGCTGACGAAACCGGCTTCGGCCGGTTTTTTTCGTCTGCGCCATCCCGCTGTGGGGCGGCTGATTTTTCAACAGATGTTTTGCTCATGAGCAAACTAGAAATCAGTCGTTTGAGTTTTGAAAAGTCCCTTCCAGAATCCGCTGCATCGTCAAAACGGCGAAGCATTTCTGGAGAGATTCATGACCACACCCAAGCGCGTTTCCCGACTCATTGCCACCACGGCTCTGGCCCTGGGCCTCACGGCCCTGGCGGCCCAAGCCCAGGTCAGTCTGCTCAATGTCTCGTACGACCCCACCCGCGAGCTGTACGTCGAGTTCAACCAGGCCTTTGCCAAACACTGGAAGGCCAAGACCGGCCAGGACGTGAGCTTCAAGCAGTCGCACGGTGGCTCGGGCAAGCAGGCCCGCTCCATCATCGACGGGCTGGACGCCGACGTGGCCACCCTGGCGCTGGCCGGTGACACCGACGCCCTGCACGAGAACGGCAACCTGATCCCCAAGGACTGGCAAAAACGCC
>JACCDI010551595.1_pt1 | contig 13057 bp, 14 predicted proteins | sample 7442791 | NCBI WGS metagenome assembly JACCDI01 (sample SAMN15323434, study PRJNA562643) | freshwater metagenome | isolation source: river surface water | place: USA:Blue River Watershed | collected 2017-08-15
CAGGTTGTTCAACACGGGGCTAATTTAGTGGCTATTGACGACTATGACACTATCTGAGGGTGAGTAATGAGAAAAAAGGTCCCGAAGGCTTCGATGAGGAGGAGTTAATCCGCTCAGAGTTTGAGTCCATTGTCTCTGGCTTAAATCTGGACCAATCCTCCCCTTCTACATACCTCGATGATCTTGATCGCATCGATCGAGAGGGTTTTATTCAACCTAATCCAGCACCTCTTACTCCCCGAGGATTTATTCAATCCGCGCGGGATGCAATTACGCGGTGGTTTCACAAAGACAACCGAGATGATGATGGAGCTGCATTGTGAGAGATTTTTCATGGGGAATCCTGGGGCCAGGCGGAATCGCACGAGCCTTTGCAAAGGATCTAACCTTGCTAGAAGGTCACACAATTGGTGCGGTGGGATCTCGATCCCTCAATAACGCACAAAGTTTTGCTGATGAGTTTGGCGGTAAGGCTTATGGAAGTTATGAAGAGCTTGTTAATGATTCAACAATTGATGCGATCTACGTAGCGACTCCGCATCCGGCGCACCACGATAATGTGATTCTTGCTTTGAATGCAGGAAAACCTGTTTTGTGCGAAAAACCTTTTGCGGTCAATGCAGCTGAAGCACACGCGATGGTTGAAGCAGCATCACGTAACAAAGTCGCACTGATGGAAGCGATGTGGGCTCGGTTCCTCCCACACTATGCGAAGGTTCGAGAAATAGTTTCGAGCGGATTATTGGGGCCAATTCTTTCTATCCATGCAGACCATGGACAAAGACTTGCAGATCAAAACATTCCTCGCTTAGTCGACCCACATTTAGCTGGCGGTGCCTTGTTGGATCTTGGCATCTATCCAATCTCCTTTGCACACATGATTCTTGGAAATCCTCAACTGATTAATTCGACTGCGATCATGACTGATAAGGGCGTTGATGCACAGACATCTATGATCTTTACTTATGAGAACGGCGCACAATCAGTGTTGACTACAACGATGATTGAGCAAACTCCTTGCCGCGCAGTGGTAGCTGGCATGAATGGTTGGCTCGAAATAGATCGCACCTTTTACAACCCAGCAAGCATGCGCATAGTTCTCAATGATGGATCTGTGACTCAATATCCAAACACTTACACGGGACATGGGTTACGCGAACAGGCTGAAAGCTTTAAACAGTTAGTTCGCAGTGGAAAATTTGAATCAGAGATCTTGTCATGGCAAGACACAATCGACATTATGAAAACGATGGACACCGTGCGAGAACAAATAGGGCTGAAATACCCCTTTGAAAGTTAGGCGCGAGCCAAATCCGCAACGCCGACAAGGCCTGCTTCATTTCCTAATTGCGCGGCGATGAGTTCAGGGTAAGGATGCTTTCCGGCAAATGGCATTGTCCTCTCTAACGCTTCACGGGTTGGCTTTAACAAAATTTCGCCGGCATCAATTACTCCCCCGCCGATTACAACACATGCTGGATCAAGTAACACTGACAGAGAAGCAATTCCTGCTCCAAGCCACTGACCTGTTGTGTTGAATGCAGCAAGTGCAACAGGATCTCCATCCCGAGCAGCATCAGTAATTGCCTGCCCAGTTAAACCTGCGACGGTGCCATCTCCTCTGGATAAAAGGTTTCGAGCAATTTCAGGGCTTGCGCTAATTGCTTCGCGGGCGTGGCGCAGCAATGCATTTCCTGATGCGTACTGTTCAAAGCAACCTCGAGCTCCACATCCACATAAATGTCCATCGGGCACCACGCGAAGATGGCCGAACTCTGCAGCAATTCCGTAGGCTCCACGATAGAGCGAACCGTTAACAACGATTCCGCCGCCAATACCTGTACCAACGGTCAACATCATCATGTGGTTTTGATTTCTACCAGCACCAAATTTTGCTTCACCCCAAGCGGCAGCGTTGGCATCATTTTCAATCACGACAGGTAATCCAATGAGCGAAGTAAGCTCGGCATCAAGGTCAACACCGTTCCAGTCAGCAATATTGGGTGTTGCAAGCATTGTCTTGCGATCTGAAGAAACAAATCCCGCGGCTGAAACTCCGACTGAGGTGACTTCAAATTGTTGCATCAACTCTTTTGCGGTATCGGCAATGGTGCGAGTTAAATCCGCACCGCCCTGACGAGGTGTTTCTTTTCTCGCAGTTGCAAGAATTGCTCCATTCTCATCAACAACGCCACCAAGAACCTTGGTACCTCCAACGTCGATACCGATCGTGTTACCCATGTGAAAGTTACGACTCTAGATGAGACTTAAGTTGTGCGAGTGCCGCATCGATCGTTGCCTTCTCCGCCTTTTGACGCATCATCGCTGGTACTGGCATCGATAAGGAAACACCGAGTTCGTATGTAACCTCTGTCGTGTCTTCATCAACGGCTGTAATTGTGTAGATGCCATCCATACTGGTCAGTAGATCTGCCTCTTCTAGAGAAAATGAGAGTACGCGAGGAGCTTGTCTCCAGTCGTAATCAAGGGTGAGGCGGTCCTTCATCATTCCGGCATCGATACTCATCTTGACCTTTGTAATTCGCCCTTGATCATCATGGGCTAAGGCCTCCGAGCTTTTAATCTGTGCCGACCACTCGGGATACTTATCAAGTTCGAAGAGCGCCTTTTGCACATCGGCAATAGGAGCATCAATGGATATTAACGATTTGCTGAGATCTGTCATGGCGCAAGGCTACCCTCTTCCCCTTTTGTCTGCGCTCACGCTAGCGTTCGCCCATGAATGAAATCTCAGTCCCGCCCCTCGTTCCTGCCGCTACCGCCGGGAACCTCACAAATCTGATCGCTGAACGCGCATGGTTTGAACCAGAGCGCATCATCATGTCCCGCCCATTGGGCGAGGGATGGCAACCTGTAACCGCTCGCGAGGTCGAAGAAGAGATTCGGGCAACCGCTAAAGGATTGATCGCATCGGGTGTTCAAATTGGTGATCGCGTTGCGATTATGGCGCGAACTCGATACGAGTGGACGATTTTAGATTTTGCAACATGGTTTGCCGGAGCGGTCGTTGTTCCAATTTACGACACATCATCTGCCGAACAGATCGATTGGATTCTTAATGACTCTCATTCGGTTGGAATCATCGTTGAGACTCCAGCATTGGCAGATCTTGTAAAGACAGTCATGCCATCACACACACGAAACGTGTGGACGATGACAGATGATGTTCTTGCAGTATTGCGTGAGGCTGGAAAGCACATTGGTGATGACGAGATCGATCGTCGCCGCAATGCGCTTACTCCCGCGTCTCTTGCAACTTTGATTTATACATCTGGAACAACTGGAAAGCCAAAGGGAGTCCAACTGTCTCACAGCAACTTCCTTTCAGAGTGCGGCAACGTTGTACAAGGTGCAAGCGAGCTGTTCCTTAAGCCAGGAGGATCAACCCTGCTATTCCTTCCCGTTGCACACGTTTTTGGACGCATGGTTCAGATCGGTTCGATTGCAGCCGGTCTTCACATGGCACATTGCAGCGATCCTGTTGGTCGTTTACCAATGGATCTGGCTTCATTCAAGCCAACTTTCGTTCTAGCTGTACCTCGTATCTTTGAAAAGATTTACAACGGAGCTGAAGCCAAGGCAGAGGCTGCAGGTAAGGGCAAAATCTTCCGCAAAGCGGCAGATGTTGCTATCGCTTACTCAGAAGCTCTTGATAAGAAGGGCATGTCTCCAATTCTTAAGTTAAAGCATGGCTTGTTCGACAAACTTGTCTACAGCAAGATTCGTGCCGGAATGGGTGGAAGAGTTGAAGCTGCAATCTCTGGCGGTGCACCACTCGGTGTGCGTCTAGGTCACTTCTACCGCGGTGCGGGTATTTCAATTCTTGAAGGCTACGGACTTACCGAAACCACTGCAGGAGCAACTCTTAACCTTTACGGTGCACACCGAGTTGGTTCAGTAGGCCGTCCTATTCCTGGAACATCGATCAAGATCGCAGAAGATGGCGAAGTTTTGATTCGTGGACCAATCGTTATGGATGGCTACTGGCAGAACCAGGCCGCTAACGATGAGGTGTTTGATTCAGAGCGCTGGTTCAAGACGGGTGACCTTGGAAAGCTTGATGATGAAGGTTTCCTCTACATTGTTGGACGCAAGAAGGAGCTCATTGTTACCGCTGGTGGAAAGAATGTAGCTCCAGCAGTATTGGAAGATCGCCTACGCGCACATCCATTGGTTAGCCAGTGCATGGTCGTTGGTGACAACCAACCATTTATCGCTGCACTTGTGACTATCGATCAGGATGCGCTTAAGGCATGGGTAGCAAACAATAAGAAGGAAGGCGCATCGATTAATGATTTGGTCAATGATCCAGATCTGATTGCAGTTGTTCAAACAGCAGTTGATGATGCGAATAAGGCAGTAAGTAAGGCGGAGTCGATTCGCAAGTTCACTCTTCTACCAACTGATTTCACAATCGCTGGTGGACACTTGACCGCAAAGTTGTCGGTGAAGCGACATGTAGTGGCGAAGGAGTTCGCAAAAGAAATTGAAGCATTGTTCACAAAATGAACAATGAGCGAGTAACCCTCGCACAAGAGTTACATGATGGGATCGCCCAGGACCTTGTGGTCCTGGGCTTTTCCATTGATCAAGCGATTTCTCTATCTCAAGAGGTAGAGGTTAAAAACGAGCTCCGCAAAATCCGATTTACAACAACACAACTAATTGAAAAACTTCGCGCACAGATGCATCAGTTACGCAGCGATGATCCGCTTGAAGACTCCTCTGCCCATGTCGACACAATGCATGAAACTCTTCGTGTTGTTCAAGAGATTCTGCGCAATATTGAAAAGCATGCCAGCGCCACAAAGCTCACCATTGATATCGCTGATGATGGACGGGGCGGAGTTGCACAAAAAGAGAACTCCTTCGGCATACGCGGACTACAAGAAAGAGTTTCAAAAATCAATGGGGAGATCCGTATTGATTCAACATCCCAAGGAACCAGGATTGGAGTAACAATTCCTTTGGATGGGTGATGATAAGACTCTTAGTAATTGATGATCACGAGGTGGTGCGTCAAGGTCTTCTCGGGGCGTTAAAAAGCAATGGTTTTGAAACCATCGAAACCGCTGATTCGCTCAAGGAAGCTCGCTCCAAAGTAGCAAGCTTCAACCCTCAAGCCCTAATTGTTGACCTCAATCTGCCTGACGGCTCTGGGTTAGATCTAGTGCAATGGGTTCGAAAACTTTCTCAAACAACTGCAATCATCGTGTTGTCCCTTAATGCTCCTGAGCAATTTGCCAGGATTTCACAATCTGCTGGAGCAAACGCATTTTTATCCAAGACTCAAAGTATTGAGGAAATACTCGCCGCTTTGAACTTCGCAATCAAGTATCCCTATACCTTTACTTCGACCTTGGCGAGCAATCAATTTAACGACTGGGGGCTAACGGCAAGAGAGATCGATGTTCTAACTCTCTTGGCAACCGGGTCAAGCAATGCGGATATCTCAAGGACGCTGTATATAAGTCTTTCAACGGTCAAGACTCATATTTCAGCGCTCATGAGAAAACTGGATGCTTCAAATAGAACTGGCGCGGTAAAACTCGCTAGAGATAAGGGGTTACTGCTCTAACAATTTATTGAAACGGGCTGACCAAATTTCCCATCGCCAATTGTCAACGATCCATTGACGTCCAGCTGTGCCCATCTTCTCCGCCTTATCGGGGTCGACGAGTAGCGAAACAATGGCATCGGTAATCTCGGAGTTGTTAGTGCCATCCACGACGACCCCCGTAACTCCTTCAATAACCGCATCGGGTGCTCCCCCAGATGCACCAGCAACTACCGGCAAGCCACATGCACTAGCTTCGAGGTAAACAATTCCTAATCCCTCAACCTCTAACCCGGCAAAACGTGACCTTGAAGGCATGGCGAAGACATCTCCTGCGCAAATAAACTGCGGAAGTTCGGCGTACTGAATTCTGCCTATAAAGGAGACATGGTCTTCCAATTTGTTTGCCGCAACCAACTTCGCCAAGTGATCTAGGTAAGGCCCCTTGCCAACCATCAACAGATGGGCGTTAGGAACCCTCCTTACAATTTCCGACAAGGATTCAATTAAATGATCTTGGCCTTTTCGATGGACTAGACGCCCAACCGAGACAATTACCTTTTTGCCTTCTAGATTGAGCTCTTTGCGTAACTTGGTTGAATCAACTGGCGAAAAGTGCTCAACATCGATTCCGGGAGCAATTCGCACCATTGCCTGTGCGCTCTTTTTTGATATCGATCGAGTGATAGCACGTTGAGTGAAATCACCTAGGTAGGTCAAAGTGTCTACGGTTGAAGCGATTCGACGCATGGCAAGATTAAATGGAAAAACCTTGGCCCACCAGACTTCATGCCCATGAGTCAGTGCAACGGTTTTTGCAACCCCTGCCCGTTTCATCGAAGCAGATAACAGACCCAATGGAGCTGCAGCACCAAATGCCGCAACGGCAATTTTATGATCCTTAATTATGCGGGCTAGATTACCTGCAACCCGCGGTGTCGGCAGCAAAATTTTTGCACGATCACGAATAACGGTAACTCCGTACTTTTCTAGCCACATCGCGTCATATTGAGCGGAATCCTCTTGTGATGATGTGTACACAAGCGTGGAACCAAAAGGCCTACGTTCGATTAATCCAATGACAAAGGTTTCTATTCCACCAGCTCGTGGACCAAAGTCATTAGTTACGAAAAGTATTGGACTAGAAACGACGAGCTCCAACCAAAGGTTTTCTTCCTAGCGATCCACTTGGTGCAACCTTTACTCGTGATCCAGAGCGTGGAGCATGAACCATCTTGCCGCCGCCTAAATAGATTCCAACGTGTGACACAGGCCGACCGTAAAACAAAAGATCCCCCGGCTTCAAGGAACGTAGGGAAACCTTCTTACCGAGTCGAGATTGCGCAGCTGATGAGTGAGGTAGCGAAACACCTGCAGATTGATATGCGCGCATAGTTAATCCGGAGCAATCCCAAGTCACCATTCCGGCGGCACCGAAAACATATCGATCACCAATTTGCTTGAGGGCGTACTTCAAGGCGGTACCTGCGCGACCAGACACACCGCTCGCACTTTGTGCCGCTTTTAATGAAGAGGCTTGATCCTTGTTTTCCTCTTCCTCTGCCAGGCGAGCCAGGCGCTCACGTTCAGCTTTGGTTAACTTGGAAAGAAGTTTTTCCGCTTCAGCTAATTTTTTCTGGGCAAGCGCGGATTGCGCTGCAAGCTTCTTTTGTGCGGCAGCTACTAAAGCCATCTTGTCATTGACAGTTAATGTTGTTGCATTCAATCGTTGCTGCGCAGTTTCAAACTTTCGAAGCTGGGCTGATTTTCTCCGTGTAATCGCATCTAAAGCCCCCGCCGATGATAGGTAGAGAGAAGGATCGCTAGAAAATAAGAGTTCAAAGCTCTGTCCAAAGCCACCGGTTTTGTACTGCTCAACGGCGATGCTTCCAAGAGATTTTTGAAGGGATGAAACGGTCTGACCCTGAATCTCCGCCTTGGCTTTGATGCCGTTAAGGGTCTTAGTCAGCGCCGCCAACTTAACCTTGGCCTCCTGTGCACCTTCTGCGGCGGCGGTTGCATCCTCTTCTAGTTGGCGAACCTTGGCTTGAACCTGGGCAAGTGTCTGAGCACCCGAGGCTGAAACTGGGAGCATGAGCCCAGCAAGTACCGCACAAGCGGTTACAGCGCGCAGCCAGAAAGACATAAGGGCAAGGCTAACCGCGCTTAGACCCACCGCTCAACCTAAACAAGGCTAATTCCCCTGTGAATTTTCCCGTACCTACGCTCCGCGAGCGTTGAATTGAAGCGGTGGTGTCAGCCCACTCTCAGCCAACACAGAGAGTGCATCAACCGTCTCTTCGCTGAGCTGAGAGGTGTTATCGAGGAAGAAGGAGACCACGCAGGTATTGCATGCGATCGCCGCCATGGTGCATGTTGAACAATCAATGATCATGCTCGTAAATGTACAGAGCGCCACTGACAAGAATGTAAAGGCGTAAGCGATACTTATCGGTGTGAGCGTTGTTGCAACCTTGGTCGTCGGTAGCGATGGATCAACCTCAAAGGAAAGTAGATCCGCAGGAATTAGCTCGCCCGAGGATAGAAAAGCTTTCTTGCAGCGACGTCGAGAGGTAGATGTCATCATCGTCGGCGGCAATACCGCCCGTCATGAGCCCTACAACCGAACCCCAGTTCCGCTGATCGTTATTTCGCGATCTTTAGTCAATCCGGTTCAAGGAAATCACTTGGCACTTTTTTGGAACTGCTCCCCTGTCGAAGCGGTTACAAAGGCTCGAACATTATTTGGAGAAAAGATTTTAATTGAAGGTGGAATCTCGATGATCAACGAGCTGATTTCGCAGGCAATGATCGATCAACTAGAACTCAGCGTTACCCCAGCTTCCGGTGGAGATGATTGCATCGATATCACAGCGCTTTTGTCTCACTTTGCGCAGGTTACCCAGCGAGAAGAATCTGGTACTACCTTTTATTCAGCGCACAATTAGAAAGCTGAAATTAAAGAAACACCTGTAACCGCTAAGGCAATTCCAACATACTGAACTTTGTGCAATCGCTCATTGAGAAACTTGAAGGCCAAGAGTGCGGTTGCGATTGGATATAGAGATCCGAAAACCATTGCAACAGAGACTAGTCCCTTGGTCGTTGCGACCCCCAACAGTAGGTTTGCAATGAAGTCAGCTGCGCCGATGAAAATCAGAATTGGCATGTCTTTCTTTGAGAATCCACCTGTGGTCTTGAATTTAATTGCGATAGAGATAGTTACGAAGAAAGTCGCGGCGCGCATCGAGACCATCGTTAGCAACGCACTGGCCTGTGATCCAATCGCAATAAAAGTCAGCGCCAAACCAAATCCAGCCGCAGCGCCTAAGGCAAGAAGAAGTGGCTTTATTGGCAATCCATTTGAAAGCTCTGGGCCGCTCGCACAAAAGACTCCCACTAAAGCAACCACGATTCCTATTGAGGCCAGCGTTGAAAGTTTGTCACCAGTAATCAAGGCATAGACAAGCGGAATAACCGCACTCATGGAGCTAATGGGAGATACCACTCCCATGCGACCGGTTGAAAGACCTTCATATAAACAAGCAAGACCCAAATAACCAAATAAACCAGCTAACGCTCCTGACACAAGGTAGCCATCCAAACCGAAAGCTTGTCCATGCCAATCGCCTGAAATCAACACAATGATAATTCCGGTTAAGAGTCCGAAAACCTGTGACAATCCCAGAACTGCAAATGGATGGAACTTCTTACTGAGTCGACCAGCAAAGAAATCTGCCGTTCCCCACATTGCGCTAGAGACAAGTGCCAACAGTGATGCCATAAGGAGAAGGCTACCGCCCTGCCTCCCAAGAAATGGGCTGACTCATCTTTATTCTTAGTCAGTGGATGCGAATGGTTTTGAGCGTTTAATCGATTACCTTCGCACCGTAACACCCCGAGGCGAACTGACATTAACCGAGGTTCCTGCGCCTCAAAAATTAGCGACCTATGCCTTTGCTTTTTCCGCCGACGTATCAAATGGTTTGATCGGTGAACAAGAGGATGAGATCGCGAATGGTCGATTTGTTTTACTCCACGAACCCGGCGGACAGGCAACGTGGGATGGCGAGTTTCGATGCGTCACATTTGTAAGTGCAGATGTAGATCCCATTATGCAAGAGGATCCATTACTTCCCGAAGTTGGCTGGAGCTGGTTCCTTGAATCTCTAGATTTAAATCAATGTGCTTACAACAACCCCAGCGGCACAGTAACGCGAGTAACTAGTGCTTCATTTGGGAAGTTGTCTCCGCGCAGCAATGAGGCAGAGATTGAAATCCGCGCATCGTGGACACCGGTTGTTGAAGATCCAAAAGAGATCATCAACCATATCTTGAGCTGGTGTAATTTAATTTCTGAGGTAGCAGGCTTACCACCGGTTCCAGAAGGTGTGTCAGCTATTTCATCTGCACGCAGGCGTTGATTATGACCGAAGAGATTGTTGCGGTTCCATTACTTGAGCCAGCAAATGGAACTCCAGATGTAATTGACTCTGAAGCTACATTCAAAGATGCATTAAAGAATCTTGCGCAAGGCTCAGGGCCTTTTGCTGTTGATGCAGAACGAGCGTCGGGATTTAGGTACAGCGCACGTGCTTACTTGATACAGATTAAGCGCAAAGATGGCGGCCTGCACTTGATCGATCCAATTCCTTTTGGACCAGGACACTCGCTCTTTGCTGAACTCAACCAACTCCTAAACACCGATGAAATAATTCTTCATGCAAGTACACAAGATCTGCCATGTTTGCGTGAGCTCGGGATTAATCCAGTAAAGCTTTTTGATACTGAATTAGCAGGCAGAATCGCTGGTTTACCCCGTGTTGGCTTGGGACCTTTACTTGAGTCATTGATGGGCGTATCACTTGCCAAGGAACACAGCGCCGCGGATTGGTCTGCGCGTCCATTGCCCAAGGATTGGCTCACCTACGCCGCTCTTGATGTAGAACTTCTTGTTGAACTTCGCGACCGTATGTACGCAATTTTAGAAGATGCCAAGAAACTGCCATGGGCGATTGAAGAGTTCGCATCTATTCTAAAAGCACCTCCCGCTCCCCCACGTGTCGATCCTTGGCGCAGAACTTCTGGAATGCACAAGATCAAAAGACGTGATCAATTAGCGATCATTAAATCTTTATGGATCGCTCGAGATGGCGTTGCAGCTGCACAAGATATTGCTGCCGGTAAATTGTTAAATGACTCAGCCATTGTTGAGCTTGCTATCGCCGTGCCAACAACTAAGAAAGAGTTTGAAAAGTGTTTACGTCCTTTAGGTCTACGCGCTCGATGGATGGAAAATCTGCAGTTGTGGCTGGATTCAATCGCTGCAGCGGTTGCGTTGCCTGAAGATCAATGGCCAGCAATGAGAACAAATGCCGACACATTGCCTCCCATTAAATTGTGGCGGGATAAGTTCCCTGAAAAATTTGCACCGCTGTCGCACGCACGTGCTGCCATTGAACTTATTGCTGAAGAAAATGAGATCCCCGTTGAAAATCTCATTACCCCCGAACATGTCCGCCGCGTTTGCTGGAAACCGCCAGTTGGAGCCATGACAACCTTGTCCATTTCAGAGGTTGAAAAGGCGCTGCTCGAACTGGGGGCTCGCCAATGGCAGATCGATCTGGTTGCTCCAGCCTTGGCTGCAGCCTTGCTTGAGCGTGAACCGATTCTGGTGCCCGCCGCTGAAGCCCCTGACGGCGAAGAACAAGCGTAAAAGGGTTCTGTCCTAAACCCTTACTGACGAGTAACATTTGGCTCATACCTAGATAAGGCAAGACCTAGACAAAGGATGAACCATGTCTCGCACAGTTGTTCTCGTTGATGCCGTACGTACCCCATTTGGAAAGGCCGGCAGCATGTACGCCGGAACTCGAGCCGATGATCTGATGGTTCGCGCAATCCGTGGACTCCTAGAGCGCAACCCAAAGGTCGATCCCGCTTCAATCGAAGATGTTGCAATCGCTGCTGCAACTCAAACTGGTGATCAAGGAATGAACATCGGTCGAAGCGCAGCACTTCTGTCAGGTTTACCAAACACTGTACCGGGATACTCGATCGATCGCTGGTGCGCAGGTGCATTAACCGCGGTAACAACTATCGCTGGAGCAATCGCGATGGGAGCAAATGAGATTGCAATTGCAGGCGGAGTTGAACATATGGGTAACCATCCAATGGGCGAAGGAATGGATCCAAACCCTCGCTACCTTGCAGAGCGCATCGTTGATCAAGATGCATTGGCAATGGGTGCGACAGCTGAGCGCCTCCACGATCGCTTTCCTCAATTAACAAAAGAGCGTGCGGATCGTTACGCGATGAATTCACAACTAAAGACAGCACAGGCCTATGCAGATGGAAAGATCCAAAGAGATTTAATTCCAACCGCTGCTCGTAACGCCGAACTTGGTTGGACAGTTGCAACCGTAGATGAAGCGCCACGTCCACAGACAACGATGGAGGGACTTGCAGGATTGAAAACCCCTTTCCGTCCATCAGGTCGAGTTACACCAGGTAACTCATCTGGACTTAATGATGGAGCAACAGCTGCGATTCTTGCTAGCGAAGAAAAGGCGCTGGAACTTGGTTTAACAATTAAAGCCAAGATGGTCACCTTTGCTTTTGCAGGTGTTGAACCGGAGATCATGGGCTACGGACCAGTTCCATCAACCCTCAAGGCACTTAAGCAAGCGGGTTTGAAGATTGAAGATATCGGTGCATTTGAGATTAATGAGGCTTTCGCGGTGCAAGTTATTGCATTCTTAGATCACTTCGGAATTGCAGATGATGATCCTCGTGTGAATCCATATGGTGGCGCAATCGCTGTTGGTCACCCACTTGCATCATCAGGCGTGCGTTTAATGCTTAATCTGGCTCGCACCTTTGAAGCACAACCAGAGGTTCGTTATGGAATTACAACAATGTGTATCGGTCTAGGCATGGGCGGAACTGTTATCTGGGAAAACCCACACTTCAAGGGAGCAAAGTAATTATGAGCGCAGATATCACTCTTCCAGCAGGAGCACCTGAAGAGGTTGTTACCAATGCACTAGTTCGCGATATTGATCTTGCTGCCTTTGGTGGCAAGGGCACAATGGCGTTGATTACCCTTGATAACGGCCATGATCACAATCGCCCAAACACTTTTGGGGCTAAGTCTGTAATGGCACTTGATGCTGCGATTACTGATGCAATCGCACGCAACCCTGCAGCCATTGCAATCACAGGCAAGCCATTCATCTTTGCCGCAGGTGCGGATCTGTCAGCACTTTCATTCCTTAGCGATCGCAGTCAATCATTAGCGATTGGAAAGCTAGGCCACGATGTTTTCCGCCGTTTGGGAGAAAGCTCGATTCCAACCTTTGCCTTTATCAATGGCCTTGCACTGGGTGGCGGTCTTGAAGTTGGTCTTCACTGCCATTACAGAACAGTTGCAACAACTGCATTTACAGCTTTGCCTGAAGTTTTCCTAGGACTTGTTCC
>JACCDI011743360.1_pt1 | contig 13052 bp, 10 predicted proteins | sample 7442791 | NCBI WGS metagenome assembly JACCDI01 (sample SAMN15323434, study PRJNA562643) | freshwater metagenome | isolation source: river surface water | place: USA:Blue River Watershed | collected 2017-08-15
ATGTCGAGCCCGAGCGGCAACAACAAGTTGCGCGAATAGCTGCCAGCGGCCAACACCACCGCATCGGCTTGCAGGCGCTCGCCTGTTTCACCCGTTGCAACTGCCAGTTGCAGCCCTGAAACGCGATCACCGTCCCGGACCAAGGATTGGACTGAGCAAGACAGGCGCAGCTTCAGGCCCAGAGCGCTGGCGCACTGCGCCAACTGGCGGGTGAACAAATGGCAGTCCCCGGTTTCGTCGTTGGGCAGTCGCAAACCACCGCTGATCGGCACCTCGGCCTTGGCCAGTGCTGGCTCTGCAAGGCTGACCCCGGCCTTGTCCAGCAGTTCAAAGGGCACGCCGCATTCTTGCAGCACAGCCACATCGCGGGCCGCGGCGTCCAATTGGGCTTGGCTGCGAAACAGCTGCAAAGTCCCTTGCGTGCGTGCGTCATAGGCGAGTCCGGCTTCCGCACGCCAGGCACGCAGGCAATCCCGGCTGTACTCGGACAGTCGCATCATGCGTTCCTTGTTGACGGCATAGCGGTCGGCCGAGCAATTGGCCAGCATGGCCGCCATCCAGCGCCACTGAAACAGGCTGCCATCCGGGCGAAAGGCCAGCGGCGCATGGGACTGAAACAGCCATTTGAGCGCTTTGAGGGGGATGCCCGGTGCCGCCCAGGGGGTTGAATAGCCAGGCGAGACCTGACCGGCATTGGCAAAACTGGTTTCCTGCGCCACATCGGGCTGCCTGTCCACCAAGGTCACATCGGCGCCTTGGCGCAACAGCGCCCATGCTGTGCTCACCCCGATGACCCCACCACCCAGAACCACCACTTTCATGTCAGCCTCGCTATTGACTTGAGATTCAGTGATGTTATGGATTCAATGCAAGATTTTTTTCTGATTTGAGGTTTAATGGCAGGAATATCCACTGAAACCAGGGCCCTGCTCAGGCCTTCACCGCAAAATGTCCGAACCCGACCGCATCGACCTCAAAATCCTGGACCTGCTGCAACGCAACGGCCGCATGTCGGTCACCGAAGTCGGTGAGCAAGTGGGCCTGTCGACCTCGCCTTGTTCAGAGCGCATCAAAAGGCTTGAAAGGCAAGGCTTGATCACCGGCTACCATGCCCGAGTGGACGCGGTGCAGCTGGGCAAGCCCTTGCTGGTTTTCATCGAAATCACACTGTCCCAGAAATCGCCACAGGTGTTCGAGACCGTGCGGCGCGAGGTGGGCCTGATGCCCGAAGTGCTGGAATGCCACTTGGTCTCGGGCAGCTTTGATTACCTGGTCAAGGCCCGCTTGCGCGCCATGAACGATTACCGGGAGTTGCTGGGCACCATCCTCGACAAGATTCCGGTGCCTGCACAGTCCAACAGCTATGTGGTCATGGAAGAAATCAAGGAAAGCACGGTCCTGCCCTTGGACCGCTGACCACCGACAGACCGATCAGGACCTGTTGGCCTGGCGAGCCCCCCAGCCCCAAAGCACCAATCCGCCCAGCATCATGGGCACGCACAGCCACTGCCCCATGCTCATGCCCAGGCTCAACAAGCCCAGGTGTGCATCAGGTTCGCGGAAAAACTCGGCCACGAAGCGGAAAAAACCATAACCGAGCAAGAACGCACCCGAAACCTGCCCCATCGGGCGGTCTTTGCGGGCGAACCACCACAGCAACACAAACAGCAGCAGGCCTTCCAGCGCGATTTGGTAGAGCTGCGAAGGGTGGCGCGGCAAATCACCCGCCCCCCGGAACACCATGCCCCAAGGCAAAGACGGGTCGGCCACGCGGCCCCAAAGCTCACCGTTCATGAAGTTGCCCATCCGCCCTGCGGCCAAACCCGTGGGCACGCAAGGAGCCACGAAATCCATGACCTGCAAAAAAGGGCGCTGGCGGGTGCGGGCAAACCAGACCATGGCCAGCATCACCCCCAGCAAGCCGCCATGAAAACTCATGCCCCCTTGCCAAAGCGCCAGGATTTCTAGAGGGTTGGACAAGTAATAAGCCGGTTTGTAAAACAGGCAGTAACCCACACGGCCGCCCAGGACCACACCCAAAACGCCCAGAAAAAGGATGTCTTCCACATCGCGCTTTTGCCATTGCGGCAGGTGGGCAAAGGGCAGATGCCCCAGACGCCGGGTGCCCAGCCAATAGAAAAGCCCAAATGCGGCCAAATAGGTCAAACCGTACCAATGGATGGCCAAAGGTCCCAGTTGCAAGGCGACAGGATCAATTTGCGGGTGAATCAGCATCTCTGGATTGTGCACCGGCCTGATGGCCCCGATTCCGCGGGTCCAATGCAGCGGCCTCCAACCTGTTTGCCAGACCAAGGCCGCTAGAATGGGCAAAATTTTTTAAGCCCTGACGGGAACACACCCATGACCGACAAAATCATTCCGATCAAACCCATCAACGAACGCAGCGCCAACATCACCGCGGGCAAATCCCGCGCACCCAACCGCTCGATGTACTACGCGATGGGCTACGAAGAGGGCGATTTCGTCAAGCCCATGGTCGGCGTCGCCAACGGCCACAGCACCATCACCCCCTGCAACAGCGGCCTGCAAAAGCTGGCCGATGCGGCCGTCGAAGGCATCGAAGAAGCCGGTGGCAATGCCCAAATCTTTGGCACGCCCACCATTTCCGACGGCATGGCCATGGGCACCGAAGGCATGAAATATTCTTTGGTCTCTCGGGAGGTGATTGCCGACTGCGTCGAAACCTGCGTGCAAGGCCAGTGGATGGACGGCGTTTTGGTGGTCGGTGGTTGCGACAAGAACATGCCAGGCGGCCTGATGGGCATGCTGCGCGCCAATGTGCCTGCCATCTACGTTTATGGCGGCACCATCTTGCCAGGTCGCTACCAAGGCAAAGACCTGAACATCGTGAGCGTTTTTGAAGCCGTGGGCGAGAACGCCGCCGGCAAACTCAGCGACCATGATTTGAAAGAAATCGAAAAGCGCGCCATCCCCGGCACAGGCTCCTGCGGGGGCATGTACACCGCCAACACCATGTCGTCGGCCTTTGAGGCGCTGGGCATCTCTTTGCCCTACTCCTCCACCATGGCCAACGTGCACGAGGAAAAGGTCCAGTCGGCCAAAGACTCGGCCAAAGTCCTGGTTCAGGCCATTCAAAAAGGCATCAAGCCCAAAGACATCGTCACACGCAAGTCCATCGAGAACGCTGTGGCCGTGATCATGGCCACCGGCGGCTCCACCAATGCCGTGCTGCACTTCCTGGCCATCGCACATTGCGCCGGCGTGGAATGGAGCATTGACGATTTCGAGCGCATTCGCCAACGCACCCCCGTGTTGTGCGACCTGAAACCCAGCGGCAAGGCTTTGGCCGTCGACCTGCACAAGGCGGGCGGTATTCCTCAAGTCATGAAGATTTTGCTCAACGCCGGTTTGCTCCATGGTGACTGCATCACCATCACCGGACAAACCATTGCTGAAGTTTTGAAAGACGTGCCGGATGCTCCGCCAGAGCAAAGCGTGATCCACACCATGGACCAAGCCATGTACAAGCAAGGTCACTTGGCCATTTTGAAGGGCAATTTGTCACCTGAAGGCGCTGTGGCCAAGATCACGGGCCTGAAAAACCCGGTCATCACGGGGCCTGCCCGCGTTTTCGATGACGAGCAATCGGCTTTGGAAGCGATCCTCGCTGGGAAAATCAAGGCTGGCGATGTGATGGTCTTGCGTTATCTGGGCCCCAAAGGGGGTCCTGGCATGCCCGAAATGCTGGCCCCTACAGGCGCCTTGATCGGTGCGGGCCTGGGCGAAAGCGTTGGCTTGATCACGGACGGCCGTTTTTCTGGTGGTACTTGGGGCATGGTGGTCGGTCATGTGGCACCCGAAGCGGCGGCAGGTGGCAACATTGCCTTTGTGAATGAAGGCGACAGCATCACCATCGACGCGCACAAACTGCTTTTGGAACTGCATGTGCCCGAAGCCGAACTGGCCAAGCGTCGTGCAGGCTGGACACCTCCCGCCCCTCGCTACACACGCGGCGTGCAAGCGAAGTTTGCTTTCAATGCCTCCAGTGCCAGCAAAGGCGCCGTGTTGGACATGTTCTGATCCATCAAATCGCCACCCATGAAAAAAGCCACCTTGCGGTGGCTTTTTTCATGGGTGGACATGCCCCACTGGGCAAGTCTCCAAGAGAAAGATCACAAACCAATGGCCGCGATACCCGCCTTGGCGATCTGTGCGTCTTCGTTGGATTTGACGCCACTGACGCCGACAGCCCCCAGGCAAAAGCCATCTTTCATGATGGGCACGCCGCCTTCCAGCATGCCTTCAATGGTGGGCGCTGACAAGAAAGATGTCCGACCGCCGTTGATGACATCTTCGTACACTTTGCTTTCGCGGCGACCCAAAGCGGCCGTGTGGGCCTTGGAGGGCGCGATGTGGGCAGAGACGGGGGGCGCACCATCCAAACGGGTGAAATGGAGCAAATGACCACCCCCATCCACAATGGCGATGCTCACCGCCCAGTTGTTTTTGAGGGCTTCGGCCTCGGCCGCTGCGGCAATGGCTTTGACATCGGACAGTTCCAAAGTGGCTTGAGTTTTCATAAGGATGGCATACAGAAAGGTTGAAAACTTGGAGCATACACGCAGGCCGCCCTGCCCATTGCACACCCCAGCGCAAAACTGAATCAACCAGATAACCCCATTGCATCACGGGATTCCGGCCAGCCCTCGCCACGGCCAGGCTTGACCCCTAAAATAGTATTCGCTTTGTTTCAAAGCACTTCAAGGAGATACACCATGAGCGACTTACGCACCCTCAATTCAACGGACTGGGGCCATGTAGACCCCGCAGCACGTAACCGTGTTTTGCGCAACACCTACTGGTTGCTCGCCCTGAGCATGTTGCCTACCGTGCTGGGCGCCTGGATCGGCGTGAGCACCGGCATCACCCAATCCCTCTCAGGCGGTGTCGGCCTGATCGTTTTCCTGGCTGGCGCTTTCGGCTTCATGTTCGCCATCGAAAAAACCAAAAACTCAGCCGCGGGCGTTCCCGTGCTGCTGGCCTTCACCTTCTTCATGGGCCTGATGCTCTCGCGCATGATCGCCATGGTGCTGGGCTTCAAGAACGGCTCTGACCTGGTCATGACTGCTTTTGCGGGCACCGCCGGTGTGTTTTTCGTCATGGCCAGCCTGGCCAGCGTCATCAAGCGTGACTTGTCGGGCATGGGCAAATGGCTGTTTGTCGGGGCCATGGTTCTGATGGTGGGCGGCATCATCAACGTGTTCGTGGGCTCCACCGCTGGCATGCTGGTCCTCTCCACCCTGGCCATTGGCATCTTCAGCGCCTTCTTGCTGTATGACCTCAAGCGCATCCTGGACGGCGGTGAAACCAACTACATCAGCGCCACCTTGGCCCTGTACCTGAGTGTTTTCAACATCTTCCAAAGCCTGTTGGCGCTTTTGGGCATCATGGGCGGCGATCGCGAGTGAGCGATACCTCCACCTCATCAAAAGGCTCCCACGGGAGCCTTTTTTATGGTCTTCTCCCGTTCAAGAGGGCCCACTGCACCATGCAGTCTCCAATCATGCCAACTCAAAAACCGCCATGCTTTCCACATGGGCGGTATGGGCAAACATGTTGACGACGCCAGCGCTCAGGCAGCGGTAACCCGCCCGGTGCACCAGCAAACCCGCATCGCGCGCCAGCGTGGCGGGGTTGCAGCTCACATACACAATGCGCTTGGGCGGCGTCCAGCCTTGGCGCAAGTCCTGGTTTTCGTAGAGTTCAGCCAAGGCCTTGGCCAAAGCGAAAGCACCCTCACGTGGCGGGTCCACCAACCATTTGTCGGCGGTGCCGTCGGCCACCAACATGGCAGGCGTCATGTCAAACAGGTTGCGCGCCACAAACTCGGTGGGGGCCAAGGTGTACCCCGCTGGGCGCTTGGCTTGGTTGGCCGCATAGTTCTCGCGTGATCGGGCCACCAGGGTTTCAGCGCCCTCAATGCCCAACACCTGCGCCGCTTGGGTGGCAATGGGGAGGGTGAAATTGCCCAACCCGCAAAACCAGTCGATCACACGCTCGGTCTTTTGCGCTTGCAGCAAACGCAGCGCTCGCGCCACCAGCACGCGGTTGATGAAGGGGTTGACCTGGGTGAAGTCGGTCGGCCGAAACGGCATGGTGATGCCAAAGTCAGGCAAGCCATAACTCAGCTGCGCGCCACCCTCATCCAGCAAATGCACCGTGTCGGGTCCTTTGGGTTGCAACCACCACTGCACCCGATGTTCGGCAGCAAAAGTACGGAGCAAGGCTTTGTCGCCATTACTCAAGGGCTCCAAATGGCGCAGCACCAAGGCTGTGACCTCATCGCCGCAAGCCAACTCGATCTGCGGCACGGTCTCGCGTGCATCCATTTGAGCAATCAGCCCACGCAAGGGCATGAGCATGGCGCTGACATGCGGCGGCAACACGGGACACACCTTCATGTCGGCAATGTAGCGGCTCTTGCGCTCATGGAAACCGATCAGCACTTCGCCTTTTTTGATCACATAGCGCACCGACAGTCGGGCACGGTAGCGATAGCCCCAAGTCGGTCCCTCGATCGGGCGCAACAGGGTTTCAGCTTTGACCTTGCCGAGGTGCCAGAGGTTGTCTTCGAGCACGCGCTGCTTGATGGCAACCTGGGCCGAGGCTTCCAGGTGCTGCATCTTGCAACCGCCACAAGCACCTGGGTGCAAACCAAAATTGGGGCATCCCGGGCGCACGCGCTGGGACGATTCGTGGTGAATTTCGGTGACCGTGCCCTGCTCCCAGTTGTTCTTTTTGCGGTGCACATTGACCGAGACAATTTCAAAGGGCAGAGCGCCTTCGATGAACACCACTTTGCCGTCAGGTCGGCGGGCGATGCCTTGGGCATCCATGTCCAAAGACCCCACACGCAAAAAGCCTGCAGGCAGGTCTTCACTGGAGTGGCTGGAATCGTCGGCGTGGGCTTGGGAAAGGGAAATGTCTGGTTCGCTCATCACCCGATTGTCTCAGGATGAGCGGCAGAAAAATCAAAGAAGCATGCCGCTGACGATTGGATTTTTCTGCATCCCCACTGCGCCAGTGATGGTGGCGCGCAAAAGCTCAGCGGGCGGGCAAAAACTTGGCGGGATCGACGGGTTTGCCTTGGCGGCGAATTTCAAAATGCAATTTGACCCTATCGGCATCGGTTTTACCCATCTCAGCGATCTTTTGCCCCCTTCGCACTTGCTGGTCTTCCTTGACCAGCAAGCTTTGGTTGTGGGCGTATGCAGTCAAAAAAGTGTTGTTGTGCTTGAGGATGATCAAGTTGCCGTATCCGCGCAAACCTGCACCCGCATAGACCACTTGGCCATCTGCAGCCGCCAGGACGGGATCACCCGCTTGACCCGCGATGTCCAGGCCTTTGTTTTTGACTTCGTCAAACGTGCCAATGACGGTTCCGTTGGCTGGCCAAGCAAAAGAAAGGCCCGAGTCATTGGCAGCAGGCGCGGGAGGGCTGGCTGGTGGCGTGGGTTTGGGCGCGGCTTGTGCACTGGGGCCAATGGGTTGAACCACCACACCACTGGGCTCAGTCACTGCACCCGGGGGCGACACACGCAAAACCTGCCCCACTTCGATCAGGTGGGCATTGGACAGTTGATTCCAAGTGGCCAAATCACGCCAGGACTGCCCATGGTCCAGCGCAATGCGCGTTAAGGTATCGCCTCGCTGCACTGTGTAAAAACCAGGCTTGCCTGCGTTTTCGGAGCCAGGCATCGCCTTGGATGAAGGACTGGCTGCAGAGGTGTCAGGTGCAGGGACAGGGGCCGTGGCTGGGGATCGGCCCACAGCACCGCGCGTTTCAACCGGCGCAGGAGCGCGAGGTGGGGAATTGCAGCCCGCCAAAAAGGCCAGCAAGATGCCAGCCAAGCCAAGACGGGAAACGAGACAAGCCTTCATCCGGGTTCTATCCTTCAAGCAAGCCCTGATTTTAGAGGTACAAAATGAACGGGCTCCAAAACCTGCCGATCAAATCCTTGGCTGGTTTTGTGAATCACCACCAAAGCTTGGTGTCCTGCCGACGTGACCGTGGGAGCCACCAAACGCCCCCCTTCAGCCAATTGATCCAACCAAGCGACGGGCACCTCGTCACCCCCGGCCGCAGAAATGATGCCGGCATACGGAGCCCCTTTTTCAAAGCCCCGCATGCCATCCCCCAAGATCAGATGGACGTTGGGCAAGCGAAATGGCAACAGATTTTTTTTGGCCTTTTCATGCAAACCACGCACGCGTTCCATGCTGTAAACCTCGGTGGCCACATGGCTGAGCACCGCTGCCTGGTAACCGCACCCCGTGCCAATTTCGAGGATCCGACCCAACTTGCCCTGTACGCCTTGACGCAGCAACTCGATCATCCGGGCCACCACATTCGGTTTGGAGATGGTTTGTTCAAAGCCAATGGGCAAACTGGTGTCTTCGTACGCTTGCCCTGCCAAGGCCGTTTCGACAAAACGGTGCCGATGCACCAGACCCATCGCCTTCAGCACCAATTCATCCTGAACGCCCTGAGCCGCCAGCTTGGCCACCATTTGCGCTCTGACCGCGCTGGAATCCAGTCCTAGCCCCATCGACACGGGCATCGCGCGAACTTTGGGCGACTTGAGCCCGTCAGCACGCGCGACGGACTGCGATGTCGCTGGACGGACAGCCGGAGCCAAGGCGCCGTCCTTCACACTCAATTTGACCGGGAAACTTGGCCTGGGCTTCATGGACTGTCCTGGCGCCAAAGGCTTGCACAGGTCTGCCCCCAAGCCTCCAGGTGGTCATGCTCCGTCAAATCGACTTTCAAGGGCGTCACCACCACATGACCCAGATCTGCCGCATGGAAATCGGTGCCTGAGCTGTCATCCATGGCGGCACCCGCGTTGCCAATCCAATACATGGTTTGACCTCGGGGATCGATCTGCGTGATCACGGGCTCGGCAGCATGACGGCGCCCCAATCGACACACTTTGGGCGGTTTGATCTGGTCCAAGGGCAAGTTGGGAATGTTCACATTCAACAACCAAGGGCGCATGCCCACCAAATTCTGGGCCATCATTTGCTCAACCATCCGCTTGACGGTCTGGGCCGCTGCATCCAGATGGGCCCAACCCTTGTCGATTTGTGAGACGGCCATCGCCGGAATCCCAAACAAATAGCCTTCCATCGCCGCACCCACAGTGCCCGAATACAAGGTGTCGTCCCCCATATTGGCACCGTTGTTGATGCCCGAAATCACCAAATCGGGACGGTACCCCAGCAAGCCGGTCAAGGCAATGTGGACGCAGTCGGCCGGGGTGCCATTGACATAGCGAAAACCATTGTCTGAGCGATTCACATACAAGGGCGTGTGCAGCGTCAGCGCATTGGATTTGGCACTGTTGTTGTGTTCTGGCGCGACCACTTCAACATCCGCAATTGTCTGCAGTGCACTGTGCAAGGCAACGATGCCATCGGCACGAAAGCCATCATCATTGGAAATCAGTATTTTCATGGGTCTTTTGGAGGGGTGTCCCATTGTAGGACGATGCCCCAAGTGATGCGAAACCAGACGGAAGAAACACCTCTGGCCAGCGCTTGGTCGCTAGCGAGACATGATGAGCCATGGGGCGCTGTCTAAGATCTCCCCTCGTTTGAAATGCATCTTTGGAGAAACAGCATGCACGCTTGGCTTTGCGAAAACCCCACGGGCGTTGAAGCGCTCACATGGAAAGAGGTCCCTACACCCCAGCCAGGTCCTGGCGAGGTTCTCATAGAAATCAAAGCCGCCAGTCTGAATTTTCCAGATCTGTTGATCGTGCAAAACAAATACCAGATGAAGCCTGCTTTGCCCTTTGTGCCTGGCTCAGAGTATGCGGGCACGGTTCAAGGCATTGGTGAGGGCGTGACTCATCTGAAAATGGGTCAAAACGTTGCCTGCCTGTCTGGAACAGGCGGTTTTGGCACGCACACCCTGGCACCTGCCAAATTGTGCATGCCTTTGCCGGAGCATTTTCCAGCCACGGATGCTGCAGCCTTCATCATGACCTATGCCACGTCGCATCACGCGCTGGTTGATCGGGCAGCCTTGAAGGCTGGGGAAACCGTCTTGGTTTTGGGCGCTGCAGGTGGCGTGGGGACCGCCGCCATTCAAATTGCCAAAGCCGTGGGAGCCAAAGTGATTGCAGCGGCATCCACCGACGAAAAATGCGCCCTGTGCAAAGAACTCGGAGCCGATGCCGTCATCAATTACAGCACCGAAAATCTGAGAGAGGCGCTGAAAACACTGACGGCAGGCCAAGGGCCTGATGTGGTTTATGACCCCGTGGGTGGCGACATCGCAGAGCCCGCATTTCGCTCCATCGCTTGGCGCGGCCGCTATTTGATCGTCGGTTTTGCAGGTGGCCCCATCCCCGCCCTGCCCTTGAATTTGCCCTTGCTCAAGGGGGCCTCCTTGGTCGGCGTGTTTTGGGGAGACTTTGCCAAAAGAGAACCCCAAGCCAACGCAAACATGATGCGGACCTTGGCCGATTGGTACGCACAAGGCAAGGTGAAACCTGTGATTGACAGAACCCTGCCGATGAGTGAACTCAAAGCAGCCTACGCGTTGATGGGGACGCGCAGCGTGAAAGGCAAATTGGTGATGGTGAACTGATCCATCATGAGGGGTCTCCATCCAGAACGATGCCCCTCATGATGCTGTATGCGAAAGCGCATCGTATCGGCCAGATCAGAGTTTTGGGCCAAAAAAAAAGGAAGCTGACGCTTCCTTTTTGGCGAAAAGATGTTGGCACTTCTTTTCAGATCTGGAGCGGGAAACGAGGCTCGAACTCGCGACCTCAACCTTGGCAAGGTTGCGCTCTACCAACTGAGCTATTCCCGCAATTCAAACAATGGGCCTTGAGGGCCATAGTTGCTTGCAATGGGCTGCATTGTAACGCAATATCTTGGGTATTTCGCCGCAGCCTCGTTTTTTTGCATCAATGTTTCACGGCCTCCGGCTTGGCTGTTGCAGCAACCGCAGGCAAAGCAGCGGCCGCCACTTCTTCTTCGCTCAAAGGTGTGGGCTTGGCTTCCAGGGCAACGTCCAACACCTGGTCAATCCATTTCACAGGCACGATTTCCAGGCCGTCTTTGACATTGCCGGGAATATCCTGAAGGTCCTTCACATTGTCCTCCGGGATCAACACGGTCTTGATCCCTCCGCGCAATGCGGCCAGCAACTTTTCCTTCAAGCCACCAATTGCCGTCACCTCTCCGCGCAAGGTGATCTCGCCCGTCATGGCCACATCGGCACGCACGGGAATACCAGTCATCGCCGACACCATGGCCGTGGTCATGGCGGCACCAGCACTGGGGCCATCTTTGGGGGTCGCACCATCAGGCACGTGAATGTGAAGGTCTTTCTTGTCGAAAACATCGTCTTTGATGCCCAACAGACGGGAGCGGCTGCGGACCACCGTGCGAGCTGCTTCGACAGACTCTTTCATCACATCACCCAGTGAGCCGGTACGGGTGATCACCCCCTTGCCCGGCATCAGGGCCGCCTCGATGGTCAGCAGGTCCCCGCCCACCTCGGTCCAGGCCAATCCGACCACCTGGCCGATCTGATTCTTTTGCTCAGCCCGACCATAGGTGTACTTGCGCACACCTAAAAACTCGTTCAAATTGTCGGCGTTGACCACCACCTGAGGTTGCATTTGCTTGAGCAGCAAAGCCTTGACCACTTTGCGGCAGATCTTGCCCAATTCCCGCTCAAGAGACCGGACACCCGCCTCGCGGGTGTAGTAACGCACCACATCGCGAACAGCTTCTTCGCTGACCTGCAATTCAGACTCTTTCACACCGTTGTTGGCCATTTGCTTGGGCAACAAATACTTCATGGCGATGCTGGTTTTTTCGTCTTCGGTGTAACCCGACAAGCGGATCACCTCCATCCGATCGAGCAAGGCCGACGGGATGTTCATGGAATTGGAGGTGGCCACAAACATGACATCGCTCAAATCAAAATCCACTTCGACGTAATGATCGCCAAAGGTGTGGTTTTGCTCAGGGTCCAACACCTCCAGCAAAGCGCTCGATGGGTCACCCCGGAAATCGGTGCCCAGCTTGTCAATCTCGTCGAGCAAGAACAAGGGGTTCTTGGTGCCCACTTTGTTCAGGTTTTGCAGGACCTTGCCGGGCAAAGCCCCAATGTAGGTACGGCGGTGCCCCCGAATTTCGGCCTCGTCGCGCATGCCCCCCAAGGCCATACGGACGTATTTACGCCCAGTGGCTTTGGCGATAGATTGACCGAGCGAAGTCTTACCCACCCCTGGTGGCCCCACCAGGCACAAGATGGGTGCCTTGACCTTGTCCACACGCTGCTGCACCGCAAGGTATTCGAGAATACGGTCTTTGACTTTGTCCAAACCGTAGTGGTCCTGATTGAGCACGTCTTCGGCGTTCGCCAGATCATGTTTGAGCTTGGTCTTTTTGCCCCAAGGCAAACCGATCAGCACATCCAGGTAGTTGCGCACCACCGATGCCTCGGCCGACATGGGTGACATGAGCTTGAGCTTTTTGAGCTCACCTTCCGCTTTTTTGCGGGCCTCGGCCGACATCTTGGCGGCCTTGATCTTCTTTTCGATTTCCTCGATGTCCGCGCCCTCTTCGCCATCGCCCAGTTCTTTCTGGATGGCTTTGACCTGCTCGTTCAGGTAAAAGTCGCGTTGGTTCTTTTCCATCTGGCGCTTGACACGGCCTCGGATGCGCTTGTCCACATTGAGAATGTCCACCTCGTGCTCAAGCTGAGCAAACAGGTTTTCGAGTCGTGACTTGATGTGGGCCAAGTCCAGAACTTGTTGCTTGTTTTCAAGTTTGAGTGGCAGGTGGGCCGCGATGGTGTCGGCCAAACGACCTGGGTCGTCAATGCTGGAAATGGAGGTCAGGATCTCTGGCGGGATTTTTTTGTTCAGTTTGACGTACTGGTCAAACTGTTGCATCACGGCACGGCGCAAGGCCTCGATCTCGCTGCTGTCATCCGACTGCTCTGTCACAGGGTCCACGGGTGTCACCGAGGCCACAAA
>JACCDI010664344.1_pt1 | contig 13050 bp, 11 predicted proteins | sample 7442791 | NCBI WGS metagenome assembly JACCDI01 (sample SAMN15323434, study PRJNA562643) | freshwater metagenome | isolation source: river surface water | place: USA:Blue River Watershed | collected 2017-08-15
GTGGCATGATTATGCATGGTGTAATCATTCCATTTGATGGTGCGGTCTTTGTAGAATCTGCATTGGTTACATGCACATGATAGAATGGCGTCATGGCATTGACCAGAGCAAGATTGTTTGCAAGGTTGTTCAGTAAGGCAGTGAGAGGATGCAGAGGTAGCTGAATCCTGATGATTGATGTCTTCACGGGGAGTGAAAACAATGTGGTTACAACAAGGAGGTTGACCGTTGTCACCTCCACGATCCTTATGATCATTCTTTTTGGGTGGGTTAGCATCATAGTGGCCCTGGAAGAAATTCTTGAGATCCTTGTCAATTGTCTTTTCATAATGGCAATCCAAGAGTTTGACAGCACAAAAAACTTTGTGGAAGTGGGAGTAAAAGGATTAGGGGGTCGTGTTTATTGGTTTTTTCTTGCCACTATGCATGTAATGGATAAGACAGTTGCCAACAGTAACAGGGCATCTGGCAGAGGCAACATGATTGAAAAAGTTGTTGCAAATTTTGTGGAAAGCATCAGGCTTGTACGTTCCATCATCATTTTTGATATCTTGGGTTTCTTCCATTGCGCAGGTCCAATAATCTTGGAAGTCAGCATTTTGAAAGACTTGGGTTTGGTAGTGTGATTGAGTTGTTCCTTGATGAAGTGGAGGATTTATTGTTAGTGACAACATTGTCAAAAGCAGTGGCAACTTCAAGGGTATAGTTGAAGCCTCCTTTTCTGCTGTTGTTGACAGTGATGGAAATTTTGATATGACTGGGATTATCATGGGGGTCCTGCTTGTACCTCTGAAGGAAATTCAAAAAGGAGTGATTGGTTTATAAGGGGGACCTTAAAATCTAGGTTATCATTGTGATAACTAAGATGGTATTTGAAAGGGAAGTTGATAAGGTGGTAGCCAATTTTAATGGTTGAGATAGTAGACAAGATTATTTCCCTAGAATTAGGTGATTACATATGATATACCCAGTTTTGAGAAATGATATTTTGGAATTATGAAAAGATGGGTTTAGAACTAGACAAGACATTCCATGCACACAAAGACAAAACAAGAGAAGAATAAAAGGGTACATGCATGTCACAAGCTCATGATGTCACAAAAGACCACAGAAGGAGGCATGGGAATCTACAAAAGACGTTCCTGGGAATCAAAAAGAGTGGTACAAATAGGCATAACAGAAGGATTGGAGCAGATGGTAGATTCTTTTAGCTTCATCACACCATTGTTGCAACCAATCAGTTCCCACTGAAAGGTCAAGACAGACAACATCAACAGTTCAACATGGCAAAAATGGTACACCTGAAGGACAGCAAGAAGCATCATGACAAACTTTTTACAGTCAATGCAATGGTACATCTGTAACATAACACCTTCAACCTCCTCATTTCAATTGATGGATCTCACCCCAACCAGTGCAATGCTCAGGGATGAATTGAAAAACAGATTTTTGTGAACACAAAAATGGATGACATGTCTGCATTGGTCTGGCCAAATGGGGGTATGCACTCTGTAGGCTCTTCAGTTATGGAAGGCAGCAATGCTTCTGGAGGAGATCTGGTAGAGTCAACTGGCAGAGTAGGGGTTGTGATGATGTAATATTCCTTGTTGTTGTCAAGGATAGTCAACAATTTGATGAGACAGGATCTGTAGGACTGCACCATGATGCCAACCCGTGATTTATATTTTCTTGTTTGTTTTAGCTCTCATTGTTTTTGTGAGCAACTATGTGATATTGCATCCTTATGCAGCAACTGGTACAAAATGATGAGTTGCTGTCTGATTGTGTACTAACTTAAAGAGCAAAGAGAGTTCAAGATATGTCAATGCCAATTTGTAGTATTAGCATACTTTAAGTGGAATAGTTACTTTTCATATCAATATTGATAGACAAGACTGGTTCTTTCCATGTACAAATGATTTCAAATACATGACAAGTACATGATATAAAAATTCATTACAAAAAATACTCTTTTGACTTTTTCCTTTTGGTGAATAATCAATGTCAGATACTCACTTCCATTAATAATCTTGTAGTGATTAAAAGATTCCATGGAGAGAGAGAAAACAAAATCGTTTTAGTCCCTAAGCTTATCACCAATTATTTCAGTGACATCCTCCATCATCCTCCACTCATGATTCAATCTTGCATACAGGTGTTGTAGAATTCAAGCTGAAGCTCAAGACTATATCTACTTTGGGACTATCATGAAATGTTGTCCAAATGTTGCATGTCTTTTCAGAGGTGCTAACGTGATTACAAAAGGGCCTTTTGTAGTAGTAGAAATTAGGGGAAATCTAATTGAGCAATGTATTTCTAGTCATTGCAGAAATTTAGTGGGGGAAATCAGTGGCAAGTTGCTTGAAATACTAGAAAATTGATAAATGTCAATGTGGGAAGATGTAAGAATGTGTTATCTTGTATTTGATATAAAATGTTGGTATGTGTCAGACAATATGGTGGAAAATGCATGCATGATTGTGTCTGACCAAGGACTGATAAAGGACAGATATCAGCATTCAAAAACATAAATATCATAATTTCCTGATGGGATAAGGTATCAGAAACATGACAAAACTAGTAGTATGGTGTTTGTGATGATACTCTGAGGATAGCAAATACAAATTTTAGCTCATAACCTAGCAAGACCAGTGACATGAAGCTAATTGTTGCATCCCCAAACTTCATCAATGACCGAATGGAGTCTTTCTTTCTTCTTGTAAAGTTATTGTAGTTTTGTTGATGTCAGTCTAACTTGGAAGTTTTTGGTTGAAAAGTAGGATGGAGTGAAATCAGAAATTGTCAAGATGCCTCAGTTTTTGGAGCAAGGTTGAAAATCCTCTCAAATAGTTAGTGTGGTTTACTTCATGTAATATTGTTAAAGCAATATTGAAGGTGTTTCAATAAGCCATATTCCAACATACATCCCTCAGCTGTGTATGATGTAGCCAACATTAGAGAATGTCCAACTTGAAAATAATTATATTCATTACATTCCTGAGATATCCCAACTCAGAGCAAGTACTAAATATTCAATATGACTAAAAGTGCTAGATACAAGCAAATGTTGCAAGACATGAAGTTTCCTCATGGAAGAAATATATTCATACTTTGATTGTTAAATATGAACAAGAATGAGGCTGTGTGCAGCACCAGCCTACATGTGTTGAAGTATGTGGTATATTGCCATGTACTACATACTCACTAAAGTGTCCACTATTATAACTGGTTGTATCCCCTATGGGACATATGATACTCTTGCATTGATTACTGACAGTAATACAAACCTATGGAGAGTTGTATACTGTACATACCAATCCTTTGGCATTGTTATTGATGCTGGTAAAAGGGAGTATATGGAAGCCCCTCTGACTAGAACAAACTGCACCCAACTAATTACTAATAACTTTTAATAATTTATAATTTATAAACTTTACCCTTTCATCTTAGTTAAGCTCCTGTCTTCATATCAAATGTACAATCAGTCTTATAGCCTACAGTAATTTGCTATCATATTTTATTTTTCCTAATACAACAAAAGCCCAGTAAAAATATCCATTGGAGTTGCCACCACAATTCCCAAGAAGATCCTCCACACTCCAGTACTGTGAGTTATATCTACTCAAATACTCTTGTTTAGCAAGCACTAAAAAGCAGAACTTAGTGCTCTACATTTTGTCCTGTTGTTTGTTTTATCCCTACTCTCCCCAAGGAAGGTAAAGAGGATGTTTTTACCTCAAAGGAAAAACTTAATGATGAATTGTGTGAGAAATATCCTCTGCATCACCCCCAAGACAGGTAAGTCCTCTGTCCAGTGGACAATGTCTTATGAGGACTTCCTTGAGAAGACTGGGATCTAGATTGGGATCTCAACTGGGTAACTTAAAGGCTGCAATCCAGGTGGATGATAAATCCCTGCAAACTCTTGCCAAGGAAGCTTTGGATGCAAGCCAAGAGACACCATGCATTGATACTCTCCAAGTATCCTCTGAGAAGGGAATTCTTGTCAAGAATATTGGATTGCGTAGTAGGTTGTATTACCCTACTACAGACCATACCAGAGAACAGATCATAAGGAACCATAATACTTTGGTACAAGAATGCATAGACAACCCAGCATCCAAACTTTTCTCTGCAGAAGAGGATATGGAATGGATTCACAAAGAACAATGTCTTTTTTACTTGAAGAGGAATGTTGTCACTAACAATTCTTTGCCTACACAAAATCATAAAACATGAGATACCTTAAGTACTTACCTCAGAGAGGAGGTACAAAGATCCATACTTGTTTCAGTGAGGAAGATGTAGGAGCTATCCCACTAGCAATGATGCCCATATATTGGTGAACTCCTTTGAGATGATTATGGATTGGCTTGCTTACAACCCAGCACACATTAATGTCATAGTTGATAAGTTGTATTGAGGATCATATGGCAACATCTAATGAAAACTACAAGACCAGTATGGTTGACAGTTCAAGAAGAGAAAAAGGCCCAATCCAGAATCTCAGGGGAAGGATACCAACAAAACTGACAACTGTACATACAATGAGTGTAAATTATTTGTTTGGATGAGTAAACACAATCCTGAATCAACTAAATAAAAAGAAATCAAATGAGAAACAATACTTACACACCCAGACTTCAATGAAATCTTTGAGATTTGTATAGATCCCAGTAAGCACCAACTAAGAGTTTTCATGATTCAGCTTAATCACCTCATTGCCATTATTAGTAGAAAATTGTCTGGTTCACAGACTGAGTACATTATCATTGAATTAGAATTACTTAGCATTGTAGAAACAGTTAAAGAGATTGAAAATATCTTATTGGCCTACATGAAAGTACACACAGACAATAAGAATATTTTGGCCAATGAACTACGCACCAGGCAATGAATCAGATAGAGTACTATGGAGGCAGCACCTACTAGAAGAGTGCAGCCCCATGTCATAAGGTTGTGAACATAAAGTGTATGCATAATGCAGTTGCAGATGCCATTAACTGACTTGATTATGTTCATCCTGCACAGAATACACACATGACTCTAAAAACAGTAAGCAATCTCCTAAGGAAGTAATAGTTGTCTTGTGGAGGACAGAAAGTAAAAATTGTATTGGTCTGTACACAGTAAATGACAGTGATGGTAACTGCCTTTGCTTAAGGGGCAACAATGATTGACTCAACTATAGGCTGGTTCAAAATGGAAAAAATTCCTTCCTTAGAGATTATCACAAAAGAAAACAAAACTATTACAGAAATATTTTAGAATATTTGGAAAAAATTCTCAATAACAAATAAATGCTGGTGACACAGATACCTGCAACCACAAAAGTCATAATTGAGATCATTAGTGAATTCAAACTTTATTTTTGTATGATTTGTGAGCAATACAACACATACAAAAACCAATCACTAGTAAGAATCCACATTGACATGGCACTATTGAACACATACACCAAGTACTACATAATATGCTATGTACCAGCAGAGTTGAAGGTAATAACCCCTTCAATCCAGAAATCATCACAGAACTCCTTAGGAATTCATCATGAGCTCTTTGCAGCATCTATCACTCAGTGCTTTAGTGTAAACCCAGCGTCACATTAATCTAAAGGTACTTGCTTTTTGACATACCTTACATTACCATTTGGAATGATAATTGATGCCTTAAAGACAACAGTAAGTATTGCAATGTAGTTGGAATAGTTATAGATACATCTAAGACATGTTGTAATAACAACCAGATAAAACTTGATGTCCCTGTCTTTGACACCAAGCCAATGTTATCCCTCTGAGTCATATGTTGATGGAATGATATTGGCACTGATCATGAAAAAAATTGCACATAAACAAAAAATACTTTCAAAGATACTTTTTGAAGCATGAAGAATTGGTTAATAATTCTAAAGTATGCAAAAATTTGAAATCAGATTTGGTGAAATTGCAATCACAATATAAGTTCCAAAATAAAAATAGATTCTGACATTAGAAAAGATATAAAATGCACGTGCTTCATAATTCATGACATGCATCAATCCATCTTCCCCTCTGTGCTCCTCTGACCTGCATTTATTTCATCCTTTTTGTCAAAAATGAGTGCATGAAATTAGTTACGGGTAGAATGCATAACCCCCACCAAACTAGTAATAACATTGCCAACAATGTCCATTGAATGAAGTGCTCAACTAAACCAATACAGACTAGAGGACAATTCCAGCTTCAATGAAAAAATATTTGCAGGAGGAGATTGAGATTGGTGAATGATAATTTGAAATTTGAGTAACCGGGAAGAATCCTGCCAACCAAAGATCATGTTGAATAAAATTAAAAATTAGGATACTAGTTCTGGGCAGTTGTGTGATTATTTTTTTAACAATCTAATATTTGATTTTTGTGAATTGAAATGGACTAAGGCAGTTGGCGAAAATAGTTATTTTTGTCATTGCAATCATGAGACAGCACAAGACAGTGTAACTCTTGTAAATAAACCCTGTCTCAAGGGGACAGTTTTTGCTAAACTTGCCCCCAATGAAGGTAAGATAGATTAGGAGAAAAGACAAATTATTCAATGATTTTTGATTTCAACAGTTTTCTATGCCTATTGAAATAGAGCAAATTCATAATTTCAAATTTATCATTCAAGCTAACTACAATATATCATATTACCATACTGATGTTTTGAGTACAGTATTTTTCAATGTATGAAATAGTTTCAGTGTCATATAAAGATTGAAATACATACCAAAAATAATAGTAACAATTCTTGGTGTGAAATATTTTTTGTCTTATTTGGTATAAAAGAAAATATTGAATGATATTTAAGGTTTACTTGTCAATCTTGTCTGTTTCTGTAAATTTTGTCCATTCAATAATATTTTCATACAATTTTGAGTTTTTCAAAATGTTGTCTGATTTTTTGAAGCAGAAAACATTTTGATAAAAGCCAAGATTTTTCAATTTCATCCTTGTGTCAATAACTTATATGTGGTATTAAGGAATATGTAAGTTTTGTATTAAAATTGCACAGCATTATCTTTTTACAATATCACAGCCATGTGGATGAAGATTTACCAAATGACTGAAATCACAAATCATGATTTCATCAATTTTATAATTTTCTTTCTTTTTGATTTTGGAAGATATCAAAACTGTTCTTTTCCAAAACCTTCAATTTGGCACTGACAAAAATGACTATTGATGATGAATTACCAAATTTTATTCTGTTATGTAACAACCAAAGTAGAAACAGTACCCCAAATTCAAAAATAAATATTGATTGTGCCAAAATAATTTGAAACAGAAACAAACATGTGATGTAATACATCCCATACAATTTTTGTTGCAATAATAGAGAGAATATTTATGTAATTTGATGTTTGCTTGTGACTTTCAAATTAAGTACATTTCTTGTTGAAATTGTTAACAGAAATGATAACATGATATCAATAGGCTGAAGAGATGATATTTTCCTAATTTGCTCAATTTCCTTTACCTTTTATAGGACATGCTTTCTAAACTGTACAGTAACTCAGCCTGTTGAGGATGAGGAAAAGTTTTAGGTCAAATATAGTGTCATGTCTGTCACTATCCCATCACATGAACCTTAGACAGATTTAGGAAAAAGCATTTTTTGAACATTTTCACTACTTCAAATTGCCTTGATACAATCACAATAAACGAGCTAAGCTGATATGATATACCATGAATAGGTCCCAATTAAGGACCACAATCCTCTACAACTACAGGACTGAATATATTTTTGTGGGACTTATAATTCTACTTTTCTATTCCTACTTTTTAAGACTATTAATTCCTCAAATTTGGGATCATGCATGATGATACTGGTTTTCATCATCATCATCACCATTGCCAACTTTACAATGGATGGATATCAGGCCCCTTCCACAGAATTCTATCACAAAAGAAATTTTTAATCATTTTAGTCAGCAGCCTTTGATTAATCCCACTTTCATTTGCAATCATGCCCGTGATGAACTCATCTGGTACACTTCCCATGGTTTTGTACCATATAGCTTGGAACTTTGTTAATGAAAGTGTACAATCAGTCTTTTTGGTTTGTGTATTTGATACATGTGATATAAGAAAATTACTGATTTGTGATGTTTTCAATATATATTTCTGGTATGATCCTGGTGTTCAGTATATAACAATAGTTTTGACTGATTAAAATTTTGTACACAGCTACAAGGTATGAAGTTTCCACTTGGACACAAATTTTTCACTTCCATAAAATACTGACAAGTATGGGTCTGTGCTTGTTGTCAGCCTGTATATGTTGAAATATGTGACACATCACCATATAAAATATGTGCACTACAGCATCCACCATGATAATCCTGATAATCCCCAATGGGACACAAGATACACTTGAATTATTTGTGAATCACTAAACATACCTATGGGGGTGTACAGCTTGTCCTCAAAACATGCAATTCCTATGGCAGTAATATTTTTGCTGACAAAAGGGAATGCATGAGAGACCAATCTGACTAGTGCAAATAGGAATAAGTTAGCAATACTAATTTTTAGTATAATTTATAATTATTGCCTTTCAATCTCAGTTGAGTCCTTGCCTATATATTAGATAACCAATCATCCTCAAAGCATTTGGTATTTTGTTTGGGTGATATAATTGGGAGAATTTGTGCTTTGGCAATGGCTAACTCATGAATTAGGAAAGGACAATTTCAATGGTGACAGAAGCTGATTGTGTGACTTGTACAGATCATGTTGGCAATGAAAAGGACATGACACATGCTGTCCATAGACAACAGAAAGACTATGTGAGCAAGCAAAGAAAGTTTCAGAAGGGAACTTGATGGTACAAATTACAAAGGGGTAAAGGAGAAGTGATATTTTTAGATTCCTGTTGAAAGAGTTGTGTGGCCAATTGTACATATTCTCATTGGAATTGGAAATCAAATTCAAAATAATGTTGTAAATTTTGTTGAACATGACACTGAGATAACAGTCAAATAGAAATTTGTCTCAGAGAGCAACATGGAGATCTTGATAAAATATATACAAGGAAGTAGAAGACATGGATATGTAGGACAATGCATCAGACTATGGGAATGGAAATACAAAGAATCCAGGAAGAAGAGAAACGAAGTTGAGAGGTAAATTGAACAGAATGTAGATTCGTGGGGTGATGAAAAACTGTTGACAAAATCCTTAGAGAAAAGAGAAATTGACAATATAATCAAGAACTTAGAAGATGAGAGAGAAGGCTCTGACAAAAAAGTAAAGAGTTTGAGAGGAAAGAAAACACAAGTCACAAGTGAGATCAAATTGTAGAAGAAAAGGAAGCAGCTTGATGATTCTGTTTAAATTTTTGTTGACAGACTTTTGATCTACTGTTGCATCCTTAGGGCTGCATACCATGGTGAAGAATGAAATGAGGGTGGAATTATTATTCTTATGGACAAAGAGGCTCATCCTAATATGACTGAGATAAAAGGTCATCTTACTCAATGCAAAAAATCCAAGGTGGATGCTCATACACAGAAGAAGATGTCCCAAATATATGTGATGATCATGAACTATTTCTCACACTCCAGGATGGTGTATTCCCCAAGGATCAATAGTTAGCCCCTTCAGAACAGAATTATCATAGAGGAGAAGAATTCATTGGATTTGCTGTTGATGTGATAAGAGATATGAGCTTCAGTATTACTGCAAAGGTCAATGAAATGGAAGATCATGTGTTGAAACAGTTAAGGGCAATCAGAGGAGAAATTGGAGAGTTGATTGAGGATTGGTTTGAATGAGTACCATCAGAAAGGGTTGAAATATGATTTCAGTACATTCACTTAACAGGAAAACATGGAAAGGTAGCAGTACTTTTTAAACAAGAAAAATTATCCATGAATCCAGGGGCTACCAATGCAAATGAAACAGTGGCATAATTTTTTTGGTAAAAAGAGCCAAAGCTATTCAGGAAAGGATGAAAAGGAGAAACTGATCAAGGGTGAAATTGGTTGTAAAAAAGGCATCAGCTTATTGCCATGAAATGTGAATCAAAGAAAAGATGGTTTTCAAGAAGGAAGAAGAAAATTGGAAAAATGAAGAAGAAAAATTATTTCTTCTAGTCATTAAAATAATAGCAACAAGTGAAATAAAATAAAATAAAATAATGACATAATTAAAATATCACAATTGATGTAAAATTAACAATGATGATGATGATAATTCTATGTGGTTATATCTGATCAATTTATAAATAAATATAATTATATTGAATATATAGAATCCATAGTAATACTTCTATAAAAAATTTCTGCCCTAATTTACCAATTTATCACTGATAAAGGTTATTGTTGCATTTGTGGTTTTAAACCTACCCCACCATTTGTATTGGTGTATTACTAAAAGTCAAATGTGCTTAACATAAGTGTGAAAATTCATAATTTTTCTTGTTTACCAAAAAGGGATGTGCTGCCAATATTAGCATTCCCTTGGCTTTATCACTCCCTAGAAGTTTATGCAAATTTTCATAAATATCCAGTAAAACCTTTCCTTGGGCTCCTAAAATTTTTATGCAATTTGGCATTCATGTTTTGGATGAATTATACAAAAATTGCCAAGAAGGCATTTATCACATAATGAATTTATTACATAATTTGATAAAGATTTGAAAGCTTTTGGACCTCTAAAAATGCATTGTATGTTTACTCCAAGACCAATACAATTTTATGTATTTATGCATTTATACATTAAAGACAGTAAAATACAAATTTCCTGTTGCAGGTTCATCTGTCCAGCTTGTGACGGACAAAAAATAGTTGCCAGCAACCAATATGCTTAAAATACAGTAATGAATATCAATCTTAATGTTTTTCCTCCTTTTAATATCTATCAAAGCAAGAGGTTTTGTGTATTTAAAATGGTTTATCATGTATTTTGTACTGAGGTAATTGTGTGTCAAATAAAAATCTTTTTGTCATAATTATTATCTATTATCATTCAATGTGGGAAACATGGAAGAAGAGGAAACAATTTTCTCAAAGTACTCAAATGATAGATAAAAAACTTATGTGATGTAATTTGAGTACTATCTATTTTACACTTCTTGTACTGAAAAGAATATTTGGTTTCCCAAAACAACAAATAGTGATATTCACCATCTGTCCAGCTCAAGATGGACAAAGCTCAAACAGTTGCAATGTGAGATTTGTATTTTACTGTCATGGGTTGGAATTTTTTAGAAGAACATAAATTTTCAAACCCATAAACTAAGAAATGGGAGAAACACAATGGATGACAGCAAAAGATGCCATATGCTGCAAAGGTCTTAGAAGTTTGAGGATGTCACACCCCTTCTGACAGGAAGATAGTGGAATGGCAGCATTATTTTGGCAATATCAGAGATTTCAATTGCACAGTCACAGGCTAAAAATAATGGTGATTGTTAACTATCACAGATATATCTGTGATAGTTAACTATCATCAATAGTAACTTGATAGTTAACTAACACAGAAAATGACAGTGATAGTCAATTATTACCATCATTTGGTGTGTTGATGTATACAAATACACATTAGCAGTAACAGTTAAATATTACCTATATTAACTGTAATAGTTAACCATCACTGACATTATCAGAGTATTATCTGTGGTAGCTCCTTAGTCATGTGTTGTACATAAAAATGAAATGAATCACTAAAAAACATTTGCATTCCTTTGTCTTCCAGAGGAGAAGGATTTGTGCAGTTGCACATTTTTTATGCATCTGCATATTTGAAATTGTAATAATGCACCATTAAGAAACATATGAGAAAAGTTGCCTATGTACAAACGTCTATGGATTGTGAGACAAACTAAAGCAAATCCTGCTTATGGTCAATCTCAATACAATCCCTTCTCAACTTTGTTGGTTAACTTTTTTGAAGTGTGAACCCTGCAAGAAGCTATTTTTGTCCATCACAGGACCCTTTTTTAAATAACCACTTTTCCCTAACCCATTAGATATGTCTAAGAGGCCCTAGATCCAGGGCCCCAAAATCCTATGGTTTTGCTTGAACATAAATCAATTGTTTGTTGGTACAAAAATAGCTTCTCACTGGAATTGCAAACCATATGAGAAGCTTGAATCTAAAATGGTGTCAATGGAAGAAAAAAACTTGGGATTGGATTGGGATTGACTGTAAATGGGATTGACTTTAGATTAACTTGTAGATTGTTTTTAAAAAAGTTTACAAATGCCAGACAATCCCTAACTTGTGTGGTTTCTGAACTAGAGAAGATCCTCTTTTTTGTAGTATTCTCATGCAGAATTTTCAACATCAGACATTCAATTGGCAGGCCAAATTTGGCCTCTAGAAGCCAAATTTGGCTTCTGTTACACTGGGCATAAAACCTATGATTAAAGGCTTCAATCAATAAAATAAAGTTCATAACTATTAATTAGCATTTTGAGAATGCATACGCTGGATGGCAGCAGGTATAGTTAATGTTTTATATTTAATCGATAATGTTATTGAAATTTCTCAAAGAGATTTTTTTATGATGAGAATTGAAAAAAAACAGTCTTGAGCGGTGGCCAACAGCTTTTTTTAAAAAGGTAAGTAGGAATTCGTGGTGTGAATAATGAAAAATTGATCATTTGTCTTCTAGTGAAGAAACACTCACAATTTTTCTTCAAAGAAATAATTTTCCACGTTGGCAAGAAAAGGAAGCGTGGAGGTGTCGGAGCTGTTTGCTCCTCCAAATTCAAGTTCTTCCACCCTTCTGCACCCCTTAGGGATAAGATGGGCAAAGCTGTTGTGAACTGGGAGCAATTTAATGGTCTCACCATCATTGGAGAGTGTCGTCAAGTTTTTAGTTGTTGCTCTTGCACCAAATGTGATGGGTACAAATGTACCCATCCTAATTTCCCTGGTGTCACCTTCCAAGTTGCGAAGCATCATGTGCGCGTTGAACAAGAAGGAGAGATGCCCTTTGAAGGTGAGGTTGAACCAAATGTCCCTCCAGCAGCTGAAGCACTTGCGGTACTGACGGCCACTCAAGAAGGAAACACAAATGAAA
>JACCDI011081612.1_pt1 | contig 13050 bp, 10 predicted proteins | sample 7442791 | NCBI WGS metagenome assembly JACCDI01 (sample SAMN15323434, study PRJNA562643) | freshwater metagenome | isolation source: river surface water | place: USA:Blue River Watershed | collected 2017-08-15
AACAAACTCGATTAATTTCTTTTGCCTATTATTTTTCTTATAAAATTCCATTCTATTTTCATAGTATGTTTGTTCGTCTAGTTCAGTTCTATATTTATCAATTGTTTTATAATAATGGTCGTCAAATATCGACACAAGATTTAATATTGGTAAAAATGATGCAATTTCAACATTTATATCATAATCATTATGAAGTAAGACAAACCCATTAGGAATCTCGTCAATATTATCAAGTTTAGTTCTAAAGTTTATGGTACTTAAATAGAGTCCATCATCTTCATATTTGATTAGCCATTTGATTAAACGGTCGTCTGTTAATTCTGAGATACTATTATATTCATCAAGAGCCGAATGTACAACATCTAGTTTTTGAACAAATCCAGACAAGTCAATTAGTGGAAGGAACAGGTCAAAAAATCTACCCACCTCACCTTTAGGAGTGTAATCAACTTCATTGTATAAGCCAATATATTTCTTGGAAACTGAATCAATTCTGTCAAGATTTAGGATTTTGACACTCAGGATGTCATTGACCGCCTCTTCACATTGCTGCTCATGTTCTTTAATTAAACTGTTCATGGTATATTTTATTCTAGAGGGGGAGATAAAAGTAAGAATTCTTTTGAGGGATTTCAAACGATGTGCACAACTAATCCCGCAATTATTTTCTTATCATTAATATGTTTAACTAATTGCAAATCAATCCAATAATTTTAATATAAAATTTATATTATATATTAGCAAAGAGGTTAACTTCGAATAAGACAATTAAAATATAAATAATGATATTATTTTTTGATACTGAAACTACTGGTTTCCCAGATAATTGGAAAGCGCCGATAACAGATTTTGACAATTGGCCAAGGATTGTTCAACTTGCTTATGAAATTTATTCTGAAGATGGCGAACTTCATAAAAGCAATAATTTTATAATCAAGCCACATAATTTTATAATTCCAATCGAATCATCCAATATTCATGGTATTACTACAGAATATGCATTGTTAAATGGAATAGATATTAATGAAGCATTAAATATTTTATCAGAAGACTTGAATTCGTGTAGTACTATTGTTGCTCATAATTTAGAATTTGATTATAAAGTATTAGGTTGTGAATTTCTACGCAATGGTATGGTTAATTCACTTGAAAATAAACGTGAAATTTGCACCAAGGAGGCGTCTACAGATTATTGCAAAATTCCTAATAATTATGGATACAAATGGCCTTCATTAAAAGAACTTCACTTTAAACTTTTTGACTACGATTTTGAAGATGCACATGATGCAAGTGTTGACATTTCTATTACTGCTAAATGTTTCTGGGAATTAGTTAGAATTAAAGAAATTATTTTAGACAATAGTATAAGCAATGGCCCCGAACAAAAACCTGAACCTGAGCCTCTTTTAGTACCATGTTATATAGAAAAAAATGGAGAAAAGAAGTATGGATACATGTTTTCTGAAAGTAAAAAAATTGCAATTAAGTGTCAGTTTGATCATGCATTCTCATTTAATAATAATATTGCAAAAGTTATTTATAAGGGTGTTGAATTGTATGTTACTTTAGAAGGAATTTTTATTCAACCTTATAATAATTTTTTTAATAATAAAAATTTTGAATCAGGTTTAGTAGCCGCTAAGGCATCTAGAGAACTTAATCCACTTTCTAGCGAAAAAATTTGCGGGTTTGTAGATATTGAAAGTGATGAATTTATTAAGATCCCATTTGATTATACTGATGTTAATGAATTCATTAATGAATTTGCTTGTGTAAAGAAAAGTGGAAAATGGGGTGCAATTGATAAAACTGGAAATACTGTGATTCCATTTATATTTGATTGGATGAAAGGTTTTCAAAACTCAAGTTTCATTGTTAAAAAAAACGGCAAATGGGGGGTAATAGATATTAACCAAAATGAAATTTTAGAAATTATATATGATGGATATTATAGTTCAGAAAAAGATATGTATCATGTATTGTCTAAAGACGGGAAATTCGGATTTTATAATGTTGAGTCGAATGATTTTTATGGTTTATTATATGAAGGGGCATATGTATTTAGAGATGGAGTTGCTGCAGTAAAAATTGACGACAAATGGGGATTTTTAGATAAAAATTGGAACACAGTTATTCCTTTTTTATATGATGATGCAAATTCTTTTAGTGAGGGAGTTGCTGCTGTAAAAAAAGAAAATTATTGGGGATATATTAATAAAACAGGGGAATTAGTTTTGCCTTTTTTGTATAAATCTGCCACTAATTTTTATAAAGGGACATCACAAGTAGAATTCCCTCTAACATTTAGTCAAAAACTTAGTATATTTCTTAGTGGCAAATACAAAAGTGAGTTACATAAAATTAATTTAAAAGGTGAGTCAATTTCTTCATCAGTATCAATTGTAAAAAATAAGCCCTAATTAACAAGAATTAATCTGTGGAATTTATCGATTATAATCGGATATGAAGGCTTTCGACTTTTTCTTAAATTCATTAAACTCTGTTTCAGTGATAGGATTTCCTGAAGGGTAAAAATATTTCAAATGTTTTAATTTACTTAAATCACCTATTTTAGAAACGTTATTATTGTAAAAAGTTATATTTTCTAAATTAGTGCAATGCGATAAATGATTAATTTCTCGAACATTATTATTGGGGAATTCTAATCTTTTTAATCTAGTATTTTTTGCAAGGAAACCTATTCCGGATATATTATTCCCCCCAAATCTAAATTCTTCAAGATTTTCAAATTTGCAAATTGGGCCTAAAGTTATAAGATTACAGCTTTCAATCCAAAGTACTTTTATTCGATCACACTCTTGAATTCCATCTAAAGATTTTAATGGATTGTGTGACAATTTTAATTCAGTAAGTTTCTTAAGTTTTTTTAGTGGAGTTAAATTATTAATATTACACCCTACTAGATTTAATTCTTTAAGATGAATTAAATTTTTTAATGGTGTTAAATCTGATATATCATCTCCATTTCTATTGTAATTACCACTGCCACTTATTTTTTCAAGATTTGTTAAATGTTCAAGTGGCTTTAAAGAAGATTTTCTAGAACATATGATTTCTTTGATATAGAATATTGCTTCTAATTGTTTTTCATATTCCATATCTTTTACAATTGTAGCTTCAATTTCATAATCCCAATATGAATTACCTGGTTTTTTCCATAAGTACTCATTTGCATAATACAATAATGTTGATTTCCATTCATCTGTTAGATCATTAAACCAAGAATGCCTTTTTTCATGAGTGTCAAAATATTCTGCAGGTTTAAAATCTTTGTCATAGAAAATTGCTTCACTAAATGAGGGTAATAACTTTTTAAATTCGTTTAAATATCTCTCTGTTGCATTAATTTCGTTTCTTATAATTGAAATATTTTCAATATTTATTTCGGCTTTATTTGTCCAATTATATGAACCTGTTATTACAACATTTTTATCTATTACACAATATTTATGATGCATTAGAGAGTTTCCACTTTCTTGCCAATAAACTTTTCCGCCTGCTTTTACAAGTTTCTCGTAGTCACAACTACTGTTTGAATTTATTTCATCTTTTATAATTAATATTTGTACATCAACATAATTACTTGCCATAAGACATAACTTGTCAAATAATCTCTGGTTCGTTAACCAGGCTACAGCAACTAAAATTTGTTTCCTTGAATTTCCTAGTTCTTTTAAAATTGTTTTTTCAATATCTTCAAAGTGAACTTCAACTCCCATGTATCAAAATTTAAAACATTATTTCAAATTTAAGCATCATTCAATCAGGTTCCAATAATTCCATTCCTTAACCTCCTTTCACCCCTGTTTTCCCTCTAAAAACACAAAACCTGGCACAAACCTGGCAGAGACTTACCCCAAACAAAAAGGGTCTACGCTTTTGACAGCATAAATCCTTGAAAATCTTGCCTTTCGGCTGTGGGCTCACCAGGGCATGATCCTGGGACCCCCTGATTATGTGGGGTTTGTAACGATACAAGATTGAAACAGATTTATATTTCTCCTGTTTTAACCCGTTTTTCGTGAAAACTTGGCCGGGAATTAAGAATTGAGAAGAGTCTTATTTTAAATAATATTGCATGATGAATACAATTTTGATAACAGGAACAAGTCAAGGTATTGGGCATGCTTTAACTAAGTTATTACTAATGAATGGTTATAGAGTTATTGGCACTAGTACAACAGGTGTTGATAATATAAATAAGAATAATTATAAATCTTACTCATTAGACCTATCAAATTCGGATTCAATTGCTGCATTTGAAAAAAACTTTCAATCTGATAATATCAAAATTGACATCTTAATTAATAATGCAGATATCGGTCCTGATTTAGATTTTGAATTACCTGAGGCAATTTCTTTCCAAAAAACGTTTGACGTGAATGTGAATGGAACAACATTTTTCACTGAACAAATGCTGCAGCACTTGAATATTGGAGGTAAAATAATCAATATATCCTCTAAAATGGGATCAATTGATGTTTGCGAAAAAAGTGATTCATTTGCATATAGAATGTCTCCTCTCATTTTGTCTGATTTAAAAAGGGAAATTATCAGGGTCTAAATTTAATCTTTTACCGGTAGCTTTGGTACCACTAGCAAAATTACTGCAATCATAAATGTCTTTTACTCTGTCATTTGACTCTTCAACAACTAAATCAATATGAGATCCGTCTAACTCACTCACAAATGAGTAACCCTTACAACCAAAATTACACCCTTTGCAAACTCCATTTTGTGAAAAGAGACGTTTTGTTCCATCTTCTTTAAATTCTGCAAATACTGAATTTAATAGTTCTATAAAACGAGGCTTGTCTTTGTCGCTATATTGGTGATTGTCTAAAAGTTCATTTATTTTATTAATATTCATTCTTTCAATAAAATAGACTATTGCACCATATTGGGTTCTATGATTCAATATATCTTCTTCATATACTTTCTGCTCGTATGTTGAATGGAACTCTCCTATATAATGATATCTAACACCATTGTGGTTTTGATTTGCTATAGATTGTAGTCCCTCGGGTTTAATTGAAACACTTTCATATAATGTTTTGTGATTTAAAATCCATAAAGGAATATCTATGCAGGAATCTAATTCAACCAAAGCTTCTTCACAGAAATTGTCAGCTATTTGAAAAATTACTTTGTCCATTTTTAATTCAAGTATATTTTAGTAAAATTAACTATATGATGATAAATTTCAACATCCAAGGCTTCTCATATGATCATCAAATTTTTCATACCAATCTAATATTTCATCACTAACAATTACCACATCGCCACTTTTGTCGATAAAATTCCACTCATATTCTTCATTAAATTTCACTCTGGCATAGCCATTTCGAAAATTCTCAGCCTCTGTAAATTCTATAGAAGTTATCTCATCCCCATTTCTATTAATATATCCATATTTATTGTCGAGTCTAACTCTTGAAATATCTTCACTAACTCCCCAAATACTTTCATATTTAAATGGTGTTAGGATGTTCCCATGTTTATTTATCACAGCCCATAAATCTTCTTTCTTAACTGAACTTAAACCATCTTTAAAATCAAGAGCATAATCATAAATTAAAGGAATAACAGTTACTCCATTTTGATCTACATAACCATATTTCTCATTTAGTTTTACAATTGATAAGCCTTCATTAAATTCATTAATGTGATCATATTTGAGCGGTATAATTTCTTTTCCTTCAATATTGATATATCCCCATTTATTACTTATCATCACGCGAGCCATTCCGTTAATAAAATCATCTGATTGATCATATCTAATTCTTGTAATCTCTGTACCTTTTAAGTTTATATACCCACTTTTATTATTTATATTAACTCTAGCAAATCCTTCCGAAAATGACCAAATATGATCATATTTTATTGCCGAAATTTCATTCATTTTTAAATCGATTAAACCATACTTATTATTTAATCTAACTTGTGCCAAATCGACTTTGAAGCACTTTTTAATGCTTTCATATTTTATTGGCATTACAATTGTATTTTTAATATCAATTATACCATCTTTTCTCTGAGGCACTCCAAATTCATTTTTGATTTCAGGGAAACAAATCTTAGTTATACAAAATAAGCCATCATTAAATATAAAAGCATAATCATACTCTAAAGGGATTATTAATTTGCCGGTTTTGTCAATAATTCCACACTTATTGTTTGAGGATACAACGGCATAACCGTATTCAAAATCACTAGATGGAAAAGTAGAATATATAAATGGTATTATTTCAGCACCATTTTTATCTATATATCCTGTTTTTTTATTTAATTCTACTTTTGCTAGTCCTCCGTTAAAATCATGAACACTATCGTATTTAATTTCAATTGTTTCATCACCATTGTTATCAATAAATCCGTATTTATTTTTTTCACGAACTATCACTAAACCTTCACTAGAATATGTATCCACTAAATTTCCATACATATCTCTATTAGTACCATATTTAAATTCAGTAATTTCGTGCCCATTTTTATCAACATAAGCCCACTTGCCTTGCATTAAAACCCCTGCAAGTCCCTCTCTGAAATTACAATTGTAATCATATTTTAATTTAATGAATTCATTTCCAAATTTATTAATATAACCCCATTTTCCCTTATATACAACTCTTGCTAATTCGTCATAAAATAATGTTTTATTATTATCTTCGTAGTTATATAGATAACTATCGTATTTTATATCTGTAATTTTCTCTCCATTTTTATTTATAATACCCCATTTTCCCTTCAATTTTATGGCAACATATCCATCCTTGAATATAATTGCATCGTCATATTTTATTTCAGTGACTAATTTTGAATTTCTAATTCCACAGAATCCATTTTCCCATACAATTTCTAAATAGTTTGAACCTATTTCTTTTGGAAATTTTAATGCTATTTTCCAAATCTCTATAATATTGTTAACTGATTCTTTATTTAAAAAAGCGTTGTTTTCTAAATCATAAGAAATTGATTCTAATTCTATTTTTTGATTATTTATATCCAAGTTAAATATCGAGGCTAATTTTAATGGTATATCTTCTCTTACAGAAACTAGAAGTAGATTTTTATACTTTAAGTCTCTAGAGAAATTAGAAGTAATAATTGTTTCTAATTTTCCCCGATCCTTTAATAAATCTTTGCCATAAAAATCTATTATTTCTTCAAGAATAGAATCATTGGATTTATTGTCCATTTGATTGAAAATTATTTTAGACAAATCAGATCCGCAGAACGGACAACTTGTTATTACCATATTTTGAGGTGGAGTCCATTCTCCATTACAATTTGAACACTTCATTTTATTAATATTATTGATAATTATTACCTTATTTATTATTCATTATAATTTGACTAGAATTTAAATGGAACCTTCAAAAGTTCAAAATCAAAATAATTATGTGAAATTCTGTTTAATATTATATTTTCAGTATTTTCATCTTGAATTAATTTAATAAACTTATTTTTAGTTCTAATCCCAAAAATTATTTCACAGATCTTTCCTGGTATGAGTATTAATTTCCCTTTTTTATTTGGGATTCTATTTTTTGTGATTAATCTCCACTCTTTCTCATATGACCAATCAATATGTTTAGTTGATAGGACTTTAATTATATTTACTTCCGTACCAATATCTTTGGTATCTATTATCGGTCTAGTTTTAGAGTATTTTATTTTTTTTAAAAAAAAGTTTTTTTCTAATTCATGCTTATTTATTTTGATCCCAATACAGATTCCTTTATGGCTTGATGCATAATGGCTCCACATTAAAGGATCCAAAGGGTTTTTCGAAACAGAAAATATACCTCTATCTTTAACACTTTTTTCAATTTTTGAATATTCTCTATTTGTATAGATATGATTTATTAATTTCTTAGCACCAATTTTATTGTAATCTTCAATCAAATTATTTCCATATTCAATATCACTATACGGATTTCCATTTTTTAAATTTGAGTTAATATATCTTGTTAGATCATTAAACGCGCTATTTTTTGGTAAATTAATGAAACCGTCAAATGGGTCGTTAAATGTTTCTGGTTTTGCAAACCAAAACCTATTTGATTTAATAATTTCAATTGTCTTCTTATCTGCAGGACAATACTTATATAAAAGCATATTTTTTTATTTTCAAATATGGTAAATACTAGATATATTAAAGAGACTCATATTCTCCAGTTGAATAATTATATTTTCTAAATTCTTCAACAATATTTCCCTTTTTATCAATTTTGCCAAAAAAATCCCATCCTTTTTTAACTGTTGCCAAACCATTCTTAAATGAATCTAAAAGAGGAATACTTTCATATAAGCTGTACCTTCCTTCATGAATAAATGGAATAACTACTTTACCACTATAGTCTATAAAGCCCCATTTAAAATTTTTATATGGTGAGTTCTCTTCAATTTTTGGCATCTCTTGATAAACAGCTGCCAAACCTTCCGAAAAAGGTCTAGCAGCTTTATACTTACATGGAATTACAATAAACCCTTTTTTATTTATATAACCCCATCCACTATCTAAACAAACAGGTGCATAACCTTCTTTAAATGAGCCTACATAATTGAATTTACATTCAATTACTTCATTTCCATTATAATCAACAAATCCCCATTGTGATTCCCATTCTTCTTTATTCTCGCCTTTAAATATTTTTTTATTAACTGCCGCTAATCCTTCTGAATAAGATCTAATATCATCATAGTCCATATATGAAATTATAATGTCCCCATTATTATTTATTATACCTTCTTTGTCATATTTATCCATGTACACCTTACATCTGCCTTCTATAAATACATTTTCTTCATTATGATATTCAAATTCGAAATCATATTCCATTGATGTGTAAAATCTAAAATCTATTATTAATTTTCCTTGATAATCAATGAATCCAACTTTATCATTTAATTCAACCATTGCCAAGCCTTCTGAAAATCTTTTTAAACTTTGATATTTTAACTTTATTACTTCTACTCCATCTTTATTTACAAAACCCCATTGTGCCTTTCTCTCATTTGTATATCTCATTACTCCTGCAAACCCTTCAGAGAATGATCTTATATCGTCATAGTCGAAATTTGAACATAATACCCCATATCTATCAATTATACCGTATTTATTATCCCTTTTTACTATAGCTCTTTCATTATTAAATTCATAAACTGAATCATAATCACATTCAATTACTATTTCATTTAATTCGTTTATGAAACCCCATTTTTTATTAATCTTTATAGGAGTCAGATTTATATGTTCATTATTTTTTTTTGAATTAGAAATTTCATGGTTTAAATTATTAACATTCGTTAAAGTAATTAATGAAGTGTAAGTATGTATAACATGTTCGATTTTTGATAAAATTTCATCATACTTATTTGAAACAAGTAAATCACTGATTGAATCAAGACTGTTAATTTTATAATTTTCTTTTAGTTTTGTAATATGATGTACTATTTGATCAATTTCTTTCAATTCGACCAAATATTTAACTAAGTTGAGTCTTGTAACTATTTCTTTTATTTTACTATCTAACATAATATTATAAATTTACAAATATTCCACCCCTTCACCTCCATTCACCCCTGTTTTCCCTCTAAAAACACAAAACCTGGCACAAACCTGGCAGAGACTTACCCCAAACAAAAAGGGTCTACGCTTTTGACAGCATAAACCCTTGAAAATCTTGCCTTTCGGCTGTGGGCCCACCAGGGCATGATCCTGGGACCCCCTGATTATGAGTCTGGATGTATTTTTTAATGACAATATTTATAACCACTGCTATTTTTCAGCACAGAGATATTTTCTCAATTACCTAATTACCAGTTTCAATTTAAGCTTTACATACCATAGAATTCCACTGGTTTCATTTTCCAAAATATATTGCAATAGCCCTTCTTGTTTGGAACCTAATCTACAATTCACCCTCTACAAACCTAATCACCCTTCTTAGCTTTTGTTTAGCCAAAGCTGGAAAATCTAACCCTAAATCATAAACCTGCTCCATTTTTTCCACTATCTGAGTTTTTACGGTTTTTGCCTTCTTTGCAGAAGCAATTTGCCTATCAAACCACTCGGTAATAGTAATACCCTTTGCTTCACATTCAAGGATGATTGTTTCGTAAGTACCCATTGGTAATCTTAGTGACACTACTTTAGTCGATTCCATAATCTATAGTCTTTTGTTTACGGCTGTTTTCTTCCAGTTTGCGGGCGTATGATTAATGTTTACAGGTGTTTACCCTTATCGCTATGATAACTACACTTTGAGTTTCATACGCCTTGTAATAGGATGAATTAGCCATTTGATTTGAATTATTTTACTATAAAGATAGTAATTTATTTGTAATAATCATTTTCTTTTGTATTTTTGAGCATGGAAAAAATATACCCCAGTGAACTAAATGGTCCAATATCATTAGAGCGAGCCTTTAACCATGGTAAACTACTAGAAGGAGTTTTTAGCGTAAAAGAGTCCGGAATCGATTCTAAAATATTCCATTCTTGGAAATTGGATGACCTTTTACCAACTGTTCCTAAAGGTGGTTGGGCTGACCTTTCTTTTATTGATTACCTATGGTTACATACATTAGAAACCATGCGCAAATTTGGTTGCTCAAAAAAATTGATGAAGGCTGTATGTAATGCCCTATTTATAGAAGCATACAAAATAGACCTTCGAAAAATTACGCTGAATGATAATGTAACCCATCTAACCAATTTATCGAAAAAGCGACCATTAACAAATGATGAAGATGAATATATAAATGCATGCAAGGCAGTGTTAAATGACAAATTAAGAATGTCTGTCACAGACTACGACATCAATTACTTTTACCAATTAGTGCTAAAGTGCTTCATCAATAATAATGAAGTTGGCTTGGTGATTTTTGAAGATGGCAGGTTCAATACATACGAGCTGTCTAGTACTTTACAAAATGAATCTAACCCAATTGATTTATCAGTCCCTCATCTCTTGATCCCTATAACTTCATTTATAAAAAGATTTGTGGCTGATGAAGAAAAAGACCAATTTTTAACAACTACTGGAATTTTAAATGACCAAGAATACGAAGTCATTAGACAAATTAGAAACAAGAACGTGAATCGTCTAACCATTACATGTAATAAAAACAACAAAATTGGCAAAATAGAACTAGAGAAATCTGGAACTATTAGTGGTGAAGAAGCCAAACGAATTATAGAACATTTAGGATTGAAAAATTATACTGGGGTTAAATATGATACAAGAGATGGCAGAACACTTTCTTTCACTCAAACTTCAAAAATTTTTATGGATGATAATTAATGCTTCCGTTAGTGACGGCGCAAATTTTAACGTAGGTATCCTTCTTTGGTAAAGACGATACCTCACACCATTACAAATGTTAAACCAACAAAAAAATGTAAAACAAGAAAAACAGGACTACAAGATTACAAGAGAAGAACTTAAAAAATTTGAAAAGTTCAAAAATCATTCGGAAACAGAGTTAGACGCAATAAGGGATACCATGTATCAATTTGCGCTAATCTTACTAAAAACAAAACACCATGAGTAATATTGATTACTTTAAAAAGTTCATGCCGGTTACTCCAGATTTAGCTAATATGAACTTTGATGTTTGGTCTTACACGCGTGTAAGCTCCAAAGAGCAGTTCACAAATAATTCAAGCGTATCTAACCAAATTAAACACAATATTAAATATGCAAAAGAGCAAAATTATAATATCGTGGAAAATTTTGGGGGTACGTATGAGAGTGCTAAATCTGACTTTACACGTAAGGAGTTCAAACGCTTAATTGACAAAATAAAAACTAGCAAAAAGAAACCCTACGCTATTTTAGTATTTAAAATGAGCCGTTTTTCTCGCTCAGGTGGTAATGCAATTGGTTTAGTAAATCAATTAGTCGAAGAATTAAAGGTTCACTTAATTGAAACTAGTACTGGCAATTCAACTACTACCGAAAGAGGTAAGGTTGCCATTTATGAGAGTTTATTCCATGCATATAAGGAGAATATTGAACGCATGGAAATCATAATACCTGCTATGCAAACTTTCATTAAAAATGGCGGACGATTTGGTTCTGCACCTCTAGGATATGACCATTATGGACCAAGAGTTAAAAAAGAAGGATTTCTTAGTTCAAAACAAAGGTTTGAAATCAATAAAACTGGAATCATCCTTAAAGATGCTTGGAAATGGAAAGCTAGTGGCTTATATAATGACGTGCAAATAATAGACAAATTAGCAGTGCGCGGTGTAAAGGTTCGTCCTCAATATATTTCCAGTATGTGGCGCAACCCATTTTATTGTGGTATTAATGTAAACAGAATGGTAGACGAACCCGTACAAGGTGACTGGGAGAAAATAGTAAGCGTGGAGGACTTTAAGAAAGTGCAGGATGTAATTTTTAAGAAACCCCATGACCACTTACATAATATAGAAAACGATAAGCGTCCACTTACCCATCTAATTAATTGTATCCACTGCGAATCTATTTTAGTAGGCTATGAAGTGAAGAAAAAAGGACTACACTACTACCGCTGTCCAAAGTGCAATGGAGTAAGTGTAAATGCCAACACTACCCTAAAATCAAAACGAATAGGTGCGAATGACCTCTATGAGGACTTTCTTAAGGGTTATACTTTGGAAGAAGACCTTATACCTGTTCTTAAGTTTCAAATTGAAAAATTGTACGATTACCATAATAACCACAACAAGGTTGACCAAGAAAACCTGATGGCTCAAAAAAGGGAATTAGAAGGCCAACTAAAGAGTTTAAAAATTCGTCTTGGTTTAGGGGAAATTGATGCAGAAACTTTTTCTTTAACCAACCAGCACATACAAGAAAAAATGACGGCAATTGAGTCCAAAATTGATTACGAGCAACCGACAAAATCTAACCTCGAAATTATGATTGATGATTCTTTGATGATGGCCTCACAACTCAATGTGGTATGGGATCGTAGCGATTTAGAAAACAAAAAAGTGATGAGTAGAACCCTATTTCCAGAGGGTGTTCT
>JACCDI010969795.1_pt1 | contig 13049 bp, 16 predicted proteins | sample 7442791 | NCBI WGS metagenome assembly JACCDI01 (sample SAMN15323434, study PRJNA562643) | freshwater metagenome | isolation source: river surface water | place: USA:Blue River Watershed | collected 2017-08-15
CGGTCAGGGTGACGCCATTGTCCAAGGCCTCGGCGCGGGCGCGGGCCTGAAAGGCGGCCTCGGCGGCAGCGAGTTCGGTGCGGGTGTTGATGCCCATGGTTTCCGCCTCTTCGCAGATCACCACGCCCGCTGAGAGGCCGCGCGCGCGGGCGAGTTCGACGATGTCGGTCAGGTAATATTCGCCGCTCGCATTGGCATTGCCCACATCGGCCACCAGCGAGAAAAGCGTTTTGGCGTCAGCGCAGATCACGCCTGAATTGCAAAGGGTTATCAGACGTTCCTCATCTATCGCATCTTTGAATTCGCGGATGGCCAAAAGGTCATTGCCTTGGGTCAGCAGACGGCCATAGCGGCCGGGATTGGCGGCGTGAAAGCCCAAGACCACCACCGCATGCGCGTTGCGGGCGGCAAGCATCGCCTCGAGCGTCTCGGGGCGGATAAAGGGCGTGTCGCCGTACAGAACGATGGCATCGCCTGTGGCATCTGCCAGAAGTGGTGCGGCTTGGGCGACGGCATGGGCGGTGCCAAGCTGCGGCTCTTGCAGGACGGTCACCGTCGCCTCGTCGTAGTCGCGCGCGGCGCGCGCGACCTCCTCGGCCCCGTGACCGGTGACCACGACCACCTTCTCAGGTGCAAGGCTGGCACCGGCCTGCAAGGCGTGATGCAAAAGCGGGGCCGCGGCCACCTTGTGCAAGACCTTGGGCAGGTCGGAATTCATCCGCGTGCCCATGCCTGCGGCCAGAACAATCAACGAAACCGGCATGACGCCCCTTTCAATTCGATGCCGCCCGTTTTACCCCGGATCACGGGCACTGCAAGCCCGCGATGGTTCACGGAAGGTTACAATATGCGCACTGTGGTGTTTGATCTGGATGGCACGCTGGCCGATACCAGCGATGACCTCTTGGCCGCCGCCAATGCCTGCTTTGAAGCCGAGGGCCATGGCGCGGTGCTGGACGGGCGTGACCGGCTGGTCGCCTTTCACGGCGGGCGTGCCATGCTGCGGGCGGGCTATGCGCGGCTGGGGATTGCGGTCAGCGAGGACGACATCTCGCGGCACTATCCCCGGCTGTTGGCAGCCTATGCTGAGGGGATCGACACGCACACCCGGTTGTATCCCGGGGCGGTGGCCGCGGTGGAGGCTTTGCGTGGCCTTGGCTTTGCCACGGCGATCTGCACCAACAAGCCCGAGGGCTTGGCGGTGGAACTGGTGCGGCGCTTGGGGATTGCGCCCTTGTTCGGGGCGCTGATTGGGGCGGATACCCTGCCGACGCGCAAGCCCGATGCGGCGCCCTATGTGGCTTCGGTCACGCGGGCAGGGGGGGATGTGCGGCGGTCGATGTTGATTGGCGACACTGAGACCGATCGAAACACCGGGTTGGCGGTGGGGGTTCCGGTGGCCTTGGTCACCTTTGGCCCCGAGGGCCGCGCGATTGAGCGGCTGCAGCCCGAGGCGCTTTTGGATCACTACGACGATCTGCCGGCGCTGGCCGCGCGGATTTTGGCATGAAAAAGGGCCCCGAGGGGCCCGATCCAGCGTGTTGTTTGAGGGGTTAGCCCCAGACGGCGGTCATCCCCAGACAGCTTGGCGCGCGATGCGGTCGGCGTCACCGGGGAAGATCCCAAGGTCCAGCGCCTCGGCGTGGCTGAGCCCGGCGATTTCGGCGCGCAGGCGGCGGTAGGTGGCCTGTTCGGCGGCCATGCTGCGCAGGCGGGTGATCAGGTTCATCATCATATGTCCTTTCAACGTGCGACCGGGCGGCCCGAATGGCCAACCCCTTCTTCGCATGTGCAGCATATGGCCTGCGGCGTTAGCGGTAACAACTGTGGAAAATGGGCTTTCCGCTATGCGTCTGACGCATAGCAAAAGGGCGCCCGAGGGCACTTTGCCAAATATTGTTTAATTACAGAAGCTTGCCCATCGCCACGGCTGTATCGGCCATACGGTTGGAAAAGCCCCATTCATTGTCATACCAGGCAAGAACTGAGCAGAAGGTGCCGTCCATCACCTTGGTCTGGTCCATGTGGAACACGGAAGAATGCGGATCATGGTTAAAATCCGACGACACATTCTTCCACTCGGTATAGCCCAGAATGCCCTTGAGCGGGCCATCAGCCGCCGCTTTGATGGCGGCGTTGATCTCTTCGGCACTGGTCGCGCGCTTGGCGATGAATTTCAGATCCACCGCTGACACATTGGGGGTGGGCACGCGGATGGCAAACCCGTCCAGCTTTCCCTTCAACTCGGGCAAGACCAACCCGACCGCTTTAGCTGCCCCGGTCGAGGTGGGGATCATCGACAAGGCAGCGGCGCGGCCGCGGTAGAGGTCCTTGTGCATGGTGTCCAGCGTCGGCTGGTCGCCGGTGTAGCTGTGGATCGTGGTCATCATGCCTTTTTCAATTCCTATGGCCGCGTTCAGCACCTGCGCCACCGGCGACAGGCAGTTCGTCGTGCAGGAGGCATTGGACACCACGATGTCGGCGGCGGTCAGGGTCTTGTGGTTAACGCCGTAAACGATGGTCTTGTCGGCGCCGTCGCCGGGGGCAGAGATCAAAACGCGCTTTGACCCGTTTTCCAGATGGGCCGCGCATTTTTCTTTGCTGGTAAAGATGCCGGTGCATTCCAGCACGATATCGACGTCGCCCCACGGTAGATCGGCAGGGTTTTTTAGGGCTGTGACGCGCATGCGCCCGCGGCCAACGTCGATCCAATCCTCGCCCGTTGTCACGGTGGCGGGAAAGCGGCCATGGACAGAATCAAAGCGCAGCAAGTGGGCGTTGGTCTCAACCGGGCCAAGGTCGTTGATGGCGACGACCTGAATGTCAGTGCGCCCCGATTCAATGATGGCGCGCAGGATGTTGCGGCCGATGCGGCCAAATCCATTGATGGCTACCTTGACGGTCATGGCGTTCCCTCTCTGGGCTGCGACTCGCGCATGCTTCGTTAGCGCTAACATCGACATATGAAGGAAAAGATCAAGCTGCAAAGCTTAGATCGGTCAAATTCTGCTCAGATGCGGCGTCAGCGCCAGATGGCCACAAGCTCGATCAGGTCGATCAGCTTGCGTGAGAGGAACAGAAGGGCCGACCCGCTGTTCAAAGCAAGGTCGGCCAGCACGGCCAAGGCGATGACCCCGGCCAGAACAAAAGCGATGCGGTCGGTCAAAGCCCCTCCCGGTTTAACCCAGAAGCCGCCCCATCGCGACGGCCACATCGGCCATACGGCAGGAAAAGCCCCATTCGTTATCATACCAAGCCAGCACGCGCACCGTGCGGCCTCCGACCACCTTGGTCTGATCCGGGGCGAAAATGCAAGATTGCGGTGTGTGGTTGAAGTCGATCGAGACTTTGGGCTCGGGGTCATAGGCGAGCACCGCGCTCATCTTGCCAAGCGAGGCCTCGCGGATGATCTCGTTGACCTCATCGACCGTGACGGATTTGCCCGCTACAAAGGTCAGGTCTACCGCCGAGACGTTGGGGGTGGGCACGCGGATGGCCGAGCCGTCCAACTTGCCCGCAAGCTCCGGCAAAACTTCACCAATCGCCTTGCCAGCACCGGTGGAGGTGGGGATCATCGCCATGGCGGCGGCGCGTGCGCGGTAAAGATCCTTGTGGCGGCGGTCGAGCGTGGGCTGGTCACCGGTGTAGCTGTGGATCGTGGTCATGATGCCCGATTCGATGCCGATGGCGTCGTTCAGCACCTTGGCCAAGGGGGCAAGGCAGTTGGTGGTGCACGAGGCGTTTGAGACCACCAGATGTTCGGGCAGAAGGCTGCGGTGGTTGACGCCGTAAACCACCGTCAGATCGGCGCGCTTGGCGGGGGCGGAGACCAAGACCCGCTTGGCCCCGCGCGTCAGGTGGACAGCGGCCTTGTCACGGTCATTGAATTTACCGGTGCATTCCAGAACGATATCAACGCCGTCCCAGTCCAGCTCTTCAGGGTTGTAGGTCGACATCACGCGGATCGGGCCCCGGCCCAAGTCGAGCGTGTTGCCTTCGACCTTCACCGTGCCGGGAAAGCGGCCATGAACAGAATCATATTTCAAAAGGTGGGCGTTGGTTTCAATCGGCCCGGTGGCGTTCATCGCCACCACCTGCACGTCATTGCGCCCCGATTCCGCGATATGGGCCAGCGTGCAGCGCCCGATACGTCCGAAACCGTTGATGCCGATGGTGATGGTCATGCGCCTGATCCTGTCCCACAAGAAATGCCCCTGACGCGCTATACCGCAGGCGCGCCGGTGCAAAAAGCGCAAAAGCGACGGTTTTTCAGAGTGTTATCGCAAACATGCCGCGTTCGCGCTAACAAGTCACAGGCTTTGCCTTAGCAGGCTGCGCGGGGTAGAGAGAGGAAGGGCTTGGCAGGAGGTTGAGGCGATGAGTGGACTTCTGGCGCTGTTGGATGACGTCGCGGCGATTGCCAAGGTGGCGGCGGCCAGCGTCGATGACATCGCGGCGGCAGCGGCCAAGGCAGGGGCCAAGGCGGCGGGCGTGGTGATCGATGACGCTGCGGTGACGCCGAAGTATGTGCATGGGTTTTCCGCCGATCGGGAACTGCCGATCATCTGGCGCATTGCGCTGGGGTCGGTGAAGAACAAGCTGGTGATCCTGCTGCCGGGGCTGATGGCGCTGAATTACCTTCTGCCCGCCGCGATCACGCCTCTGTTGATGCTGGGCGGGGCATACCTGTGCTTTGAGGGGGCGGAGAAGGTGTTTCATCTTCTGTTCCCACATGCCGATCCCGAGGTGGCCGAGGATTTCGACATCGAAGACCCCGCGCATCTGGAAGAGGAAAAGGTGGCGGGCGCGATCAAGACCGATTTCATCTTGTCGGCCGAGATCATGACGATTGCCTTGGCCACCGTGGAAAGCCCCAGTTTCTGGATGCAAGGCATCACGCTCGCGGTGGTGGGGGTGTTCATCACGGCGGCGGTCTATGGGGCGGTGGCCCTGATCGTGAAGATGGACGACATTGGGTTGCATATGGCGGCCAACCGCAAGACCGCCGCCGCGCGGGCCTTTGGGCGTGGGTTGGTGGTGGCGATGCCGAAACTGATGGCGGTGCTGTCCGCGGTGGGCACGGCGGCGATGCTCTGGGTCGGCGGGTCTATTGTGCTGCATGGGTTGGAGGTGACGCATCTTTGGCCTTGGCCTTATGAGGCGATCCACCACATCGCCGAGACGGCGGCCCATGCGGTGCCGGTCGCGTCCGGCTTTGTCCTATGGGCCGTGCAGGCCGGGATCGATGGGGTTCTGGGGCTTGCCCTTGGGGTGGCGCTGATCCCGGTCGCGACGCGGGTGATCGGACCGTTCTGGTCAGCGGTCACGGGCAAGAAAAAGGCCGCGCATTAAGCGCGGCCTAAATTCGTTCGAACGAATTTGCAAATCTCTTCGAAGAGATTTGGGGTCAAAGCAGCGCCTTCACCTTTTCAACCGTCGCTTCGGCGGTGATGCCGAATTCCTTGTAAAGCCGGTCATAAGGGGCCGATGCCCCGAAGGACGACATCCCGACGACATCGGCCTTGGTGTCGCGGCCCCGCTCGCCCAAAAGCCAGCGGTCCCAGCCCATGCGCACACCTGCCTCAATCGCCACGCGCACCGGGCCTGCAGGCAGGACCTTTTTGCGGTAGGCTTCGTCCTGAGCGGCGAAAAGCTCCATCGAGGGCATGGAGACCACGCGGGTGCCGATGCCTTGGGCTTCAAGCATCTCGCGGGCCTTCAGCGCGATTTCCACTTCCGAGCCGGTGGCCATCAGGATGACCTGACGCTTGCCCGTCGCCTCGGCCAGCACATAGGCGCCTTTGGCCGAGAGGTTGGTGTTGGTGTGGGTAAGCCGCACGGCCGCGAGGTTCTGGCGCGAGAGCGCCATGACCGACGGGGTGGATTTCTGGCTGAACGCCAGTTCCCAGCATTCAGCCACTTCCACCAGATCCGCCGGGCGGAACACCAAGGTGTTCGGGGTGCTGCGCGAGATGGCCAGATGTTCCACCGGCTGGTGGGTCGGGCCGTCTTCGCCAAGGCCAATCGAGTCATGTGTCATGACATAGACCACCGGCAGGCCCATGAGGGCCGAGAGGCGCATCGAGGGGCGGGCATAGTCGGTGAAGGCCATGAAGGTGCCCGAATAGGGCCGCACGCCGCCATGCAGCGCCATGCCGTTCATCGCCGCCGCCATCCCATGCTCGCGGATGCCCCAATACATGTAGCGGCCTGCGGGGGTGTCGGTGTTGAACACGCCAAGATCGGCGGTCTTCGTGTTGTTCGATCCGGTCAGGTCAGCCGAACCGGCAAAGGTTTCCGGCATGATCGGATTGACTGCCGCCAGCACCTTTTCCGAGGCCGAGCGGGTGGCGAGTTTCGCAGGTGCGGCCACGGCGGCCTTTTTCACCGCGCGAATGGCGGCGGGCAGCTTGGCCGGGGCCTCATCCGAGAAGATCCGGATCAGTTCGGCCTGTTTGGCCGCCGAAAGGCTGGCCACGCGGGCGGACCATTCAGCATGGGACTTGGCACCCCGGGTGCCCATGGCTTCCCATTCGGCCTTGATCTTGGCCGGGATTTCGAAGGGGCCACCTGTCCAGCCATAAGCGTCTTTTGCCGCCTGAAGCTGGGCCTTGTCAGTCAGCGCGCCATGGCCTTTGGAGGTGTCTTGCGCCGCATGACCCAGCGCGATGTGGGTCTTGCAGGCGATCATGGTCGGGCGGTCCGACTTTTTTGCCGCCGTCATGGCCGTATCAATCGCCACCGGATCATGGCCGTCACATTCCAGCACATTCCAACCGCTGGCGGCAAAACGTGCCTTCTGATCGGTGGCATCCGAAAGCGACACCTTGCCGTCAATGGTGATGCCGTTGTCATCCCACAGAACGATCAGCCGGTTCAGCTTGTGCTTGCCGGCAATACCGATGGCCTCTTGGGACACACCTTCCATCAGGCAGCCGTCACCGGCAATGACCCAAGTGTAATGGTCCTGCACCTTGGCACCCCAGCGGGCGCGCAGATGCGCCTCGGCCATGGCAAAACCGACTGAGTTGGCAATGCCTTGGCCCAAGGGGCCGGTGGTGGTCTCAACCCCGGCCACATGACCATATTCCGGGTGACCAGCGGTGATGGCGCCCCACTGGCGGAAGTTTTTGATCTCCTCCAGCGTCATGTCCTCATAGCCGGTCAGATGCAAAAGCGCATAGATGAGCATCGAGCCGTGACCGGCCGAGAGGATGAAGCGGTCCCGGTCCGGCCAGCGGGGGGCCTTGGGATCAAACTTCAGGTGTTTTTCAAACAGCACCGTTGCCACATCGGCCATGCCCATCGGCATGCCGGAATGGCCCGAATTGGCGGCCGCCACCGCATCAAGCGTCAGCGTGCGGATCGCGGCGGCGCGCATCCAGTGGTCGGGGTGGCGGGCGCGGAGGGTTTCGATATCCAAGGCGGCAGTCCTGTTATCTGGTTGCGGGCTTTGAGGGTGCATAGCAGCATGGGCGGCAAGATCAAGCGCGGCCCGCAAGGCTTTGGTGGGAAACACAAGACCGCAGGCGGGCAAGCGGCTATGATCGGGCTTGACGCTGGCTTTGCGATTCGCAACGCTGGTGAAGATTTGGCCTTGGGCCGGAACCCGGTTGCAGGGATTTTTGCCGAAACCGGGGCACAGAAGAAGAAAGGGCGCAGCGTCTCATGCAGGACATCCTCGAGCTGGAGCGGCGGATAACAGCCGCGATGGAGCGGATCACCTATGGGGTGGAGCAGTTGGCCAAGGGCAGTGCTGGGGCCAGCCCTCGCGCGGCCGGTCCTGAGGCCGCCTCGGGCGACGCCGCCGCGCGGATCGCGCACCTGACCGAGGCGCTCGATGAAGAGCGCATGACCAACGCCCAATTGAACGAACGTCTGCGGGTTCTGCGCGAGAAAGCAGGGCAGGGCTTGGACGAGGTGGTGGCCGATTTGCAGGCCAAGCTTGCAACGCAGGCTGACGAGCTGGCCACCTTGCGCCGGGTGCTGGCCGAAGCCGGGCGCGAAATTGCGTCCTTGCGCGCCGCCCGCACCGCCGAGGCCGAGGAACTGGCCGAAATCGTCACCGCGCTGGACCCGTTGGTCTCAGCCGCCACCTCGGGGGCTCCGCATGCCTGATATCGACATCATCATCGGCGGGCGCAGCTTTCAGGTGACCTGCCAACCGGGCGAAGAACATTTCCTGCGCGCCGCCGCCGCGATGCTGGACAGCGAGGCGCAGCCCTTGCTGGCCTCCATGGGGCGGTTGCCCGAGGCGCGGTTGCTGTTGATGTCGGGTCTCATGCTCGCCGACAAAGCCGCCGCGATCGAGGATGAGAATCGCCACTTGAAGGCCAAACTGGCCGAGATGGAAGGCCGCCCCGTGCCCGAGCGCCAAAAGCTTGAGGTGCCGGTGATCCCGGCGCAGGTGACCGAGACGCTGGCCGAACTGGCCGCGCGGGCTGAGGCTTTGGCTGATCGTCTGGAAGAGCGGCACGGCTGAGGCTGTGGCCCGGGGCTGACAGCAGGGAAGGCTGCGGGGGAAGGCTGCGTCGTTCTTCCCCTTTTGGTGTCCGGTTCCAATAGGCCATGAGGGGGGCGTCGTCCCTTATCCCGCAGGCCCTTGATATGTTTCGCCCCTTTGCGATGTTTCTGTTCAGTCTGCCGATGGCCGCCGATGCCCAAGGGAGTTGGAGCCGAGACGGCAGTCGGGTTGAGACCGTGATCTATACCTGCGACAGCGCGATGGATTCGCTTTCGGTCGCCTATTTCACTGCGCCTGATGCCACCAGTTTTGCCGCCGTACAGATTGGCGGGGTGGTGCATGCCTTGGTGCGGGACGTCGCCGCCTCGGGTGTGCGCTATGTCGATGTGAATGCGCAGACTGGGTATCGGCTGCAGGGCAAGGGCGATCAGGTGATGCTCTTGAAGCTGGATCCCGACCCCGCGGCCGAAGAGCAGCTTTTGGTTGAGTGTCACGCCCTGCAGGGGTAGGGCCAAAGAAATAGGGGCCCGACGGGCCCCTATCTGTTCCATCAGGGTGGACTGGCTTAGCCCTTGTTCGCTTCGCGGATGCGATCAGCGGCCTCTTTGGAGTAGCTGACGCCGCTTTGGTCAAAGAGCGTATCCAACTCGCCCGAGAGCGCCATTTCGGTGACGATGTCGCAGCCGCCGACGAACTCGCCCTTCACATAAAGCTGCGGGATGGTCGGCCAATCGGAGAAGTCCTTGATGCCTTGGCGAACTTCGGCATCCGCCAGCACGTTCACATCGGCAAATTCAACGCCCATGTAGTTCAAAACCCCGGCCACGCGGGACGAGAACCCACATTGCGGCATGGTCTTGGTGCCTTTCATGTAAAGCACCACGTCGTTCTTCTGGATCGTTTCGCGGATTTGGTCGACTGCGGTCATGGTCGCGTTTCCTTGGCTGGGGGCACCGCTTTGGCTCGGTGCAAAGTCTTGTGTTGGTCAGGTGTCTGGCCCGGTTTCGGGGGCCAGCGCGCGTATCATTCCGGGGCGCGGGTGGTCAGCGCGAGCGCGTGCAGGGCACCGTTGGGGCCGTCCATCTTGCCCTTCAGGCTGGCGTAGACGGCGCGTTGCTGTTGCACGCGGTTCAGGCCGCGAAAGCTTTCGTCCACCACCTCGGCAGAAAAATGCTGGCCATCGTCACCCTGAACCGAGATGCGGGCCTTTGGGAAGGCGGCGCGGATCAGCGCTTCGATATCCTTGGCTTCGACGGGCATGGGGCAGGCTCCTTCTTGGTCTTGGCCCAGATGTAAGCCCGAGGGCGCGCAGGAGCAAGAGGCGCGAGCGCGGCAATCAGCGCCGAAGGGTCTGCCATTCGGCGCGCATCATGCCATAGAGCAGCAGATCAACCGAGCGGCCCAAGGCGGGGCGCCACCAATGGCCACGCTGCACGCCTTCCAGACGATAGCCCGCCTGATCGTAAACCCGCGCCGCTCGGGTGTTTTCGCCGCTGGCATCCAGCCAGACGCGGGCGGCCTCCAGTGTTTCAAAGGCGTGATCGGTGAGGGCGCTGGCAAAGGCTAAGCCACGGCCACCACCGGTGCGCGCCAGTGCAAGGCGGCGCAGTTCAACCCGGCCCGAGGGATGGCCGATCTCGCAAAACAGGGCAAAGCCCGCGGGCTGGCCGTTTTCCTGCCAGATCTGCAGTCGGGAAGTGGGATCAGAGAGATAGAGCGCCAGCGACGTCTCCTCTTCATCGGTGATGAAAGGGGCATAATCAGGATGGCCCGCAAGACCCCGGATAAAGGCAAAGTCGTCCGGCGTGGCGGCGCGTGGGGTCATCATGGCCGCCACTCGCGCGCCAAGAGGCCGTAAAGCTCGCAATCGGTCCAGTCGCCTGCAGGGCGCTGCCAGCATTCACGAACCCGGCCTTCGTTCTGAAAGCCAATGTTTTCATAAAGCCGGATCGCGCGGGCGTTGTCAGTGGTGCAGTCAAGTCCGACACGATGTGCGTTGAGCGGGCCAAAGATATGGGCAAGCACCGCGCGCAGGAAGGGTTGGCCTTGCCCGGGTTGGTCACTCACAAACGCTGACAGGCCCATCACGCGCGGCACCCATGTCATGAGAATAGCAAAACCAACCGCTTGGCCGTTCTTCTGCCAAAGGAATGCAAAGCCTGCATCAATCGCGCTGGCTATTTCGCCGTCGTCAGGGGATTCGATCCAATTGGCGGTGCTGGGGGCAAGCCACATCCGCGCGATCAGGTCATGATCGGCGGGCGTGGCTTGAACCAGCATCAGCCAACCGCCTTGGCAAAGGCCGAGCGGTAAAGCGCGGACAGATCCGCCAAGGGGGCGGTGTCGGTGCCCAGCGTCACGGTGGTGCCGCCAAACTGGCCGACTTTGGCCAAGGGCACGTCTGCCGCCTGCGCGGCCGTTTGCAGCGCGGGCAGACGGCTTGCCGGGACCGCCACAAGATAACGCGCCTGATCTTCGCCAAAGAGGGTGGCAATGTCGGCACTGGTCAGGCTGACGCCCAGCCCAGCCCCTTCGGCCATCTCAAAGGCCGCCAAAGCCAGACCGCCATCGCCGAGATCGGTGCAGGCGGCAAAGGTCTTGGCTTGGGCGCGGATGAAATCGCCGTGGCGCTTTTCGGCCGCCAGATCGACAGCGGGCGCATCGCCCGCCTCGATCCCAAAGGCTTCGGCCAGAAGGGCGGATTGGCCAAGGTGGCCGTGGGTTGCGCCAATCACCACCGCCAGATCACCCGCCGAGGGGCGACCGTGGATCAGATCGTCAAGGCTGGCCAAGATGCCGACCGCGCCGATGGTGGGGGTGGGCAGAATGGCTGAGCCGTCGGTTTCGTTGTAAAGCGAGACGTTGCCCGACACGATGGGCATATCAAGGGCGGCCACTGCCGCGCCGATGCCTTTGATGGCCCCCACGAATTGGCCCATGATTTCTGGCTTTTCCGGGTTGCCGAAATTGAGGTTGTCCGTGGTCGCCAAGGGCGTTGCCCCCACGGCGGTGAGGTTGCGGTAGGCTTCGGCCACGGCCTGCTTGCCACCTTCGAACGGGTTGGCTTTTACATAGCGCGGGGTCACATCGCTTGTGAAGGCGAGTGCCTTGCCCGTGCCATGCACCCGCACCACGCCAGCACCCAGACCGGGCGCGACGACGGTATCGGCACCGACTTGGCTGTCATATTGTTCATAGACCCAAGCCTTGTGGGCATAGGAAGGGCTGCCGATCAGCGCGCGCAGGGCGGAAATTGGCGCAATTTCCGGCACCGCGCCCAAGGGCGCCGGTGCGGGCGTCTCGATCCATGGGCGGTCATATTCCGGCGCAGAGGAGGAGAGCTTGGAGAGCGGCAGATCGGCCTTGATCTCATTGCCGTGCAGGATCAGGAAGCGGTCCTCGGGGATGGTTTCGCCGACGATGGCGAAATCCAGATCCCATTTGGCAAAGATGGCGCGGGCGACATCCTCCAACTCGGGCTTCAGGACCATGAGCATCCGCTCTTGGGATTCCGACAGCATCATCTCATAGGCGGTCATCGCCGCCTCGCGCTGGGGCACGTCATCAAGTTGCAGCTTGATACCCAAACCGCCCTTGTCGCCCATTTCCACCGCCGAACAGGTCAGGCCCGCGGCCCCCATGTCCTGAATGGAAATCACGGCACCCGAGGCCATCAGCTCAAGGCAGGCTTCCAACAGGCGCTTTTCGGTGAAGGGGTCACCAACCTGCACGGTGGGGCGCTTTTCTTCGATGGTGTCGTCAAACTCGGCCGAGGCCATGGTGGCCCCGCCAACCCCGTCGCGCCCGGTTTTGGCGCCAAGGTATACCACGGGCATGCCGACACCCGAGGCGACCGAGTAAAAGATCTTGTCGGCATCGGCCAAGCCTGCAGCAAAGGCGTTCACCAGGCAGTTGCCGTTGTAGGATTTGTGGAAACGCACTTCGCCGCCCACGGTGGGCACGCCAAAGGCGTTGCCATAGCTGCCGACGCCTTCCACCACGCCCTTCACCAGATGGGCGGTTTTGGGATGCGAGGGCAGGCCGAACGAGAGCGAATTCATCGCCGCAATGGGCCTAGCACCCATGGTGAACACATCGCGCAGGATGCCGCCCACGCCGGTGGCCGCGCCCTGATGGGGTTCGATGTAGGAGGGGTGGTTGTGGCTCTCCATCTTGAAGATCACGGCTTGTCCGTCGCCAATATCAACCACGCCCGCATTTTCGCCAGGGCCGCAGATCACTTGCGGGCCGGTGGTGGGCAGGGTGCGCAGCCATTTCTTCGAAGATTTGTACGAGCAATGCTCGTTCCACATGGCCGAAAAGATGCCGAGTTCGGTGAAGGTCGGCATGCGGCCAAGGATCGACAAGAGCCGCTCCCACTCATCCGGTTTGATCCCGTGCTTTGCCACAAGATCTTCGGTGATTTGGGGCTCGAACATGGCAGTCTCAGACACGGCAGTCTCCCTGAGGGGCGCAACGGGCGGCGGCTTTGGCTGCCGTTTAGGCCAAGGGGCGGGAAAGGAAAAGCGCCTGCGGCGGCGTAAGGGCGAAAAATTTTGCCGTTGGTGCGCTTTGGCGGATGCGA
>JACCDI011617835.1_pt1 | contig 13048 bp, 11 predicted proteins | sample 7442791 | NCBI WGS metagenome assembly JACCDI01 (sample SAMN15323434, study PRJNA562643) | freshwater metagenome | isolation source: river surface water | place: USA:Blue River Watershed | collected 2017-08-15
CCCGTGGCGCGGCCCTTGCCGCTTTATCCGCAAAAGCCGCAGGTGGTTTTGGTGGTGGGGGTGAATGGCTCGGGCAAGACGACGACCATTGGCAAGCTGGCCAGCCAATTCCGCGCCGCCGGGAAAAAAGTGGTGATTGCCGCCGGAGACACCTTTCGCGCCGCTGCGGTGGAACAGTTGCAGGTTTGGGGCCAGCGCGCGGGCGTGCCGGTTCTGACCGCGCCCGAAGGATCGGATCCCGCAAGCCTGGCCTTTGACGCGCTGACCCAAGCGCAGGCTGAGGGCGCGGATCTCTTGATGATCGACACCGCAGGTCGCTTGCAAAACCGCGCCGATCTGATGGAGGAGCTCGCCAAGATCGTGCGGGTGATCCGCAAGGTGGACCCCAGCGCGCCGCACAACACGCTTTTGGTCTTGGATGCTACCACCGGGCAGAACGCGGTGATGCAGGTCGAGATTTTCCGCAAGATCGCCGATGTTTCGGGTCTGGTGATGACGAAGCTCGATGGCACGGCCAAAGGTGGGGTTCTGGTGTCTTTGGCCGATAAGTTCGGCCTGCCGATCCATGCGATTGGCGTGGGCGAGCAGATTGACGATCTTTCGCCCTTTGATCCGCAGGAATTCGCCCGCGCGCTGGTGGGCTTGGACACCTAACGCCCCGCCCATGGCGGTGTGGCGCATTTTTACATCAAGGGAACGGACGCGATGGCTGAAGTCAGGAAAATCAATCCGCTGGTGAAAACGGCGCTGGAACTGGGGCCGGTCCTTTTGTTCTTTATCGGTTTCACCATGACGAAGGGCCAGACCTATCTGATCGGTGGCTCCGAATACTCGGGCTTTTTGGTGATGACAGCAGCCCTGATCGTGATGATCATGATCACCTCGGGCATCTATTGGGCGCTGACCGGGACGCTGTCGCGGATGCAGATCTTAACGCTGGTGCTGGTGGTTGTGCTGGGCGGGATTTCGGTCTGGTTGAAGGATGAGCGCTTTCTCAAGATGAAGCCGACGCTGGTTTACGTGGCCTTTGGGACCATTTTGGGCATCGGGCTTGTGCGGGGGCAGTCCTATCTCTCGCTGGTGATGGACCAGGCTTTGCCGCTCCAGCGCGAAGGCTGGATGATCCTGACGCGCCGTCTGACCGCGTTCTTTTTTGTGCTGGCGGCGGCCAATGAGGCGGTCTGGCGGCTGATGTCGACCGAGGCTTGGGTCAATCTGGAGACCTTTGGCACGCCGGTGGTGATGTTCGCCTTCTTCATGGCGCAGGCGCGGGTCATTGACCGTTACAGCATCAACGACGACGACAAAGCGGCTTGAGTGTGACGCGGAGCGCGGGCGACTGCGGCGTCTAACCGTGTCTGCGCCGCTCAGATCGGGTCAGCGGTTCCGGGTTAGGCTTGGGGCGGCGGTGGCTTCGGCAAAGCGGGCGGCGACGGCGGCCCCGCCGTGCTGCACGGCAAGGCGCATCAGGGCAAAGCGGATGCGCGCCACTTCGCGGTAATAGCGCAGGAAGGCGGCATTCAGCGCCGCCCCACTGACCGCGCCCAGCACGGGTACCGCCTGCGCGGCCAGTTTCTGGCCCAAGGCGGCGGCCAATCGCGGGGCCACGGTGGCGATCACCCCTTGCAGGGCGGGACCGGTCAGGGTCAGACGCGCCGAGAGGAACGAGGTGTTCACCCCATCATCGGCGGCCAAGGGGCTTCCGGCGGCAAAAACCTCCAGACAGGCGGCGCGCACGCCCGGCTCATTCGGGTCGAAGCCGGCCTTCACCGCCTCGGCGCGGATGGCGCGCAGGATGACGGTGATCGTGACCGGCAATTCAGCGATGGATGTGACAAGCCCCCCTGCCCCGCCTGCCGCCCCGGTGGCCATAACAGCCATCATGGTGCCGCGCCCGCCCGCCTCACCGCCAAAGCCCGCAAGACCGTGCGCCGCCATGAGTGCGGCAGACGTGACGCGTTCGACCTCGGCCCTCAGGCTGGGGGACAGGAGGGCCAATTGCTGTTCCACGCTGCCGCCCAGTTTGTTGACCAGCGCCATCAAGGGGCCGTTGGCCCGCTTGGCGGCACGCGCAAGGGCCGCGATATCGCGGTCAAGGTCAGGGCTTGGCAGGGCGGGCAGGTTTGCGGTCATGAGGGCAATGTGGCCCCGGTCGCCCCCCCTTGCAAGATGATGGCCGTGAATAACCCCAAGCGCGACAGGTTAGGGATCAGACCCCGGTCGCCTTGGTCACCGGGCCAACAACCCCCGCCCAAGCCCCAGTTTTAAGTGCAAGCCCCAGAACCCGGTCGGGATTCGTGGGGGGCGGCATAACGACACCCGTCAATATGGCAAAGCCAAACCGGCCGTAATAGGGCGCATCACCCACCAAGAGCACCCGCTCCCAGCCCAAACGCCGGGCCTCGGCCAGACTTTCGTTGATGAGCAGACCGCCCAGCCCCTCACCCTGCCGTGTGGGGTGGACGGCAACGGGACCAAGCAGCAGCACATCCTCGCCCGCCACCTCGACCGGCCAATAGCGGATGGCGGCGGCCAAGGTGCCATCATCGTCGCGCAAAACCAGACACAATGCGGCCACTGTGGGCACTCCGTCGCGCAGACGGTAGGACGACAGCGCCGTGCGCCCCGGCGCGAAGCACAGGTCGTAAAGCGCCTCCACCTCCCACCAGTCGGCGTCGGTCTCTTCTTCCAGCTTGTACACGCGCAGCCGCCCCGGGGAATCAATCGCACAAGGGGCTAACATGGGGGGGCGGGGGGATCAAACGGCGATTTTGGCCGCAGAATTCCCAGCGGGCGCAGGGGTTAAATGGGGAAGGTTGCGACCACCACTTCGGTGCCCCATTCGCTGCATTTCAGCGCCAGATCGCGTGGTAAGGGTTGATCGGTGAAGACCGTGGTGATTTCCGACAGCGAGGCCAGTCGCGCGGGGGCCGAGCGATCCAGTTTGGAATGATCGCAGACCAGAAACACTTTGCGCGCCTGCCGGATGATCGCCTTGGACACCCGCACCTCGGCCAGATCAAAATCCAGCAGATCGCCGTCGCGGTCCAGCGCCGAGGCGCCAATCACGGCATAATCGACTTTGAACTGTTCAAAGAACTGGGTGGTCAATTCCCCCACAAGCCCGCCGTCCGACCGGCGGAGCGCCCCACCCGCCACCATGATCTCGCAGCCCGAGTTGGCGGCAAGGATATTGGCGACGTTCATGTTGTTGGTCACGACGGTCAGATTGCGGTGGCCCAAAAGCTCACGCGCGACGGCTTCGGTCGTGGTGCCAAGGTTCATGATAAGCGAGCAGTTCTCCGGGATCGCCGCCGCGCAGGTGCGGGCAATGGCGGTCTTGGCGGCCTCGTTCATCCGGCGGCGCTGTTCATAGCCCAGATTTGCCACGCCCGTTTTTGGCACTGCCCCACCATGCACGCGGTCAAGATGCCCAAGATCCGCCAGCTCGGTCAGGTCACGGCGGATAGTCTGCAGCGTCACATCGAAGCGTTGAGCCAAATCCTCCACCACCACGCGGCCTTCGGCGCGGGCGATTTCCAGTATCTCGCTTTGGCGAAAGCTGAGCGCCACGGGATGTTCCTTTTGCTTCGCTCTTGGTCGTTGAGTTTCGCCAAACCAGACCGGGCGATCAAGCTGGAAATTTAGCCGCATCTGCACGACCATCCTCGCTGCATCGCAGCGCGTAGAGATGCGAAAATAGGCGCTTCGCGCAGAAGTGGTGCTGTTTCAGGGATTTACCTGCACCTTGCAATCGAAAATGTTCGATTTTAGTCCATTTCACCAGAAACGAAAAAGAATGATTGACGATGAAACGCGATTCGCCCCATCTTGACGCCGCGAGGGAGGAAACCGGAGTGTCCACGAAGACAAGGCCCGACGTGGCCGATCTCTTCATTATTGGAGGCGGCATCAATGGCTGCGGGATTGCCCGCGACGCCACGGGCCGTGGTCTGTCGGTGGTGCTGGCCGAACAGGGTGATCTGGAGCAGGCCACCTCGTCGGCCTCGACCAAGCTGTTTCACGGCGGGTTACGCTATCTCGAGTATTTCGAATTCCGCCTCGTGCGTGAGGCGCTAGAGGAGCGCGAGACCCTCTTGGTCGCCATGCCCCATATCTCATGGCCGATGCGCTTTGTGCTGCCCTATCACCCCGATATGCGGTTTGAGGGCGACACGCCCACCGGGCGGCTGATGGCGCGGCTGATGCCGTGGATGAAGGGGCGGCGGCCGTCTTGGCTGATCCGGCTGGGGCTGTTCTTGTATGACACGCTGGGCGGGCGGAAGATTTTGCCCGCAACGCGGACACTCGATTTGACGCGCGATCCGGCGGGGGCGGCGCTGCAAACGCGGTTCCGCCATGCCTATGAATATTCTGATTGCTGGGTCGAGGACAGCAAGCTCGTCTCGCTGAACGCCCGCGATGCGGCCGAGCGGGGCGCGCAGATCATGACGCGCACGCGCGTCATTTCGGCCAATCGGCTGGACGGTCTGTGGCAGATCGAAACCGAGGGGCCACAGGGGCGGCACCACTATCGCGCCCGCGCCTTGGTCAATGCCGGCGGGCCTTGGGTCGAAGACGTGATCCGCAACGTGGCGCGGATCAATTCGTCCGAAGGGGTGCGGCTGGTGCGCGGCAGCCACATCGTGACGCGCAAGCTTTATGACCACGATCGCTGCTATTTCTTCCAAGGCACCGATGGGCGGATCATCTTTGCCGTGCCCTATGAGCAGGATTTCACCTTGATCGGCACCACCGACAAGGATCATCAGGGCGCGCCCAAAGACGCTGTCTGCACCGATGAAGAGCGCGATTATTTGCTGAACTTTGCAAGCCAGTATTTCGCCAGACCGGTTACAGTCGAGGATGTGGTCTGGACCTATTCCGGGGTGCGGCCGCTCTACAATGATGGGGCGAAATCGGCCACGGCGGCGACACGCGATTATGTGCTGTCTTTGGACACCAACGGCGCGCCCTTGCTGAACGTGTTTGGCGGCAAGATCACCACCTATCGGCGTCTGGCGGAATCGGCTCTTGAAAAGCTGCAACCCTTCTTCGCGCAGGCCAAGGGCCCGTGGACCGCGCGGGTGGCGCTGCCGGGGGGCAATTTTGCCCATGACAGCGTGCCTGCGCTGACAGCATCGCTCAAGGCGCGGTTCGGATTCTTGACCGACTATTGGGCAGCACGACTGATCCGCGCTTACGGCGCTGAGGCGACGGCCGTCTTGGGGGATGCGCGCAAGGCCACCGATCTGGGCCGCGACTTTGGCGCGACGCTGACCGAGGCCGAGGTGCGCTGGCTGATGGCCCATGAGTTTGCCTGCACAGCCGCCGATGTAGTCTGGCGGCGCACCAAGCTGGGCCTGCGGATGACCCAAGATCAGATGGCCGCGCTAGATGTCTTTATGGCCAACGCGGAAGGTCACGGGGCGGTCAGCCCCGCGGCGGAATGAAGGGGGACGGATGGCGCTGGAATTGCAATCAGTCAGCCGGGTGGTCAAGGGGCAGGTCCATATCCAGCCCACGACCCTCACGCTCGAGAAGGGCACGATGAACGTGCTTTTGGGGCCGACGCTGTCGGGCAAGACCTCGCTCATGCGGCTGATGGCGGGGCTGGATGTGCCGTCCACCGGGCGGATCTTGTGGCATGGGGCCGATGTGACGGGCCAGCGCGTGCAGGACCGCAAGGTGGCGATGGTCTATCAGCAGTTCATCAATTATCCGGCCATGTCAGTCTATGACAACATCGCCTCGCCCCTGCGGTTGATGGGCAAATCCAACGCCGAGATTGACCGCGCGGTGCGCGAAACCGCCGAAATGCTGAAGCTGACACCGATGCTGACGCGCAAGCCCTTGGAGCTTTCGGGTGGCCAGCAGCAGCGCTGCGCGCTGGCGCGCGCTTTGGTCAAAGGCGCGGGGCTGGTCCTGTTGGATGAGCCTTTGGCCAACCTCGACTATAAGCTGCGCGAGGAATTGCGCGCCGAAATCCCCCGCATCTTCGAAGCCTCGGGTGCGATCTTTGTCTATGCCACGACCGAGCCGGAAGAGGCGCTGTTGTTGGGCGGCCAGACCGCCACCCTGTGGGAGGGGCGCATCACCCAGTTCGGGCCAACGCCCGAGGTTTATCGCCAGCCTGCGGATGCCACCACGGCGCGGGTGTTCTCGGACCCGCCGATGAATTTCGTGCCCTGCACGAAGGCAGGCGCGCAAATGACCTTGGGGCTGGATGCCACAGCCCCGGCCAAGGGCGCTTTTTCCGGGCTTGCCGATGGGGGCTATCTTGCGGGCTTCCGTGCCAATCACCTGCATCTGAACCGCCCCTCTGCCCAAGCGGTCGAGTTTCGCTGCAAGCTGGGGGTGACGGAAATCACCGGGTCTGAAACCTTTTTGCACCTTCACCATGGTCCCGACCGCTGGGTTGGGCTGGTGCATGGGGTGCATGACCTCGCGCCGGGGGCCGAGCTTTCGGTCTGGCTGGACCCCGCCCATGTCTACATCTTTGACGCCGAGGGCCGGCTTGCCGCGCCTGCGGCCTATGCGAGCGCGGCCTGATCATGGCACAGATTACCCTTCAAAACCTTGCCCACAGCTATCTGCCCCACCCCAAGAGCGAAGACGACTACGCGCTGAAAGAAATGGACCACGTCTGGCAGGACGGCGGGGCCTATGCCCTGCTTGGGTCATCAGGCTGCGGCAAGACCACGCTTTTGAACCTGATCTCTGGGCTGTTGCGCCCAAGCCAAGGCCGGGTGCTGTTTGGCGACCAAGACGTGACCGATGCCGAAACGGCGGCGCGCAACATCGCGCAGGTGTTCCAGTTTCCGGTGGTCTATGACACCATGACGGTGCGTGACAATCTGGCCTTTCCCCTGCGCAACCGGGGCATGGACGCGGCCTATATTCAGGCGCGCGTTGCCCAGATTGCCGCGATGATCGGCATGGAGGCGATGTTGGACCGCAAGGCGCGCGGGCTGACCGCCGATGCCAAGCAAAAGATCAGCCTTGGCCGCGGCATGGTGCGTGAAGATGTCAACGCCATCTTGTTCGACGAGCCGCTGACAGTGATCGACCCCCATATGAAATGGGAGCTGCGGACCCAGCTGAAACAGCTGCACCGCGAGTTCGGTCACACGATGATTTACGTCACCCATGACCAAACCGAAGCGCTGACCTTCGCCGACAAGGTGGTGGTCATGTATGACGGGCGTGTGGTGCAGATGGGCACGCCGGAAGAGCTGTTTGAAACCCCCGCCCATACCTTTGTGGGCTATTTCATCGGCTCGCCGGGGATGAACCTTCTGGAGGCCGATATCCGGGGCAATACGGCAATGGTCGCGGGCCAGCCGGTGGCCTTGGGCGCAGGCTATGGCCCGGTCACAGGGCGCGTTCAGATTGGCATTCGGCCGGAATATGCCGTGCTGACGGCCGGGGATGGGCTGCCCTTCACCCTGCGCCGGGTTGAGGACGTGGGCCGCCACCGCATCATTCGCGGCGAGGTGGCAGGCGCCACGGTCAATGTCATTGCGCCCGAAGGGATGGCAGTGGATGCCAGCCTGACCCATGTGCGCTTTCAGCCCGAGCGGATCAATGTCTATGCCGACGACTGGCGCGTCGCCCCGGTTGGCACTGTTGGGGGGGCCGCCTGATGGACAAGACGCAAAACAACAAGGCGTGGTTTCTAGTCTTGCCGGTTCTGGTGGTCGTCGCTTTTTCGGCGATCCTGCCCCTGATGACGGTGGTCAACTATTCGCTGAGCGACACCTTCGGCAACAACGAGTTTTTCTGGGTGGGGCTGGAATGGTTTGAGGATATGATCACCTCAAGCCGCCTGCATGAGGCTTTGGGTCGTCAGATCCTGTTTTCCGCCATCATTCTTGCGATCGAGGTGCCTTTGGGCATCTACATTGCGCTGAACATGCCGAAAAAGGGCTTCTGGGCCTCGGTTTGCCTTGTGTTGATGGCCCTACCGCTGCTGATCCCGTTCAACGTGGTGGGCACGATCTGGCAGATCTTTGGCCGCGTCGATATCGGCCTTTTGGGTCATTATCTGGCCGAGCTGGGGATCGACTACAACTACACCAACGACCCGTTGGATGCTTGGATCACCGTCATCATCATGGATGTCTGGCACTGGACATCGCTGGTGGCCTTGTTGTGCTATGCGGGCCTGCAATCGATCCCGCAGGCCTATTATCAGGCCGCGCGGGTGGATCAGGCCAGCCGCTGGGCTGTGTTCCGCTACATCGAACTGCCGAAGATGGCGGGGGTCTTGCTGATCGCGGTGCTGTTGCGGTTCATGGACAGTTTCATGATCTACACCGAACCCTTCGTGGTCACCGGCGGCGGCCCCGGCAATTCGACGACTTTCCTGTCGATCGATCTGGTGAAGATGGCGATTGGTCAGTTTGACCTTGGCCCCGCGGCGGCGTTCTCGATCATGTATTTCTTGGTGATCCTGTTGGTCTCATGGGTGTTTTACACCGTGATGACCAATCTGGACAAAGAGGAGGGCAAGTAAGATGCGCCTGCGTGGCTCCGCCCTTGTGATGACGCTCTACATCTTGTTCCTGCTGATCCCGATCTATTGGCTTGTGAACATGAGCTTCAAGACCAACACCGAGATCACCTCGACCTTCACGCTGTTCCCGATGGATTTCACGGTCCAGAACTATGTGACAATCCTGACGGACCCCAGCTGGTACATGGGATATGTGAACTCGATCATCTATGTCACGATGAACGTGGTGATCTCGCTGACCGTGGCGCTGCCGGCGGCCTATGCCTTTTCGCGCTACAGCTTCATGGGCGACAAGCATCTATTCTTCTGGCTGTTGACCAATCGCATGGCGCCGCCTGCGGTGTTCGCCCTACCCTTCTTTCAGCTTTATTCCTCGGTCGGGCTGTTTGACACCCATATCGCGGTCGCCTTGGCGCATTGTCTGTTCAACGTGCCCTTGGCGGTGTGGATCCTGGAAGGGTTCATGCGCGGGGTGCCGAAAGAGATCGACGAGACCGCCTATATCGACGGCTACAGCTTTGGCCGGTTCTTCGTGCGCATCTTTATGCCGCTGATTGCCAGCGGGATCGGGGTGGCGGCCTTCTTCTGCTTTATGTTCTCGTGGGTGGAACTTTTGCTCTCGCGCACGCTGACCTCGGTCAACGCCAAGCCGATTGCCGCGACGATGACACGCACGGTGTCGGCCAGTGGTATGGATTGGGGGGTGCTGGCGGCAGCCGGGGTGCTGACGATCATTCCGGGTGCCTTGGTGATCTATTTTGTCCGCAACTACATCGCCAAGGGCTTTGCCTTGGGAAGGGTGTGACCATGACCGCCTCTCGTTGGAACGCGATCTACCTTGTCACCGCAGGCAGTTTGGCCGCGATCTTGGTCGCACTGATTTCCGTAGTGCCGCGCACGGAGGATGGGGCCGACTGGTTTGCGCCCTTAGTGCCGGGTGGCTGGATGGCTTGGACCTTTCCGGTGGCCCTGTTCTTTTTCGTGATCGCTTGCCTGTTGATCCTGTTCACCATTCTGGCGATCCGGTTTCCTGAAACCCCGCGCCGGGGGGTGTTGCGCATTGAAACGACGCGCGGCGACCGGTTGTTTATCTCGCTTTTGGGCTCGGCCTTTGTGTGTATCGGCTGGCTCTTCGCCTTCGGCGGCCCACTTTGGGGCGCGCTGATCCTTTGCCTGATTTACGCGGCAGCGGTATTGCGCTGGGTGTGATGGAAGGCATGAAAGCGCCGGGGGGGCCGGATTTTGCCTGCCCCCTTGGCAAAAACGAAAGATCGGACTTCATTCATTCTGGGAGGAATACAATGAGACTGAGACAGACGACAACCGCGATGGCGCTTGCGCTGATCGCCTTTGGCTCGGCCCCGGCCTGGGCCGATATGGAGGCCGCAAAGGCCTTCCTTGATGCGGAAATCGGCGAGCTTTCGACCCTGCCGCGCGCCGATCAGGAAGCCGAGATGCAATGGTTCATCGACGCAGCCAAGCCCTATGCCGGCATGGAAATCAAGGTCGTATCGGAAACCATCACGACCCATGAATACGAGGCCAAGGTTCTGGCCCCGGCCTTTGAGGCGATCACCGGCATCAAGGTGACCCATGACCTCATCGGCGAAGGCGATGTGGTGGAAAAGCTGCAGACGCAGATGCAGTCGGGCGAGAACATCTATGACGCCTATATCAACGACAGCGACCTGATCGGCACCCACTGGCGCTATCAGCAGGTCCGCATCCTTGATGACTGGATGGCGGGCGAAGGGGCGGCGGTCACCAACCCGAACCTCGACGTGGCCGACTTTATCGGGACCAAGTTCACCACCGCGCCGGATGGCAAGCTGTATCAGCTTCCCACCCAGCAGTTCGCCAACCTGTATTGGTTCCGCGCCGACTGGTTCGACCATCAGCAGTCCAAGGACGACTTCAAAGCCAAGTATGGCTATGATCTTGGCGTCCCGTTGAACTGGTCTGCCTATGAAGACATCGCCGAATTCTTCACCGGCCGCGACATGTCTTATGCAGGTGGCCCGGAAACCGGCGTCTTTGGCAACATGGACTACGGCAAGAAGGACCCCTCGCTTGGCTGGCGCTACACCGACGCGTGGATGTCGATGGCCGGTATGGGCGATGTGGGTGAACCCAACGGCCTTCCGGTCGACGAATGGGGTATCCGCGTCAATGAAAACTCGCAGCCGGTCGGCTCTTGCGTTGCGCGTGGCGGTGCCACCAACGATGCCGCCGCCGTCTATGCTGTGACCAAGGCTATTGACTGGCTGCAGCGGTTTACCCCGCCGGAAGCCCAAGGCATGACCTTTGGGGAAGCTGGCCCGGTTCCGGCGCAGGGCAATATCGCCCAGCAGATGTTCTGGTACACCGCCTTCACCGCCGATATGGTCAAGGAAGGTCTGCCCGTCATGAACGAGGACGGCACGCCCAAGTGGCGCATGGCCCCCTCGCCCCACGGCGCCTATTGGCAGGATGGCATGAAGGTGGGTTATCAGGACGCCGGTTCGTGGACCCTGATGAAGTCGACCCCGGTTGATCGCGCTCAGGCCGCTTGGCTCTATGCACAGTTCGTGGTGTCCAAGACTGTGGACGTCAAGAAGTCGCATGTCGGCCTGACCTTCATCCGCGAATCCACCATCCAGCACCAATCCTTCACCGATCGTGCCCCGAAACTGGGCGGTCTGGTCGAGTTCTACCGCTCGCCCGCCCGCGTTCAGTGGTCGCCCACCGGCACCAACGTTCCTGACTACCCGAAGCTGGCTCAGCTGTGGTGGCAGAACATCGGCGACGCGATGTCGGGTGCCAAGACCCCGCAAGAAGCACTGGATGCCCTGTGCGAGGAGCAGGAAAAGGTGCTCGAGCGGATCGAGCGTGCTGGCGTTCAGGGCGACATCGGCCCGAAGATGAACGAGCCGCAGGACGCGCAGGTCTGGCTGGACGAACCCGGTTCACCGGTTGCGAAGCTGGAAAACGAAAAGCCCCAAGGCGAGACCATCGCGTATGACGAGCTGATCAAGTCCTGGCAGAACTGATGTTTCAGGCGGGCGGGCGCATTTTTGCGCCCGCCCCTCTGTCTTTCCTGTCAGTCTTGTCGAACCACTGGCTGCGGATGCGCGGCTTGCGCCGCACCCGACATCTGGGCAAGTGTTTCCACCAGCATGACAGCAGACCGGACCGATCACAGCATGACCCATATCCTTGCCATCGATCAGGGCACCACCTCCTCGCGGGCGATCCTGTTTGACGCCAATCTGAAGGTGCGGGCGGTCGCCCAAGAGGAGTTTGCCCAGCATTACCCAGCCTCGGGCTGGGTCGAACATGACCCGTCCGATCTGTGGTCCACCGTTGCTGGCACGGCGCGGGCGGCGATTGAAAAGGCCGGGATCAGTGCGCGCGACATTGCCGCCATCGGCATCACCAACCAGCGTGAAACCACCCTGATCTGGGATCGCGCCACGGGTGAGCCGATTCACCGCGCCATCGTCTGGCAGGACCGCCGCACCGCGGACACCTGCGATGCGCTCAAGGCGGCGGGCCATGAGCCGATGATCACCGCGCGCACCGGGCTTTTGCTGGACCCCTATTTCTCGGCCACCAAGATAAAGTGGATGCTGGACCATGTGCCAGGTGCCCGCGACCGCGCCAAGCGGGGCGAGTTGGCCTTTGGCACGGTGGACAGTTTCCTGATCTGGAAGCTGACCGGCGGGCGGGTACATGCGACCGACGCCACCAATGCCGCGCGCACCATGATCTACAACATCGCCACCAATGAGTGGGATGCCGAGATTTGCGGGCTGTTGGATATTCCGATGGCGCTGTTGCCAGAGGTGCGCGATTGCGCGGCCGATTACGGCGTCACGCGGGCGGATCTTTTTGGCTATGAAATCCAGATCCTTGGGGTGGCGGGCGATCAACAGGCGGCCACTGTCGGCCAAGCCTGTTTCCGGCCCGGCATGATGAAATCGACTTATGGGACGGGCTGCTTTGCGCTTTTGAACACCGGCAATCAGATGGTGCCGTCGACCAACCGGCTCTTGACCACCATTGCTTACCGCCTGAACGGCCAGACGACCTATGCGCTGGAAGGGTCGATCTTCATCGCCGGCGCCGTGGTGCAATGGCTGCGCGACGGGCTGAAGATCATCCGCGAGGCGAAGGAAACCCAGCCTTTGGCGGATGCGGCGGACCCGTCGCAGGATGTCATTCTGGTTCCCGCCTTCACCGGCCTTGGCGCGCCCTATTGGCGGCCCGATTGCCGGGGCGCGATTTACGGGCTGACGCGCAATTCCGGCCCGGCGGAACTCGCACGGGCGGCCTTGGAAAGCGTGGGCTACCAGACGCGCGATCTGCTCGAGGCGATGCGCGCCGATTGGGGCACTTCGGCCGAAGGGATCTTGCGGGTTGATGGCGGCATGACCGCCTCAGATTGGGCGATGCAGTTTCTGTCCGACATTCTGGGCGCGCCGGTAGACCGCCCGGTGGTGACCGAGACGACGGCACTGGGGGCGGCCTATCTGGCGGGCCTTCAGGCCG
>JACCDI011950225.1_pt1 | contig 13048 bp, 9 predicted proteins | sample 7442791 | NCBI WGS metagenome assembly JACCDI01 (sample SAMN15323434, study PRJNA562643) | freshwater metagenome | isolation source: river surface water | place: USA:Blue River Watershed | collected 2017-08-15
ACATTCGCTACCGTATCATGTGCAGTTACATCTACAAAAATACTATTGCGTAAATTGTTCTCTAAAATAGTAGTCACATACTCCTTTGTAGTAGCTGTGTGAGCGGCAGCCAATTGTTCTTTCCAATTACTTAAATCAATGCCTTCTATATTAATTAATTGCCTTTTACTATTGGCTATACCTACAATATTAATTTGCAGTCTTAAGGCCTTTTTTAAATAGGCTATCTGCTTATTAATTTGATCTATTAATTTTCCACCCACATTTCCAGCACCCGCTATGTATACGTTTACTTGTTTGTAAGAAGTTTCAAAAAACTCTTCATGCAATACGTTGATGGCTTTTTTTACATCGGCACTTGCAATCACCGCGGTAATATTTTTCTCGGAAGATCCTTGTGCAATAGCCCTTACATTAATACCATTGCGACCCAACACGCCAAACATTTTACCACTTACCCCTGGATGGTTTTTCATTTGCTCACCCACCAAGGCCAAAATAGCCACCTCCTTCTCTACAATTAAAGGCTCTACTTTTTGGGTATTGATTTCTTGTTCAAACTCTAAGTCCACTGCCAGTTTTGCTTGGTGTGCATCATTGGCATTAACACCTACGCAAATAGAATGCTCTGAAGAGCTTTGCGTAATTAAAATAATATTAATATGCTTTTTAGCTAAAGCATCGAATAAGCGTTTAGAGAATCCTGGTATACCCACCATACCACTTCCTTCCAAACTCAGTAAACAAATATCCTTGATGCTAGAGATACCTCTAATAAAATTGGTATCGCTTGGAGATTCATTTTTTATAATGGTACCTGGATGGGATGGTTCAAACGTATTTTTAATCCACACCGGTATGTTTTGATACATCACCGGCTGAATGGTTGGCGGATAAATCACTTTCGCTCCAAAATGAGATAACTCCATGGCTTCCTGGTAAGAAATTTGTGGAATCTCTTTTGCATTCTGAACCATTCTTGGATCGGCCGTCATCATACCACTTACATCAGTCCATATTTCTAAAGCTGTTGCTTTTACCGCTGCTGCATAAATGGCACCTGTATAATCAGAGCCACCTCTACCTAAAGTGGTGGTATTGCCCTCCGGATCGGATGCAATAAAGCCCGGCGCCATATACAAATCAAAGGGGTTATTTTCTGGATGCGCAAAATAGCTTTGAATATTTTTGGAAGTGGTTTCCTTGTCGACCACGGCATTTAAATAGTTGGAATTGGTTTTAATCAATAACCTGGAATCCACCCATTGTTGTTTGATGCCCTTAGATTCAAATGTTGCCGCCATTATTTTGGAAGACAGGATCTCTCCATAACTTACAATTTTATCCTGCATACGATTGGACAATTCTTTTAACATGAAAAGTCCTTCGCAATTAGATTCTAATTCATTGATGATTTGTTTCACCATGCTTAAAGTAGCAGACTGCGCCTGAATAGGCAATAGCGCTCGCACGGCATCCAAATGCTTTTGTTCAATATTTTGAATTATGGTTTTGTATGCTTCGTTTCCTTGTGATGCACTTTGCGCCAATATTAACAATTGATCCGTCACCCCACTCATAGCAGATACTACTACAATAGTAGGTTCTTTTTGAATGCTTTCTGTAACAATGTCTACTACTTTTGAAATAGCATCGGCACTTCCAACGGAACTTCCCCCAAATTTTAAAACTTGCATAACCCTTATTTTTATAAAACGCTTTATGGCTTATACGAGATAGCCATAAATATTATCGTCCTTATTGATTTCTGTATAATTGATTTGAAACTGCTTCATATTATCTATGAGCACTTGATAATCCTGTTTTGATTTTAATTCCAATCCCACCAAGGCCGGACCCGCTTCCTTATTGTGCTTTTGTATGTATTCAAACCTAGTGATGTCATCCGTTGGTCCCAATACTTTGTTTACAAAATCTTTAAGTGCACCTGGTCTTTGTGCAAATCGAATTAAAAAATAATGCTTCAGTCCTTCATAAATTAAGGACCTTTCTTTTATCTCTTGCATACGGTCTATATCGTTATTGCTTCCGCTCACAATACAAACAATGGTCTTACCTTTTATTTGTTCAGCATAATCATCTAACACGGCAATACTCATAGCCCCTGCTGGTTCTACTACAATCGCTTCCTCATTGTACATCTCTAAAATAGTAGTACAAATTTTTCCTTCTGACACTAAATGCATGTCATCAATAACATCTTTACAAATAGAAAAAGTGACGTCCCCAATGCGCTTTACCGCAGCGCCGTCTACAAATTTATCTATATGATCCAATTCTACCGGATGACCTTCCCTTAATGCAGTAAGCATACTAGGTGCCCCCTCTGGTTCCAATCCAACAATTTGAGTGGTTGGAGAATGTTGTTTAAAATAAGCACCTACACCGGCACTCAATCCACCACCACCCACGGGTACAAACATATAATCTATAGGCGCACCAGCAAGACCGCTTCCCGGTTCATTTGCTAATTCATTATAATCTTTTAAAATTTCCACCCCTACCGTTGCCTGTCCTGAAATAATTAAGGCATGATCAAATGGAGGAATAAAAGTCATATCATTGGCTGCTGTATAGGCTTTGGCAGCTCTTGCCGTATCATCAAAAGTATCTCCTACTAATTTTACTTCTACAAAATGTTCTCCAAACATTTTAGTTTGGGTAACTTTTTGTTGAGGAGAAGGAATAGGCATAAATACCACTCCTTTGATATTTAATTTTTTACAGCTATAAGCAAAGCCCTGTGCATGGTTACCCGCACTAGCACATACCACACCCTTCGCTAATTGCGCTGGGGTTAATTGACTCATCATATTGTACGCACCTCTTAATTTATAAGAACGTACAATTTGCAAATCCTCTCTTTTTAAATAAACCCTGCACTGATACTTTCGGGATAAATTGGCATTATACTGAAGCGGGGTATGGTTAACCACCTCCTTCAATCTAAGGGCCGCTCCTTCAATATCAAGTGCAGGCTTATCTAGTAATGGATCCTTACTCATCAAATATTATTTACCAGGTTGGTTTTCTGGACGTAAACTTCTTACAGTTCTACCAGCTTGCCACATTTCACTATTGTGTAATTCAGCTAATTCTACTTCTAATTTTGCACGGTAGTCATCCTTGCAATTTAAGTCAATTGACCGGGCCGCTTCTGCGCCTGTTGCTACGCTATTGTATAAATCAGAAAATACAGGTAAAGTTGCATCACGGAATTTCTTCCACCAATCCAATGCTCCTCTTTGTGCTGTTGTAGAACAGTTGGCATACATCCAGTCCATTCCGTTTTCAGCTACTAGTGGCATTAAAGATTGTGTTAACTCTTCCACTGTTTCGTTGAATGATTCAGAAGGAGAGTGACCGTTTTTACGTAACACTTCATATTGTGCTGCGAAAATACCTTGAATCGCACCCATTAAAGTACCACGCTCTCCAGTTAAGTCAGAGTATACTTCTTTTTTGAAATCGGTTTCAAACAAGTAACCAGATCCTACTGCAATACCTAATGCAATAACTCTGTCATGTGCTTTACCTGTTGCGTCTTGGAAAATAGCGAAGCTACTGTTTAAGCCACGTCCTTGTAAGAACATTCTTCTTAATGAAGTACCAGAACCTTTTGGTGCTACTAAAATAACGTCTACATCCGCTGGAGGTACAATTCCAGTTTGCTCTTTATAAGTGATACCGAAACCATGAGAGAAATACAATGCCTTACCTGGCGTTAAATGTTTTTTCACCGTTGGCCACATGGCGATTTGTGCAGCGTCGCTTAATAAATAACAAATAATGGTTCCTTTTTCTAATGCTTCTTCTATTTCAAATAAAGTTTCGCCAGGTACAAATCCGTCTGCTACTGCTTTATCCCAAGATTTTGAATTTTTACGTTGACCTACAATTACATTGATGCCATTTTCTTTTTGGTTCAATGCTTGACCTGGTCCTTGAACACCGTAACCAATTACAGCTACTGTTTCATTTTTTAATACTTCCTGTGCTTTTGCTAATGGAAACTCTTCACGAGTTACTACATTTTCTTCGGTACCTCCGAAATTTAACTTTGCCATTTTACTTTTGTTTATTTAAGATTTATAATTTTTTGTTCTATTTTTTTATTCTATTTTTTTGTGATTTTATTCTTTTTGCTTCTGTATTATTTTGTGTTCCTATTATCATTTTATACTAGCTGCTTATTTACATAGTGAATACCGCTTCTCGCTTACCGAGGTATTCGTTTTCAATCAATTCCTCTCCTGGCTCGCGCTTTTCAAAGTCTTTTAACTTTTCGTGGAAGCCTGCACTCTCTTTAATAATGGCTACCCTAGCACTTCTTACAAATTCTACCAATCCAAAGGGCGCTAATGCTTCCATTAATTTATTGGTCTCTTCTCTGTGGCCTGTGGTTTCAAATACAATGAAGTCTTTTCTTATGGCCACCGCTCTTGCTCCAAACTCTCTTAACAATCTTTCTACTTTTACTTTCTCCGTAATTTCATCACTTAATACTTTATACAGTGCTAACTCCTGCCATACAATTTCATCATTGGTATTAAAATAGGCTTTTAATACTTCCACTTGCTTCTCAATTTGACGTACTACTTTTAATACTACATCACGAGACTCTTGCACCACAATAGTAAAGCGGTGAATGCCCGGCACTTCAGAAGGAGAAGTGTTCAAGCTTTCGACATTAATTTTTCTTCTTGAAAAAATAATGGCAATACGATTTAACAAACCCACTTGGTTTTCGGTATACACCGTAATGGTGTACTCTTGTTTGTCGGTATTGTGTTCCATATAATTCGCTTTACTTCTTTATTAATTCTATTTCTTCGATCCTTTAACTTTTCCCTATTTTAACTTTGTTAAAATGTTTTGACCTCTCTTTGTTCGGTCGAATCAGATTGAAGACTACTTTAATCTGATTTCACTCACGCTACAACCTTGTGGCACCATCGGGAATACATTATTTTCTTTGCCTACCATTACTTCCAACAAGTAGGATCCCTTATGCGCTAACATGGTTTGCACCGCTTTTTGTAAATCTTTTCTGTGTTCCACTTTTTCACCTTCAATACCATAGGACTTTGCAAGCATGATATAGTCTGGACTTGAGATGTCCACAAAAGAATAACGCTTGTCCATAAATAAATCCTGCCATTGACGCACCATACCTAAGAACTGATTGTTCAAGATGATAATTTTCACGTCTACACCCGTTTGCATAATGGTTCCTAATTCCTGTAAGGTCATTTGAAATCCACCGTCCCCTATCACCGCAATGACTGTTCTATCTTGTGCTCCAAACTTGGCACCAATAGCAGCAGGCAATGCAAAGCCCATGGTACCCAATCCACCAGAAGTGACATTGCTTCTTGTTTCATTGAATTTTGCATATCTACAAGCAACCATTTGATGTTGACCCACGTCCGTCACAATAATGGCATTCCCTTGAGTGGTTTCATTGGCTACCCTAATGACTTCCGCCATAGTCATGGCTTCAGCAGTTGGATACATTTCCGGTTGAATACATTGTTCATATTCCTCCTTTGCATATTTAGCAAATACCGCCAACCATTTGCTTCTGTCTTTTTGCTCTATTCCTAATGTAAGTAAAGGAAGCGTTTCTTTACAATCACCCCAAACCCCTACATCGGCTTTTACATTTTTATCTATCTCCGATGGATCAATATCCAAATGAATAATTTTTGCTTGCTTCGCGTATTTGTCTAAACGTCCCGTTACACGATCATCAAATCGCATCCCTATCGCTATTAATAAATCACATTCGTTGGTCAATACATTGGGTCCATAGTTTCCGTGCATTCCCAACATACCTACATTTTGTGGATGGTCTGTTGGAAGCGCACTTAGTCCTAAAATGGTCCATGCCGCTGGCATACCAGATTTTTCTATAAACTTTTTAAATTCTTTTTCCGCCTTTCCCAAGATTACACCCTGACCAAATAACACCAATGGTTTTTTAGCGCCATTGATTAATGCAACAGCTTGGTCAATATATTCTTTTCTAATAACAGGTTTAGGTCTATAAGATCTTATTTGATTACAAGGCGTATATCCGTCGTAATTGAATAATTGAAATTGGGCATTCTTTGAAATATCAATTAACACAGGACCAGGTCTTCCACTTCTTGCTAAATAAAAAGCCTTCGCCATGACCGTAGGAATTTCTTCTGCATCGGTAATTTGATAATTCCATTTAGTTACCGGCATGGTAATATTAATCACGTCTGTTTCCTGAAAAGCATCGGTTCCTAATAAATGAGCAAACACTTGTCCAGTAATACACACCAATGGAGTGCTATCAATCATCGCATCGGCAAGTCCGGTTACTAAGTTGGTGGCGCCAGGTCCACTGGTTGCAAATACCACACCTACTTTTCCAGAGCTGCGCGCATAACCTTGTCCAGCATGTATTCCACCCTGCTCGTGACGAACCAGTATATGATTTAATTTCTCTTTATAATCATACAATGCATCATAGATAGGCATGATTGCACCACCTGGATATCCAAAGATGGTATCCACGCCTTCTGCAATACATGCTTCTAGTACTGCTTGTGATCCTGTTAATTGTTTCTGCTCCATAGTTTCCTTTTTAATTCATTTTAGCAATGCTAAAATTTTATTCTTCAAGGTTTATTCTGCGTCGGTTACACATCCTTCACTTGCATCTTTCACTTGCTTCGCATATTTAAACAACACACCATTGGTTACTTTTAATTTTGGCGCGGGTTGTGCTGCTCTACGTTTGGCAATAGTCGCTTCATCTACTTTTAAAGTCATAGTTCGTTTTGGCACATTCAGTTCAATAAGGTCGCCATCTTCTACTAGTCCAATCAATCCTCCTTTGTAGGCTTCTGGTGTAATATGTCCAATTACAAATCCGTGGGTACCGCCACTAAAACGTCCGTCGGTAATTAATGCCACAGACTTCCCTAAACCTGCACCAATAATTGCTGAGGTAGGTTTTAACATCTCTGGCATACCTGGAGCGCCTACTGGGCCTACGTTTTTAATTACCACTACATCGCCTTCTTGTATCTTTTTTGAATTGATGCCTTCAATTAAAGCATGCTCTCCGTCAAACACACGTGCAGGACCTTCAAACATATCTCCTTCTTTTCCAGAAATTTTTGCAACACTTCCACCAGTGGCTAAATTGCCATACATGATTTGTAAGTGACCTGTTGCTTTAATGGGGTTTTCTTTTGGAAGAATTATTTTTTGTTCATCAAAATTTAAATCAGGTGCGCTCGCTAAATTTTCTGCAATAGTTTTTCCTGTTACGGTTAAACAGTCACCATGCAACCAACCTTGCGCCAACATATATTTCATCACCGCAGGTACGCCACCATATTGATGCAAGTCCTGCATTAAATATTTACCGGATGGTTTAAAGTCGGCAAGTACGGGGATCTTATCACTAATGGTTTGGAAATCGTCCTGTGTAAAGGAAACGCCCACGCTCTTGGCCATGGCAATCATATGCAATACCGCATTGGTACTTCCTCCCAACACCATAATCACGGCTACCGCATTTTCAAATGCTTTGCGCGTCATGATGTCCTTTGGCTTAATGTCTTTTTCTAATAATAATCTGATAGCGGCCCCGGCATCCTTACATTCTTGTTGCTTTTCTGCACTCAATGCAGGATTGCTTGAGGAATAAGGTAAACTCATACCCAATGCCTCAATCGCGGATGCCATTGTGTTTGCGGTGTACATACCACCACATGCACCTGCACCTGGACAAGCATGTTGTACAATCCCTTTAAAATCGGTTTCATCTAATTGACCTGCTATTTTTTGACCTAGTGCCTCAAATGCAGATACAATATTTAAATCCTGTCCTTTATAATGACCCGGTGCAATGGTGCCACCATATAACATTAAAGAAGGTCGGTTTAATCTTCCCATGGCAATTAATGAGCCAGGCATGTTTTTATCACAACCTGGAACCGTAATTAAGGCGTCATAATATTGTGCACCACAAACCGTTTCAATACTATCTGCAATTACATCTCTACTTACTAAAGAATAACGCATCCCATCGGTACCATTGCTCATTCCATCACTCACACCAATGGTATGAAAAGTAAGTCCCACTAAATCCTGCGCCCATACACTCTTTTTTACATCGGCAGCCAATGCATTCAAATGCATATTACAAGTATTGCCATCATACCCCATACTCACTATACCTACTTGTGCTTTATGTAAATCTTCATCTGTTAATCCAATACCATAAAACATGGCTTGCGCAGCAGGCTGCGTAGGATCCAAAGTGATGGTTTTTGAATATTTATTTAATTCCATATTTTTTATTTTAAAAGCGTTGGTACACTCTTATTCCTTTATACAATAATTCAATGCTGACTGCTTGCTTTTTGCATTAGGCCATTTATAAAAATACAACCTATTCTTCGCCTAACCTTAAGACGAATGTTTGTTAGACAACTTCGTACTTAGTTATTTTTTTAAATGATGGTTGACTTGTGTAAACGCTCATGAATAGGATGTGTTTCTCCTTTTGCATGTCGCTCAATAAATTCACAAATCAAATCTCCAATGGTTGTAGTGGTATAATTATTGGTAGCATCAATGTCCTTGGTTACAAAACCACTGTTTAAACACCATGCCGCTGCTTCTCTTATGATAGCCGCTTCTGTGGTTAATCCAAAATGATCTAACATCATGGCAGATGATAAAATAGATCCCAATGGATTGGCAATATCTTTTCCTTTTGCTTGCGGATAAGAACCGTGAATAGGTTCAAACAAAGCCACCGTATTTCCTACCGATGCAGAAGGCAATAAACCTAATGAACCTGCCAATACCGATGCTTCGTCACTAATAATATCTCCAAACAAATTTTCTGTTAACACTACATCAAATTGAGCAGGGTTTAAAATAATTTGCATTGCAGCGTTGTCTACAAATAAATAATCAACCGCAACATCACTGTATTCCTTCGCAATGGCTTGAACTACTTTACGCCATAAACGAGAAGTTTCTAAAACATTCGCCTTATCAACAAGAGTTAATTTTTTTCTTCTGATTTGTGCATGCTTAAAAGCCAAATGTGCAATGCGTTCAATTTCTGCAACCGAGTAAGAACAATCATCTTTTGCAACCGTTCCATCCTCACTTAAACTTTTAGCACCAAAATAAATACCACCTGTTAACTCTCTATATATTACGAAGTCAACATTTTCTAACAACTTTGGTTTTAAAGGGGTTAGATGTTGCAATGCCGCATAAGTAGTTACAGGACGAATATTAGCAAACAACTGTAATTCCTTTCTTAGTTTTAACAATCCTTGCTCTGGTCTTACTTTAGCAGTTGGGTCATTATCATATTTGGGATCTCCAATGGCACCAAATAAAATAGCATCACTTTTTAAACAAATTTGAATGGTCTCATCCGGTAAAGGATTCCCCGTTGCGTCAATGGCACAAGCGCCCATTAATGCATTTTCATAACTAAATTCATGATTGTAATACTTTGCAATTGTGTTTAATACTTTAATAGATTGCTGCGTTACTTCCGGACCAATTCCGTCTCCTAAGATGACTGCTATTTTCTTTTGCATAATTTTTTATTTATTCGCTTTTTCGTAAGCCTCTATTTCAGGTTTCATGTTTAATAAGTAATCAATATCATCATAGCCATTTAACATACAAGTTTTTTTATACGCATTAATGTCAAATCTTTCTTGTGCACCGGTTGCATCAATAGTGATGGTTTGCGCTTCCAAGTCCACAGACAAAGTAGCTTCGGCACCCTGTGCAAATATTTGTTGCAAGAAGGCATCTGAAACCGTTACAGGCAATACCCCATTGTTCAATGCATTATTTTTAAAGATGTCCGCAAAAAAGCTAGACACCACTACTTTAAATCCATAGTCTTGAATACTCCACGCAGCATGCTCGCGAGAAGATCCACAACCAAAGTTTTTAGCAGCTACTAAAATTTCACCGCTATACTGTTGTTGGTTTAATACAAAGTCCGCTTTGGGTTTGGTTTCATCATCGTTCTCATATCTCCAATCTCTGAATAAATTTTTTCCAAAACCATCTTTGGTCGTTGCCTTTAAAAAACGAGCAGGTATAATTTGATCTGTGTCTACGTTTTCAATGCGTAGCGGAATAAATCTGCTGGTTATTTTTTGTAATGATTGCATAAAATATATTTATAAAATATCTCTGATGTCAGTGATTTTTCCAGTTAACAATGCTGCAGCAGCAGTTAAGGGACTGGCTAATAAAGTTCTTGCCCCTGCACCCTGACGTCCTTCAAAATTTCGGTTGCTGGTACTAATACAATATTCACCAGCTGGAATTTTATCTTCGTTCATGCCTAAACATGCACTACATCCTGCTTGTCTAATTTCTATACCAGCGTCTGCAAATATTTTATCCAACCCTTCTGCTTTAATTTGCTTAGCTACTTCTTGAGAACCAGGTACAATTAATGTTTTGATATTAGGATCCTTTTGTTTGCCCTTTATAATACTTGCAACCAATCTAAAATCCTCAATTCTTGAATTCGTACAAGAACCAATGAATACATTTTGTACCGGCATACCTAGTAAACTTTGTCCAGCCGTTAAACCCATATAGGCCAAGGCTTTTTCATAGTTTTGTTTTTCGGTCGCATCTGTAAAACTTTCCATTGTTGGAAGTGTACCTCTTACACTTAATCCCATACCTGGATTGGTACCGTAAGTAATCATTGGATCAATATCCTCCGCTTTAATATTGATCTCTACATCAAATTGGGCGTCTGCATCTGTAAACAATTGCTTCCACTCCGCTAATTTTTGATCCCAGTCTGCACCCTGTGGAGCAAACAATCTTCCTTTCACATAATCAAATGTGGTTTGGTCTGGAGCGATCATGCCACCACGCGCACCCATTTCAATACTCATATTACAAATGGTCATTCTTGCTTCCATACTTAATGCACGGATTGCAGAACCTGCATATTCAACAAAATAACCAGTAGCACCACTTGCAGAAATTTGTGCAATAATATATAAGATGATATCTTTTGATACCACGCCATTTTTAAGTTCCCCGTCAATATTAATGCGCATCACTTTTGGCTTGCTTTGCATAATACACTGAGAAGCAAATACCATTTCTACCTCACTGGTTCCAATACCAAAAGCAATACTTCCAAATGCACCGTGTGTGGAAGTATGACTGTCACCACAAACAATGGTCATGCCGGGTTGTGTAATTCCCAACTCAGGTCCAATAACATGCACAATCCCTTGGTACTTATGTCCTAGGCCATATAATTCAACTCCATGTTTTTTACAGTTCTCTATTAAAGTGTCTACCTGAAACTTAGATAAAGCATCTTTAATGGGAAGCTCCTGTTGCAGGGTAGGCACATTATGATCCGCAGTGGCTACAATTTGTTGGGGTCTAAAAATTTGCGCGCCCCTTTTTTCAATGCCACTAAAGGCCTGTGGACTGGTTACTTCGTGTATAAAATGTTTGTCAATATACACTACCGATGGTCCGTCCTCAATTTGTTTGACAACGTGCTTATCCCAAATTTTTTCAAATAATGTTTTTCCCATTGTATTATTTTTTAAAGGCTGCAGCCATTTCTTGTAAGTCTGCTTCCAATACTTCTTTTTTCTTATCTGCTATTTCTAAAAAGATAGGATACAAAGCGTCCACATCGTTTCTTGTGAACTGATGTCCTAATTTATGCAAGCGATGCGCCAATGCACTTCGACCGCTTCTTGCTGTTAAAACAATTTTACTATCCTCTGCACCTACTTCTGCAGGATTGATAATTTCATAGGTTTGTGCTTCTTTCAAAAATCCATCCTGATGAATACCTGAAGAATGAGAGAACGCATTGGCACCCACGATTGCTTTATTGGGTTGCACCATCATACGCATGATCTCTGAAACCTCACGGCTTACTGCGTTTAAAAGTTTTGGATTAATGCTTGTATAGAATCCTAAATCCTTATGTTGATTTAAAATCATCACCACTTCTTCTAAGGCAGTATTGCCTGCGCGCTCACCCAATCCATTGATAGTACATTCAATTTGTCTAGCACCTCCAATCACGCCTGCAATAGAATTGGCAGTGGCCAATCCTAAATCGTTGTGACAGTGACAAGACAAAATTGCTTTATCAATATTGGGCACATTGTTGTACAAGTAATTCATTTTTTCCTGATACTGATGGGGTAAACAATAACCCGTAGTATCTGGAATATTTAAAGTGGTTGCTCCTGCTTTTACTACCGCTTCAATTACCCTTGCTAAATATTCATTATCGGTTCTGCCCGCATCCTCTGCATAAAATTCAACGTCGTCTGTAAAATTTCTTGCAATAGTTACCGCTTTAATGGCGCGCTCAATAATTTCTTCTCTCGTTGAATTGAACTTGTGTTTGATATGCAAGTCCGAAGTACCAATTCCAGTATGAATTCTAAAACGCTTTGCAGGTTTTAAAGCTTCGGCAGCTACTTCAATATCGTTTTGTACCGCTCGGGTTAAACCACATACCACGGTATTTTTTAAGGTTTTAGCTATCTGATTCACCGACTCAAAATCACCTGGACTTGAAACGGGGAAGCCCGCTTCTAAAATGTCCACGCCTAACTCCTCTAACCTTACGGCCAATTCCAGTTTTTCCTTGGTATTGAGTTTACAACCCGGGACTTGTTCCCCATCTCTTAAAGTGGTATCAAAAATGAAAACTTTTTGGCTCATATTATTGATTTACAATCGTTTATAGATGCAAAACGGGCTTTGCGCCCGTTTATTGTATAAAAATACCCTATATCAACAAGTAATTCACATCATTTTTATGCCTATTTTACAATGTATAAGGTCATTAATATTTGATTAATTAATTGATTTTCAATAAATTGTATTAAAACCAGCTACGATGCCCAACCTTAGCACCGACGCCCTCTTTATTTTGGTAAAATCCCTGGAAAAGGGGGAAAAGCGCAACTTTAAG
>JACCDI012235770.1_pt1 | contig 13044 bp, 11 predicted proteins | sample 7442791 | NCBI WGS metagenome assembly JACCDI01 (sample SAMN15323434, study PRJNA562643) | freshwater metagenome | isolation source: river surface water | place: USA:Blue River Watershed | collected 2017-08-15
CCAATGCCGACGACTTTGATGACCGCTAAATAATTTTGTGGTGAAGCCACTTTAATTCCTCCTTATGAACCATAAACCTCAACTTGAGCCTTACAATTCACTACTTTTCGATAAGGCGAACTTAAAGTGCATAAGGGTGATTATCAATCACCGACATGAATTGATTAACGTGTCGCAACAATCAAGAAATTTTGAGACTACTTAACGATTGGTGCATGTGGTGCAGACACATCAACTCTTTTTATCTCTGCATTTTCAGGTAGCTCTAGAAGCGCTTTATAAACCTTATATTTCAACTCATTTTCAGAGTTTGTACCCCATCGAATTTCGAGCCTCTTGCTTTTGTTTTCGGTGATTAATACCAAGGCACCGGTAGATCGCACCTTCACAACAGTCAAGGTTGACTTGAGCTCTTCGGGAAGTTGAGTAAAGAAATTAACCGCCTTAGTTGCAGCCTTGATATCACCGGCTTGAATATCTACCAATCCAGATGGTCTAGCCCCCTGTGGAACAAAGCTGGAACCAGAAGAATCAATCACTTGATTCTTAAAGGTTGCAATTGGTGTGCGCTGTGTCAGTTGTACGAGAACTTTTCCATTAATCCAATTTCGTGAAATATCAGCAGACTCGACCCAATCCAGATTCTCTAACTTTGCTGCTATCTCACGGGGCTCTACGCGAGCTAGTTTTTGGCCCTTGATGATTCCTGTTGTTACAACTCTGTTGGTTCCTATGACTTCCACTGAAGAAACAGTAAAGAAGGAGGAGTAACCAAGTAAGTAAGTTGCCCCGGCAAGGATTGCTACAACTGATCCTGCAAGTAATTTACGTTTCATTTAACCAAAACGCCTAGTGAGACCTTCAACAATAATTGGCGCTAACGAACTCACATCTCCTGCGCCAAGAGTCATGATGACATCTCCAGGTTGAGCATCAGAGACTACTGAATCTGTAACCTCCACAAAATTCGGAATGTACTCACCATTACTCATCATGGAAGTAATTAAACGTGAACTAACTCCCTCAATAGGTTTTTCACTTGCCGCATAAACCTCAAGAACAATTGCACGATCTGCCTTGCCTAGCTCTGTCGCAAACTCAGTTGCGAATGCTTTGGTGCGTGAATAACGGTGCGGCTGGAAAATCACAATCAAACGACCGGTATCGGCAAATCGACGTGCTGCCTCTAAAGTCACATGAATTTCAGTTGGGTGATGGCCGTAATCATCGATGACGCGAACCCCATGAACAGTGCCCTTAAGTTCAAATCGACGCCCAGTCCCTCGGAAAGTTCCTAACCCAGTTAATAACTCTGCGACTGGAAAACCTAACTTGAGCCCAGTAGCCAATACACCTGCAGCATTTATCAGATTGTGATGGCCCGGAACCTGAAGTTCGATGTGGCCAACGCTTTTTCCCTTCCAGATTGCGCGGGCTCTGGAGCCCATTGTTAGCAACTCTATTTGATCAATGTGAAGATCAGCTGACTCATTAACCCCGTATGAAACTAACTCGACCGATGTTGTTGTTTTAGCAAGTGCAACCGCACCACCATCATCTGCGCAGTAAGTCAGAAAACCTTCAGGCTTTATCGTTGCGGCGAAATCTCTGAAGGCTTGCTCTACCGCTTCGGGGGTAGCAAAGAAATCTACGTGATCATGTTCAACATTTGTCACTATGGCCGCAAATGGATGGTATTCAACAAATGAGCCATCAGATTCATCTGCTTCCGCAACGAAGATTTCTCCAGTACCGCGATGTGCATTTGAACCTGATGCGGTGATAGTTCCGCCAATCGCAAATGATGGATCTGCAGCACATGCTTGTAATGCAACAGCTAGCATGGATGAGGTTGTCGTTTTTCCATGTGTGCCGGCGACCGCAACACTCTTTGATTCTGACATCAGGACGGCAAGTGCAGCCGCGCGAGTTAGAACGGGAAGGTTTAACTCTTGCGCGCGGATACGTTCAGGATTTGTCCCAGAAATTGCATTTGAGTAAACAACAAGATCAGATCCATCAACATTTTCAGCTGCGTGCGAAGTTGAAACCTTGGCACCTAGAGCAGATAGGGCGGTAACCACAGATGAATCCTTTGCATCAGATCCACTTACGCTGATCCCATGAGATAGGGCAATTCGTGCGAGCCCGCTCATACCCGCACCACCGATTCCAATGAAATGGATTCGCCTTCCAATTAAAGATGACAGTTGTGGCTTCATGATTTCAAGGCAAACTCGGTCAGCGCGACAATCTTTTCAGCAGCATGAAGATCCTGCAGATCTCCTTGAATCGGTGCATGTGAAGCTTTCTGCAATAACCCAACAAGTTGCGTTGAAATGAATTGAGGGGTGAATTCATTTTGAGAAATCACTTCTGCACGCCCATCGGCAACGAGAGAAGCAGCGTTGATGAACTGTTCTCCATTTCCGATAGGCAGTGGCACAAAAAGAGCGTAACGGCCAAGAGCTCTAAATTCACTACAAGTAACCGCGCCACTGCGCCCAATAATCAAATCTGCCGCAAGATAAGCATCGGCCATAGCTTCTACGTAGGAAACAGGCTGGTATCCCCCAACCGTTTCAGGTAAAGCATTGAGCTTTCCCACGGAATGCAGAATTGAAAAGTTGTTCTCTGTAAAGGTCGAAATGGATTGAGCAACAACTGCATTGATCGCTGCAGACCCTTGCGATCCACCCATGATAAATACCAAGGGCCGGTCTTGAGGAAAACCTAATCGCGCTTTTGCATCAGTGCGTGCCTGTGACCAGTTGTTAGCGATTGCAGAACAACTTTTGGCAACATCAGAGCGAAGTGGCAAGCCGGCAAGAAGAGCTTCTGCAAAAGGGCCTTCCTCAACAGGATGCGCAACCGCTAGATGCGAAGTAAAGCGAGCTCCCAAGCGATTAGCCCAACCAGGTTTTGCATTTGCTTCATGAATAACAATTGGAGTTCGTGTGATCGCAGCCGCCAAGTAGGCGGGAGCGCTTACATAACCACCGAAGCCAACAAGTACATCAGCCTTCTTAACAACTCGTAGTGATGAAAAAACAGAAGCGATCAAATCAAAAGGAATACGAAGCCATGAAAAAGAGGGAGTTCTAGAAATCCGGACTCGTGGAATTGTTGTAAGTTCAAAACCAGCTGCCGGGACCAGTGTGACCTCTAACCCACTTTTTGTTCCTAAGAAAATACATCTGTCAGTAGGATGGTTTTTCATCCACTCGCGACCAACAGCTAATGCCGGCTCAATATGCCCTGCGGTGCCTCCACCTGCAAGAACTACCGTAGCCATTTAATTCCCGTCTCTTGTAAACCTTTATAGATTACTGGTTCTCTGCGGGCTGCACCCAATACAAAACCAATTCCCATGTATGTCGCTACCAAAGCAGAGCCACCGTATGACACAAGTGGCAAGGTCACACCCACAACAGGAAGCACGCTAATTGCAGAACCAACATTAAGAACAGTTTGAATAGCAATCCAGCAACCAAATCCAGCTGATACATATCGCACCATAGGATCATGTGCCCGCAAAGCTAACTTGAAAATTGAGAACAACAGAAGTGCCAATAACATCAAGGTTGCTAGAGTTCCAAAGAGCCCGAGCTCTTCGCCAATAACCGCAAAGATAAAGTCGGTGTGAGCTTCAGCTAGATTTCCCCACTTCTGTCGGCTTGCACCAAGTCCAACCCCAAATAAACCACCACTTGCGAGACCCAAGAGACTATGAGCCGGTTGCCATCCATAGAGTTTGTATTGATCTTCAGCAAATGGATTGAGAAATACAGCAAAGCGTTGAACTCGATATGGTGAAGTAAGGATTAATACCGCAAGTGCAGCAGCGCCGGCTGCAAGACCGACTCCAAAGACACCTAGACGAAGTCCTGAAACCCATAACAATCCCGCCAAAATAAAAGCAAACACCGAAGCAGTTCCCAAGTCCCGGCCTGCCATAATCAAAATCATGCACAGCAAGAATGCGGGACCGATCAATGCAACGACATTGCTCTCAATCGCTCCGGCACGTTCACGTTTTGCCAACATATATCCAGCCCAAAGAATCATTAAGAACTTTGCAATCTCGCTGGGCTGAACATCTACAAAACCAAGACTAATCCAGTTGTGGTTACCGTTAACACTCTTTCCGATCACTTGAACAATAAGCAGTAAGAAAACTGAAATAGAGACACCGAAGCGGGCCAGGACCTTCCATTGACGAAGCGAGAGACGTGAAAGCACCCATGCCATAGGCAGCGAAATCAGCAAGAAAATAAATTGACGCAGCACAACGCCGTAGGTTGTTCCGCGGGATCCCAATGAGTAAATTGATGATGCAGAAAAGACCATGATCAGACCCAGAAAACTCAGTGCCAAGGTGCTTCCCAGGAGCATGTAGTAAAGGTTTACCGGCTTAGTGAAAAAAGTGTCCTCACGCTTCATGTGCGACCGCCTTTCGTACAGCGGCAGCGAATCGATCTCCGCGATCAGCATAAGAGATGAATTGATCCATCGAAGCGCATGCAGGTGCCAGCAACACCGCATCTCCTATCGCTGCATGGCGTGAAGCCTCTGCAATAACCAGCTCCATCAAAGAATTCGACGCTCCCCCACGCGTGTAGTCCACAGGAGCATCTACGAGAACGCGAGGAACATGTGGTGCGTGTTTAATCAAAGCCGCCTCAATAAGTTCTCGATCAGCACCGATCAGAATTGCTACCTTTATTCTCGAAGCGCATCGTTGAATCAATGGCTCCATATCAGCACCCTTGGCTAAGCCGCCTGCAACCCAAACAACAGATAAATGTGACATCAGAGATGCAGCGGCTGCGTGCGGATTTGTTGCCTTTGAATCATCGATCCACGTGATGCCATCTGCTTCATAAATCACTTCAATTCGGTGACGGCCAGGGCGAAAAGCTTGCAACGCCTTTTGAATTGCTTCGTGCGGTACATCAATTGCACGGGCTAAAGCTGCGGCAGCAAGCGCATTAGAAACGTTATGTGGAACGGTTGGAACAACATCGATCAGCTCGCAAATCATTGATGCTTGCTGAGGATCTGCAACAAATGCGCGATCGACTAGTAGCTCTTCAACTACTCCGATCTCACCAGGTGCTGGAGTGTTGAGTGAGAAAAATACCTTTCTACCTGCAAAACGATTGGCGCGCAGTACGACTGGACCATCATCTGCATTAAGAATCGCAATCTCTGAGCGATCCAAAATTGAAAACTTTGCATCAGCGTAGGCATCAAAACTTCCATGCCAATCCAGGTGATCATCTGCGATATTCAAAATAGCAGCGGCTTTAAACTGAGCTTGGCGCATCCAGTGAAGCTGAAAACTAGAAAGTTCCAGGACAAGAACTTCAAATGCATCTGCTCGATCCACTGCATCAATTACCGTGTCACCGACATTGCCACACGCAACAGCATTTACTCCTGCTTCCTGCAAAATTGCTGCAGTCATTTCGACGGTTGTGGTCTTTCCATTAGTACCAGTCAAAGCTATCCACTTTTGGTGTGGAGCTTTCTCGGCGCGCAATTGCCAAGCTATATCTACCTCATTCAACAATTCGATTGAGCTATTGAGAATCTGGACTACTAATGGGTGGTCTTGACGCCAACCTGGCGAAATAACAGCCGCGTTGTAATCAACAAGCTTCACATCTGCAGGTTTACTTGCACCTACCGCGTTATCGTCAACCAAGGTAATTGCTGCGCCACGCGATTCCAGAAAACGAGCAACAGATTTACCAGTTACTCCAGCTCCAAGAACCAAGATATTTTTGTGAGCAAAATCGATACTCATGAATTATTTAACGACCCATTGCGCATAGAAAAGTCCAAGTCCGACGGCAACACACAGACCTGCAATGATCCAGAAACGAATCACAATTGTTATTTGCTCCCAGCCAATGAGTTCAAAGTGGTGATGAAGCGGCGCCATCTTGAAAACACGTTTTCCACCACTGATCTTGAAATATGCGGTTTGAATCAACACCGACATTGTGATGATCACAAAGAGACCACCAAGTGGAATTAGGAGTAGTTCTACGCGCAAAGTTGCGGCAAGACCGGCAATCGCACCACCTAGAGCAAGCGAGCCGGTGTCACCCATGAAGATCTTTGCTGGTGCGGTGTTCCACCACAAGAAACCAGTGCAACCACCAGCAAATGCAGCTGCAAGTACCGCTAAATCAAGTGGATCTCGAACCGCGTAACATCCCGCTGCGTCGTTAAGCCCACAGCTTTGTCCAAACTCCCACACGCCAATCAAGACAAAAGCTAAGAAGGTCATGATTGAAGCACCAGTAGCAAGACCATCAAGACCATCTGTCAGATTTACACCATTACTTGCAGACATCACCATCACGATGATGAAGATGATGACTAGCGCTGGTCCCAGATAAATTGTTGTTTCTCGAACACCTGAAAGATATTTAGAAATCGGAGTTAACATATCTTTGTCAGCAAATTGAAGGCCAAGGTAGCCAAAGACTCCGGCTGAAATCGCTTGTCCTAAAAGTTTAAAGCGACCAGGTAATCCACGTGAGTTTTGTCGGGAAACTTTCAGCCAATCATCGAGAAATCCAATGAATCCCAAGGCGACGACTAGACCAATGACCAATAGCGCCGAAGCGGTAACCGCATTACCTGTAACTAAGTGAGCAACAAGGTATCCAAGAATGGCAGCCAGAATGAAAATGATTCCGCCCATTGTCGGTGTTCCGTGCTTGATGTGATGACTACTTGGTCCATCATCACGAATGATTTGTCCGTAACCCTTACGTGCCAATGCACGAATCAAAACTCGAGTGCCGAAGAGAGAAAAGATCAGGGCAAATGCACCTGCGATAAGAATCTGTCTCAACTTTCCACTCCGCTCTTGTCCAACCACATGCTCTCTAGCTTTTGAGCCAAAACTTCAAAACCTTCGGAGCGAGATGCCTTGACTAGTACAACATCTCCTGCAGAGAAATGATCTGTCATTGAAAGACACTCATCGATACTTGCGTAATGATGAGTGACCATCTGTCCCTGTGAGGCTCCATATTCGGGAGCACCAATCGCAACGAGATGATCAATACCTATCTCTTGAGCAAGAGTGCCAATTGCGGCATGACGTTGTGCACTTGACTCGCCGAGTTCATGCATTTTTCCTAGGAATGCCCATGACTCTCCTCCTCGCTCCTGCGCAAAGAGCACCAATGATCGAAGAGCCGCCGTCATGGATTCTGGGTTGGCATTGTAGGCATCGTTAATGAGAAGAAGGCCAAAGAGATCATGAACTTCCATACGCCACTTGCTGGAGTTATCAGCGGTCGACAAAGAGCTCGCAATTAATTCAATTGGCAAATTTAAAGCGGTTCCAACTGCAGCTACGGCTAAAGCATTAGCGATGTGATGTTCTCCAACAATTCTCATTCCAACTGCATCACGTCCGGCAGGCGTCACTAAATCAAAGTGAGGTCGCCCTTCGCGGATTTCAATCTCAGTTGCACGAACTTCGCAGCCATTTCCAAAGTTAATGGTTCTACCCGAATGCAGAGATGCCATCGCGGGTGTGTACTTGTCGTAAGTACCCAATACCGCAATGCCATCTGGGTGGAGCATTTGAATTAACTCAGATTTGGTTTCAGCAATTGCTTCAACAGATCCGAATTCGCCAAGGTGAGCAGTTCCAACAGTTAAGACAACACCAATATTTGGTTGGGCGATTTCACACAATCGCGCTATATCACCTTTGTGACGAGCTCCCATTTCTAAGATGCAGTATTTAGTGTGCTCATCACATTCAAGCAAAGTAATTGGAAGTCCCAAATCATTATTAAAGGAACCTGCCGGTGCAATTGTCGGACCAACATTTGACAACATGTGTGACAAAAGATCTTTAGTGCTTGTCTTTCCCTGCGAACCAGTAATGCCGATTACCTTGAGGTTCGTTAGGCGTCTGCGAACAAAAGCTGCAAGAATTGAAAGCGCCTCGATGACATCTTTTACGACAATGCAAGGCCCATCAATTCTTCGAGTTGTAATAGAAAGCATCGCACCTGCGCGATATGCATCTGCGGCAAAATCATGTCCATCAACTGTCTGGCCTTGAAGTGCTAAGAAAATGCACCCTGGAACCGCTTTGCGCGAATCAAAAACAGGAGCCTTTGAAACCAACAAATCCTTATCGCAGTAAATTTCTCCACCCAGCAATAATCCGATTTCACCCGCGGTTAATGTAATCATTTCTTGTCCTCGATAGCTCGAGCGAGTTCCACGCGATCATCAAAGGGGTGCACTGTGCCCTTAATTTCTTGGCCCTTTTCATGACCTTTACCCAAAACTAAAACTAAGTCACCTTCTTGGGCCTCATTAACCGCCGCCCTAATGGCTTCAGCGCGATCTTCGATAACAGCACTTGGTTGTTGAATTTCTAGTCCCAGGGTCATTTGCTCCAAGATAACATCTGCTTTTTCCGATCGCGGATTGTCACTTGTGTAAATTGCAACATCTGCACCGTCGCTTAATGCCTTACCCATCAATGCTCGCTTTGAAGCATCTCGGTCTCCACCGCATCCAAGAACAGCGATGACTCGTCCATCACTAATTTCATGAGCTGTCTCTAATACACGCGCTACTGCATCTGGTGAGTGCGCATAATCAACGAGGGCTGTGAAGTTTTGTCCTAAGCGCACTGACTCAAGTCGCCCCGCTGCACCTGTTAATTGAGGCAGGATTGCCGCAATATCAATGGGATCGATTCCGCTTTCAGTCGCTATTGCTACCGCCATCAATAAGTTGTCAAAGTTGTAGCCGCCGTGAAGATGAACCTTTCCTTCGATAAGGATTCCACCGCTTCCTCGGATTGCAACATGGGCTCCGACATAATCCTTGGCGATCGAGGTGTAATGCCATGACGCACCCTGATCATGTCGCGAAACCGTCATAACCGGAAGCTCTGTTTGTCCCGCCAACATTACCCCGTAAGAATCATCTACATTGATAATCGCTAAATCAGCAAATTCGAAGGTAAATAATTTGGCCTTGGCTTCGAAGTAGGCCTCCATGGTTTTATGAAAATCTAAGTGGTCTTGGGACAAATTTGTAAATGCAACAACGGCAAAGTGGCTTCCACGAATTCTCTCTAGTGAAATCGCATGGCTTGAAACCTCCATGACCAGGTTTCGCATATGCCGTTCACGCATGACCGCAGATAATGCCTGTAAATCACTGCTTTCTGGCGTTGTTCGCTTGCTTGTAAGTATTTCAGCCCCGATGCGGGTTTCAACCGTGCCAATGAGACCGCTTTCGCGTCCTGCAGCAGACATTATCTGGTGCAACAACGTTGTTACTGTGGTTTTGCCATTTGTACCTGTTACCCCCACGCTATAAAGATCACGCATCGGTTCGCTATAAAACCATGCGCTAATTACTCCTGCTGCTCGGCGAGGGTTACTGCTAACAATTACTGGAACGCCACTAACTTTTTTTGCTCCAACTAAGTCAGTAAGTACCGCCACAGCGCCACGTGCAATTGCATCCGCAGCAAAATCTGCACCGTGGTTTTTTTCACCTGGCAGCGCGATAAATAGATCACCCTCTTGAACGGCAATACTTGAAAGCGTCAGACCGGTGATTTCAATTGATGAATCACCAATTAATTCAGCGTTTGCAATCGCTGCTACAGATTCAACGCTTCTTTTGAACTCTTCAATTGGCCTTGTCACTTGCAGCCTTCTTTAATGCAGCTAATTTTCTTTCAGCAATTAACTGCTTTTCTGTCAGAGGAATTGGATCAACCTTTGTACCGGTTGGTGCGATTCCCTTAGATTGAAGAACAAAAGACATAACCTTTTTGAAAACAGGTCCACCGAGATATCCACCCCAGTGCATTCCTTTTGGATCTTGAATAGTTACTGAGATTACGTATGCTGGCTCGTCAGCTGGAGCAAATCCAATAAATGAGGCGGTGTATCCGCGATAGCAACCACATGTGTCATCGATACGTTGAGCTGTACCCGTCTTACCGGCGACCCGATATCCAGGGATGGCAGCAGATGGCGCAGTTCCGTTGGCGGAAACTACGCTCTCCATCATTAATCGCATCTTTGCGGCGGTGTCAGCACTGATCACTCGAACACTTTCACGAGTTGCAGATGGTGTGTAATTTCCGCTTGAATCACTTGTGCCAGCGATCACTGTTGGCGAAACACGTACGCCATCATTTGCAATAGTTGCGAAGACACTGGTCGCCTGCATCGCAGTTACAGAGTAACCCTGACCAAAAGCAACGGTTGGTGCTGTTGTGCCCGACCAATTAGCTACTTTAGGAAGGATTCCTCGTGATTCTCCTGGAAGACCAGAACCTGTTTTTGAACCGATACCAAACTTTGTTAGGTAGTCATATAACTTGTCATTGGAAAGCATCTCGCCAATTTTGATCGAACCAGTATTACTAGACACCGCAAGAACACCTGCAGTTGTTAGACGCTGCGTTGGATGTGGTTCGTGATCGTGGAAAGTCTTCACTGAACGCTTCAATGCGTAAGGAATCGTTAAAACTGTTTCAGGGGTAATTTTCTTCTCTTCGATAGCCGCAGCTAATGTCATTACCTTGCCAGTTGAACCAGGCTCGTACACATCTAGGACTGAAGGGTTGCGCATCGCTACCAAGGAAACTTTTGTTGTGTTATTGGGATCAAAAGTTGGCGCGGTTGCATGCGCGAGAATTTGACCCGTCTTTGGATCCATTACGATTACTGTTCCGCTTAACGCTCGTGATGACTTTACGGCATCTGCAATCGCCTTAGAAGCTACCCATTGAATGTCACGATCAACTGTCAAGCGAACAGATGTTCCTGCTTGCGCCGGGACGATTTCTGATTGCGATCCAGGGATTTCAGCCTTGTAACCATTCGCATACGAGTACTTGCCATCGACGCCTTTAATCGTTGAGTTCATACTTGATTCAAGACCTGTTGCGCCAACTCCATCATGATTCACAAATCCGATGAGAGATGCGATCAAACGACCCGATGGGTATTCGCGCACATAGCTTCGTTCTGGAAAGAAGCCAATGATTCGCTCTGGAGCCATCGCTTTGAATTGTGAGTTGTACTCATCGATTGCCGCTGAGAGCTTGAGCCAGGTTGCAGGCTTAGCGTTACGTGCAACCATGTTCCACTTACGCGTTCCAGTTAATGAATCTTGAACCTCTGCAACCTTCATGCCTAGGATCGGAGCAACAAACGCTGCAACCTTGGCTGGGTTGGTGATCTGAGTTTGATCAACGACGATGCTTGTTGCTGCAACGCTGCGAGCAAAAGGGACGCCATTGATATCGGTAATGTCTCCGCGTGGGGCTTGCAGAGTCTTCACCTTTTCCATCTCATTAACCGCGCGCACGCGATAATCGCCTGCTTGTAGCGCTTGGACTTGTACGAGACGAACTCCAAACAAGAACATTACGACCGCAAGAATCAGGACTAATCCCCTGATTCTGTTATGCGCTAATGAGAAATTACCCATTCTTCACCGGAACCTCAATAACCGGCTTATCTAAGGATAAGAAGGTTGGATTTTCAGAAGGCTTCATGCCTAAGGCTGTTGCAGATTTTGCAAGAGCTTCTGGGGAAGAGAGCTTGTCAATTTGTCGTGCGATTGCTTCACGTTCATCACTTACTAACTTTGCCTCGAGCTTCAGACTAGTTAGCTCAAATGCATCTTGAGCTAGCAAGGTATTGATCAGGAGAAGGAGCATGAGACCAATACCGCCAACAACAGATACAAAGATTGCAAAGAACTTACGATCTGCTTGCTTTCCGTCGGAAAGATCTGGCACAAGCTTGAGAGCAACTTGTGAACTCTTTTCGGCGAAAATTTCTTTGGAGCGAGTAATCGCTGGAGCAAGAGCTGCCATAGCCATTAGGCGGCCACCCTTTCGATTGCACGAAGACGTACTGATTGAGAACGTGAGTTCTCTTCTAGTTCGGCATCGGTTGGTGTCTCGCTACCGCGAGTAATCATTGAGAACTTGGCGGCAAATTCAGGAAGATCCAATGGAAGATCGCGTGGTGTTCCAGATGTAGTGGATGCAACAAAGAGCTGCTTAACGATGCGATCTTCAAGTGACTGGAAGGACATAACGACTAAGCGAGCACCAACATTGAGAAGTTCAAGCGCTGCTGGAAGAGCGCGAGTAATCGTGCCAAGTTCATCATTGGTTTCGATGCGCAAAGCCTGAAATGTGCGCTTGGCAGGGTTTCCGCCGGTACGACGAGTAGCAGCTGGAATTGCCTCTTTTACAAGGGCTGCAAGTTGCGCAGTTGAATTCATTGGTGCGATCGCGCGCTGCTTAACGATTGATTCGACGATACGTGTTGCAAACTTTTCTTCACCATACGTTCGCAAAATCCGAACCAATTGACCTGGCTCGTAAGTATTGATGATCTCCCCCGCAGTCAGCGATTGAGTGCGGTCCATCCGCATATCAAGGGGCGCATCCTGCGAATATGAAAAGCCGCGCTCTGCTTGATCTAGCTGCATGGAGGAAACACCAAGATCAAAAAGCGCTCCATCGATCTTTGCGTATCCAAATCGGGCAACCACATCTGCAATTCCATCGAAGGTTGAGTGCGCGGTCTTGAGACGATCTGCAAATGGCGCAAGGCGATCAGTCGCTTTTGCAATCGCATCTAAATCGCGATCGATTCCGAGGACTGTTAAGTGTGGAAACTTCTGAAGAAGGGCTTCTGTGTGTCCACCAAGACCTAATGTCGCATCGACAACTACCGGATTGGCAGAAGCTGAAATTGCTGGAGACAAGAGATCAACGCAACGATCGCGCATTACAGATACATGTTCAGTCGTGCTTGTCATCTCTTCCCCCATTTCTTTATTTAAAGTGTTTAGTTGTTTACTTATTACTTTCTTTCCTTGCGACTCTCATCTCTGGTCACTGCCGGCCGACGGATCTTTGTGTTGCAACGGCGCCGGGGAAGGGACGTCGCTACGTTCGAAGGGTCGGCAGTGGCCACAAATGAGAGTTAG
>JACCDI011612141.1_pt1 | contig 13031 bp, 10 predicted proteins | sample 7442791 | NCBI WGS metagenome assembly JACCDI01 (sample SAMN15323434, study PRJNA562643) | freshwater metagenome | isolation source: river surface water | place: USA:Blue River Watershed | collected 2017-08-15
CAGCTGCAATAGTGAGTATTTTTTTCATAGGTAAAACTTTATGTTTTTAGAATAGCAAACCTAACACTATTTTTTAAATGCAGGATGAAACTGTTGAAGGGTATCCCTTAAAAAATCACGGTTCAGGTGGGTGTAAATTTCGGTGGTGGTAATGCTTTCGTGGCCCAGCATTTCTTGAACGGCCCTTAAATCGGCACCGCCCTCCACTAAATGGGTGGCAAAACTATGCCTAAAGGTATGCGGTGAAATCACTTTTGTGATGCCTGCAGTAAGCGCCAGGCTTTTGATAATATAAAATATCATCACCCGGCTTAATGCATTGCCTCGCCTGTTTAAAAACAGGATATCTTGGTTTTTTTCTGAAACAGTTTGGTGCGATCTCACCGTGTCTTTGTAAATTTTAATGCACTTAATGGCGTCGGTTCCAATAGGTACCAGTCTTTCTTTATCGCCTTTACCAATTACCCGGATAAATCCAATGTCTAAATACAAGCAAGAAATTTTAAGCCCTACCAGTTCACTTACACGTAGTCCACAACTATACATGGTTTCTAAAATGGCTTTATTTCTAGTGCCCTCAGGGCTCGATAAATCGATGGCGCCAATAAGCTGTTCTATTTCTTCAAAGCTTAAAGTATCTGGTAATTTTCGTCTGGTTTTTGGGGCTTCGAGTAGGGTAGAAGGATCGATGGTGACAAGCTGTTCTGTAAGCAAGTATTTATAAAAACTTCTGATACCAGATATAATACGTGCTTGTGTTGTAGCGCCCATGCCAAGCTCACCAATCCATTTTACAAAAGCCTGTAAGTCTTTGAGGGTAAGGGCTGCAGGATTTTTTTCCTGATTCACTACTTGTAAATACTGTGTTAGTTTGGTTACATCATGTAGGTATGCTTCCACCGAGTGGTCACTCAAAGATTTCTCCAATCTTAAGTATGCTTTATATCCTTTTTTATAGGCTTCCCACATCGGTTAATTATTAATTGCGCAGTGTTTACCGGTTAATTTGGAAATGAAGGTAAGCTAACCGATATTGCGACACCAAATTTATTCAAAGTAAAGTCAAGAAATGCAGGTGAATCTTAAGTCGTTTAAACAGAAGGCGAAAAAACACGAAAAATCTTTTAAAAGTTTCTTATCAAAAATTGGTCGTAAGCCTCCTAAAGATTTAGATAAAAATGCACCTGCTATTGATGCTGAAGTTTGGAAAGAAGTAGACTGTTTAAGTTGTGCCAATTGTTGTAAAAGCATGAGCCCTACATTTACGGCTACCGATATTAAAAGAATTGCTGGACATTTTAATATCTCCCCTAAAGAGTTTAAAGCTACTTGGCTCGAGTATGATGCTAAAGACAATGACTGGGTGAATGTTTCACAGCCTTGTCAGTTTTTAAATTTGAGCACGAACATGTGTTCCATTTATGAGGTAAGACCCGCAGACTGTGCCGGTTTCCCGCATCTAAAAAAGAAAAAGTTTGTTGAATACCTACACGTTCACAAGCAAAATATATCATACTGCCCAGCCACATTTAAGATGGTTGAAAAAATGATGGAGCGCTACTAGGCAATCATCATGCTAGTCATAGAGATGGATCCGTAAATGGTTTTATCATTGAACAATCGGGCCGTTTCGGTTTTATCTTGAAGTCCTAATGTATATAATAGTGGTAAGAAATGCTCGAGCGTAGGAACCGACATTTTCATAGACGAATCCCACAAATGTGGCTGATATAAATGTTCGTGGGTATGGTTGTTGATAGCAAGTTTAATCTGTGCATTAGCAGCCTCCGCCCAATCAAAACCAGCATTTGGAAGCTGCCAATTCATGTTACCTAAATTGTGTACCATATTGCCACTACCAATTATAAGTACACCTCTCGTTCTTAAAGCCTTTAATTCTTTAGCAAGTGCGTAATGCTGGGCAGGCGTAAGTCTTGTATCTAAACTCATTTCTAAAACTGGAATATTGGCAAGCGGGTACATGTTTTTTAAGATGCTCCAACTTCCATGATCTAGTCCCCAATTGTTATCGAGTGTAACATCTGTTTTGGTAACTAAGCTTTTTGTAGCAGACGCTAGTATTGGGCTTCCAGGTGCTGGGTAGGTTGTATTAAAAAGAGCCGGAGGAAATCCATAAAAATCATGAATTGTTTTTGGTGCTGCCGCTGCTGTTATATGTGTGCCAACGGTTTCATAATGCGCCGATATACATAAGATGGCTGCGGGTGTAGGAATTTCTTCAGTAATATTTGCCCATCCCTTACTAAATTCATTTTGCTCGATGGCATTAAGTGGACTACCATGTCCAATAAATAAAACGGGCATTGGCGCTGTTACAGGAAATTGACTACTTAGTATATCGAGGGCTTTTATATTCATGTGTACTAGCTGTTAGAAGTAAACATCCTCTATAAAAAAAATGGTAGGATTTTTACCCGACTCAAAGTTAATGGCTATCACATCAAACTGTATGTTTTTAAATTGAGGGTGTAAGTAATGATAGTGGCAGGCGGCATTTTTTAAATGCCTCATTTTTTTACCTGAAATATGTTGCTCGGGATGGCCAAATTGCAAGCTGGTTCTGGTTTTCACTTCCACAAAATGAAGGGTCTTGCCAATGGCTGCAATAATATCAAGTTCCCAGTGATGGTGTCTCCAATTGACATCTAATATGGTATAGCCCCGATTTTTTAGGTAATCAACTGCAAGTGTTTCCCCCTGTTTTCCTATTTGAAGATTTTGAGACGGCATAGGATTAAAATTGTGGGGTTGTATAACATACGAAGGGATTTTTCGTTTCTATAAAAAAAAGGAACATGTCTTTTAATTATAGCGTTCATAAATTACAAGGTACCGTGCAGCACTATAGCTGGGGAGGTGCTTCATTTTTGCCTAAGCTATTAAGTATAGAAAACCCAAATCATAAACCCTTTGCAGAGTATTGGCTGGGTATTCATGCTGGTGGGCCTGCAAGTATTGAGGTAAACCAACAAGCCATTTTACTTTCCGATGCTATCGCAACAGATCCAAAAGCGGCATTATCAGAACCTGTATTTAACCATTTTGGGGGTTTGCCATACCTGTTTAAAATACTGGATGTTAAAGACATGCTTTCTATTCAAGTGCATCCTACCAAGGAATATGCAAAGGTCGCATTTGAAAAGGAAGAAGCGGCAGGAATCGCATTAAATGCACCAAACCGCAATTATAAAGACACCAATCATAAACCAGAGATTATGCTTGCTATGAGTGAGTTCTGGCTGTTACATGGATTTAAATCTGAAGCCAAAATATTAGAAACGCTAGAAAATATAGCAGAATTTCAGGTATTAGTACCCTTGTACAAATCAGAAGGATTAAAGGGATTGTACCAGTTTTTGATGGAAATGGAACAGGCGCAGGTGGATAGCCTTTTAAGCCCAGTGGTTAAAAGAGCCCTTCGGAACAAACAAGAAGGTAAAGTGGACAGAAGCGCCCCAGATTGGTGGGTGGCTAAATTGTATGAAAACGCGGCAGGTATATTACCTATTGACAAAGGCGTTTTTTCGATATACCTATTTAATATTGTTCGTGTGATGCCAGGGCAGGGGATATTTCAGGACGCTGGCGTACCACATGCCTATTTAGAGGGCCAAAATGTGGAGTTAATGGCCAATAGCGACAATGTATTAAGGGGAGGTCTTACGCCTAAGCATATAGACGTTGAAGAGCTCATTTATAATATAAAGTTTGAATCTATTGAGCCAGTCATAATAGAAGGCACAAAGCCGTGCATGGGCGAAAGCGTTTATCCAGCGCCGGTTCAAGACTTTGGTATCGCATCCATTACCCTTGATGGCTCTAATTCCTACAGCTATGAAGCGGAAAGCTTGGATATGTTTTTAGTGGTGGAAGGAGGGTGCGTGGTTAATAACCAATTGAGTGTTAAAACAGGTGAGGCTTTTGTTGTTTTTCCTGGCAATAAGTTAAACATACATGCATCGGGTAAAACCCTTATTTATAGAGCATTTGTGCCATCTTTGGCAGCTTATTCACAACATGAGGAAAATTGATGACAGTAAGAGTGTGGCGAAGTACCTATTTTTGTTTTGAAACAGTATATACATGAAAATTTCTAGATCTATAATCGTTGCTTTAGTACTCACAATTGTAGCAAGTGCACTTTACAGAATTATGCCTAACAGGCCTATGGGTTTTGCACCTCAAATTGCCATAGCATTATTTAGTGGAGCTTTGTGTGTGAAAAATAAAAAGTGGGCTTTTGCAATGCCACTTGTTTCTATGTTTATTTCAGATTTATTTTTTGAAGTATTGTATATGAACCACTTGACAGACTACCAAGGATTTTATAGTGGTCAGTGGCTTAACTATATTTTAATTGCTGGTCTTGCGGCTTTTGGATTTTTAATTCAAACAAAAAAGATTGCATCAATAAGTCTTGCTTTTTTAGCAGGCCCTACTGCTTATTTTATACTTTCTAATTTTTCTGTGTGGGCTTTTGGTGGCGGATGGAATAGACCTAAAACATTTACTGGTTTAATGCAGTGTTATGTAGATGGTGTTCCATTTTACGCGAATAGCATGATCGCTACATTTATTTTTGGATCTGTGTTGTTTGGTGCGTATAGCTTGCTTGTGAACAGAAAGTCTGTTACTGCATAGTACCTAGCTTTTGTTGAAATATTTTACTACCCCAATTTTAGTTTTAAATGTTTCATTACGTATCTCTTTATCAATTCTTCAATTTTTCTTTAATTGTACTATCAATTATTGTATTTATTGATGTTTGGGTTCAATTGAAGCGTCCATTACATTTAAAAATCTACTTCTTAATTTTAACTGCATCTGTTGGGGGGTTTAGTTTTTTAATGTGGTTGAATTTTGTAAATCTAGCCATCCTTCTTTGCTTTCCCACATTAAAATTTCTTGTTTGGTCGTCAATGGCACTCATATTGTCATATTTATATTTAGGTAGAGAAAAGAAATGGGTATACAGGCTTATAGGTATAGCCTTTTTATTATTAATTTTTTCACTCATTAAAATTTATAATTACTCTGACAGCTTAAAGTTGTTTATTGGAGGGAATGGGCTAAGCCCAGTGGACTTATTTACTCAAAAATTCAGTTTTAAAGTAAACTTAATTCCTAGGGTGTTGATTCTTGCCATTTTTACATTCATTAATCTAAGAATAGTTTATTTGATTTATAAAAAAACTAATTCAGAGAACATTTATTACGATAAAATCAAGAATTGGACTAGAACTTTTGTTGTGCTGGAGGTGGTAAGCGTAACTGTTTTTGGTATTATGAATTCAACTTTGTTTTCATTTGATGTTGGTAGTACGATGCTAATTTTTATGGGTTATTTCATTTTAATTTTAGTTTTGTATAGGCCCCGTTTTTTAAATAGCCAAAGCTCAAAGCTATCATTACTTGCTAATTTCAATAGAGACAGTGCTTTTGCTTTAACTGATGCCAATTTTTACACCCCTTTTTTTCTGAATCAGTATTATTTAAATGAAGCGGCCACATTAGAACATTTTTGTAATTTAAATGGAATAAGCGCTACCGAAAATCTACAAGATCAAATTGTACTTAAGTATAATATGAGTTTTAGTAATCTTATAAATAAATCTAGGGTTGATTATTTCATAGAACTCGTTAAATCACCAAAATTTAGGCATTATTCTATTGACGCTTTAGCAAAAGAAGCAGGATTTAACTCTCGACATCACCTGTATAAGCCATTCAAAAAGTTTCACGGTGGGACACCTTCAGATTTTATCAATTCTATAAATATCTGATAATCAGGGTAACATAAATTTTTACTCCTTTATACTAGCTTTTACTTCTAATATTTGTTAAAATATTTTAATGTAAGCAACTTGTATGCTCAAGTGCTTATGATTAAAATTTTACCCTTCATTATTTTATTGATTTCCAATGTTGCTAGAGCTCAAACTATTGGAAGTAATCCAACGCCCGGAACCTATAATCTAGGAGGGGGTACCAGTAAAATTTCTCAAAATTTTATAGTGGATTGGAGTATTGGGGAGGGTACCATAATTGAATCTTTTTTCGGTAGAAATACACAAGAAAATCTGCTGCTAACATCAAAATCATTTGTTACAAGTGGTGTTTTACAGCCTACCGATTGGTTTCATATACCTATTCTTAATACCCAGCGCCTTCAATTAGAAGAGGTAAGGGTGTATCCAGTCCCTGCTAAGTATGAGGTAAACCTTGATTTCAGATCAGGGGATATCGGTTATATCTATGTGACTATGTATGATTTGAGTGGCAAAATTTTAGGGTCAAAAGAGCTCGTAAAAACCGAAAAGCCGATTTCTCAAAAATGGAACATTAGCATGTTGGCTAGTGGGAACTATTATTTTAAAGTTTTAGTTCGACCTAATTCATATAAAATAGAAAAAACCGGTGTTTTTAAATTTCAAAAAATCAATTAACGGATGAAAAAGCTTCTATTACTGATATTCACAATTGTTTTATTTGAATCTGTTCAGGCCCAAATCCCGCAAACCTTAAATTACCAGGGTATTGCAAGAAATGCAAATGGAGAGCCTATCCGTTATCAGGAAATTTCTGTCAGAATTTCTATTATTGATAGCGCACTTGCTGGTAAAGTTGCTTATCAAGAAACAAGACGTGTTAGAACCAACTATGTTGGATTATTTAATATTGTTATTGGAAGTCCGGATGCTTTTTATGTATTAGGTAATATCAGTGGCGTTGATTGGGCTACCGGTAATAAGCATATTAAACTTGAAATTGATCCTGCGGGTCAAAGTAATTTCACGATTGCGGGTATTACTAAATTACAAAGTGTGCCATATGCACTTTATTCTACACCCTCAGGCAATGCTTCTGGAGATTTAACAGGGAATTATCCTGCTCCAAGTATTGCTTCAAAAGCTGTTACTAATTCTAAATTAGCAGATGGGTCTGTAACTGATATAAAAGTAGCAATGGGTATTAATCCCGCAAAAGTAGGGTTAGAAAAAGTGAATAATACCGCTGATATTGATAAGCCAATAAGTGCCGCAACACAAGTTTCACTTAATACAAAACTTAATATTGTAGACACTTCTACAATGTTGAGTAATAGGTTTAATAGAGATACGGGTTCACTTTCAAATAGAATTAATTTGAAATCGAATACGGCTGATGTAAATGAAGCACTTGCACTTAAAGCAAATTCTATAGATGTAAATACTGCATTAGCTCTTAAGGCAAATACTTCTGATGTTAATGCTGCGCTAGCTCTTAAGGAGAATTTAATAAATAAAAGTTTAGATATTGCAGCAGATGGTACATCTGATAGCAAATACCCTTCAGTTAAATCTGTTAAGACCTATGTAGATCAAATTGCAGGAACAATATTAACAGGGCAAGTGAATGCTGACTGGACTGCCACTGTAGGTCCTGCAAAAATATTAAATAAGCCATCTTTGTTTAGTGGTGCATATTCAGACTTGACAGGTAAACCTTCATTGTTTAGTGGTGCCTACGCAGATTTAACAGGTACTATTCCTATTTGGAATCAAAATACTACTGGAAATGCTGCTACAGCAACAAAGTTGGCAGCTCCTAAAAATATTAATGGAATTGCATTTGATGGTAGTGCAGATATTACAATAACTGCTGCAGCTTCAACCTTGTCTGGTATTATGCCAGTTGCAAAAGGTGGAACAGGAGCAAATACTTCTGAAGGAGCAAGAACTAATTTAGGTTTAGTTATAGGCACAGATGTTATGTCTGCAACAGCAACAACAACTTTAACTGGTGATGTAACTGGATCCGGAAATGGAACCTTTAGAACCACTGTAAATAGTATCGGGGGAGTCAGCTCAAGTACAATCGCTAGTTTACCTACAACTGTAAATTCAAATACTTTAAGTATTACAGCAAATACAGCTGATTTGCTTTTAAAAGCACCATTAGCTTCTCCTACATTCAGTGGTGTTCCTTCTGCACCAACACCTGCTACTAATGATAATTCAACAAAAATTGCAACTACAGAATTTGTAAAAGCTTCAATTATAGCTGCAAACGCAGGATTAAGTTCTATAGGAAACATTGCTGTAACATCAAATGCAAGAGGTGCCACAATAAGTGGAACTACAGAATTAATTTTAACGCCTGCGGATGCTACAAATGGAGGTATACTAACTAATGGATCACAGACAATAGCAGGTGCAAAAACATTTAATAATGATATTACAGCCCCTAATTTTATAGGAAATGCTGCAACAGCTTCTAAGTTAGCTGCACCTAAAAACATTAATGGCGTTGCATTTGATGGAAGTGCAGATATTACAATTGCAGCTGCAGCTTCAACATTATCTGGAACTGTTATAGTTGCAAATGGAGGTACTGGCACTTCAACTATTACAGGAATCGTAAAAGGAAATGGAACAAATGCTATGACTGCAGCAGTTGCGGGAACAGATTATTTGGAACCAACAGGTAGTGCAGCTGCTCTAACAGATTTTCCTATACTAAATCAGAATACAACAGGAAATGCTGCAACAGCTTCTAAGTTAGCTGCACCTAAAAACATTAATGGCGTTGCATTTGATGGAAGTGCAGATATTACAATTGCAGCTGCAGCATCAACATTGTCTGGTACTGTACAAGTTGCAAATGGTGGAACCGGTTTAACTACGGCTGGTTTGACAGGTCAGGTTTTAACCACTGTATCTAGCGGAACGCTTTCATGGACAACGCCTACAAGTATTAGTGTTGGAACAATTAGTACTACAAGTAATGTAAATGGGGCTAGTATTACTGCTGGTGTATTAAATCTTGCTCCGGCAGATGGCACAAATGGTGGAGTTGTTACAACTGGTAATCAAACTTTTGCGGGGAATAAAATTTTCACAAACAATATTAGTGTCAATCAAATGAGTATAGGTGTTCCAAGTTCTGGTTCACAAAATACAATGTTAGGTACTGCTTCGTATGCATACGGCGCTCCAGGCAATAATAATACTGCTTTAGGTTTCTTTACACTCGCTACATTATTAAACACTGGAAATGAAGGGAATGATAATACTGCTGTAGGTACTAATGCAATAAGACAAGGGGGTGCGTCAAATGGTAGCCGAAATACTGGAGTTGGAAGCCATACATTATCAAATGGCAGTGGTGCATTTAACAATACAGCTTTAGGATCATATGCTATGTCTTCAGGTGTTTCTGGCGCATCCAATACTGCTGTAGGAACTTTTGCGCTTCAAAATAATTCAACAGCAAGTTATAACGTTGGTATTGGTTATGAAACATTGAGAAGTACAACAACAGGAGGAAGTAATACGGCTATTGGTAAGGGTGCAATGTATAGTAATACAAGCGGTGATGTAAATACAGCCGTTGGTGAAAGTGCACTTATTTCAAATACAATTGGACGTTATAATACATCTATTGGTGTTCAGTCTCAAGAACAAAATACAACCGGCCAATCAAATACGGCTATTGGAGTTGCTGCAATTGACAGAAATACTGCAGGTAGTAATAACGCCGTTTTGGGTGCATTTGCAGGAAGATACATTGCTGATAATGCAACTTTTAATACTGCCATAAATAATTCGGTTTTAATTGGAGCAAACGCTAAGCCTTTAGCAAATAACGCTAATAATGAAATTGTCATTGGTTATAATGCAATTGGTAATGGTAGTAATACTGTAACGTTAGGAAATTCCTCAATTACATCTGTTAAAACATCAGGAGCTTTTAACGCGCCTATTTATTCTTCAACGCCTCAAACTTTAACCGCAGGAAGTAATATTTCATGGAATCCTATGTCTGGATTAAACGCAAGTGTTACACTCAATGCAAATAGTACATTGGCTTTTTCTGAACTTCCTCCAGTTGGTTCAAGTGGAACTTTAATAATTACGCAACCTACATCTGGTGGCACTTTTTCTTTAACATTACCAACTGCAACAACTAATAGGGTATTAGGTTCTTCAAGTGGAATTACTTTATCAAGTACAAATAGTGCGAAAGATATTTTATCATTTTATTATGATGGCAATGCCTTTTATTGGAATTTAGGGAATGGATATGGATCAACGCAAACAGTAAACGCGACAAACATAGTTGGAGGTGCTGCTGGTGCTGTATTGTATCAATCTGGTGCTGGTGTTACTGGTTTTACTGCTGCTGGTACATCGGGTCAAGTATTAACATCTGCTGGCACGGGTGCCCCAACATGGACGACTCCTTCAACTGGTGTTGGTGGGTCTGGGACTTCAACATATATCCCTAAATTTTCAGCATCTGCAACGCTAGCAAATAGTTCAATTATTGATGACGGTACTAGTGTTTACTTTAAAACAGCAGATGCAAATTCAACTTCTGGTGCTGGCGGTGCTACTGTAAAAATTGGAACAAATGGCAGATCAATGCCTGCAAGCTCTGGCACCACACAAAATAGTGTTGGGTTAAGGCTTGCTTCAAATAATAATGATGTATTAGACTTTGGCATTGGTTCTAGGATTGCATGGCTACAATCTTCTGATCTATTAAACTTAGGGGCGGGGTATGATATTAATTTAAATCCAGTTGGCGGAAATGTTGGTATTGGTATGAGCACAGCGCCAACATCAAAGTTGGATGTAAATGGAAATGTAAAGGCAAGTTCATTTAATTCAACAATTGTTAATTCTGTTGGATCCAACGTAATTGTTGGGCAAGGAAATGTTTTAGCAAGTTTAACGACTGGAAGTAATAATGTTGGAGTAGGGCAGTATACATTAAACTACTTAGCAGCAGGTTCTGAAAACCTGGGAATGGGTTATTCTGCAATGTATAATACACGAGGTAGTAACAATGTTGGTTTAGGACATAACTCACTATGGACTAACAATACTGGAAATAATAATACAGCAATTGGGCACTCTTCAGGTTATAATAGTACTGGATCAGATAATACTTTTCTAGGTTACAATGCTAATAGTAGTGCAGGTGTTACCAATGCAGCTGCTATTGGATCAGGTGCAACAGTTACTGCCAGTAACACCATTCAGCTGGGGAACACAAGTACTACAGGTGTAAATACATCAGGAGGATTAACGGCAAATGCTGCAGTAACCAGTGAGATTACTTCAAGTTTTACCATTGATGCAAATAATGCTGAAACCTATAAAGGGAAAATTATTATTTGTAATCCAAGTGCTGCTATTACAATCACTTTTGCTGCTTCATTACCAACTGGTTTTAACTGTATGGTATTGCAAAAAAGTGCAGATGCAAATAAAGTGACTTTTGCTGCAGGAACAAGTGTTACTATAAAAAATAGAAATAATTATACGGCTACTGCAGGTAATTATGCATTAGCAACAATCGTTCATATTGGTGGTAATATTATTGTTACAGCCGGTGATATGCAATAACAAAAAAATAAACTTTTTTATAATCAGTTACTATGAAAAAAACATGTTTACTAATTGCGATAATGGCTTTTTTACATGCCAATAGTTTTGCAAACAATTTAGTGATGGGTACACCTTCTATTTCAGGAAGCACCGTAAGTTTTACCATTAAATGGGATAATAGTTGGTTGGTAACAACAGGTCCTTCCAATTGGGATGCGGTATGGGTGTTTGTAAAAAGGCAAGCTTGTGATCAAGCAAGTCAGAATCCTTGGGTACATGCCGATTTATCTGGAAGTGGACATAGTTTGTCATCTACTAGTCAATTGCAAATTGATTTGGCATCAGATAATAAAGGTGTGTTTATTAGAAGAAGTGCAGCTGGCATTGGTAATATAACACAGGTTACTGTTACCCTAACATTAGCATCAGCTATAAATACCGATAATATTGGTGTGTATGGAATGGAAATGGTAAATGTACCTGAGGGTCAATTTTATATTGGCGACGGTGTTAATAGTCAATATAGATTTACAAATGGAAATACAACTAGTCCAAAACTTATAACTCAGGCGATTGATAACGCTGGGTTAGGTGCAAGAACGAACTACAATAAAGACGGCTTGGGGAGTAGTGTAGATTTGCCTAATACTTATCCAATTGGATACAAAAGATTCTATTGTATGAAGTATGAAATAACTTGTGCTCAATATGTAGGTTTCTTAAATACATTGACATATGAACAACAACTTCATAGGCAGCAAGATTTTAACTGGAATACCAACCCGCCTACATCAAGTAGTGGGACTTCCTATATGGAAAACTGGGGCTATAAAATTGTAATTAAAACGCCTGGTGTGTCTACAACTACCTTGACGCCTGCGGTATATGCTTGTGACGCTAATGCAAATGGAACTTTTGACGAGGATTGTGATGGTTTAGGGTTTCCTGTTTCATTAAGAAAAGTTCATTGGTTAGCCTATTTAGATTGGGCGGCACTTAGGCCAATGACAGAGTTTGAGTATGAAAAGGCTTGTAGAGGTCCCTTACAGCCAGTTGCTGATGAATTTTCATGGGGAAGCACAGATATTAGTAATTCTTATAACGAATTAAATTGGAAATGCGGAAATGAGGTACCTCAGGCTTTTCAATTGGGCCAAGCTAATTTAGGGACTAGTCGTTCACACAGGGTAGGAATGGAAGCTACAGCAAATACAGACAGGGTGCATGCGGGAGCTACTTATTATGGGATTTTAAACATGACAGGCGGAATGGTAGAGATGTGTGTTGGTGGTTGGAGTTATGACTATTCTACTTTTACAACGGCAAATGGTGATGGAAATCTTACTTCATTTGGTAATACTGATATGACAACATGGAATTCAATGCAGTTTTGGAATAAGGGAGCATCATTGGTTCATTATAGCCTTAATGCTAGAGTTTCAGAACGAAATTGGGGGAATGATGACAACTATGGTAATGGTGTTTCTGGTCGTGGTGTAAGATCGTATTAATTAGAAATATAGATGCGAATTTTTAAATTATTCTTCTTACTGGTTTTTTATGTTAGTCTTACTAAAAAGGCTAATGCTCAAATTTTTATGCCTGCTATGAGAGGTGCTATTAGTTCTAAAC
>JACCDI011346419.1_pt1 | contig 13025 bp, 6 predicted proteins | sample 7442791 | NCBI WGS metagenome assembly JACCDI01 (sample SAMN15323434, study PRJNA562643) | freshwater metagenome | isolation source: river surface water | place: USA:Blue River Watershed | collected 2017-08-15
AACGTTAAATACTTAATTAATAGTGACACTTCGCACACTCCCAACCTCCGAGTTCGTTAACGGTTACTTTACCGTCATCGTTGAGGTATGAAGCATAGAGCTTAGGATCTTGTTTGAGGCGACGGTGGATTTCGTCGTAGTAAGCGTTTTTACCATTTCCGATAGCGACATCTTTTTTGCCGTGACACTCAATACACCATCCCATAGTGAGGGTTTTGCGCGTCAGTTTGATGTTGCCTTCGATTTTGTTGAGCTCTTCAACTGGCTGAACCATTGCAGCTTCTTTCATTTGTGTCATGTCGCCGTGGCACTGCTTACAGTCAAGACCACCAACAACTACGTGTTGTGAGTGATTGAAATAAACGTGCTCAGGAAGAACGTGTACTTTGTTCCAAACAATTGGTTTTGTTTTTCCAGTGTACTTCATGCCCGCTTTATCCCAACCAGCTGCAGCATAGATTTTTTTGATTTCAGGCGCATATTCTTTGCCTTCGCCATCAATTTGCTTGTGACAATTCATACAAACGTTAACAGAAGGAATACTTGCAGATTTTGATTTGGTAACGGTGTTGTGACAGTATTTACAATCAATGCCGTTGATGCCTGCGTGTTGCGCATGCGGGAATGCAATTGGCTGTGAAGGTTGGTAACCTTCCATGATGTTAATAGAGTACAAAGATTGGAAGAGCGCAACGATGATTGAAATCACGACAACCAAAGAAACTAAACCAACTTGTAAGCGGTATTTCCATGCTAAAGCGCGAAGCTCTTCACCGTAGGTCATTTTTTCTGCAGCAGCTTCGTCGTCTGAAGTAGCAATTGAAAGTTGACGGCGAACACCACCAACGGCCATAATAACTACTACGAAGATGACACCCATGATCACCCAAATCCAAGAGTTGTTCTCTTCTTCAAGCGGTTCAGCACTTGTAGCACCTTCAGCACCACCGGCTGCTGGATCAGCAGTTGCTCCGGCCGCAGCAGGATCTGGTTGTGCATCTACCCAATCAAGAATAGCGTCGATGTCTTCTTTCTTGAGGTCAGGGAAAGCTGACATCGCGGTTGGAGACCACTTAGAAACTTCAGCAGCATAAGGATCATTGGCTGCAGCAGTTTGCCAATTATTTACCCACTGATAGATGCTTCCTTCTTTGGCGCCACCTGAAGCCCATTTATCACGGACTCCGAATAATTTCGGACCAGTAGAGTTCTTGTGGGTCATGTGGCAGGTCGCACATTTTGCCTTAAAAAGGCCTTCACCTTGGGCAGAAACCAAGTTTGAAAACGCTACAAAACCGAGCGTTAACGCAGCAAAAGCAATTGATTTAATTCGCTTAAGCGTCTGAATGTTAGATATTTCCATGTAAAAAATTACTAATTCACTCTTAAAATAGGTACGGACAAGCCGCAATTTATCGGGAGCAAAATTAAGGCAATCAAGGTATTTTGTGACATTTTGATGACAAAAAATAAAGCTCACTTGTTAATTTAAAATGAATCTAAATAAGCATTTTGTGAAGCTAAGATTTCTTAGTTATTTTGCTGTATGAAAAAATGGCTATTCGTTTCCTTGTTTTTTGTTGGCGCTCAGCAACTTCAGGCACAAGTGCAAATTATTGTAGACCCGCGTGTTGATCAAAAGGTCGCTGCAAAAAGTAGCAAACAAATGCCAGGCTATCGGGTGCAGCTGTGTTTTGACTCAGATAAAAACTTAATTGATCAAACCCGAGCAGCATTTGTTCAAGAATTTCCAAAAATTGATACCTATGTGCGCTTTGAGGCACCTAACTTTAATTTAATGGTGGGTGATTTTCGAACACAAGCAGAAGCCGAAGCGCTAGTAGATAGAATCAGGGGGAAATATCCTTTGACGATTGTTCACAAAGAACAAATCAATTTACCTAGAATAGATTAGAACTGCTTCCAGCCTTGGGCGCGTAAAGTAATTGCTGAGCCAGATTTGTCAATATAGTAAGTGCCGTCTGCAGCGTTGGTCATGTGGCCAATGATCGTAAAGTTCGGGTTGGATTGTATCAGTTCAAAATCTTTTTGATCAACGGTAAACAATAATTCGTAGTCTTCACCGCCATTTAAAGCACACATACTTGGGTCGAGATTAAAGTCGATGGCCACCATAGATGTTTTGGCATCAATTGGTAGTTTTTCATCATAAACATGGCATCCTACTTGGCTGGCTTTACACAAATGCAAAACTTCACTAGACAAACCATCTGAAATGTCAATCATGGCAGTTGGTTTCACACCCAATTCTTTGAGATACTTTACGACATCAAGCCTCGCATTTGGCTTGAGCTGACGCTGTAAGATGTAATCGTGACCATCGAGGTCGGGTTGAATATTCGGATTGGTTTTGAATACTTCTTTTTCGCGCTCCAAAACTTGCAAGCCCATGTAGGCCCCGCCTAAATCTCCGGAGACCACTAATAGGTCAAATTCTTTGGCACCAGAACGGTAACAAATATCCTCTTTAGCCGCAACGCCAAGCGCCGTGACACTTATAAACAAGCCACTTGTTGAAGAAGTGGTGTCTCCTCCGACTAAATCAACGTTGTAATCTGCGCAAGCTATTTTAATGCCCGCATATAATTCTTGCAAGGCTTCTAAAGAAAAGCGATTCGAAACAGCCAATGAAACCGTAATTTGCTTCGGCGTGGCATTCATGGCGCAAATATCAGAAACATTGACCGCCACAGCTTTGTAACCCAAATGCTTCAATGGCATGTATGTCAGGTCAAAATGCACACCTTCTACTAACAAATCAGTACTTACTACTTGGCACAAACCGTTACCGATATCAAGTACGGCAGCGTCATCTCCTACCCCAACTAAGGTTTCAGCATTATAGGTTGGAAGATCTTTGGTGAGCAAGTCAATTAGACCAAATTCTCCTAGCTGTTCGAGTTCTGTGCGTTGTTCTGACATCGTTAAAGTTTGAGCAAATTTACTAAATTTACATTGCACGTAAGGGATTAATACATGACGCAACGGTTAAGCTTTTTCATTTTTATACTCATTTTCAGTCATTTAGCCTTCTCTCAAGGAGCTCAAGCACTTTTCAAAAAAGTCGATGAATATCAATTTACCAATGCACCCAAAGCTTTTGAATACCTTCAGCAAATTGAAAAACAATACCCACAACTACCAGATAGTCTTAAAGGAAAGTACAATAATCATTTAGGCATCTATTATGCCATTCAAGGCAAAAATGACCAAGCATTAAAAGCATTTCGAAAGACATTATACATTGCCCAAGAAGGATCTGTTAGCAAAGCCGGCGCCTATTCCAATATTGCCAATGTTTACAAAGCACTTGGCAAATATGACCAAGCCAATAAAGTACTAGAGTATGCTTTAAAGATTTATAAAGACCTCGAAGAGGATGACCTTTATTACAGCGTCTTGGGTGAAATGGCCGCTATAGATTATTATGCTTTGAATTGGAGCAGGTCTATGCAACGTACCTTGACGGTCATTGAACATTTAGAAAATTCAGAAAACCAGCGCTTCTTACACATCCAAAAACAAAGGCTCGCCAATTTATATTTCTCATTAGGCTGGCACCAAAAAGCACTTCCGCTATATAGAAGTTGTGAAGCATACTATAAAGATCAACCCGATGATATTTTAAATCTGGCATATGTCAGTATCAATTTAGGCGATGCCTACGCGCTTTCTAATCAGGCAAACAAATCAATTTCAAGGTATGAAAATGCCATTCGAATATTGGCCCAAACAGACCAACACAACTATTTACTTGCAAAATCTAAATTAACTGCTGCTTATATCCAGACCAAACAGCTTGAAAAAGCAAAGCGTTACGGTGCAGCAGTATTTGCAGAGCAAATAAAGGCGAAATCTTCCACTTGTTACAATACGGCAACTTCATTAATTGAACTCTATGACAATCCTGTAGCCTTAAAATTCCTCTTAGTGCGCATCAAGCAACTTGAAAAGGTGATTGCGGTTTCCGGACTCCACCCTACCGACGCCCTTGCCTATGAAAGAGCACTTATTGATGGTTATCATCAATTGAAAGACTTTCAAAACGAAAACCAACACTGGAGAAGAGCAGTAAAGTACCGCGACATCATCAATCAAGAAAAGCTCATCAGCAACACTGAAAAAGTGGTAACGCAAGAAAAGGTTAAAAACGCAAGATTAAAAGCAAATGACCTTCAGCTCAAACTCAAAATTGCCAACATCGAACGCTGGCTAGGCCTACTCATTGCACTTTTCGCTACGAGTCTTGCGGGGCTTATCTATTTCATCTCCAAGCGCAAGCGAAAGGTGCAAGAAATCCAATTCAACGACCTCAAAGAAGAAAACGAAGAACACAAAACGCTCCTAGCCACCGAGCGCCGCAACCTAGAACTCGAGCAAGAAATTGCCTCCATGAAAGAGCGCGAACTCACCGCCCTCAGCCTTCAATTCTACGAACTCCAAGAATCGATCATCGAAGACCTCAAGCAACTCGAAAAACTAGAACACACCCCTGAAATTAACCGCCTTCGCAAAAAATGGGCGCGCCAGGTCAAAGAGAAAAACTACTGGCAAGAGTTCGAACTCAAGTTCACCGCCCTCCACCCCGACTTCCTCCAAAAGCTCCAAAAAGCCCACCCCCAACTCACCAAAAAAGACGCCGACTTCTGCGCCCTCGTCCGCCTCAACCTCTCCAACAAAGAGATCGCCTCCCTCACACAAATCTCTTACGAAAGCGTCATCAGCAAGAAATACAAACTGCGCAAAAAACTCGGCTACAAAACCGATCATGACTTCTTAGAATTTTTGCATTCGATCAGTAGTTAAACCCCTACAATCCCTTTTATTTATTGGTTTTTAAGCCCGTTTCATTGTTTATTCAACGGAACAATCAACTATAGGATGTCTATAAAAAATCTATGTACAATCTATAGGGTAATCCAAATAACCACCATAAATTTGCAGCATCAAAATCTAAAAATTATGAGATTATTAAGTTTACTTTTTACAGTAGTCGTCAGCGTAGTCGCTTTTGCGCAGGTTCCGACGATTACGAGTTTTTCGCCGACGCAAGCTGAAGTTGGCGCATCAGTAATCATTACAGGTACAGGTTTCAGTACTACTGCTAATGACAATATTGTATATTTTGGAGGAGCAAAAGCTACAGTTACAAATGCAACAGCAACTCAATTAACAGTTACAGTTCCTAATGGAAGTACCAGAGATTTTATTTCTGTAACAAAAGGTGGTCTTACTGCCTACAGTAGAAATAATTTCAATTTGTACAATAGTGGTACAGCTTCTATTTCTGGTAACTATAGTTTAGGGTCAGGTGTTACCGTAACAAGCGTAGCAACTACAACTTCACTTTTGAAAGGTCAAGATCCTGCACCTGGTTTTGATGTGATTGTTGGTGCTGCAGATTTCGACAACGACGGTTGGCCAGATGTTTACAAAGCTGGCAATGGCACAGTAGGAGTTAATAGAAATTTGTTAACAGGAACTGTTGCGACTTTAAATGCAAGCCATTTTTCTGCACCAAGTAGTTATTCTGTAACTGGGGATGTGATTTCCATCATTACCGCTGATATCAATTCAGACGGAAAATTAGATATTTTAACAGGAAGCGCAACAGGAATCAGTATATTGAGAAATACTTCTACTTCTGGAACTATTTCATTCGCTGCTGCAGTAAATATTTCTACTGCTACAACAAATATTAGAGTTGCTGATTTTGATCTTGATGGGAAACTTGATATTGCAGCTGTGAACAGTGGAAATTTAAACATCTTTAAAAATACCACAACCACTAGCATAACATTTAACAGTGCGGTTGCTACTGCCCTTTCAGCAACTGGTTTTAATGGAATCGATATTGGTGACTTAAATAATGACGGTAAAATTGATATCGTAGCTACGAAAAGAGGAGGGGCGATTAATGTGATAGTAAATAATTCTACATCTAACTCTTTGTCTTTATCAAATGCTTTTACAATTAACGAAGGGGGAGATTTCGTAATAGTTGATGATATTGATAAAGATGGTAAAAATGACATTTATTTTTACAATAGATGTTTTAAAAATAATTACACAACAGGGACATTAGCAAGTACTCACTTTACTGGATATACCAACAATCAGGTAGGAGAAGGTGGAGGAGTAGGTGTCTCAGCTCCAGACATCAATGCAGATGGTTATCCTGAAATCATTTTAGGGTCTTGGTGGTCTCATTTTTATGTACAAAGAAATGCTGGAACAGGTACTCCTACAGGCCTCTTCTCTTCAAGTTTTATACCCTCAGGGACTGGAGGAAATGCAACTGGTGTAGATTTAAATGGAGATCAAAAAATTGATATTATTTCATCGAATCATGGTAATACTTCCGGAAATACAAACTTTAGAATTAATCAAAATACCATGACTCCGACGTCGGTGATTACGGTTAACAATTCAATGACGACTTTCAATAAATGTAACAGCGTTGTATCTTCAGAACAAAGCTTTACTGTTTCAGGGGCTGGTCTTCAAGCTAATATCGTCATTACACCTCCAGCAGGATTTGAAATTTCTACAACAACAGGAACAGGTTTTGGAACAACAGCAATAACACTTACCCAAACCGGAGGTACGGTAAATTCAACAACGATTTACGTAAGAGTTCCTTCCTCTAACAATACATCTTCCTCAGGTACGTTAAGTTTAACTTCAACTGGGGCAAGTACAGTTAATGTTAGTTTAGCTTCAACTGTTAATCCTAATGCAACAGTTGGCGCAGCAAGCTACTCGCCTAATGTTTGTCCAAATATTGCTATGACTAGCGTTACGCATGCTACAACAGATGCAGCTGGAATCGGATCTGCTACTGGTTTACCAACTGGTTTAACTGCTGCGTGGGCATCTAATACAATTACTATTTCTGGTACACCTACTCAATCTGGAACTTTTAACTATTCAATTCCATTAACGGGCTGTGGTTCTGTAAATGCCACTGGTACTATTATCGTAAAAGGCACGAACCTTAGTGTGACTAGCCAACCGTCAACAACCAATCAAGTATATTGTGTTAATGCAACGGCTACTACGCTTTCCATTACAGCAACAGATGTTAACACTTATCAATGGTATGCAATGGATGCTGCAAACTGGAGTGGTCAGACTGCCATTTCAGGCGCTACTTCTGCTTCATATACTCCACCAACAAACGTTATAGGTACTAAATATTACAGATGTTCTATCGTTTCTTGTTCAGGTTCAAACACATCATCTCAGGTTTCAGGGGCGATCACAACTACTGACGGATCTGTATGGACCGGCACAGTATCTACTGATCCTACAAATGCTGGAAACTGGAATTCAACATGTGGTTCAGGTAATAAAATCATTATTGCCGGCACAACTTATTCACCTGTTTTCACTGATTTAACAATTGCACAAGGAGAATCTTTCACACTTCAAGAAGGAGCCAAAGTTACAGTAAATGGTATCTTGTCAAATTCAGGAACTTTAACAATTAAAAATAACGCTACACTTTTACAAGGAGCAACAAGTACCTATGTAGGTTCTGGTTCAGAAACAGTTAACGTTAATCAAAAAATTACTGGAGGTTCTTCTGCAAGTGCACCTAATGGAAGATTCTGGTACCTAGGAAGCCCTGTTACAAATGCAAATGCTACTGCTTTCTACAGCACTGCTTCTAGCAATGTAGTAAAAGAAAGAGATGAGCCTACAAATGCATGGGTAACAGTTGCAAATAACTCTAGTACTGCATTAACTCCGGGAAAAGGTTATTATGTTAGAGCAAGTAACGGTTCTGCATCTTCACTTACGCAGACTGAATTAGCTTTGAACTTTACTGGAGGCGGACTTAATAACAACCCAACAAGTGGTGCTTTAACAATTCCATGTACAAGAACAACTGGCGTTAACTCTGAAGGATTCAACCTTGTAAGTAATCCTTACCCATCTTACTTAAACTGGGATCTTGTAACCAAAAACAATGTCGGAAATACCATGTGGTACAGAACATCGACAGGTTCTTTTTCCTCTTCCACTATGGTATTCGAAACATACGTTGCCGGTGCAGCTGGTGGTATTGGAACAAACCTTAGCGGTAATGTTGCTACTAAATTGATTCCGCCTATGCAAGCATTCTGGGTGCGTGTAAACCAAGGGCAAACGACAGGTAGCATCGCGCTTGATAACAGCATGCGCTCGCACTTCTCTTCAATCAGCGGTTCAACTGCTGGTTTGCGTTCAACTAACGATGAGTTGAAAGTATTCCTTCGCATGAACTTACTTCAAGAAGAGAAGAAAGACCAGTTGATTGTTTACATGAACGGTGCTGCTACAAATGGTTTTGACATCCTTGATGGTGAAAAAATGATGCAAGCTGGAACACCGCAGTTCTATACAAAAGCGGGTGACAAGAAAATCGTTATCAATGGCTTGAATAGTGCTAAGAAGCAACATTCACTTCCTATCACAATGGAATTACCTACAACGGGTGTTCATACTTTTGAAATCGAGAACCTTGAATTAGAAACTGGCCTAGTATGGTTAGAAGATGTTCAAGAAGGTACAATGGAAGCCATTACAGAAGGATACTCTTACCAATTCTATGGTGAAGCTGGTATCAATGCTGATCGCTTTGTTCTTCATTTCAATATCCTTGACAACAGCACTCCATCTGCACCAAACTATGGTGAAGTAAACAGCTCAGCTAACTTCAGTGGAAAAGGTGCGAGTGTACACGCAGAAGCTGCTGGTGTAGTTGTAATCAAATTACCTGCTTCTACTGAAGGCGTAACTGATATCCAAATCAGAGATGCTGCAGGAAGAGTTGTTTACACAGGCTCTACTAACACTTTAGAGACAAGTGTAAAACTTGAGCAAGCTAACGGTATTTATTATGTAACCTTGAACGCTACTTCTGGCGTAGAAGTACGCAAAGTATTTATCCAACAGTAAGAAGTTCTATTGCAAAATTTGAAAAAGATGAAAACAACTCAAAATAACAATCAAGCAGCAACAAAGAAAACTTACGTTGCACCGCAAGTTGAAAAAGTTGCCCTAGACAATGAAATCTCGATGGTGATGATGTCGAATCCACCAATTGAAGGCATGCCTACTCAAGACCCATTAATGTCTTTGAAAGGATTTAGATTATTCAAGTAAGAAGATCTCACTTATCTTAAAAAGCAGCCCCAAAAGGGCTGCTTTTTTAGTTTAGTGGTCACTTTTGATTAATTTGATCCTAGATTGAAATCTATAAGAAATCTATATTCTCAAATCTCAGTTAAGGAGAAGAGGTTGTATCTTTGCAGACCAATATAAAAATGGACTTATGAGTAAATTAAGATTATTGATTTTTATTTCTCTTGCGTTTGCAAGTCAAGCGCAACACTTAACCATTAGTAACACTGGTGAAACGGGAACTTCTGGAACCAACTGGAGCATTACTGGAAATGTACTGCAAGTATCTAGTGCCAATGTATCAGCAAATGTACACCCGAGTGTAATTGAAAATCACCTCACAAACACTGGAGATTTAGCAATAAATATTCCAAACATTAATGGTGTTTTTAGAAACATCATTGTTAACAATGCGATTGCTTATACGGGTAATACTAACCGTACACTTGTCATCAAGGCACAAAATCATATTACTATGAATACAGGTAGTAATATCACATCAACTAATGCCGCACTTAATGTTATTCTGCGTTCGGCTAATGCAAGCGGAATATATGTAGAAGGTTATTTACACATGACAGGTGTAACCATTAATACAAACGGCGGACATCTTTGGATTGCCGGAGGTGGTGTAGATACGCAATGGAATGGATTAACAGTAGGTGATCATGCAGCACGCATTTATGCAGATGCAATTGCTGCCCTGAAGATTTACGGTTGTACACTTAACACGAATGGTGGTCAACTTTATGCTTTTGCTCACACCTTTGAATCAGGGTCACAATTTGGTGATAACAATTATGGTCTAGATATCGATAATACTACGATTTCAACTGGAGCTGGTAATATTGATTTAAAAGGAGAGTTATTTGGCCGCTATACAACAGGTTTCGGGACTTTTATTGGTTGTAGAACAGGTAATATTCAAATTTCCACAACTAGTGGGTACATCAATATTTCTGGGCTTGGCTATGATCAAAATGCTGCCACAAACGGAAATGGAGCAAGACACGCAACGAACATAGCCGTCAATTCCGGACGTACGCTTAATATTAGTACTGTTTCTGGAAATATTACTATTTCTGGTTCTGCAAACTTTAACAATTCAACGATAAATGATGCAGAGGGCTTATTAATATCAAGTGGTAACACCGCAAAAAGTGTAAATATTACCTCTCAAACTGGAAATATCACCCTAACTGGATCTAATACAAGAGCAACAACAGGTCAATTTTGTAATGGAATCAGACTTTATGCTTTAGATGTTGCTAATGCAATTTACATAGGAGATGACGGTATAAACCCTTACACTGGAAACATTACAATTCAAGCTGACGCAATTTTACAACGAGTTAACAATGCAGGGGCAGGTTCTATTGCTTTGAAAACGTCTGGTGCATTGACAATTCAACCTGTTGGAAATAATTTCACTTACTTGAGAGCAGGTAACAGCCCAGGTACACTAACTTTTGACGATGATTGGAATTTTGGCTCTAGCAATTCTGTAATCAATCTTGGAAAATCTGGGAATTCGTTTGCGCTAACCCTAAGCAATGCGATCTCTACCAACGGACTTTTAAATGTTTATGCTGGTAGTTTAGGATTAAGCGCTGCGATGACTAATACCGGTTTCCTAGCTAAATCAACAGGATCCATCACTGTTTCTAACAATATTACTTCTAATGCGGGGAATATTACACTATGGGCAGATGCTGATAATAACGGAGCTGGTGGTATTATGATCAATGACAACGTTACAATTGATTCTAGGACTGCTGCTGACAGAACTGCCAATACGCATACAACTGGAGGTGGAAAAATTACGCTTGCAGGTGGTTTAGATGATGGCGGAACCAACGCAGGGACTGCAACACTGATCAATGGCTTGGTTGCCAATGACAATTTACCTGATGGGTACGCCGTAAACTCTGGAAGTGCGGCGGTTCAAACCGGAATTGTGATTGGAACCTCAACTTCTGCTTTAGGGCATAATGCTAATGTTAATATGTATTCTGGAGGGGGAGATATCCGCTTATTTGGAAAGACTACTGCAAATAACAATTCAAATGGACCAACTGGTCTTCTTTATTTTGAAGGGCACAATTTTAATGGCGGCACCAACGGAAATATATCAATGATTGGAAATGCTACACTAACCTCTGGAGATTGGGGACTTGGAATAGATTTTGCTGCTTGGAGAACTAACTCCTATTCGGCTAACAGCACGATTCAAACTGTAAATGGAAATATTCAAATCATTGGTCGTGCAGCTAATGGCACATCTGGAAACGTTGGGCTTTGCATCGATGGTATGGGGAACAACAGACACATATTTGTCACTACCGGGTCAGGTAATATCACATTTAATGGTTTAGCCGCAAATTCTGGTTATCTAGATATGCGTTTTACTAATGTAGACATCTTGTCATCTAGCGGTACAATCAATTTAATTTCAGAAGGTTTAAGTGGTTTCTCTGTTGGTAATTATAATATTGGCAACGGTCTATTCTTAGGCCAAAAATCAGGGTCTCTAGTTACTAGTTCAAGCAGTCCGATAAATATATCATGCAATAAATTCGATTTATCACTTCCTTTAACCATCAATACCTCCGGAGCTGTTGTAATAGAGCCATTTGCTCCTGCATTTATTAACGCGCTTACTTGGACAAGTGCTAACTTTAGTCTGAGTTCAACTGCTACAAGCTTCAGAATTGGTAAGCTTTATAATAATGCAAACATTACCATTCCTGCTGCCATCAACTTAAATGGTCCGATGAGTATATACGGTGGGGCAATCACGTTGAATGGTAACCTTAGTAGTACCAATACTTCAACAGGAGATGTTTTGATTCAAGGGACAACTCTTGGTGGCACTGGATTAATTTCTGTGCCTAATAACAAAACGCTTACCTTAAATTTATCCGCAGCTACCACTTATTCAAATGCCATTAACGGAACTGGCGTTAACCTCATAAAGGAAGGTGCAGGCGCTTTAACACTCGGCGCGGCATGTGCATATTCTGGAAATACCACATTAAATGCCGGAACACTTCAGTTCAATGAAAATAAAACTTTTGCTGCTTTAACAATTGCCAATGGTACTACATTGACACTCCCTTCAAACAAACAATTTACCATTAACGGTACACTCACCAATAACGGTGCCCTTACTTTAGAAAATGGCGCTACGCTCGTACAAGGATCAAGTAGCTCATTAGCTGGTTCAGGAACCTATAACGTAAAACAAGAAATCACCGGTGCGGGGACTTCAACACCAACAGGTCGTTTCTGGTATTTAGGCAGCCCAGTTGCTACCGCTAGTTCTTCTGTATTTTTTGCGTCAAATGCAGCAAATGTGGTTAAAAAGCGTGATGAAGCAACCAATACTTGGACAACCGTTGCAAGTGGTACTCCTGAAAACCTGGTTGTTGGAAAAGGCTACTACACACAGGCTATTCCAGCCACTTCTACAATTACTTTCACGGGCGGAAATATCAATAACGGAACCGTAAATATTACAAACCTTACGCGCACTTCTGGTGTGAACTCAGAAGGCTTCAACCTCGTTTCAAACCCCTACCCTTCTTACCTTGATTGGGATGCGGTAACGAAAACCAATGTTGGCAATACCATGTGGTACAGAACAGCCAGCGGAAGCACGCCAGCTTCAATGGTATTTGACACCTATGTTGCTGGTTCGGGTGGAATTGGAACTAACTTGAATGGCAATGGCGTGAGTAACCTCATTCCGCCAATGCAGTCATTCTGGGTGCGTGTGAACCAAGGGCAAACTTCTGGTTCATTAGCACTAGACAACACCATGCGCGCGCACT
>JACCDI011343047.1_pt1 | contig 13022 bp, 14 predicted proteins | sample 7442791 | NCBI WGS metagenome assembly JACCDI01 (sample SAMN15323434, study PRJNA562643) | freshwater metagenome | isolation source: river surface water | place: USA:Blue River Watershed | collected 2017-08-15
CATGATTCATTAACGAGGGGTTACCATTGCGCTTCTTGACTTGTTGGACGGTCGCAGATTGGCTAGATGATGAGTACTCCAAGTTCTCATAGTGATATTCATGGTCCACATCTCCTTTATACTCGTAAATCTCTTCGCCTTCTTCATATTGGTATTCGGAGTACTGGTACTCAGGATGTTCATGATAATAAGGGAGATAGTAGTCGTAACCATACCTATAGCCGAAATATTCCCCATACCAATTAGGATTGCTTGCATTACAGTGAGTATACATTTCTTGTGTGACCTAGTAAGAGAAACGCCGAACAAGAGAAAATATGTAGTCAAAAATAATTACACATAGTGCAAGGTTAGAAAATAATTATCACTTGACGACAATAACTCACCGACTGCTTCATAATAACTTGATTTAAAAAGTGCTTCAGTGCCTCGGCAATATCATTCTTCAAATCCGAGCAAGTTTCATATCCGTTGACGACAGATTGATCGAAACTCTTGACTTTGGCGAGCAGAGGTCCTTCCGAGCGGTAAAACGTAGTTGATCCTTCATTAACAGTCTCTAGGACAACAGTGGGGATATTCACGGGGGCAATCCCTTCTCTTCCGTCAGAAGTTGATGTCAGACCTTCGGTCAAGGCCGAGTCTGTTTCTTGAGATCCCGTTGCTTGATTGGATTGTTGGGGGGATGTAGTCTGAACGGGAGAAGTTTCGACGGATGGGTCATTTTCTTCATCGACTTGACCTCCCTCATTGCCTTGAGTATTCTCCGCAACTATTTCCTCGTCTTCGGGCTTGTTGTCGTCTCCGAGGGTGTTGTCGGCTGAAACTGGGAGTACTCCATCGCCTGGATAGAATGTTTTGCCGTCTTCATTGGCCACGACTTCCGATTCAGCATCCCCGTCGGCCAAGCTGCTCTGTGATGAAACATTGCCATTCGTGTCACTATCGTTGGACTTGATACCGAACACTATACCGACCGCGGCCCCGGCAACGACGGCGATGGCCACTAGCGCGAGAAAAATTTTCTTCTTGGAGGAGGAAGAGCGACGCTCGTTCGCTTCAGTGCCGGAATTAGTGGCGGCTGCCGTTGGAGTGGTGGTGGTGATGGAATCGGGGGGATTTTCCACGTCCTTTGCCATTGGATCGACGTAGTCGTCCCAGAGCTCCACGTTGGTCATGATTTTGTTTGTAAGTTTTTGATGGATCGCTTTCAATAGTTTATTAGCGATTATTGATTTTGTGTACGCAAGCTTTCCTTTTTATGTGATGGTGTTATGTTGGGAGAGCGCTGTGTTGCCGCGACGCAACGGAAGTGACTTGAAATATAATATTCTGACTTGAGCGTCTTGCGTTTTGTAACTAATATTGTACGCTACTATTCCGAAGTGCTTTTTTATTCAAATTTCCTGGAATGTTTTGAGGTTTGAGGTCTTGCTCAAAGAGAGAGGCACAAGACTTTTGAGTGTTTCGAAGATGTTCCAATGGAATGAAAAAATACGCACATGAATCGTTTTCTTGTACATACCTACAATATCCAATACCAATATATCGATGTCCAAATTCAGAGTGGCATCAATACTTGTCTGTTCTCCCAAGATGTTGTCATGACAGAATTTAAATTTGCTGCCGAAAGAGTTCTTTCAAAACACGTACATACTTGTCAAATTGGTAGATATGGTAGAGGATTGTACCGTACTACACCTACCTTAATTGGCTCTAACACAGAAACGGTAAATAAGAGTGGAAATAATAGCCGCCAACTCCTGAATACGCATTCAAAAATAATGTGTTTATGCCGACGAAATAATCATTTCAGGAGTAATACGATATGGTGTAAATTTTCTATAAAATCATAAATTATGATGTGTTTTAATTACTTACGGTAGGATGTGTGAGGTATTTTAGCACATCATCACTCTTACCTCCAGGGGCTAAATATTATTTTCTTTCATTCCATGATACGTTTTGTCCAAAATTTTAAATCATACTGCGTATGATAGGAGTATTGTATGATACTTTTGTTGAACAATTAAACTCTAAATGTTATACATATATTTTTACTCCTTAGTGTTTTCAGTCACATATGTTTTAGTAGTAATCGGAACCGAGATGCAACCTTCCAAAGAGAGGAATAAAATTTTTTTAATGCGAGCTGCAATAATCTCATCAGAACAAATGATAATTCAATCATGAAAAAGGAGTACAACCGAGACTAAACAGCAATATCGTTTCCTTCCGATTGGTCGTGCATTCCTCCCGCGACCAAGACCACAGTCACTTTCGTTATATTCGCACAATTATATATTTTATTTGGTTTCTTTCCATCGTTCCAGTCTCTATGACACGATATTGTCTCGAAGATTTATGAACCTTGGCACGACCAATGGCTTAAATAATGATACATCTATATTATATCAATGAAAATATCTCATGGAGCATGGAGAAGGACGAGAATATTTTATATGGTTTAAACGATCCCTACCTTCGTTGTAAAAGAATGACTTGATTATAGAGAGTGATAGATCAAAAATCAAATTTTGAGAAAAATTTCAGAAAAAACTTGGAACCTAAAACTTTTGTAAAATTCGTTACACTGGAGAATTATTTTTTTCAATATTATTGTGCAGTGTGACTTATTGCAACCGGCATACATTTATCAACAAACATGTTATCTATTTATATCATTAGCATCTTTTCAAGATTGAATTCAAAAATTCAAACACTAGGAAATATTTTCTAACATGATATAAAATCTCACAGAATTCATATTTACAATTGAATACTTAATACAATCTATTTCATTCTTACTTCTCTCCTAAAGATAGTACATATTGATCAATATAATGATTCTTTTAGAAATGGACCATCCAAACTAGCACATTGGTTTTGGTGACAATCACCACCATCCAAAATCAATCAAACAAGCAAATACTTGAGTCCAAATTCATAGAATTGAATTGAATGAACTCAGAAACATGACACTTTAAATTGTCCAAAAGCTAAAGCAAAATCTTGATCAAAAGACAAAATCAAAGTCAAGATCAATGATGCCACATAAAATGAAGTGACAAAGTACTTACAACTTTTGCACAGCTGATGATTCAACAGAATTCACACTAGATACAATTCTCCAAGTGTTCACAATTGAAGAGCAATGATCTAACAATGAGAAGAAAAATAAAATTCCTAATCCAAAGCCCAGAGTAAGCATTTGATGGAAAAGCAGGCAACAAATTTTAAAAAGAAGAAAAAGAGGGAGGAAGACTTGATAACCAAAACATCATCACAAATAAAGCATGCTTCAAAAAATAATGATTTTTTCATACCAAGTTATTCTCTAAGAATTTTCTAAAGATAAAAAGAATGCCTCAAATTAGCCAGGTGATCTAGTGGCATGATCCCAGATATCTACATCAAACAAGTACTGCACATCAAAAGCTGCCTGCTGCAGTGTGAACAATGTGATAAAAACTACTTGACCAATTTGGTGGAAATGTCAAATGTCCGACACTTCAAAATTTAACAACAACAACACTTACACCAATATGTTGCAAGGTGTCTTTGTGTCACTGATATGGTGGTGTTGACAATATCCAAAATGAAAAAAAAACAAAATTCCTATGTAGAAAATAACATAAATAGTATATAAAAGCTTTGAACCATAGAACTAGATAAAAATAAAAAACTATTTATGTGAAAAAGCTGTAACTATATTAGATAAAAATAAAAAACTGTGTATGTGAAAAAACTGTAACTGCATTGAAAATCTTTTATTCTCTGCCATCAGGATAATCATGATCCCACACTTTATCTCTTTAGCTATTTTGCTCTGGGTGCATAACTTGAGTTCCAGCTGCTTGTTTAGTCTTCTGTATCAAAGCAACTCCAAGAAAAATAGTAACAAAATTATTTTTAACTCAAGGAACATTACACTGAGTATATGTAACCAAACCATTCCTTCTTCTATACACCACATCTTCTTCTTAAATATCATACATATGACTGGTATCAGGCAAAATAAAGTGCATATTTTTATATTTTTAGCAAAGAGAACTGTATTGATGGCTCCATCCACTTTCCACTGCTCTTTCTCCCAATCTTCAGTCCAACCTACAAAATTTCATGATTTACAGTTTTTGCAAGTTCATTGACATCAACACCCCAATTCTCAAGCTCCAAGTCAAACCTATTCAGAAAATATAAAAATTTATTGTAATATTGTACAAAAACTTTAAAAATAACACACTCACTTGATATTATCATCACCTAAATGACCGCTTCCTTCCAATTTTCCTTAATTTTCAAGGTTGCTCTCTCTGAGCTTGGCTGAAGTGAATAGAATTGCTCTCTTTTCTGGGCTTCTACCTCCAAGATTGGACTTCTTTCCATCCTTCAGTTGCTTGACATCTGACCATGATCTCTCTACTGACCCAATTCCTCATCTTATTGAGGTAACTTGGCAGGTAACACAAATATTGATTGTAGAATGCTGAAGGAAGTTAATTATATATATATATGTATATATATGTACCAAAAGAAATATATGAAAGAAAACTTATACCTTTAGAAGGGGCCAAACTATGAGAAATTGTCAAAACATGATGCATCATGCAAGTGTGATGAGAAGGAATTTTTTGTAGTATCCAGATTCCATCATTGATATTGACCTTATGAAACTTATACATTTTAATATCTGAATGTTCCCAAACAGATTTCTATAAGGGGAAGTTGTCATAGCTTTCTTGAGATGGGAATTGTTGAGTTTGATGGGGGAATGATGATATCTTTTAATCAAGTTTGGTTAGAATTTTTTAGGGTTCTGTTTGAAAAAGAGCCCATGTTCTGAATTGTGGCGCATTTTGAGGTCTTATTATTTGCGACAGTGCAATCAGCAGGCTGGTTATTTACAACAGCCACCTTATTATTAAGTGCCCCCCCCTGGTGACAGTTTTATGTTTCAGCTTGCAATATTAAGCAATTTGTTCTGACAAATGTGTAATGTGGTGTGCATTGTCTGTTATTTTTATGAAGGTTTTTACTCACCTCTTTGTGGGGAAGGGTTGCTGTGGGTTAACCAAATTTTGTTTTTTGAGTCAAATGTGATCAAAAATGAAAAATGTAAAAAATTAAAATTTTTCCATGATCAGAGGGGAACACTGGGGAGGAGGTAAAGTGATGGAACCCAATATTTTTTGCATTTGTGTTGCATATCTTTTTGTATCTAAATTGATTTCTTTGATTTAGGAATTAATAATGAATTTTCATTTGCAAATTCGTTCTCTTGCATTTTCACATCCTGGGGAGGAATTAATTTTGATGTGTTGATTCCACTACATCCTAAGAAGTTACTTTTTGTGCATGGACTGGAGGCATGTTGCCACATTTCAGTTAGATAACTTTTTTTGATCTAGGAACAAATTATGTTTGAGCAATTGAGAGATTTATTTTTCATGTGTTGGCATTGCAAAATCAGCATATACATTCATGGATTCTCTAGCATTTTATTCTGTAGGGAGTGCAAAAAGTAATTTTCCAGTTAAGAATTCAATAAAAAGAAAGTATGCGTATGTACCAGTTTTTGCAGTGATTTCTAAAAAAATGAGATTATTTTGCATTTTGAAATTTTAATTGTATAATTTATTCCCACAGCAAGTAAATTAACTCCTCCATCTTCTTCCTGTCCAGCAGGGTACTTCATGTTTTTATGAGTGGGGCATCTTCTCATTCAAAATTAGTGACCGCAAAAGTCCTCTGCAATGTGACTTGGAGGTAAAAAAACATTCATGTTGATGACAGATGAAATTTTGTGACATTTGGGCCTGTCAAAGACATGTCAACAACATTTCCAACTATGTAAAGAACTCGAAATTGCGTCGAGCTCATCTCTAAAGTAGTCAATTGCAAAATAGTCAATGAAGTGTCCAAAAACATCTTCAGCCCGCTTGTTTTGACTGTCACAGTTTGGAAAGAATATAATGAATTCAAAATTTCAAAAATGAAGAAAAGTCAAAAAAGAAAATAGGAAAGCAATGAACTGACAAAGTGAAGCTAGGAAACACAACTTCAAAGAAAAATTGATGCCTAAAACAAAAAGAGAGTTTGACTAATACTGTCCCAACAATCACATGATAAAAGGCCATCAGTTTCAAACATGTAAGGGGAAATTGAACATACCTCAATCCAAATAAAAAAGGATCCTTCCAAAAGGTTGATTGTCATCTAATGGCCTTAGACAACAACTATGATGAGTATTCATCTATAGGAGCAGCCAAAACTTACATTCGCAAAAACATTAGGCTATCTGCAACTTAAGATGTCCACCTGTTGTGCTATTTCTAAAAAACTTGGCTAAAACAGCAAGTACTCTGCCAGAGGATTGTTGGATATGTGTTGCAATAAAGACATCACAAAGAAATTATTTGCAGAAAGGAGGCATCTATCATCAAACTAAAATGATACCTGTGATATGGTCATAAACCAAGAGCAATTTGAAGATGCATGTATTCAACATCAAAAAGGCATCATTACACAAATCATGAGAATCCTCCCAGCAGACAACAGCAATGAACAGATCCTATTAGAGAAAGTGACATTGAAATTTATTGGCATTAATGCAAACATCATCAACACAACCTTCACTTGGGATAAATCGGCTATTCTGATGGTTGATATGCTGGAGAAGAGTAGTAATCAATGTGTTGATCATCTATCACCTCAGCAAAGTACAACTCTATTTAAAATGTATTTTGTAGTGATCTCCATTGAATTCATAAAAACATTTCATTTCCAATGGATTCAGCAAAGAAGACAAACTAGTACCCACCGAATTAAACTTTGTCAAGAAAGGAGCCCTCAAGTGACTTGTCATCACTTTATCACATCTCCCAGCAGTCTCACAAACATTCAAGATCAAAAGATACTCACTGTTTTGCAAAAATAAATCAATTTTTGCAGGCAAGCAGCATGAAGATAACTGGGAGAGAAAAGAAGTCTCAATCTGCATCAAGAAAGGAGCCAAGTTATCCTATGCCTATCTACACCCTATTCTGTTGGAGCGTCTTGATGCCACAAAATGTGCTTGTGCATTTTTGCAGGTAAAAAATGTGAGATAACTAAATTAGCCTATCTTGTTGTTAATGTACCCAAATAGAAAATGGGTCAAATATGGAGAGTCATTGACTTCTTCAATCTTAACAAAGTGATGAAATATTTCAAAATCCCCTTACCCACAATTAAAGATACTCTCCAGCAATTGATAACCAAGATGATTCTCATATGCCACAGGTATTGATTTTGACATGCGATATTCATCTCTGCTCATGTCAAAGAAGTCAAAAAAGATCATAAAAATAATCAAGCCCTTTGGATTACATGATTCTCAGGTGCTACCAATAGGAGTCAAGTCAGCCATAGATATGTTTAACTCCTGTATCATTAACTCTTTGCACCACAAAAGATCACACATCCATCTCATATTTATATAGCACTATTTATGTTGAAGGAAAGGAAATTACCAAACATCTACATCTTCAAAATTAATGGAGAAATCCAGGCTTCAAGTATGCAGGCACGTTTACATGGCGCTTAATCAAATTGGAATTCTAGGGTTCATGCTATATCATGATTGATGTATCCCTTTTCCAAAACAATTTCAAGGAATTCTTGCAATAGATTGACCCAAGATACAGAGCACAGTCATTTTTGGGATGAATTAAATTTGCCAAATTCACATTCCAAAATGTGCCAAAATTATTGCACCTTTCAATCTTCCGACAAAAGAATTCTCTTTCAAATGGACACACCTTCAATGCAGCTGTCTCAGAATCTATCATGCTCTGATATCCTGACTTCAATATGCCTTTTGAAATCTACACTGATGCCAGTGAATTTTCACCAGGAGGATTCAAGAGACAAGGCAAGAAAACCAGATCAAACACTTATTTTAGTCAAGTAGCACTATCACCCCATACGAGGAATAATTTCCATAAATGAAACCTTGAAGTATAACCACAACATCATCTATGACTGTTGTCACATAGTGAAAAATGTGGTGAGGGGGATGTGTACTATCATCATCAACAGCTGTGACAATGTTTCCAAGACCAACAATGAGAAACTCATTCACTCAAATACCAACCAGTCAATAAGTCCTCTGCCAACATAACACCACAATGAAGAATGTCTTGATCAAGGCTCAACAGTGTCTTGACCAAGTCTGAAATGTCTCTTTTTTAACTGGTTTGAGACTTGTCTGCTTAATTTGAAATCCATTCAAGCCACCACTAATTCCAGTCATGACTTAAAACATTTTTGCTTTTCCATATTTTGAGCTATTGTATCTGAGTCATTTTTGCAGACTTTTGCTTATTTATTTGCATTATTTAGTTTCAGGAATTGATGTTCTGGAGAAAAATGCATTTTAAATTTTTGCTTCATTATTCCTTGGAATGAGAGGAGTAGATTGCAAGAAAAATAGAAAAAAGAATGCTAAGAAGTAAGTTTGTTGCTCTAAGGTTTGGCACTTTTTGAGCTTTTTTTCTACATGTCTCAACATGTGTCTTGCATCAGTGTTGGTGTCAAGGAACTTTGAGATGTTGCAACATTTGACATTCCAACTGAGATTTATGATTTTATTTTTTCTCTATTGATATCTTACTCAATTCTTCTATAATCTTGGAGGAAGCATATCAAGCTATCATTGTCTAGGTTTCGAAAATATTTTATATCAGAAATCATCTATTGAAAAGTGCGAATATTTTTCTCCAATAATTTATTACTCTAAGAGTAAAAATTTCTGTCCCAAACAATAATATTTACTCAAGGTATTGTTTGTGAGTCCTCTTGTTATCTTAGTTAGCTATTATTTCTAGTTTCATTGATGGGTTTGACTGCCTAGCTGACATACTATTCTGTGGATAGTTTTGAGTGCTGTGCTGGCATATTATTGCATCGATGGGGGAAGGAGATGAGGAAGAGATATTACATCTTCCCCCATTCCATCCAAGAGGAAAGGCAAGAGGGACCCTGGTAATGCCCAACAATTACCCTGCCTCCTCTATCTATTACCCCCATGCCCACTATGCTTCTGCTCCATGCTATCCCCCACCTCACTGCCTCATGCACCATTACCTCACTTCCCCAACCCTTCTGCATATTGGCACCAATGCCCTGGCAGCCACAAAGTATTACAAAGGCCTTTTTGCTTTGCACCAGCTAGGACATATGACACCTGCCAAACCCCCAACAACAACATAACTGCCACAGCATTCACCAACACCAATGGTAAAAAGAGACCCAGAAACAGTGATAGACATGATGTTGACCCCCATCCAAGTCAATCATAAGTAAGGACCCTTGCTCTTCTAATAACTTCCCCCAAACCATTCCATATTAACTCCACCATCTTCTGCATTGATGTCCCCCATGCCCATTATAAAATGGCCTCTTTTCTGCAGGCAGGGATTACCACTGCACCTTTGAAGATATGACCAGCAAAGAGGTTGCCCACAACAATGTGTTGACGTGGTTTGGAGCCTCCTATTAAGGAGGAAGTGGCCAACACAGCAACATTACTTTTCATCAAAAATTATGAATAATTTCATGGAATTTTGACCTTGATACAACTTCTTTGCCAACTTTTTAACTCTTTGTCCATATTTAGGAATTATTATTTGAATTGTTATAGAAGATGTTGGTACCAGTGGTGGCAGCAACAGCTTCAAGGACATAATGCTAGAGATGGGCGGAATGAGGGTGAGGGGACTGGTGATGACAAAAATAAATGATGTTTCTATGACAAACAAAAATAAAATCACATTGGGTAGGTTTTTGTAGTTTCTAAAGTTGCAACAATTATCTGACAGTTCAAGATCTCAATCGCACTAATTCCCTCATTGTTTCCTCAACCCATCTGACCACTTACACCATTCTTATTCCAAGTATTCCCCCAACCTCAATATGGATTCTGAACAGGCTATAGGAGATGATGTTGAAGAAACATGGAACTCAACACCATGCTTTTGATGGGAAGTGAGGGATTCAGGCCAAATTCCAACAGCAAACTCTGTAACATAACTCTCTCAAGATTACCTAAACAGTTCAAGTCTTGATTTGAAGTGAGATGATGATATGAATTTTGAAATGGAGGATGAAGGAGACGATGATGAGGAAACTGTGGCAACAACACAGTGTTGTTGATTTGTTCCAATGGATTCATCCGCAGTTCAAGCAGTAACTTCTCTCTCATTATTCCCTCAAAATTCCCACGACCTTAAGTGAGGTGATGATATTGATTCCCAACAGGAGGATGAAAGAAATGGTGTTGAGGAATCTGGGGCCACAACAGTAACAGTTGGAACTGTGGCTCCAATAGCAACATCTCCTACATTATTATATCAAGATTCCTAAGACACTTCAAGTTCTGATTTTAATTGTGGTGAAAATATTGATTCTTATCAAGAAGATGGCAGAGATGCTGCCAAGGGATCTAGGGCCACAACAACTGATTGGCTACAATGGATTACAGCAACATGTTTGACAACAACCCCATCAGACCTTGAACCTTAACTATGTTGTTAGTTAATGCAGTAATACCATGAATTACTATGTTTTACCATAACTTATGCCAAAAATCATGGCAATACCATATTACCCAACACAGTAACCATTTTTTGGTAAAATTTTCTCTTACCTTGATAATTAATGCTAAAAAACATTTCAACAAATATAATAGAATTTTTTGAGCAATAACTGACAACAATGTATATAACAGCCACTAGAAAGCATCATCATCATAACAACAATGCCACAACACAAAAAAATGACAACCATCAATAATAGGAAGCTTAGTTCTCTGAAGCTGGTCTCCCAGCAGCCAGCTTGGATCCGCTTTGCACAGTGGCTCAATGGTGCAGTTCCCCTTAGCTTGGCAGCTCAGTAGCTTAGCAGCTTGGTAGCCCTGTGGCCCAGCGCAGTGGATGTTGATGAGACTGTACTTGTCTCTTGATTGATTTGCATTCATGCTTGAGTTAAGCCATCATGGCGGTGTGATTGAGACATTCAGCTCCAGAGTATAAAGTAGTAATCTGAGATAACTATAAAATTATGATTACCATTGCTACACCACAAAACTCCTGGTGTAAACCAAAACTTTTTAATCCCTTTTGTTAGAAGTTTCACATACATGTTTGGATTCCATTGTTTTCAATCGAGGGTGATGATTGATCGTTGTTTGTTGTTGGTCTGTTCATTGTTGGTACATGCATCAACACACTCCTGCAAAGGAACATTGTATTGTTGATGTTTCCATGTTTGGTTGTGTTTTGTCAATGTTGTCATGTGATATTGCAATGTTGAATCTCATTGACTTACTACTGAGCTCACAGGATGTCCTGCTTTGCTTTGGCTTTGTAAGTACATTGACCATATTACTTCTTTTGGGCAATATTGTAACTTTATTTCTTCCTGTTCCACCTTGTCTTTGATGAACAAGTATTGCACTTTATTATGCTTTTGCATTTTGATGCACAATGTAGTTGATTGGTTTCTAATAGTAGTGTACTCTTGTTGTCTTGGTAGAGAAGACTTGGACCAAATTTTTATCCCTGACAATCAAGGAAATATATAGTCCACAATATGTATGGTAATGCAACATCAACTCCAATTATTTTGCTTTCAGGGGAGCTTTTGCCATTAATTTTTTGTTTTTAGATGGTGTGGTTGTATCCCTTTTCCAAGGGACATGGCTGCTCCAGTGTGGCTTTTACAATCATTGTGGGTTGCATGTGATGTATCTCTCTGACATTTGATGACTGACATAGTGTTTGCTTCCAATTAAAGTTTGAGATTTGATGTCCCACAAAGATATTTTAGGACATGTTTGAGTTTTCCCCAGTCATCTTCATCATTCTCCTTTACTCTTGTGGTGAGGAGAGCTACTGATGTTTGCACATCTCTCCTGGCTCTGATTGATAGAAAAGGAGTTGGGCTATGGTATGGTGAAATGCAACAGCTTGGCTTTCTGGTATCAGTTTTTCTTCATCTACATGTCTGATCTTGAATAGGTGGTCTGCTACAGGAGTGGCTGCTGTAACAGTTTTAATTCTGGAAAGTCATTATTTATATTCTGGACGTTTTTGACCATAAATACACTTAAAACTCCTATGGTTGACTAATCAAAATCCATCCCAAGGCACTTGTGTACTTTTTCCTGATAAACTGTCAAACTGATGCACTTGGTGTCAAGCCATTTTACGAACTTAGTGACTTCAACATTTTCTTTTGTGTAAGTTTGTAAGGTTGTCAACATTCCAAACCGCTGTCATACGTGACCCATACACCTGCTTGTTTACCCCATATGGATCATACAGATTTATGGTAAAACCATTCTGTTTGAGGTTGTTGCTGAGTTTCCTGTAGAAGAGGAGCACACTCTTAAAGAGTCCAAATGAGGCCTTGTGTAGCAGCACATATAAAATGGGTTATCCTATTTTGTTAGTGGTGATGTGTTTTCTGAAGATGTGTGGCACCACTAATTCCATTAGTTTGGCAAGTTTCCTTCCAGTACTATGTGTATGCCATGGTCATTCATAGTGTGATGGTATGCACTGGTGATGTCAACTGTTTCAATGCCTCTGCATCTTTGGCATTGGTTACTCCTGTGAGAAAGACTAACTTATAGGTTACAGTGGGAGATGCTGCCTAGTTATGGTTAGGGTTATAAACCTAATGCCTCTGGAGGCAGTGACCAGGAGTGGTATTCCATCAACATACATCACATCTACTGTCAGGCATACTAATTTGTTTTTGGACTTAATTTACCATGGTATTGCTGTGTAATAAACCTTTAAAGGTATTGGCTTTGTTCTTGTTGTCTTTCCCCTTATTCATGGTAGGTCCAAACCAAAAAATTGTGAGCATTGAAGATGTCTTGATGGAAATTGGGCAGTTTGAAATCATGCTATGACATATCATTTCAGCAAATATCCACTAGGTGAGGTGTCCCACCTTAGCTAATGCTTCCC
>JACCDI011071384.1_pt1 | contig 13020 bp, 15 predicted proteins | sample 7442791 | NCBI WGS metagenome assembly JACCDI01 (sample SAMN15323434, study PRJNA562643) | freshwater metagenome | isolation source: river surface water | place: USA:Blue River Watershed | collected 2017-08-15
AGTGTTGAACGTGAGGTATTAATTAGCAAAGCATCTTTTTTCATGAGCGCTAATTTTTCAGCGTTGATGATGCCCTTCGTCGTAGGACTGGCAACGATGTGCAAGGACACCATGTCCGAGGTTTGCAAGAGACGATCTAGGCTGACTGATTCAGCTCCCACAGCAGCAGCCCTCTCGGGTGTCATGTTAGGACTCCAAGTCACTACCTTCATGCCAAAAGCCAAAGCCACTTTGGCCACGCGACTGCCGATTTCCCCCATGCCCACCAAGCCCAAAGTTTGTCCCTTCAATAGAGGTAGCAAAGAGTGTTGATTGCGCCAAGGCCCTTGAACCAATGCAGCTTGCTCGATCAAGCGTTTGTGTAAACCTAAAATGAGCGCCCAAGTTAATTCAGCCGTGCTGTCCTTAGAGGGACCCCATTCGGTATGGCTGATCGGAATGCCTTTTTGCTTGAGGAGATTGGCGTCCAAGGCCAAATTGCGAGTACCCGTAAAGATCACGTATTCCAAATGGGTCAATTGCTCAATTAGATCAGCAGTAAGAGGGGTTCTGTCGCGCATCAGAACCAAAGCATGCGCATCTTTAATCTGATTGAGGAGAGGAGCCCCCGTTAATTTTTCATGAAAAAAATGAACATCAGCCTGTTTTTGAATCTGGGTCCAATCAGACAGTTTCTCGTAGGACTTCTCGTAATCATCTAGGACCACAATTTTCTTGCGCATGGGGGCGTTTCCAAGAGTTTTCAATTGCAATCATTATAGGAGTGTGGGATATTTATGGGGTCACAGAGCTAAAAAAGCCGGACACATCTAATTAAGGAGACAAAATGAACAAGCTATTGGCCGCATTGATGTCGGCTCTTCTCATCACGGGCGTGGCCCAAGCTCAAAGCAACGATTGGCCCACTCAAAAAGTTGTTAAATTGATTGCAGTATTTCCGCCAGGTGGATCTGTTGATCAAGTGGCTCGTATCTTGGCCCCCGCTCTTCAAAATCAACTCAAGCAAAGCGTGATTGTGGAAAACATTGGTGGTGCCTCTGGTTCGATTGGTGCGGCAGCAGTTGCCCGCGCTCAGCCAGATGGATACACCTTTGGTGTGGTGTTTGACACCCATGGTGTGAATGAGAACATGATTGAGAAGTTGCCCTACAACACCAAGACTGATTTGACGACTGTGACCATGATCGGTACGGCCCCGATGGTGTTAACCGCCAGTAAAAATTCTGGAATTACCAGCTTCAAACAATTATTGGCCGATGCAAAAGCCAAAAAAGCCAACAACTACGGCTCAATTGGAACAGGTAGCTTAGGACATTTGGCTTTGGCCTCCTTGGCCAAAGATGCCAAATTTGATTGGACCCATGTGCCTTACCGTGGCGGTGGTCCTTTGATGCAAGATGCATTGGCAGGTCATGTTCCTTTGGCGATTGGTTCATTGTTCTTGGTCAAACCTCACGTGGATGCCGGTGGTGTGATTCCTTTGGCAGTCACAACAAGCAAGCGTTCCCCAGAAATGCCTAATGTGCCAACGATTGCTGAAAGCGGTTACCCTAATTTTGAAGCGCCCGCATGGTGGGCCATCATTGCACCAGCAAAAACTCCTGCAGCGATCGTCAATCGCATGCATGAAGAAGTTGCTAAGGCTTTGAAGAACCCAGAAATTGCCCAACGCTTGAAGTCTCAGGGCATTGAAATCACTGCCTTAGGTCCTAAGCCAGCACAAGAGTTTGTGAACAAGCAGATTGATGTATGGGGTGCTTTCATCAAAGCCAACAACATCAAAGCGACTAATTAATCGCAAGCAATGACAGAACGCTTAGTTCCTTATCAACCGCTGGACTTGAGTGAGCCAGCGGATTTGGTGGCGGCCATCCGTGAACGTCGCGGTGGCCAGTTCATCAATTTAGACCGCATGCTCTTACACAGTGCACCCTTTGCAAGAGGTTGGAATGCATTCTTAGGTGAGGTACGCAACAATCTGACACTTGATCCTAAGTTACGTGAGTTGGCCATGTGTGGTGTGGCTATTTTGAATCGTGCAGAGTATGAGTTCATTCATCATGCTCCGGTATTCTTAAGCGCTGGCGGTAGTCAAGAGCAAGTCGCTGCGATGCGCTCGATGGGTTCAAAACCCATGCCTGAAAACTTGTTTTCCAAAGCGGAAGAGGACGTTATTGACTTGACTATTCAAATGACTCGATCGATTGAGGTTGAACCTGCATTGATGCAAAGACTTCAAAGCGCATTGGGCAATGAGTCTTTGGTTGAGTTGGTGGGGGTGATCGCCACCTACAACATGGTGTCAAGATTTTTGGTGGCTTTGCAAGTCACGCCTGAGCACTGAACTGAGCAATTCCATTAGCCGAGTCTTGACTCGGCTTTTTTATGGTCCTTAGTCCTGAGGGGTTAGCCATTCAGCTAATAGCTGAATGCCATCAACTTCACTAAGATAATTGGCAAAACCTAGATCAATAAATATCTGAAAGATAAACAATTTTGAGTCATTTAGGACATGTCTACATCATTGACGACGACGCTTCCATGCGCAGTTCGCTGACCCGCATGTTGAGTAGCTGTCACTATTCTGTTGAGGCTCATGAATCACCTGAAGTATTTTTAGAAAAATCTATTCCAGTTTCACCTGCAACGATTTTGTTAGACATGCGCATGCCGACCATGTCGGGGGTTGAGCTACAAAAAAAATTAAATGAGATGGGTCGTCAAACGCCCATCATTTTTATTTCTGGTGAATCCATGCCGCATGAGATTGTGGTCGGCATGAAGCAAGGCGCCATCGATTTCTTGTTTAAGCCATTCAATTTGGATGATTTACTCAAATCCATTCATGGTGCGATTGAAAAGGACAAAGAATTATTCCAGTCCATGACCCAATCGCTCACAGTCAACCAGCGCTATGACTCTCTAACTCCGCGAGAAAAAGAGGTGTGCGCATTATTGGTCGATGGTTTGATGAATAAAGACATTGCGGTACGTTTAGGGACAACGGATGCCACTATCAAAGTCCATAAATCGAGGGTGATGGAGAAAATGCAAGCGGATTCTTTGCAAGAGTTGGTCCGCTTGTTTTCTTTGGTTAAAAACAAGGCTTGATGTTAAAGTAGCAAAAACGATGGGCTCAGCCCGCACGGAGACAGTATGGCGCTAGGATCAAAAAACAAAATAGACATTCTTCCTGAAATTCAAGGGAAAGTGATCAAAGCTGCTCGTGAAAAACTCAGATTGGACCCTCAGCAGCTGGCTCATAAAGCCTGCCTGTCTAAAAAACACATCACTGAGTTAGAAGAGGGCGGAATCTCAAGCTTCTACTCTGAAACTCACAAAATCACTGTCGCCAAAAAAGTTGCCAAAATTCTAGAATTAGATGAATCTCAAGTCTTGGTTCATCCGGATGGTGATGCAGCTCAACAAGAATCCTTACCTTTTGATGCGGTCACTTCTGACGCAGAAACACCTCCTGAGGTGAGTGCCGATGAGCCAGCCCCAGTTAAAAAGTCTGCACTCAAAGTGGCTCCCCCTGCAGAAAAAGTCACTTTAGAAAACCTTCAGTCGGGCGGTGAGATGAACACCTCTCGTCCAAGTTCTAATCGCAGTAAGCGGAACTGGATGCCTGTATTGTTGATAATTTTGGTGGCGGTGGGTCTTTATTCCAGCAAAGATGAAATCACTGCTTTGTTTGTTTCTCCACCCCAAGCGCCTCAAGCAATTGCAGCCGAGGGAAGCTCAGAAGCGAAACCGGAACAAGAAGGTTCAGCCAACAGCAATACTAATACCAACACAAGTGCTAATCCAGGCACCCAAGCTCCAACTGCCAGCGCTTCAAATACAGCACCGTTGCCTACCGATGTCAGTTGTCCCAAAGCAGATGCAAGTGTGACTGAGTATTCAGTGACTGAGCCATCAAAGCCTGGTAACTTTGTTTATGTGCAAGCGAAATCAAGACAAATTGTTTGTGTGGTGGATGCCACTGGTAAATCAACCATGCAATCGATTGATGCGGGGGGTAATCACACATTTGTGGGTAAAGCACCGTTTACTGTGTTGACCAATGGCTTATCACAAGCAGCTGTCTACTTCCAAGGTAGACCCGTCAAAGTTAGCAACGATCAAGCAAAAACCATTCGCCTCAAGGAAGTTCAATAAGATTGAATCAATCTAGCATCAAAAGGAGCTTCGGCTCCTTTTTTCATATCGGTAGTTTGTAGAAGGGCTGAAAGAGATAAAATTTCATCATGACGCAGACCCCTCAATCCAAAAAAGAAATATTTTGGGCTTTTACATGGCTAGCACTTCAAGGATTCGGTGGGGTCTTGCCAGTTGCCGAGCGAGAGTTGGTTGATAAGAAGCGTTGGTATACCCGTGAAAGTTTTCTAGAAGAGTGGGCTGTGGCTCAAGTTTTACCCGGGCCCAATGTGATTAACTTAGCGATTATTTTTGGCGCTCGCCACTTTGGTTGGCAAGGGGCTTTGACTGCTTCGGCTGGTATGCTGATTTTTCCGATGTTGGCTTTGATGGTGATTGCCATGAGTTATCACCATTGGGGTGATCAGCCAGCAGTGGCTGGAGCCATCCGGGGTATGGGAGCGGTTGCCGCCGGTTTGATTGCGGGTACCTCCTTAAAGTTAGCAAGCGCATTGAAAAAACACCCTTTGAGATATGTTCCGTCGATTTGTATCGCGGCGATTTGTTTTATAGCAGTGGCCTGGATGCGCATTCCTTTGGTTCATGTTTTATTGAGTTTGGGGTCTTTGTCAATTTATATGACCTATCGTCAGGTGAGGTCATCATGACATTCACTTGGGCCAGTTGGTGGGATGTGTTCTTGCATTTCATGGCGGTGTCACTCATGGCAGTGGGTGGCGCTGTCACTGTGATTCCGGAGATGCATCGTCACTTGGTGCACAACAACGCTTGGATGACTGATGAGCAATTTGCTGCATCAATTGCGATTGCTCAATCCGCTCCTGGCCCCAACATTTTGGTGATTGCGATGATGGGTTGGCACATCGGGATTAATTCAGTGACAGGGTTGGGGGCTCAATACGCTTGGGGTGTTTTTGGCATGGTGCTGGCCATGGTGGGCGTGATGTTGCCCAGTTCTATCTTGACTTTTTCTACCGCGCGTTGGGTTCAAGCGAATCAGTTCAGTGCCAAAGTCATTGCTTTCAAACAAGGTTTGGCACCTTTGGTGATTGGCGCCATTTTGGCGACCAGTTGGCTAATTAGTGCAACCAATGCCAGCTGGCAAGACGATTGGCCTTTTTGGCTATGTACCGTAATTTCCGTGTTGCTTGTTTGGAAAACCAAGGTACACATTTTGTGGTTGTTACTCATTGGCGCAATCCTGGGCGCCTTTGGCTTGATCTAATTCATCGAAGAAAAACAGCCATCCAGTAAAAAATAGGCAATAAAAAACCCGACCGAAGTCGGGTTTCTCAACATACAACCAAAATTACATTGGCGTGATGTTAGAAGCTTGCTTGCCCTTAGGGCCAGTCGTTACTTCAAAGCTAACCTTTTGGTTCTCTTTCAAGCTTTTGAATCCGTTACCTTGAATCGCTGAGAAGTGAGCGAATAAATCTTCACCACCACCGTCAGGAGTAATAAAACCAAAACCTTTTGCGTCGTTAAACCACTTAACAATACCTGTTGCCATTACTGAAATTCCTTTAAAAAATTAAACGCGGTGATTGCTCACCATTTCTTTGCAGGGCTGGAAGATTCAACTAACCGAATCACCCATTTTGAAAAATGGAAACGACGGAAGCTACTTGAAGACCTACATTCCAAGTATCGCACAGTTTTTATAAACGAGTATGAAATTTTAATCAGGGCTTTTACTAGGTTTTATGGGCTTAAAACGACCTAAAAGACCACTTTTTTGAGTCAAAAATCACTTTTTCGTAGAAATTCCAGTTTTTTAAACTTTGGCGAGAAACTAAACTCTGTTTTATCCTCTAGCCTCATTCATAAAAAAAGAAGAGACAAATCCCATGAACGATCCCAAAGCGACTCAAATCATTGACGACAACATTCGTGCCAGACGCTCCATTCGCGCTTTTTTACCCACACCTGTTAGCAAGCAAGATTTGTTGGATATTTTGAATGTGGCCAGTCGTGCGCCATCCGGAACCAATACCCAGCCATGGCAGGTTCATGTGGTGGAGGGTGCTAAAAAACAGGCCATCACGGATGAGATTCTGAGTATTTTCAAAAACCCTGACTTACTCAAAGAGCACACGGAAGAGTACAACTATTACCCAGCCAAATGGGTAGACCCCTATTTGGCGCGTCGCCGTAAAGTGGGATTTGATTTGTATGGTCTTTTGGGCATTGGCAAAGAAGATAAAGATAAGATGCAAGCGCAAGGCGCTAGAAATTTTCAGTTCTTTGATGCGCCAGTCGGTCTCTTTTTTACGATTGATCGCGTCATGCAGCAAGGCAGTTGGTTTGACTATGGCATGTTTGTTCAAAATGTCATGTTGGCCGCCAAGGCGCGAGGTTTAGACACTTGCCCACAAGCAGCGTTTACACAATTTCATCGTGTGATCGCCAAGCATCTCAATTTAAATCCTGAGCAGCAACTCGTCTGCGGCATGTCTTTGGGTTATGCTGATTTGAGTAAGGTTGAAAATACCTTGGTGACTGAGCGTGAACCTGCGCAGAATTTCACCCATTTTTATGAATAATTGAAACAATCAGTTAAGAAGGATCAAAGTTATGAGTCAAGCTTTTCAATGGAATGATCCACTTCGTTTAGAGGATCAATTGAGCGAAGAAGAGCGCATGATCAAAGATGCGGCTCATGATTATTGTCAAGGTCAACTACTGCCCCGTGTGACAGAGGCTTTTCGTCACGAAAAAACCGATGCATCGATTTTCAAAGAGATGGGTGAGTTGGGCCTTTTGGGGGTCACAATTCCTGAACAGTACGGTGGTGCTGGTTTGAACTATGTGGCGTATGGTTTGGTGGCTCGTGAAGTGGAGCGTATTGATTCTGGCTATCGTTCCATGTTGAGTGTGCAGTCATCTTTGGTGATGGTGCCCATCAACGAATTCGGTACTGAAGCGCAAAAGAAAAAATATTTGCCCAAATTAGCCACGGGTGAGTGGATTGGTTGCTTTGGTTTGACCGAGCCTGATCATGGTTCTGATCCAGCGAGCATGGTGACTCGTGCCAAACGTGTGAGTGGGGGTTACTCGCTTTCAGGCGCAAAAATGTGGATTACCAATAGTCCGATTGCAGATGTCTTTGTGGTTTGGGCCAAATTACAAGATGAAGCTTCTGGCAAAGAGGATATTCGTGGTTTCATTTTAGAAAAGGGTTGGAAAGGGTTGACTGCTCCTGCAATCCACGGCAAGGTTGGTTTGCGAACGTCCATCACGGGTGAGATCGTCATGGATGAGGTGTTTGTTCCTGAAGAAAATCTGATGCCTGGGGTCAAAGGTCTTAAAGGACCATTCACCTGTTTGAATAGTGCACGTTATGGCATTGCGTGGGGTGCACTTGGTGCTGCCGAGGATTGTTGGTTCCGTGCGCGTGACTACGTCATGAACCGCAATCAATTTGGACGGCCTTTGGCTGCCAATCAATTGATTCAGGTGAAATTGGCAGACATGCAAACTGAAATTAGCTTGGGTTTGCAAGCCTGTTTGCGTTTAGGTCGCATGAAAGATGCGGGCACCGACGCGGTAGAGATCACATCCATTTTGAAACGCAATTCATGTGGTAAATCTTTGGCGGTAGCCCGTGCTGCCAGAGACATGATGGGTGGCAATGGCATTTCTGATGAATACGGTGTGGCAAGACACATGGTGAATTTAGAGGTGGTGAATACTTATGAAGGAACCCATGACATTCATGCCTTGATTTTGGGTCGTGCACAAACCAATATTCAAGCTTTCTTTTGATGCATTGATGCGATCATTCGTGTTCAAGTCTTTGCTCGCATGGATGGTGTTGGCATGTTCAGTCAGTCATGTGCATGCCATTGAAGTGGGTGATACCCTCGCATTGGGGAAGATTCAATCACTCCAAGGCCAGACTTTTACGCCTGATGATTGGGCCCAAAGAAACACCATCGTGCAGGTCTGGGCCACTTGGTGTTCTTATTGCAGAGCTCAGAATAAGAATTTGCAGCAGTTAAGGCAACAAGTGCCGGCGAATCAACTCAACATCATCACCATTTCAATTGATCGTCGCACTGAGTTGGTCAAAGATTACATGGAAAGACATCAGTACAGTTTTCCCGTAGTCATGATGACTCCAGAATTGGCCAAAGCGATTGGTAAGCGTCGAGGGGTTCCTGAGTTGTATGTCATCAATCCTCAAGGTCGCGTCATTCAAAAAGACTATGGTTTGATGGTGGATTTAGATTTTGCCGATTTGGCCAGATACGCCCAAAAGAAGAACTCAAAATAATTGACCTTCTCTTAGATTGATTTTGAATATCGGTATAAGAATTATGGCGTTGCAATGCCATAGCCACTTATAGATAATTCAACAGTTACAAAAATAAGCTAATTAATTGTAGGGTTAAACCCCAACATATCAATCAGGCGTCATTGTTTAAAATCAATGTGTTATCAAAGGGGGGAATATGAATTATTCATTGATTAAAAAGTCATCTATGTTGATGGCGGGCTTATTTGTGAGTCTACTAGGAACAACAACTTTGACCCAAGCTCAAAGTCTTCAAGTCAAACAGTGGGCAGCTTCCTGCTCAGCCTGTCACGGTACCGATGGTTATTCTGAAGGTGGTATGGCGAGTTTGGCCGGTCAGAGTAAAGCTGAGCTCATCAAAAAAATGAATGAGTACAAAACAGGTAAGCGCACAGCTTCGATCATGCATCAACTCAGCAAAGGCTACACCGACGAGCAGATTGAACAAATCTCTGCTTACTTCGCTGCTTTGCCAGCCGAAAAACCAGTCGCTAAAACAAAATAATTAGGAGTTGATCATGCAAAGACGCGAATTTATACAATTAGTAGGTGCGGGTGCTGCTGCAACAACTCTAGTAGGTTGTGCTTCAACACAAATTGACGCTAAAAATGCCAAAGTCATCGTGATTGGTGGTGGCTACGGTGGTGCAACGGCAGCGAAATATGTACGCAAGTTTTCAAACTACACAGCCGATGTCACCCTGATTGAGCCGAATCAAAACTTCATTTCTTGCCCATTGTCGAATTTGGTGATCGGTGGCAGCAAGAAAATGGAAGACATCACTGTTTCATACGCCGGTTTGAGCAAGAACCACGGTGTGAAGCTCGTGAAAGACTCTGTGGTATCTATTGACGTTGCTAAAAAGCAAGTCAAATTAGCCGGTGGTTCAACATTGTTCTACGATCGCTTGATTGTTTCTCCAGGCATTGATTTAACTTACGACAAATTGCCTGGCATGTTGAAGCCAAACGCACAGAACGAAGTTCTCCATGCATGGAAAGCCGGTGAGCAAACAGTTGGCTTAAGAAAGCAATTGGAAAGCATGAAGAATGGTGGCGTATTTGCCATTTCAATTCCTTTGGCGCCATACCGTTGCCCTCCAGGACCATACGAGCGTGCTTGCCAAGTGGCTGATTATTTCCAAAAGAACAAGCCAAAGAGCAAAGTGCTCATCTTGGACGCCAATGACGATGTGACATCAAAGCCAGGTTTGTTTAAGTTGGCATGGTCTCGTCGTTACGCTGGCATGGTGGAATATCGCCCTAAACACAACTTGACCGATGTGGACGTTAAGGGCAAAACCTTGAAGTTTGAATTCAATGATGACATCAAAGCTGATGTGTTGAACGTATTACCGCCAATGCGTGCAGGTTCAATTGCCGTGAAAACTGGTTTGGCCAATATGAATGGTCGTTGGTGTGAAGTAGATTTCTTAACTTTCGAGTCAAAAGTGGCACCAAACGTTCACGTTTTGGGTGATTCAATCCAAATCGCTCCAGGTATGCCAAAGTCTGGCCACATGGCCAATCAACACGGTAAGACATGTGCGGCCGCTGTGGTTGCAATCTTGAGTGGTGCTGAGGTGAATCAATTACCGGTGTACAACAACACTTGCTACAGCTTTGTGTCTGCGCAGGATGTGGTTCACGTGGCCAGCGTTCATACCTATGATGCTGCTAAGAAAACCATGGTTACTGTACCTGGATCAGGTGGCGTTTCTGCCGCAGCCAATCCATTGGAAGGTGAGTATGCCAATGCATGGGCCAGAAACATCTGGGCTGATATGTTGGTGTAAAACATCTGGTGCCGAATCACTTCGGTGTCTGCCAATAAAAAAGTCTGCTTCGGCAGACTTTTTTTATTGATCTATTCATCTATCTATCTATTCATCTATCTGTTTATTTACTCATACATTCTTTTTATTCTGTTCTTTGATTGTTTTTAGCTCTTTAGTTATAGCTTTAGTTATTTTTTATTCTTAGCAGCATCATCCAAAGATTTTAAAAACGCTAACTTTTCTTTGATTTTCATTTCTAAACCACGATCCGTGGGTTGATACCAGTTTTGTTCTTTCACACCATCCGGAAGATAGGTTTCTCCGGCGGCATAAGCGTGAGCTTCGTCATGGGCATAACGATAAGATTTGCCATGTCCCAAGTCTTCCATGAGTCGAGTAGGAGCATTGCGCAAGTGCATCGGCACTGCGCGACTGACATCTTTGGCCACAAAAGCTTTGGCTTGATTAAAAGCTTGGTAGGCGGCATTGCTCTTAGGGGCTGCGCACAAGTAAATCAGCGCTTCTGCCAAAGCCAAGTCTCCTTCGGGGCTTCCCAAACGCTCGTAGGTGGCGGCGGCGTCATTGGCCAATTGCATGGCTCTGGGGTCTGCCAAGCCAATGTCCTCCCAAGCCATGCGCACAATTCTGCGGGAGAGATATTTCACATCGACGCCACCATCAATCATGCGACAGAACCAATACAGGGCGCCATCCGGATTCGAGCCTCGAACTGATTTGTGCAATGCTGAGATTTGGTCGTAAAAATGGTCGCCACCTTTGTCAAATCGCTTGGCCAGTGACCCCAATGAATTTTCTACAAACGTAGCACTGATGACATCGTTTTGACTGGTGATGGCTGCATTGAAAATTTGCTCCACCAAATTTAAAAAACGTCTGGCATCACCATCGGCCATATTGAGTAAAACCTCTTGGGCAGCTTCTTCCATATGAAGTTCTTGCTTCTGAGTTTTTTTGGCGCGCTCGAGTAATTGCAGAAGGTCAGCGTGGTTCAGTGATTGAAGAACGTAGACTTGAGCTCGAGAGAGAAGGGCTGAGTTCACTTCAAAGGAAGGGTTTTCTGTGGTCGCCCCAATAAAAGTGACCAAACCCGATTCGACGTAAGGCAAAAGAGCATCTTGCTGAGATTTGTTGAAACGATGAATTTCATCGACAAATAAAATTGTCCTTTTGTTGAGTTGTTGCAAGTGATGTTCGGCCAGTTCAATGGCCTGACGGATTTCTTTGACACCAGCTAAGACAGCCGATAGGGCGATGAATTCACAATCAAACACCTGGGCGCATAGTCGTGCGATGGTGGTTTTCCCAACGCCTGGAGGCCCCCACAAAATCATGGAATGGGGTTTGCCGGATTTAAATGCCAAATCCAGTGGTTTCCCAGGGCCAAATAAATGCGTTTGACCAACCAAGTCTGATAAAACCTTGGGTCGAAGCAATTCTGCTAGAGGGGTAAAATAATTATTGCTAGGTAATAAAGACATGGTTTAATGCGACCATTGTCGCATGAGCTGATTTAATATTATTAATACCATTTATAAAATAGAAGATGAAACAATGAGTCAAAATACACCGCACCCACTCGAAGCCAAATTGCGCCCATTACCACGCTGGATTTTCATGAGCCGCTGGTTGCAGGCACCTCTTTATTTAGGTTTGATTGTTGCCCAAGGCGTTTATGTCTATCAATTCTGGCATGAATTGGTTCACTTGATTTCTTTGATCATGACCAAGGGTGGCACGACTGAAACTGAGATCATGTTGATTGTCTTGGGCCTCATTGACGTTGTGATGATTTCTAACTTATTGGTGATGGTGATTGTGGGCGGTTGGGAGACTTTTGTTTCTAGGTTGGAATTAGAAAATCATCCTGATCAGCCTGAGTGGTTGTCTCATGTGAACGCCGGGGTGCTCAAGGTCAAACTGGCCACAGCGATCATCGGTATTTCTTCCATTCATTTATTGAAGACTTTTATCAATGCGCCCGGAATGGATGACAAAACGTTGCTCTGGCAAACCGTGATTCATTTGACTTTTGTGGCTTCTGCATTGGCGATTGCCTACACAGAAAAACTTTTATCAAAAGCTCATGCGCATTGATTCAATCAAACAATCGAATCAAAACTGTTGAATCGCCAAGCCAGCCCATATGAGGCTGGCTGTGGCCACCAAGGTCAAGACAGTTCTCATTTTTAGAAAATCAGCCAGATACCCTTCATCTTCAATGAGATGATGAAACTGTTGGCGATCGACAATCAATGCCAACACCAAAGTGGTCGCAATCACAAAGTAGCCCGTTGAAAAAGCCAGGTGCAAAGCTCCCCAAGCCATGAGCGAGGGGATTACACCCCAAATCCAAGCACCTTTGTCGCGCCAAAAATTATGAGTGATGCGATTGGATTGAGGTCCGAGCATTGGCCCCCAATGCAGTGCACCCACAAAGGATGCGATGGTGGCACCATAGAGGAGCAGCGAGTTAGCAGCCCAAAAATCCAAAGGGGGTTCTGCAAATTGAACTGCGCCAGACAGCAGAATGAATGGAATCAAGCCTGCATAACCGAGAAGTTTGGTGATGGGTGCCAACATAAACTAATTTGCTTTATGAGTAACTGTAAACGCCACGACCTGATTTGCGACCTAAGTAGCCGGCTGCCACCATTTCACGAAGGAGTGGGCAGGGGCGGTATTTAGAATCATTGAAATTATCAAAATAGACTTCCATGATCGCCAGGCAAGTATCTAAGCCAATCATGTCCGCCAAAGCCA
>JACCDI010024669.1_pt1 | contig 13015 bp, 16 predicted proteins | sample 7442791 | NCBI WGS metagenome assembly JACCDI01 (sample SAMN15323434, study PRJNA562643) | freshwater metagenome | isolation source: river surface water | place: USA:Blue River Watershed | collected 2017-08-15
AATGAACGCAAAATATCGGCTAATTCGCGACGGCTAGCTGGATCTAAGTTTGATGAAGGCTCATCTAAAACAAGTATTTCAGGCTTCATTGCAAGCACAGTTGCAACCGCTACACGGCGACGTTGACCAAAGGAAAGGTGATGCGGTGGACGATCTTTAAATTCAATCATCCCCACCAAGTTCAATGCATCATCAACGATTGCATCTAGCTCGGCGCCGCGTTTGCCCATGTTGTACGGACCAAATGCAACATCTTCACCCACAGTCGGCATGAAAAGTTGATCATCAGGATCCTGGAAAACAATTCCAACTTTTGAACGAATCTCTTTGATTGACTCTTTATTCTTTGAATCAACTAATTGACCTGCAACATGAATTGAGCCATGCGATGTTGGGTGAATTCCATTCATATGCATGACAAGGGTTGTCTTGCCTGCACCGTTTGGACCAAGCAAAGCAACACGTTCACCCTTTTGTACCGAAAGGTTTACACCGTAAAGCGCCTGGTTGCCATCGGGGTAAGCAAATGCGAGCTCTTTGATTTCGAGGCTTGGTGTATTCATTACATTTTTCCAATCAGTAATTGAGCGATAAAAATAAGTGCGGCGACCAACGGATACATCATCGCTATTAACCAGATCCTTGCACTGATGTGCGGAGGTTCGTCATGAGGAAGAACACCCTCATAACCGCGTGACAGCATTGAAAGGTGTACTCGTTCACCACGTTCGTATGAGCGAATAAATAAAGCACCTGCTGCGGTTGCTAAGACTTTCCAATGTTTAATTCCAGTTGCTTCAAAACCTCGTGATTCACGAGCAACTTTCATGCGTTCCATATCATCATTAACAACATTGACGTAACGCAACATGAAAGATGCTATCTGAACCATAAGAACTGGTAAACGCATTCGTTCAAGACCGCGAAGAATCTCACGTGCGGTTGTTGATGTAGACAAAATGATCGCAGTCATTACGCCAAGAGTTCCTTTAACAACGATTCCAGAACCAGCGATTACCCCTTCGCGATATAAATCAAATGGGCCTACTTGAATCTTTTCGCCAGTCCCAAAGAAAGGCATCAAGATTGCGAAAAAAACAAAGGGGACTTCAATCAGCGAGCGTTTAAAAAGAAGCAGAAAGGGGATTTTGGCAAGCTTTACTACGCTCAAGAGCCACACAAAGTAGGCGATAAAGGCTTGCCATTGGGTGACTGGGGTGGAGACGACAACCAGGATAAATCCCACCGCTGCAATGATTTTTAAATGGGATGGAAGAGAGTGAACTAAAGAGTGACGATGTAAGTAGAGCCTTTCACCTACATCATGACCGTGGTGATGGTTCTCTTGCTCGACCTTAATTGTCTTCCTTCTTTGGTTTGCGGGCAATCAACTTAAAGCCAACTCCAGCAACAACTGCCGTGCCAATGACGCCAATGACGCCTGCTACACCAACAGATGCTCGTTCATTCTCGATTCCCTTAACACCGTAATCAGCCAAAGTTCCATCAGCGTTGCTGTGATCCTTTGCGGTTTCAATAAAACCAATATCTTCAGCAACGCGCTCTAGACCATCTGGATCTGAGGATGCGTAAAAAGATACGACTCCTGCTAGAAATAAAGAGACAATAAATCCTGCGATATAAAACTTACGATTAGTTAGCATTGCGGATCTCCAACTTCTGTACATTGTTTTTCCAGCCATAAACCAAATCGCTTCGGCTAGCTAAGACGGCGCTAACAGTTAATCCAGTGATCAGCGCTTCACCGATTCCGATAAGAACATGGGTTCCGACCATTGCACTCAAAACCGCAGATGTTGAAAAAGTTGCGGTTGCACCCATTGCGTACTGGATCGTAAATCCGATCGCTGCAGCTGGAACCGATAGCAACCCACCGATCGCTGCAGCCAAGGAAATTGAAGATTTATTCTTTGGTAACACTTTGCGAAGCAGTAAGAAGGTTCCGTAACCAGCCCAAACTCCGAGAACACCCATGTTGAAAACATTTAAACCGATGGCGGTTAATCCACCATCAGCAAACAAGAAACCTTGCATCAACAAAACAACGGTTAAGGCAAGAGTTGCTGCCCAAGGTCCGACTAAGACCGCAGCTAATGCACCACCTAATAAGTGACCACTAGTGCCGGCAACAACTGGAAAGTTGAGCATCTGCACCGCAAAGATAAATACCGCGGTCAGACCTGCAAGTGGAGCGGTCTTTTCATCAAGCTGGGTACGAGCGCCCTTGAGGGCTGTTGCAACGCCTGCAGCGGCCAGGCCAGCAAAGATCGCAGAGGTTTGGACATCGATAAAGCCATCAGGAATATGCATGGATAAAGGTTAATGCAAACGATTTGCATCTGCCATTTATAGGCATATAAGCGTGACCTATTGTGTGCCCATGCGTAAATTCCTGGCCATGGTTCTGCTGGTCACCCAGCTGTGGCCGGTTACGGCCACCGCCTCGACCTGCGGATGGGATCAATCCACTGGCTGGGTAGGCCGGGAAAACCAAAAGGCTGGCGATAAGAAATGGAGCGATGGAGTTCCATTGCGCTTCAGCGCTGACTTCTCACGCCGCAAAGATGTTCCACGAATTGAGGGCTACTTAAACGCAGGCAGCGCAACGTGCGGTGACACATTAACGCTAACAACAGTTGGCTCCAAGAAATTTACCGCGTCGATTTATCGCATGGGTTACTACAACAACTCTGGCGCTCGCCTCGTAAAGCTCTTGAAATCACCAACACGTATTTCGATTGATGCAAAGACTCCACCAGGTCAGTACTTAATAAAACTATCTAATAATTTACGTGCGGCAACTTTTGTTCCATTGTTGGTATATGGAGATGCACCAAGTGATCTCACTTTCATCTCTTCGGTTTTAACGTGGCAGAGTTACAACCAATGGGGCGGTTCATCGCTATACAAAGGTCCTGATGGAGCACGTGAATCCGCTGCAAAGGTGGTGACATTTAATCGTCCTTACGATGGAGATGGTTCTGGTCAGTTCAGATATATGGAGCAACCACTACTTACCTTGATTGAAAAGCTAGGCATAGATACCAATTACATTACCGACTTTGAAGTTGATAGAAATCCAACCGTCTTTGCTGCAACAAAAACTATTGCCGTTGGTGGACACAGCGAGTACTGGACTTTGAGAATGCGAGACTCGATTGAAGGTGCGGTTGCATCCGGAGTCAACCTTGTTGCTTTTGGTGGTAACACCGCATATGCAATTACAGAAATTACAGAGCGAGAAATTTCAGGTCGCTTACCGTATCGAGAAGTGAACCGACCAGAATCCCTGTTACTAGGTTCTCAATACTTTGCATTAGCAATTAAAAAAGATTTGGTTTCAAATAATGTCTGGCCCTTTGCAATCTTGGGTCAGGAGGCGGTTATAAAAGGTGTGTACGGTTATGAAGCCGATACAGCTTTAGGAACAATTGGCCCTGGAGTTCAAGTTGTTGCACGTTCAGCCATAAGCCCCACAGAAAAGGGGTATGTCGCAATGAGCACTTATTACAACGCACCAAGCGGGGCATCGGTTCTCAATATGGGAACCAACGCCTGGGTCTGCGCCATCAACAACCGCTGCCCATGGGGACATACCTTTGACCTGGTTGCTCAAAAGCAGATCACAACCGTCACAACCGAGGTGCTTAAAGCGGTCAAAACTGGAAAATGGCCGGTGGCACAGATTGATTTCCCCAGCCGCCCTTAAGCAGATGCGTATAAGGTCACGCACATGAGCGAAGACGAAGGCATGGAAGAACTCGTCACCGAAGAGATGCTCTGGGATCGAATTCCAGAAGTAGAAGGTGAAGAACGTGCCAGTACTTATTACGAATTAAGTGCACGCATCTATGCTCGCGGACAATATGACGAAGCTTTGGCATTAGCTGAAACCGCTCGAGATATTTACTCACAACTTGGTGCTTCGGTTTCATCTGAAGGTTTAGCGCAGGCGTATTCGGCGATTGGTTACAACTTAAACCAACTAAAGCGCATGGATGAAGCCGCTAATGCAATGAGTAAAGCTGTCGAAATTTTGCGCGAAAACAAATCTCCTATTGCATTAGAGCTTGCATGCACATTGGGAGAATGGTGGTACTCGTCGAAGAATTATGACAAAGTTGTAGAAACAATGAATGAGTGCGCACAAGAGCATCTTGTCGACGGAAATGAAATTGGCGCAGCAAATGATTTACATCTAATCGGTTGTGCAGAACGAGAACTAAAGAATTACGAGAAAGCTATCGAAGCCTTTAAGGAGGCACGTTCTCTTTTTAAGCGAAATAAAGAAGTAATTCATGTTGCGCGTTGTGATCAGAAAATGGCTTCTTGCCTTATCGAATTAGGCGAGGGTGAACTTGCTTTAGAAACCGCACGTAAAGCGGTTGATGTATTTGAAACTGGTCATGATCATCGTCGCGAAACCTTTGCATCCTTTGAATATGGCAAGGCGCAAATCTTGCTTGAAAAATATGACGAAGGTTTAGCAACTTTAGAAAATGTCCTTGCTATCGTCAGTGAAGATGAACCCAAGGATTTTGAATTCATCGTTGATATTGAGTCCCGCATCGCCAAGATTTTGCGTATGCAAGGTCGAGCAGAAGAAGCCGATGAGATAGAGCGTCGCTTAAAATCAGTTCAGGAAGCGTTGGAGGATGAGCCAGAGCGTGATCTCCTCACTTAAAGGTAAAGATCAGCTCAGCATCACCATGGTTTGCCTCGGCAATATCTGTCGTTCACCCATGGCCGCGGCTGTATTGGCTAATAAGAAAACCTCATTGAAAAGCCCAGTAATCACAGTGGATAGCGCGGGAACAGGACCTTGGCACATCGGGCAAGGACCACATCCATCCTCAAAGAAGATTTGGGAAAAAGCTGGTTACAAACACGAACATACAGCTAAGCAATTTACAGCTAATGATTTCTTCATCCATGACTTAATTCTTGTGATGGACTCAAGTAATTATCACAACGTTGTATCTCTAGCCGAAAACGATGAGCATCGCTCAAAGGTTTACTATTTGAGAAGTTTTGATCCCGAACTACAACATATTGATCCAGGTTCTGCTGACTACTTTAAATTAGAGGTTCCAGATCCATACAATCAAAGTGATGAAGCGTATGAAGCAACTTTGGCTATGGTTGAACGCGCAGTGAATGGCTTGCTTGCTCAATTAACACCTTAACGAGGCAAGTGTTGCAAAGCCCAGTGATACATAGCAATTGCACCAGCAGCAGAAGCGTTCATAGAACGAGTAGAGCCGTACTGATTGATTTCATACAAGACTTCACACACTGCAATGCCCTCATCGGACATTCCTGCACCTTCTTGCCCAAATAAAAGAACACAACTTTCAGGCAACTGCGCTGACTCTAACTGTTTGGACCCAGGCACATTATCAATTCCGATAATAGGCAAATCCTGCTCCTTGCAGTATTTCGCAAAATCTTCAATTGTTGGGTGATGCATTACTGTTAAATATCGATCCGTGACCATTGCGCCACGTTTGTTCCAGTCGCGCTTACCGACGATGTGAACTCCAGATACATTGAAAGCATTTGCAGTTCTAACGATTGATCCAATATTTAAGTCATGTTGCCAATTTTCAATAGCAATCTGCAATTTATGACGTTTTGTATTCAAATCCGCAACAATGGCTTCAACGGTCCAGTAACGATAGTGATCTAGGACATTTCGACGATCGCCATTCAGTAATAATTCAGGATCGTATTGTTCGCCTTCAGGCCAAGGCTTCTCATGTGGTCCAACACCTACAACCGGGAAAAATTCACCTGGGCCAATACTGGCGGGGGTAGTTGGAGAAGACATGTAGGCACTCTAAACTGAATACATGTCAGCTATCAACACAGTCGCGTACGTAATCCACCTTCTTTCAGTCATCGGCATTTTGTCTTTGCTATTGCATCAGTGGAACAAATCCCCTCGTAAGTTGAATCCTGGAATTCTGCACGCAGGTTTGACCGCATTAGTAGCTGGCGTTGTGATGGTGGGACTACACAACAGCGTGAAGCCTGATGAAGAGCTCAATCACATCAAAGTCGGAATTAAGTTCATCATTCTTCTTGTAATTCTGGTTCTTGGTTACACAAATGTGAAGAAGCAGGAGCTTTCAAAGAATGTTTGGGTGGCGATGCTTGGTTTGACCGTCACAAACATTGTTATTGCTTCCTGGCGCTAGACAGAAACAATGTCTTTTCTGCACCGTTTTCTTGCAATCACTCTTGCGACAATTCTCTCAATACTTCCTGCACAAGCGGCTCTCGCGCCTGAATCTATCCCACCGATTTTTGATGAATTATTGAATAGCCAAACCCTTTCAAATCCAGCGATGATTGTGATTGATGGAAACACAGGAACTGTTGTTTATGAGAAGAACGGATTCTCTCAACGCAAACCAGCCTCAGTGATGAAGATTCTGACCGCCGCAGCAACAATTGAAAATTTAGATCCGACCGCCACCTTTAATACCACTGTGAATATCAACCCTGAACTAAAAACCGTAATTGTTCGAGGTGCATATGATCCTTGGATTAGCTTGGATCACAACACTGCACGAAAAATGAACCGTGCGTCACTTCCATATATCGGCTTTCGAACTTTAAGTGCAGTAAAAGAGTCCAACGGTGGATCGCTGAAGAACTACAAAGTCATTTACAGTGGTCTATATTCCCAGGATGTTGCCAATCTAAAAGCTTTTTGGGCAAAGCGAAGTTTCAAACCAACTATGAAGTCTGTGACAGATGATGAAGCTTTTATGGCACTTGGGGAGCAGATAGTTTCTGAGAATTCTCCAACCGTGACAGCGTTAATTGACTGGATTCTCTTATGGAGTGACAACCTAATTTCAGAGCGTTTGGCCCGTTTATCTGCCAAAGCCGCTGGTTACACCATGGATACCAAGGGCGTAGATAAGGTATTCAGGGAAATCCTTGCACAGTTCGAAATTGATGATTCAAAGTTAGTCGTGGCAGATGCCAGCGGATTATCGAGAAAGAATAAGGTCACCGTGCATTTAATGGGGGAACTGCTTTACAAACTACGTAAAGATGAAAAGTTTGATTTGATTTATGCCGGTTTACCTGTCGGAGGTGTATCTGGAACTTTACGCAGTCGCTTCCTCACTACAGCGCCATCAGCGGTAGGGCTTGTGCGAGCAAAAACCGGAACGCTTAATGGAACGGCAACTTTGGCTGGTTATGTGCAATCAACAGATCGCGAATACATCTTTGTAACTTTGGCAGATGAGATTGCAAAGGGTAATTCCGCATTGAATAAAGCACGTGCAGCAATTGATCGCGTACTTGGAAGAATTGCTGCGCCTAACATCCCAGCAGAGATCTCACCAGCACCTTAATTGTTTGAAAAGATCTTTATCTGACCTTTGTAACATGCGACCCATGTATTTCTGGTTGGTAGATCGTACGTAATTCCGATCGGTTCATTGCATACCTTGATGTTCTGAGTGACCTTCATGTCACTTGTGCGAACGCGAGACATTGTGTCGCTCTTGTAGTTCACAACATACAAAGCTGAACCATCTCCCGAGATAGCAAGACTTCTAGCAGCGTCTCCGGTTTTAACTGATTTGCCCGCCTTATTAGTGAGCAGATTCCAAGAAGCTACTCGCCCAGATAAGTTCATGGTCACATACATAGTTGAGTTATCTGGAGACAACACAATCGCACGTGGATTACTGCCGATAGGAATGTAAGAGGTAGAAAAATCCTGAAGGTTAATTACATGGATTCGATTCCCACCCATTTCAGCTACGTATGCCTTCGTAGAATCATTGCTGATAACTATTCCGCGAGGGTAACGCCCAATTTTGATTGTCTTTACGACCTTGTTTTTTTCAACAGAGATCACTGAAACAGTGTATGAACACCAATTTGCAGCCAGCACATATTTATTGTCAGGCGTTACTTCAACAACCTTTGGTACTGAACCAACCGGGTATACAGAATCTATTGTGTAATTGCTTCGGTTAATTCGGTAAACAAAACTCTTGTCGTAACCATCTGATGGCGAACAAGTGTCATGGCCTTCTTTGTTGTACCCCTTGCCATACATCGAGTAATTGCTGACATATAGATACTTTCCATCAGGTGAAAAGCTTCCTTCGACAGGAGCGCCTTTATATGTCCCTGATGTTTTAGAAGCTCCGAAATCCTTTAATGACACTGAGTCAGAGATGGTGTGTAAAAGTTCAAAAGTTTTTGCGTCATAAACCGTCACGGAGTGCCGATACATCATGTTGTGCGCGCTCACGACGCCATCGCCAGATGATCTAACTGATTTCGGCGAGATCGATCCATTAATTGTTTTGATCAACTTCATGGATGGAGAAACAACTTCGCCCTGTGCCGGAGTTGCAATGACACAGAGCGAAATTACTAAAATTAGAGGCAAAAACTTTATGCGCATTACCTAACTGTACTAGTTAGTCTTTGTCGTCGTCATCATCATCATGCCCACGCCCATGACGATCATCGTCATCGTCATCGTCATCGTCATCGTCATCATCGTCATCATCGTCATCATCATCGCCACCACCGGTTGGCAATTTAGAGATCGATGGGTTAGCCAATTTACTAGCGGCTGGAACAGCCACCGCGGCGGCAACACTTGTGATTGATGGAGTTGCAACTGCTGACTGGATAACTGAAACCGCTTGCACAGTTGGATTGGCATCAGCGGATTGGAGTACAGAAGCAGCCGATCGTGTTGAATCAGCTTTAACTCCTTGGGTTTGCTCTGCTGAAGCAGATGGCGCAAATGTCGGTACAGCCTCAGGGTTTTGACCAATAAGTGCACCAAAAGCTAAAACGACAGCCGCAATGAGCACGGCGCTTATGGGCAAAGAGTTTGAAACCCTGTTAAGCGCTGGCTTCTCATCGTTGTCTGTGATTTCAAACCATTCGGGCTTGTTGTTCTCGGTCACTTGTTATCCCCTCGTTGAGAGCAAGGTAACTATTGTCCCTGAGAGAGGTCTGGGAGGCGTACTTCGAAAGGCTGAGTAATCTTGGCGCGTGAGCAGCGCTATGCGGGGATATCTCGATCTAATGAAGTTACGAGTGGTGGAACTCCTGCTCGTTTCAACTTTGCCGGCAATGGTTTTGGCTGCCGAGGGTTTGCCCCAATTTGGTTTAGCTTTCGCAACAATTTTTGCCGGGACGTTGGCTGCGGGTAGTGCAAACGCTTTCAATATGGTGATTGAAAGTGATATCGATAAATTAATGGCCCGAACTGCAAAGCGTCCAATCGTCACAGGTCAAATTTCTCGAAGAAATGCAACATTATTTGCGACTTTTATCGGATTACTTTCGTTAGTTATCTTTTGGTTTTTCACAACGCCACTCGCAACAGTTCTTGCTCTGATAGCTATAGTTTTTTATGTTGTTGTGTACACGATGGCACTTAAGCAACGCACCGCGCAAAATATTGTATGGGGCGGCGCAGCAGGATGCATGCCCGTTTTGATTGGTTGGGCGGCAGTTACTGATTCCTTATCAGCGACAGCATGGGCATTTTTCTTTGTAATTTTCTTTTGGACTCCGCCGCATTTTTGGGCACTTGCCATTAAGTACAAGGATGATTACGCAGCTGCTGGAACTCCAATGCTTCCTGTTGTTGCAACCAAGGGTCGAGTACTTAAAGAGATGTGGTTCCATACCATCTTGATGATTGCCTCATCTGTGTGGTTGATACTTTCTGCAGATCTACCTTTGTGGTCCTTAGTAATTACGGTTGCTCTTGGATTGGTGTTTGCAGTGCAACTCATCGCGCTTAAAGAAGGTTCGACAGAGTATGCAAAGGTAGCTGGCAAAATTTTCCAGTGGTCAATTACTTACTTAAGCCTTTTGTCTGTGCTGCTGGTTGTTGCGCAATTACTTAGCTAGAGCTTGCTGTAAATCCTTTACTAAGTCGCTTGAATGTTCTAAGCCGACAGATAGTCGCAACACTGAAGGCGTGATTCCCATTTCAGCTTGAACCTCTGGAGACAAACGTCGATGGGTTGTTGAAGCTGGGTGAGTGATTAATGTCTTGCTGTCACCAAGATTGTTGGAAATATCAATAACACATAGCTTGTTCATAAAAGCAAATACCTGGGATTGATCACCATTGAATTCAATGCCGATTGTCGTACCGCCGCCATTATTCATCTGCTTCATTGCTAATTCATGACCTGGGTGTGACTTCAGACCTGGGTAACGCACAGATTTAATTGCCGGCTGCTTTTCCAAGAACTCTGCAACCGCTTGAGCATTTGCAACCATGCTTTCAACTCGCATATGCATAGTTTCTAGAGACTTAACAAGAACCCAGGCGTTGAATGCGCTAAGTGCAGGACCTGTGTGGCGGACAAATGGCAAAAGCTTTTCTTGGATATAAGGAGCAGATCCCAGTAGAGCTCCCGCAAGAACACGGCCTTGGCCATCGATGTGCTTTGTCGCTGAGTACATAACAACATCAGCACCGAGGGATAAAGGCTTCTGCAAAACCGGAGATGCCATAACGTTGTCAACGATCACAGTTGCACCAACCTTGTGTGCAAGTTCGCTCACCATAGCAATATCAACAATTTCAAGTAATGGGTTACTTGGAGTTTCGATAAATACTGCCTTAGTTGGTTTGTTAAGAGCTTTGGCCCAAACCGCAGGATCATTTCCCTTAACTAATTCAAAGGTGACACCCCACTTAGGCAAGAACTCTGTAATAACTACATGGCATGAAGAAAACATGGCAGCAGATGCAACGACGTGGTCGCCTTGTTCAACCAGACATGCAAGAGATGCGAACATCGCAGACATTCCAGAACCTGTAGCAACGCACATCTCTGCGCCTTCGATGGCAGCCAAACGATTCTCAAACATTGCAATCGTTGGATTGTGGAAACGGCTATATAAGTAGTGATCGGTCTCTTCAGTAAAGGAATCAAAAGCTTCTTCAGCAGATGTGTAAGTGAAGCCACTGTTTAGGAACAGCGCTTCAGAAGTTTCACCAAATCCGGTGCGAGCAAGACCTGCGCGAACAGAATGTGTTTGCGGATGAAGTTCCCAGTCAGGTCCCAGTGTTTCTTGACGAGGTTGGTACCCCCAAGGTCGCTTGCTCATAGGTTAATTGTGGCAGAGTAAGGGGCATGTCCAACACTGCAATTTCAGTCTCAGATCTATCCAAAAAGTATGACGACCGCTTAGCGGTCTCACACATCAACTTCGAAGTACCGCTGGGCACGGTGTGTGGCTTCGTAGGCCCTAACGGTTCAGGCAAGACAACCACCATGCGCATGCTTCTTGGACTCATTACGCCGACAACAGGTCAGGGTCACATTCTCGGTGAACCAATCGAACACCCCGAAAAGTATTTGAGCCGTGTTGGCGCGATGATTGAAGGTCCAGCTTTTTATCCTGCATTGTCAGGACATGAAAATTTGATGGTGCTTGCGCGTCTTGGTGGATTTCCTGTCGAACGAGTTCAAATTCTCTTGGAAAAAGTTGGGCTTGGTGAACGCGGAAAATCAAAGTACAAGACTTATTCATTAGGAATGAAACAACGACTAGGAATCGCCGCAGCATTATTGCCAGATCCAAAGCTACTTATGTTGGATGAACCAACAAACGGTCTAGATCCTGAGGGAATTCAAGAGGTGCGTGCATTACTTCGCGATTTGGCCAATGATGGAACTACCGTTTTTGTCTCTTCACACCTTCTCTCAGAGCTTGAAATCATTAGCGATCACATCGTGATGCTTCGAAAAGGTGAGATCGTTTTTGCTGGTCCAATTGGCGAACTCATGACTAAGCAGCAACCAACAATCATTGCTAAGTCATTACAGCACTCTGATTTAGCCCGCATCGTAGAGATTGCAGAAAAATCCGGACATCATGCGGTTATCAGAAATGATTCTGTTCATGTTTTGGCTCCAATGGATTGGGCGCCAGTTCTTAATAAGGCAGCTTTTGATGCAGGAATTACTTTGGCACAACTTGCACCACAACTACCTAATCTAGAAGAAACTTTTTTTGAAATGACGGGGGACAAGTAATGTTGAATGTAGTAAGAGCAGAGCTTCGTAAGTTACGTCGTCCAACTTTATTTCTGGGCACCATGGGTGCGGTTGTGTTTTTCAGTGGATTATTTTCAGCATTGTTATACTTGCTTATTGATTCTCCTCAAGGAAATGCTGATCGCGGACAAGTTATTAGCCGCGAAGTATTGGCTTTAGCAAGCGGTGGAGTCCAAGGTTTTGCAAGCGTAGGTGGATTCCTAGGAATCATCGCTCTATGTGTCTTTGCAGCTCAAACTGCACAGGAGTACACATACGGAACTTTACGTAACTTATTGGTCCGCCAACCAAGTCGAATGAAAATCTTGGCCGGTAAATTGATTTCGATGAAGTTATTTGCTCTAGCGATGATCGTTCTGTCTGCAATCGTAAGCATTGCAACATCTGTCATTCTCGCTCCAACTGTTGATGTATCTACAGATCTTTGGTTCTCGAACCAAGGAATCGAGTTCATCTACACAACCTTTATCAATGTAACCATTTCTGTCGTTGGTTTTGGAATCATCGGAATGGTTCTTGGCCTACTTCTTCGCTCTCCTATCAGCGCTATTTCATTTGGTGTTCTGTGGTTATTAATTGTTGAGAATTTACTGGTAGCGGTAAAGAGTTCAACTCAGTCATGGTTGCCCGGATCACAATTAACGGTAATTGCTTCAGGCGGAAGTGCAGATGTCACTTATTCTCATGCTCTTGCTACAGGCGGTGCATATGTAGCAGTTGGAGCCTTGATCGCTTCAATTCTCTTTGTTCGTCGTGATGTAGCTAATTAAGGACACTCACACCTAAAAACAGGGTTTTCCAAGGTTGGGCATTTATTCTTAAGCCCTTCCCTCCGAAAGGTTAATTGTGAAAAAGAGTTTTAGGGCGATTTCGCTTGCGGTAATTCTGGGTCTGGCGGTTTCGTC
>JACCDI010082772.1_pt1 | contig 13008 bp, 9 predicted proteins | sample 7442791 | NCBI WGS metagenome assembly JACCDI01 (sample SAMN15323434, study PRJNA562643) | freshwater metagenome | isolation source: river surface water | place: USA:Blue River Watershed | collected 2017-08-15
CCTCTGCGCCGGCTCGCTGTCCGTCGGCGGGGAGCATCTCACCAACGACCTCAGCGTGGCCCTGCGGGTCAGCCGTGAGACCGCGGAGGACCTGAAGTGCAGGTTCGGTTCGGCCGTGCACCGTGAGGCCGACGTCAACCAGACCATCTGGAAGGACGGCGACCGCGGGCTCGGGGACCAGCAGTTCAACCGCGGCACCATCACCCGGGTGCTCTCCCTGCGCTATCAGGAGACGCTCGACCTCGTCCGCAAGGACGCGCTGCGTCAGCTCGAGGGGATCTTCCCGGGTCATGCCGTGCGCCTGGACCAGCACATGCTGCCCTCGGGCGTCATCCTCACGGGCGGTTCCGCCAACCTCGCGGACGCCTGCGAGGCCGTGCAGCAGACGATGGGGCTGACCGCGCGGGTGGGCATGCCCGTCTTCGACAACGATTCGCTGCGGAAGCCCGAGTATGCGGGCGTCGTGGGGCTCATGCGCGCCGCCATCACCGACGCCCCGCCCGCCGCCCGTCGTCCGCGCGGGCTCTGGGAGCAGCTCAAGGCGCTGTTCCGCCTCTGAGATGGAACGCGCGCCCTCGATCCTCCTTCTCGGACTGGGCGGCGCCGGTTGCTCGATGGTGGCGCGCCTCTCGGCCGCCTTGCCGGCGGAGGTCGGGGCGCTGTTCCTCGACACCGACGAGCGTTCGCTGCCGGCGGACGCGCGGACGATCCAGCTCGGCCGGCAGCAGACGCGCGGCATGGGCACCGGCGGTGAGACGGGGGCCGGCCTGGCCGCCGCGGAGTCCGAGGAGGTGGCCTTGCGCCGCGCGCTGGCGGGCGCGCCGGTCGTCGTGATCGTCACCGGACTGGGCGGAGGCACGGGCAGCGGGGCCGGACCTTTCGTCGCCGGACTCGCCGCCGACTCCGGCGCCACGGTCCTGTGTTTCGCGACGATGCCCTTCTCGCACGAAGGGGAGCGTCGTCAGCGCGAAGCCGACCAGGCCGCGATTGTGCTGGCGGCGCGCTGCTATGGATTCGTCGCGGTGCACAACGACCTGCTCTTGCAGCAGGTGCCGGCCGATTCCGCGCTGCCCGCGACCTTCGCCGCGGCCGACGCCTGGGTCGGAGGCGCCATCCGCGGCCTCGCGGCCGCCTTCGCGCCGGGTGCGCTGGTGCCCGCCGATCCGGCGGCCATCCGTTCGATCCTCTCGACTCCCGGCTCGCCCACGCTCTGCGCCTTCGGCGCGGGCGAAGGGCCGCGCGCCGCGATGACGGCCGCCCGGGCGGCCGTCGAATGCCCCCTCGCCCACGGTCCGGGAGCGGTGACCAAGGTCGCCTCGATCTTCGTGCACGTCTCCGGCGGCCCCGAGCTGACCTCGACCGACGCGTTCGACGCCGTCGCCATGGTCCGCCAAAAGTTCGGCGGCAACACGGCCACGGTGCTGTGCGCGCGCACCGATCCCGGGATGGCCGGCCGGGCCGAAGTCTCCGTGCTCGGAGCCTCGCTGCCCGAACCGAAGCCGGCCAAGGCGCGCAAGGGGGGCAAGGGGGCCAAGGACGACCAGTCGCAGACGGTGTTCCCCTTCGCCACCGATGACGCGGTGCGGCGCGGCTTCTTCGGCGGCGCCCCCCTCACGATCGTCGACGGACAGGACATCGACGTGCCCACCTACATCCGCAGGGCGGTGCGGCTGCCCGCGGGTCCCTGAGTCCGCTTCCCGGTTGCGCCCGTCCCCCGTGCTCCTACGGTGGACGCGATGCCCGCCTTTGACGTCGCCGCCGTCCGCCGCGATTTCCCGATCCTCGGGACTTCGGTGCGGGGCCGTCCGCTCGTCTACCTGGACAACGCCGCGACCTCCCAGAAGCCGCTCGCGGTCATCCGCCGGCTGGAGCGCTATTACGCTCAGGAGAACGCCAACGTCCACCGCGGCGTCCACCTGCTCAGCGAGCAGGCCACCGCGGCCTATGAGTCCGCCCGCGGCACGGTCGCGGCCTTCCTCGGACTGAAGGACGCGCGCGGCTGCGTGTTCGTCCGGGGCGCGACCGAGGGGATCAACCTGGTCGCCGATTCCTGGGGGCGGGCCCATCTCCGGGCCGGGGATGAGATCCTGCTCACGCACCTGGAGCATCATGCCAACATCGTGCCCTGGCAGGTCGCCGCGGAGCGCGCCGGCGCCCGGGTGGTCGTCGCGCCGGTCACGCCGCGCGGCGAGGTCGACCTGCCCGCGTTCCGGTCGCTCCTCTCTCCGCGCACGCGGATCGCGGCCTTCTCGCACGTCTCCAACGCGCTCGGCACGGTGAATCCCGCCGCCGAGATGACGCGCCTGGCCAAGGCCGCCGGCGCCGCCGTGCTCATCGACGGATGCCAGGCGGCCGCGCACTTCAAGGTCGACGTGCCCGCGCTGGGCTGCGACTTCTACGCCTTCTCCGGCCACAAGACCTTCGGGCCCACCGGCATCGGGGTGCTCTGGGGCCGGCCCGAGCTGCTCGACGCCATGCCGCCCTACCAGAGCGGAGGGGACATGATCCGGAAGGTCGATTTCGCGGGCACCACTTTCCGCGAGGCTCCGGAGCGTTTCGAGGCGGGCACGCCCGACATCTCCGGCGCCATCGGCCTCGCCGCGGCGCTCGACTACTTCATGCCCCTGCAGGCGGCCGCGCACGCCCATGAGCAGGAGTTGCTCGCCGCCGCCACGGAGCGGCTGAAAGGCGTCAAGGGGCTCACGATCGTCGGTCAGGCGCCCGAGAAGGTCGCCGTACTCTCCTTCACCCTGGAGGGCGCGCACCCGCACGACGTCGGCACGCTGCTCGACGCGGACGGCGTCGCCATCCGCACCGGCCACCACTGCTGCATGCCGTTGATGAAGAGCTTCGGGCTCGCCGGCACCGCGCGCGCCTCCTTCGCCTTCTACAACACGCTGGAGGAAGTCGAGGTCCTGGCGCGTTCCCTTGAGCGCGTCAGGAAGATGACCGCCTAGGCGGCCGAGGTCTCACGCATCAGTCCGAGCAGCCCCTGCACTTCCCAGTTGCTGGCGCGTGCGGGCAGTCCGAGCAGGCGCCTCGCCTCCTCCACTTCGTCCGGCCGGTTGCCCGGCGGCCATTCCATCCAGGGCCGCTCGAAGGGCCGGCCGGTCGCGTGCAGGAGCGGCAGCAGGGCGTCGACCGCGACCGTGTCGGCGCGGCCTTCCGGCAGCGCGTGCGCCAGCACTTCCTGATGGAGCTCCCGGCGGGCCGCATTGACGGACGCATGCGGGCGGTCCGCCCACCGCAGCAGCGACTCACGCCAGGCAGGGTGGGTCCGGTTGAGGTCGAGATACTGGGCCAGCCGGCGGTAGGGATGTCCCGACGGGCGCAGTCCGCGCAGACGCCACCTTCCGCACTTGCGCATGTAGACGGCGTCAAGGCCGATGAGCGTCATGGACTCGGGAGTCAGGTCCGCGGCGAGCTCCGACATCGGCGCGCGGTTGCCGCCGGAGCCCAGCGATTCGACCACGAGGGCGTGGCAGGCCGCAACCCAGCCGCGCTCCTTGAGTCTGGCGGAGGCGTGCGCGGCCTTGCGGACGAAACGGGCCGCGGCCTGCTTGCGGAGGCGGTCCGCGACGTCCTCGCCGTCTTCCCTCAGGCGGCGGGCGACCGCGTGCGCGCGGCCGCGCAGCTCCAGCAGGGCGTCCTCTTCGGCGAGGTCCTCGAGGTCGCGGGGCAGGTGCGGGAGCAGGAGCGCGGCTTCGGGGACGCGTCCGGAGGACGTCCTGACCGGCCTGAGGTCCGGCAGCAGCACCGCGTGCAGGACCACGCTTTCGTAAGCGGGGTCCGTGCCGTGCCCATGGGCCTCCCAGTCGCCGCAACGCAGGTGGATCTCGACGTCGCCCCGCGTCCGTGCGCCGTCGACGCGCAGTTCTGCGCCCAGGAAGTCAGGTCCCGCGCCGCGGTTCCAGGCGCCCGGCCGCACGACGTCGATGAGCGCGCCCGAGAGGGCGGGGAGGGGGCCGCGCACTTCGCCCGCGGCCCACAGGCGCTGGATCGCGCGCTCCGCCAGCGTGAACGGGCCGTAAGGCCCCGTGAGTTCCTCGACTTCGTCGTCACGGCTCATGCCGCAACTTCAACGCCTGCGGCCGGAGCCGGAAACCCGGACATCGCCCAAGGGTGATGGAGGGGAATGGACTTGAGGGAAGCCCCCAGCCCGCCATCGTCCCTTCTCAGGGAGAGGTGGCAGAGTGGTCGATTGCACCTGACTTGAAATCAGGCGAACCGCAAGGTTCCGGGGGTTCGAATCCCTCCCTCTCCGCCCCCTTCGCATGAAAGCCCGCCGCATCGTCGTCCTGGACGGATACACGCTCAACCCCGGGGATCTTGACTGGACTCCGCTGTCGGAGCTCGGACCGCTCGAGGTTCACGAATGGACCGCCCCCGCGGACGTGGCGGCGCGCATCGCCGGCGCCGACGTGGTCTTCACGAACAAGACGCCGCTCACCGCTGAGACCCTGTCCGCGGCCCGCGGCCTGCGGTTCGTCGGCGTGCTGGCCACGGGCTACAACATCGTGGACGTCAAGGCCGCCGAGACTTCGGGCGTGCGGGTGGCCAATGTCCCCGGTTACGGCACGGCGGCGGTCGCCCAGCACGTTTTCGCGCTGCTGCTCGACTTGACGAATCACGCCGCGCTCGAGGGCGCGGCCGTCGCCGCGGGCGAATGGACCCGTTCCCGCGACTTCTGCTTCCTGCGGCGGCCGATCGCCGACCTCGAAGGGCGCACCCTGGGCGTGGTGGGGTGGGGCGAGATCGGCCGCGCTGTCGGTCGCATCGGGGCCGCCTTCGGCATGAAGGTCATCGCCGCGGCCCGGACGCCCAAGTCCGATCCGGCGGCGGAGTTCGTGGGCGTCGAGGAGCTGTTCGCCCGCGCCGACGTCATCAGCCTGCACTGCCCCCTGACGGACGCCACGCGCGGCCTGGTCTCCGCCGCCATGCTGCGCCGGATGAAGCCGACCGCTCACCTGATCAACACCGCCCGCGGTCCGCTCGTGGACGAGGCCGCGCTGGCCGCGGCGTTGCGCGACGGTCGCATCGCGGGCGCCGGGCTGGACGTCGTGTGCGTGGAGCCGATGCGGGCGGACTGTCCTCTGCTCGGAGCGCCGCGCTGCGTCATCACTCCGCACGTGGCGTGGGCCTCGCCCGACGCCCGCCGGAGGCTCATGGACGAGACCGTGGCCAATCTGCGCGCCTTCCTCGCGGGAGAGCGGCGCAACGCCGTCGTCTGAGAACGCTCACTTCTTCCGTCCGACCTCGCTGAACTCGCCGCTCAGCTCGAGGTCGGCGGACGTCACCCGCACGGGGGCGCCGCCCTCCGGGACTTCGGCCTTCAGCGTCCAGAGGATGCCGTTGACGATGAGCCGGCGGAAGGGCTCCTCGGCGAAGTTGTCATGGAAGTGCGCGCCCACGAAGCCGAAGGAACGTCCGCCGTCGGGACGTTCAAAGGTCCAGGCCACGGGGTGATCCTCCCCTGCGACCGTGACGCGGGCGGACGCTTTCGCCGCGGGCAGGAATCTCAGCCGGTAATACCATTCGTCGCGGCAGCTGAAGTCGCTCCAGCCTCGGCCCACGGGATGGCCTTCGGCCACGTCACGGACCTTCGCGGTCTCGACCTTGTAGCGGGAGAAGCCTCCCTTCTGCGCGTTGAACCATCCGCCCATCGCGTTGAGCCAGAGTCCCGAAGCCTCGGGATCGGCGGAGCCGGTGCCCCAGTGGATGGCCGTCAGTCCCACCCCTTCGGCGACCATCCGCGACATGGCTGCGCGCCGCTCCTGGGAGAAGAGGAGGTCTCCACCCAGCTTCGTGTGCACGACCACGGCGGAGACGCCCTTCAGGGCGGACTCGTCGGCAGGCCAGCCGCGCGAGACGACGGCCTCCAGTCCTGGCGTCTGCCGCAGGCATCGGGCGAGCAGCTCGCAGTCGTCCATGTAAGTGTGCGTGCGATAGGGGTGATCCGGCTGCTGTCCGATGAGCAGCACCTTCCTGGGCTCGGCGCCCGCCAGCGCGGCGAGCAGGAGGGGCAGGGCGGTCAGTGCGGCTTTCATCGGTTCTGTTTGCTGGGTTTGAATTCACGGACCTCCCGTTCGACTTCCGCCGCCTGCGCCGCGGAGAGCATCCTGTTGGCCACGAGTTCGGCCAGGAGCTTTTTCGTCGGCGAGCGCGGCACGCGTCGAAGGGCGGCGAAGCGGGGCGGCAGGGCCTGTTCCGCGGCGTCGGCGTGAAGCTCCGCCAGCAAGGTCCATTTGGCGTATTCCCGGTAGTCGGGCTTCAGCGAGCCACTGGAGCCGGGCGGTGACAACGAAGCCTGGGCGAGCCCCGACATGCCGTAGGCATTGCCCTGGAGCGCGGAGCGCCGGAACCAGTCCGGAAAGCTCGCCACCTCCGACCGCATGCAGTCCCTTCCGACGATGTGGTATTCGGCCATCACGCGGTCGTAGTCGGGGCCGATGAGGAGCCGTCCGACCGTCTCGTACTCGTGCCGCAGCTGGTATTGGTTCTGCTCGGCGTCGCGCAGGACCACGGCGAAGGCGGCCTGGGCGTAAGAGTCGCCCCCCTGGGCCTGCCTTTGCAGGGCGTTCGCCACGGAGTCCAGGTAGTAACGCGGACGCCGCATCTCCTCCTCCCGGTTCCGTCGGTTCTGTTCCGCGGCGGCGATTCTCTGCGCGATTTCGGCGCGACGTCGCTCCTCCTCGGCATGTTCGCGCTCCCACGCCGACAGCATCAGGCGCCCGAGGAGGCCTGCGACCAGCACCAGCACCATGATGATGGTGCCTCCCGTCAGCGGCTTCATGGGGTCTTTGGGCATCTTCCCACCATTCAGGCGGACTCCATTCCCGGGTCGAACCTTAAGACTCCGAGGGCCCGTGAATGCCCGCCCGCGGCCCCGCTTTTACTTGAGGCCTGCGGCGGGGATGGAAACATCTGGGCACGGATGCGCCCCCTCCGAACATGCTTACTGTTGCAGTTGGCCGCGCTGGCCTTCGCCGGGAGTCCGCAGGGGGCCGATGAGTTCCGCGCCAAGGTTCTGCCGGTGCTGAAGGAGGCCTGTCTGGGCTGCCATTCGACGGAGAAGCAGAAGGGCGACCTCGATCTCGAGGCATTTGGCGACGCCGCCGCGGTGCGGCGCAATCCCCGCGTCTGGGAGCAGGTGTTCGAGCAAGTCTCCACCGGGGAGATGCCTCCCAAGAAGGAGCGGCAGCTGTCGTCCGCCGAACGCGCCTTGCTGCTCGAGTGGACCCGCCGCGAGCTGGAGGCGGCCGCGCTCGCCTCGGCCGGCGACCCCGGGCCGGTGGTCGTGCGCCGTCTCTCGAACTCCGAATACGCCCACACCCTGCGGGACCTCACCGGCGTGCCCTCGCTCGATCCGGGACGGGAGTTCCCGGTGGACGGAGCCGCGGGGGAGGGCTTCACGAACGTCGGCGCGGCACTGGTGATGTCGCCCGCGCTCCTCACCAAGTACCTCGACGCGGCCAAGGAGGTCAGCGAGCACCTCGTCCCGCTTCCCGACGGCGTACGGTTCTCCCCCGGCGTCTCGTCGCGCGACTGGACCGACGAGGCCTTGGCCAAGATCCGGAACTTCTACGCCAGGTACACGGTCACCGCGGCGACCTCGGATGCGGCCGCCACCGTGGACGGCATCAAACTGGACAAGGGCACGGGCGGGGGCCGTGTGCCGCTTGACGCTTACTTGGCCGCCCTGCGCGGCGGGAGCAATCGCGAGGGGCTCAGCCCGCGTTATCTGGCCACGCTCAGGTCGGCCTTGGAGTCCTCTTCTCCCTCGCCGCTCATGGCTCCTCTGCAGCGCCGGCATCGCGAGGGCGTCCTCAATCATGCGGACATCGCGCCTTGGCAGTCGGCCCTCTGGCGCTTTTCGACCGTAGGCCAGATCGGCAAGAAGGAGGGCGGCAGGGCCTGGCAGGAACCGGTCGAAAGCGTCGCCGGGTCGGTCCAGTTCCGCGAGAAACTCTCCGGCGACGTCACAGTGCGCCTAGTCGCCGGAGACGCCGGCGACGGCGCGGTCGGCGACCAGGCCGTGTGGGAGCGGCCGCGGCTCAGGGTCGCCGGACGTCCGGAGGTGCCGCTGGACGACTTGGCCGGTCTGTTGGCCCATCTTGAATCCAGCATCGGCCGTCACGCCGCCCTGACTCCGCAAGTCTTGCGCGCAGCTTCGGCGGTCGAGGCCGGCGCCCCTGCCGAACGTGCCGCTGTCGATGCCGGGGTCGACCCCGCGCTGTTGTCCGCCTGGCTCGACTACCTCGGCATCGGTCGTGTGAAGCTCGAACCCCTGCTGACCAAGAAGGTGCTTTCCGTCCCGGGCCATCCGAAGGCGAGGGGGTGGCAGGGCGACACCGCTCTCAGTGTTCTTGCCAACGCAGGCTACGAGGACGCGCTCACGCCCGGACTGATACGGCGCGGCGGCGTGGCGGTGCATCCCGCGCCGGACCGTTCGGTCGTGGTCGCCTGGCGCAGCCCCGCGGGCGGAGAGGCGGTGGTGACCGGGTCGGTGACCGATGCTCACACTGTCTGCGGCAACGGCGTGGCCTGGCAGCTGGAGGCGCGCCGGGGCATGCGCCGCGACGTGCTGGCGAAGGGCTTGAGCCGGCGCGACCAGCCCTCGTCATTCGGCAAGCTGGCCCCGTTCAGACTTTCGCCCGGCGACGTGATCGCCCTGGTCGTCAGTCCGCGTGACCGCAATCACGCCTGTGACCTGACCGCCGTCGACTTCAAGGTCAGCATGAACGGACGTTCCTGGGACCTCTCACCCGAAGTGTCGCCTGACATCCTGTCCGGCAATCCGAACGGACCTTGGCATTTCCTGAGTCAGCCCGATGACGGAGAGGACGTGCCCGGCATCCCGAAGGGATCCCTGCTCGCCCAGTGGCGTGATGCGACCGATGCCGACACCAGGGAGACGCTCGCCCTGAAAGTGGCCGCTTTGCTCAAGGACGGCGCCGGTGCGGCGCCCTCCGATCAGGCCCTCCGGCAGCAGATGCTGCGTGCATCGGGGCCTTTTCTGGCCGCGTCCCTGGCGTCCTTCAAGCCCGCCAATCCGCGTCGCGAAATCGTCACCTCGGCTCCGTCGGTCCTCGAACTCAAGCTGCCTGCCTCCCTTGCTGACGGTGCCGAGTTCCTCGTCACCGGCCGGCTCGCCGCCGGTTCGGGCGGGTCCGTGCAGCTGCGCGCAGGCGTCGCCGCCGAGCGCCTGCCCGCAGGTTCGGTGCCCGGCGCGACCGTGGTCGTCGAGCCCGGATCCGCCGCTGAAGCCCGTTGGCAGGCCGCCTTCGCCGAGTTCCGCGACCTCTTTCCTCAGGCCCTCTGTTACACCCGCATCGTCCCCGTGGACGAGGGCGTGACGCTGACCCTTTTCTATCGTGAGGATCATCATCTTCGGCGCCTCATGCTGAGCGACGCCGAGGCCGCGGAACTCGACCGCCTCTGGGACGAGCTCCATTTCGTCAGCCAGTCGGCCATCCGGCAGATCGACGCCTACGAGCAGCTGCATCAGTTCGCCAGCCAGGGGGTCCTGAAGGACACCTTCGTCTCCCTGCGCGAGGGCGTCTACCGGGCGGCCGACGAATTCCGTGCGAAGATGGTCGCGTCCGAGCCGGCCCAGGTGTCGGCCGTCATCGATTTCGCCGGCCGCGCGTGGCGACGTCCGCTGACCGCCGCCGACCGCGACGGCCTCCGCCTCCTGTATGACCGCCTCCGCAAGGACGGCCTCGCGCACGACCGTGCGCTGCGTTCCCTGCTGGTGCGGGTGCTGACCTCCTCCGACTTCCTCTACCGCGGTGAGACCGCGCCGCCCGGCGCCGGCCCCGCTCCGCTCGACGACTGGGAGCTCGCCTCACGCCTCAGCTACTTCCTGTGGTCGTCCGCTCCGGACGACGAGTTGCGTTCGCTGGCCTCCGCGGGCCGGCTTCGGGATCCGGCGGCGCTTGCCGCCCAGACGCGGCGCATGCTGCGCGACCCCAAGGTCATCCGCCTCTCCCGTGAATTCGGCTGCCAGTGGCTGCACGTGCGCGACGTCGCGGAGCTCGATGAGAAGAGCGAGCGTCACTTCCCGGAATTCGTCTCCCTGCGTGGCGCGATGCAGGAGGAGGTCGAACGGTTCTTCACCGACCTCTTCACCGGGGACCGGGCCGTGCTCTCCCTGCTCGACGCCGACCACACCTTCGTGAACGGGCCGCTCGCCCGTTTCTACGGACTCCAGGTCGAAGGCGAAGACTGGAGGCGCGTCGACGGCCTGCGCGCCGCCGGCCGTGGCGGCGTGCTGGGCATGGGCGCAACCCTCGCCAAGCAGTCGGGCGCCTCCCGCACCAGTCCGATCCTGCGCGGCAACTGGCTCAGCGAGGTCGTCCTGGGCGAGAAGCTGCCGCGTCCGCCCAAGGGCGTGCCGGTCCTGCCGGAAGAGGCTCCGGCGGGCCTGACCGAGCGTCAGCTCATCGAGCGCCACAGCTCCGATCCCGCCTGCGCCCGTTGCCACCAGCGCATCGACCCTTACGGCTTTTCCCTGGAGGGCTTTGACGCCATCGGCCGTCGGCGCGACCGAGACGCGGCCGGGCTCCCCGTCGTGACCGCGACGACCCTCCCGGGCGGCGTTGCCGTCGACGGACTGGACGGACTGCGCGGTCATCTCGCCACGGCGAGGGCCGACGACTTCCGCCGCCAGTTCTGCCGCAAACTGCTCGGTTACGCCCTGGGCCGTGCCGTGCAGCTTTCCGACCGCCCCCTGGTCGACGCGATGATTGCGAAGTTGAAGGCGGAGGAGGACCGCGTAGGATCCGTGGTCGAAGCCATTGTCCTTAGCCGTCAGTTCCGCGAGATTCGCGGACGCGACCACGAATCCCAGCGATGAGCACCCCCTCGCCCCATCAGTTCAGCCGCCGCACCTTCCTGCGGGGGGTGGGCGTCACCATGGCGCTTCCTTGGCTCGAGTCCGCCGCCGTCTGGGGTGACGAGCCCGGTCGCGCGAGCCGTCCCGCCAGCGAGGCGCCCGTCAGGGTGGCGGTCGTCTTCTCCGGCAACGGCTTCCATTCCAAGGAGTGGTGGGCGAAAGGGGAGGGCGCCGGCATGGAGCTGGGCAAGGTGCTCCTGCCGCTCGCCGATTTCCGCAGCCGGCTCACCTTCATCAAGGGCCTCTACCATGAGGAGGCGCGGAAGGGTAACATCCACAGCTCTCAGACCGGCAACCTCCTTTCCGGCGCGCCCATCTCCTCCGGCGGAGAAATCCGTTCCGGCACCAGCTTCGACCAGCTCATCGCGCAGTCCTACGGGCGATCGACCAAGGTGCCCAGCCTCGTCCTGGGCTGTGAGCGGTCCAATCCCTCCGTCCACAAGAACTACTCGATGCTCTACAGCTCCCACGTCTCGTGGAGCTCGCCGACCACGCCGACGCCCCTGGAGCTTTATCCTGCGCTGGCCTTCGACCGGCTGTTCAAGGACGAGGCCTCGCCGGGCGACCGCAGCGTCCTCGACGCCGTGCTCGGCGATGCCGGCGACCTGCGTCGCCGCGTGAGCGCCGCGGACCGCGGCAAGATCGACGAATACCTCGAGTCCGTGCGCGACGTCGAGCGCCGCATCGAGTCCGCCGGACGGCGCGGCGAGCTGCAGGGCTGGCGTCCCACGCTCGACAAGCCCGACAGGAAGCGGCCCGCCGACGGCATCCCGCAGGACGTGGCCGAGCACATGCGCCTCATGTGCGACATCATCGTGCTCGGCTTCCAGACCGACACCACCCGCGTCGCCTCCCTCAAGCTGAACAACGACCACAGCGCCCTGCGCTTCCCGCTCCTGCCTTCGGTCGAGCAGGCCGGCCACGGCATCGACTACATGATCCACCATCTGCTGTCCCACTCCGACGGCGCCGACTGGCTGCGCGTGAACCAGTTCTTCATGGAGCAGATCGCCTACCTCTGCCGCCGTCTGGATTCCGTGAAGGAGGGCTCCCGCACGCTGCTGGACAACACCATGGTGCTTTCCTGCTCCAGCATGATGGCCGGAGCCCGCCACGACAACGACCAGCTCCCGATCGCCCTCGTGGGCGGCGGGGGAGGGCGCATCCGCGGCGGACGCGTGCTGGACTATTCCGGTAAGCCGGATCGCCAGCTTTGCCGTCTCTTCCTCTCGATGATGGACAAGGTGGACGTCCGTCCGAAGACCTTCGGCGACGGGCGCAAGATGCTCGAGGAGGTCTGAACCTCAGCGCGCCGGCCGCTCGGGCACGGGCCTGAAGGCGTCCGCGCGTCGGCGGGCCTCAGCTTCATCTTTGTCCGAAAGCTTCCGCTCGAACATCTCCCGCAGATTGGTCCGCCATGCGGTGTCAGTATGATAATCCAACATCGTCGGCTTTGTCCCGGTCGCTCGGTTGCGGTCGGCGATCAGGATCCAGGTGAGGCCCTCCAGGTGCCTGCCCTTGTCGGCCAGGTCATCGGCCAGCCGCACCTGGGCCTCCGCATGCCCTTGGCGTGCGGCGCGTTCATACCATCGCCGGCTGGCCGGCGGGTCGGCGAGCACGGCGGGAATGTTGACGATGTTCACCGTCTGCAGATCGGGCATCGGCTCCCCGATCAGGGCGGGGAAGTGCACCGAGAACATCATCGCGCCCGCATCACCCGACACCACGTCTTCCATGCCTTTCGTCAGGATGACGCCCATCAGGAACTGCGCGTCGGGGTCGCCGGCCTCGGCGTTTTTGCGCAGGGCTTCGTAAAGCGCGCCGACGTCGATCTTCCTGCGGGCGAGCCGCGCACGCTCCTGTTCCTCCTCGTGCCGTCTCTGGTTCTCCAGGGCCGCGCGCAGGGCCGCCTCCTGCCTTTCTGCGGCGGCCTCACGCACCGCGACGCATCCGCGCACGACCACGAGCACGACGCACAGCAGCACGACGGCGACGGCTCCGCGCTTGAGCGGAGTCATGTCCGGTCCCTCCATACGCCCCACTTTGGAGGCTGCGGGCAGGTTGGCGAGCGGTTAGCGGTCGGCAGGGCGACACCTGCGAGAGGGCTTGCC
>JACCDI010584371.1_pt1 | contig 13007 bp, 6 predicted proteins | sample 7442791 | NCBI WGS metagenome assembly JACCDI01 (sample SAMN15323434, study PRJNA562643) | freshwater metagenome | isolation source: river surface water | place: USA:Blue River Watershed | collected 2017-08-15
CGAGGTAGCTCAGTTGGTTAGAGCACAGGATTCATAACCCTGAGGTCCCGGGTTCAAATCCCGGTCTCGCTACAAAGCCTGTCACGTAAGTGACAGGCTTTTTTCGTTTAAGGCAGCGTCACAAGCTCGCTTGTGTAAGCTGACGAGAATGAAAAAAGACAAAACATTTGCGAAGCGAATGGTTTGAAAGGCTTTGGGTAAGGCGAACAGCGAGGATGACAGCGAACGCAGTGAGCTGGCAATCCCGAAGCGTTTGGTTGTAAGGCGAACTGAGAGGATGTCGACGTAGTCGACAAATCAGAGATTATTTTATTAGTTAATTAAAAATGAATTGTAATCAGGGCAGAATTGTATAAAAAACCATAAGTATCAGACAATCAATTAGTTAAAAAAATCATAATGTTTTAATAGTCGCTTTTTTCATTTACACTACAATTTGCATCATAAGCTATTTGATTAAAAGTGCGTAATCATTGAGATTATTATGTTTAAGAGAAGGTATTTTATAAAATAACAAAATAAGACAGTACCGTATGATAAAGTTTTTAAAACATTGAATTAAACTATCTTAGTAGAGTAGTGGTTAAACCAAAAAATTATGAGCCGAAATATTATTGATTTATTTGCGGGTGCGGGAGGCTTGTCAGAAGGCTTTATAAATGCAGGATTTAATCCAGTTGCACATGTAGAAATGAATAAAGATGCATGTGAAACATTGAAAACAAGATTAGCATACCATTATCTAAAGTCCGAAAATAAACTTGATGTTTATTATTCTTATTTAAAAAAAGAAATCAGTAAGACTGAGTTACTTTCTCATATTCCAATTAGGTTGGTAGAGTCAGTAATAAATGAAGAAATAAACGACCACACTATTATTAGCATTTTTAAAAAAATTGATGCTCTTACAAAAAAGAATAAAATAGACATATTAATTGGAGGTCCAAGTTGTCAGAGTTATTCTTTGATTGGAAGGAGTAGAGATCCCAATAACATGGTTGGTGATCAACGTAATTATTTGTTTAAGTACTATGCTCAATTTCTTGATCGCTATAAGCCTAAATTTTTTGTATTTGAGAATGTCATAGGATTATTATCAGCAGGTAATTCTAAATATTTAAAATCCATGATAACTTTATTTGAAAAGTTTGGTTATGGAGTTGAATATAAAATTTTGTCTTCTAATGATTATGGCGTTTTACAAAAAAGAAGAAGAGTTATAATTATTGGAAAAAGAGGTGTTAGGAAATTTTCATTTCCTGATGTTAAGACTATTGAAAACAATTGGGAGGTAAAAAGAGATTTATTTTATGATCTTCCAAAACTTAAGCCAGGCGAAGAGCCAAATATTTCGAAGTATATAAACCCCCCAAATGAATATCTTACATTATTTGATAACAGAAATGGGGTGGATTTTGTAACACAACATGTAGCGAGAAATCATAATCAACAAGATCTAGAGATTTATAAAATAGCAATTGAAAAATGGATTAAAAACCAAGAGAGACTTAAATATTCTGATTTACCTAAAAGACTGCAATCACACACCAATACAGAATCATTTTTAGACAGATTCAAGGTTGTAGATCCAAAAGGACATTCTCATACTGTTGTTGCTCATATTTCAAAAGATGGCCATCACTATATTTATCCTGATTTAAATCAAGTTAGATCAATTTCAGTTAGAGAAGCCGCTAGACTTCAATCTTTTGCTGATAGCTATCATTTTGAAGGCGGTAGAACAGCAGCTTTTAAACAAATTGGAAATGCCGTTCCCCCTTTAATGGCCAAAAATATTGCTGAAGCACTATTAAAATACCTAAAGTAAAGCTAAAGGGGAAACATGAATTTTAAATATAGAAAAGATTCAATTTTAGAAAAAGGTATTAATTATAACCTTCCATCTTCTATAGTTAATTCTTTAAATATAATTGATGTATTATTAAATGATGATTCAACGAAAAAGCTTTGCATTGTATTTCCTTCAAAAGAGTATGCAGCACAATTAATATCAATACATTTAGCATTTACTAATATTTGTAAAAATTTTGAAGAGTTTAAATCTGATATTGCTGAATCATATAGGCTATATAAAAGAGGAGATAAACTACAATTAAATGGTAAAGCTATTGTTGAATGGGTGGGGATGAGAAATGGTGGTTGTGTCTTTATGACCAAAGGAGATGGCCCGCATTCTGGGGCAGAAATTCAAATTAGTTATGGAGATATTAATAAGCTACAAAAGGTTGAAAGCGATAAAAAATTATCTGCAATAAAAAGAGTTAAAGAAGTTTTACCTAGATCAAATAAAACAGCTCTCGATGAATTGCTAAAGATTGAAACCTATGGAAACAAGGATTTTGTAAAAGATTCCGTCATTTTATTAGGAAAGTTTAATAAGTATGATGAGTTGATTAGTGAATTAGTAGTTGAAGAAAAATTAACATCCGATTACTTCAAAGCAACCAAAATTTCTGATCAAGGTCAAGTTTTTTCCCAATCGCCACTTATAATTTCGAATAATATATATAATACTTTAATTGGTTTATACAATAACATTAAGTGTAATATTTTTGTTATTGATGGACTAGATGCAATTACTAGTAAATCTGATTTCTCGGAAATTATGGAAAGCTTTGATCACAGGGCAATTCTAATTACTGATTTAGAAGAAATTGACTCATTTGATGAGATAAAAAATATGGGATTTCAAGTTTATAATATGATAGACCATGGTTTAGCTGATAAAACAGCCGAACAAAACTCTCCATTTTTAGATTTTGAAAATAAAAATGCTAACTATAATAAATTAAAAATAGAACTATTAGAATGCGAGTCAACTGAATTAGATCAAATTGCAAAATTAGTCCAAGAGTTAAATATTAATCCTGAAGATGAAATACAAACATCTATTAAATTTTCATTGATCAATTTTATAAACTCAATCTCAAGAAAAGTAATTATTGCAGATAGTTCAGAGATTGAAATAATTCTTGAGAGTCTCGAAAAAATAAATATTCTTTATGATAAGAATAAACTTTGGCTAGAAGATTCGAGAGAAATAATTAAGGAATCGATAGAAAAATTGTATGATTTTGTAAATAATAAATTCTCGAAAACAAACAAAAAATATTCTTTATTATACCCATTGATTATTGAAACTGAATGTTATTTAATCTGTCCTTCTGAACATGAAGCTGAGGTACTTAAAAATAGAATTAAAATTCGATCAACTAAAGTCATTTCAATTTCAGAATTTTTAAATAATAATATATCAATTAATGATACCAAAGCAATCTTATTGGGATGGCCAAATTCGAAATTATTTAATAAACTAATTACTTCAAATCTTTTTTCAAACCTCAATCTGCTTTTTTATGGATTTGAAAAAAGATATATGCAATCCTATTTTAACTGGTTTAATAATAAATTGAATTTTATAAAAAACTCTATTTTATTTAATAATCAAGAGGTTTCTTTAATTGAAAAAAATAATCACATTGAAATTTTTAAAAATCTGCAATTTGTTAATAACATAAGCAGGATTGATCCAAAACAATTAACTGATACTAATTTCGATGTTATTGATTTTGAATTGAATATCGAAAATTCTCAATATTCTAAATATTATTATAGAGGTACAAAACCCGAAGAATCCGTTAAGGCAATAAGGATAGACTTTGAAAATCAATCTTTCGTTTATTCTACACAAACCCATAAATTTTTGGTTTTAAATGATTTATTCGATGTCACATTAAAAAATGGAATGATTTATAATCGTAGATACGAATCAATACGAACCGGAGATATTTTAGCTCTAATTGATACAGATCGAGATGTATTAGTAGAATTAGTCGAAAGTATTTCTGACCAAAATGAATTAAAAAGTATAAAGAAATGGACTGAGCTTTGGAAAACTGAATTAAAAAAATATTTTGAATTAATAGGAAACGACTTTAAAAAACTAGTTGTAGATTTAAAATCAAATGATTGTCATAAACATCCTGTCACTATAAGAACCTGGATTACTGACGAGAGTAAAATTGGTCCAGATGACAATGCAGATTTAATTAGTATCGCTTTATTAACCAAATCAGAAGAATTATATCAAAATATTCCACTTGTCAGAAAGTCAATAAGTCAAATGACAAGTCTAAGAATGCGTGCTTCAGATTTTGTCAGGGAAATGATTAAGAATAATTTGTCTAAAATGGCTAAAAATTCTCCTTTAGAGCAAGAGATTGAAATTAAAGATTTAGGCAGTGTAAAAATTTTAAAGGTAAAGGAAATCCTTACTAATCCTATTATTGTAGATAAAAGATATGTTAATAGGTTAATTAAAAAAGAAGTCTATTAATGGCAAAAATGTTACCATCTTATATTGATCTGTATTGCAAAAGCAGTGCCGAAAAAAAACTATTTAACATATTCAAGAATAGTTATTTTACCAAAGATTGGATTGTACTTCACTCTTTGAATTTATCTCAGCATGTATCAAGACAATATGGAGAAATTGACTTTTTGATCTTAGTTCCAAATAGTGGAATTTATATAATGGAAGTTAAGGGGGGTAAGGTAAGTTGTAAAGATGGTGTATGGACATTTACTGATAGAACAAATAATTCAAATACAAGCTATGTTGGGCCATTTAATCAAGCTCGAGATGCTATGTTTTCTTTGAGAAATAGGTTAAAGCAAATACTAGGTAATGATCATGAATTCAATAGAATAATTACAGGGTTCATCTGTGCTTTTCCAGATATTAATTTTGATATGGAAAGTGTTGAATATGAATCTTGGCAAATTTTAGATAAAGATCTTATTGATTCTAATGGAATAGAGTCATTTTTCTATAATCTTGGTGTCAATTATAAAGAAAAGCATCAAAAAGAAAGGTGGTTTTCAATTGATCATTCAATTCCGTCATTTCATAAATTAGAAAAATTATCTGAATTATTACGCGGTGATTTTGAAAAAATTAAAACTTCAAAAGAAGAAATAGTCGATTTTAATAACGCTATTAAAAATTATACTGAAGAGCAATTCAGAGTACTAGATCACATACAAGATAATGAGAGATGTTTAATTCAAGGTAGTGCAGGTACTGGCAAAACTATGATAGCAATGGAATCTGCTATACGATCTTGTATTTACGGAAAGAGGGTCTTATTGACATGTTTTAATAAAATAATAGGTGATTGGATGCGGGATTCTTTAAAGGATTATAAAGATTACATCACTGTTGTAAATTTACATAGTTTTTTAATTGAAAAAATAAAAGGCATTGATATTGTAAATACCCATGATACTGATTTCTTTTCAAAAGAAGTGCCTTCTTTAGCTGCTAAGATTTATGAAAAAAATATTGAAGAGAAGTTCGATAAAATAATTATTGATGAGGGTCAAGATTTGATTACTGATGAATATCTTAATTTATTTGATTCTATGTTAGTCGGCGGATTAGCAAAGGGGAATTGGGAAATATATGGAGACTTTGAGCAACAAGCTATATTCTCTAAAATTTCAAAACAAGAAATGTTTTTATTGATTGAAAAATACACCATTCCTAGTCGTTTTAATCTTAAAATTAATTGTAGAAATACAAAGCAAATTGGTGAAGAAACATCTTTAATATCTGGATTTCTAACTCCACCTTTTTTATTGGATTATTTAGAAGGCGGACCAGTTAATTACATTTTCTTTGATACAAAAACAGATGAAAAAATTAAATTAGAAGATGCACTTAATAAAGTTCTAGAAAATAATACTCCCCTAAATAATATAGTAATATTATCTCCAAATAAATTTGAAAATTCAGTGGTATCTGAATTAGTAAAATATAATATTAAAAACTATACTAATTATTCAGATTTCATTAGCACAAATGATACAATATATTTTTCTACAATTCATTCCTTTAAGGGTATGGAAGCAGATTACATTTTTATCACTGATATAGAGAATTTAGATTTAGAAAATAGCAAATCGATTTTATATATTGGAATGTCAAGGGCTAAATTTAATCTTACGCTTTTCGTAAATAATGATTGTAAAAATCAATACAAAAATTTATTATTAAAAAAATTATCATAATGAGATCAGAAATAGTTGATTTTATCAGAAGAGAATTTATAGGCCCAGATCCAATAGCACCTCATATTCAAGAAAATGGAGAGGAGATTTTATTCAATGAGCCACCAAGAGTGAGATATTCAGCAGGAGTTTTATTTCCTAGAAACACGTCTCAAGAAACAACAAATAAATATTTAGCAGAAGAGGTTGCTGAAGCAAAAATTGAAAAAGATGAAGAATTAGTAGCTGGAGAGCATAATATTGGTGATAGTTCAGTTTCACAATTTTCAGTTTTGGAACAAGAGGAAGAAGAAATTGGATTAGCAAATAGTTTTTTGCCATGTGCTATGGGTTTGAGTGCATTCGTTAAACTACCAAAAGATGGATTCATGATAAATGTAAAAGCGGGTTATTATGAATCTCGGGATTATACATACTTAAAAGATGATGATCAATACGCCACAAAAAAAGCCTATTTCAGAATACCTGTTGATTGCGAATTATTAGTATCAAATAATCAACTTCCAATGGTATCAGGAACTTCTATAGATATTCCAATTTTTAATATTAATTCAAAAATATTGCCTCTAAAATTGAATATTAGAAATAGAACACCTGATTTAAACCGATCTGAAGGGCTATGTTTATTTACATTTACTTTGATAAATCTTAATACTGTTGATTCAGAAAATATAAAACATCAAGACTGTTTTTTTCAAGTTACATTCTCTGTTTCATCAAATGAAAGCTGTTTTGTCTCTCAACCAACTTCTTCATCACTAGCTGATAAAGACGATGAAAGATCAAATAGGTTATTATTTAGAAATAAAAAAGCATATGCAGTAGGCCATGGTTGTTCCCCAATTTGGAATGATAATGATACTGATTCTACTTCAAAAATTATAGCGGAACCTCTTCCAACTTATGAGATAAAGCCAATTGTGCCAAATGAACTTAAATCAGTTGCTTTAAAGATGTATGATTTAAGTGATTTGACTAATACGGATATAACTAAAAATTTAGATGAACTGAATTCTGAATATGAGAAGTGGATTTTAGAACAAGAAAAAATTGCTAATTCTGAGTTATCTGGAGAATTATTAGATACTGCCAAAAAGCATATAGAAAGTTGTTTTAACTGTTTAGCTAGAATGAAGCAAGGGGTTCAATTATTAAATAATGATAAGAATGTTAATAGAGCTTTTAGGTTAATGAATCGCTCTATGCTTATGCAGCAGCTTAGTTATAGTATAAAGACACGCGACTGGATAGTAGAAAGAGGTAATATAGTCGGTTTGACAAGTGCAACTATTCCTAATTTGAAAGATCAATCAACATGGAGACCTGGTTTAGGATCATGGAGGCCATTCCAATTAGCATTTGTTTTGATGAATTTAAATTCAATGTTTGACAATAAACATCAAGATCGTGAAATTGTTGATTTAATCTGGTTTCCAACAGGAGGTGGAAAAACAGAAGCATATTTAGGCTTGTCAGCTTTCACTATTTTCTTAAAAAGGTTAAAAAATCCTCATGATTCTGGAACTACTGTATTAATGAGATACACATTAAGATTACTTACTGCTCAGCAGTTTCAGAGAGCTGCTTCATTAATATGTGCTTGTGATTTGATCAGAAAAGAAAATGAGACCGAATTAGGTGTAGATAGGATTACAATTGGATTATGGGTTGGTGATGATGTGACCCCTTCAAAAAGAGAATCTGCAAGAACAATTTTTTCAAGGATGGAAGATGGAAGAGAAGAAGAAAATCCTTTTATAGTAATTAAGTGTCCCTCTTGTGGGGCACAAATGGGGATAATAAAAAATGTAAATAATAATAGAGTAAAGGGGTATAAAAGAAGACCCACAATTGGTGGTCAGACTATTGTTTATCAGTGTGACAACTCAGATTGTGAATTTTCCACACCAACCTACAACTTACCATTAGTTGTCATTGATGAGGATATATATTCTGTACCTCCAACCTTATTAATAGGAACAGTAGATAAGTTTGCAATGCTTACATGGAGGCCAGATGCAAGATCAATATTTGGATTTAGGGAAGAAGAAAGAATAACACCACCAGAACTTATAATCCAAGACGAGCTCCATTTAATTTCAGGGCCACTTGGATCAATGGTTGGTTTATTCGAAACAATGATTGAAGAGTTATGTTCAATTAATAATATAAAGCCAAAAATCGTTGCTTCATCTGCAACAATTAGTAGAGCAAAAGAACAAATTAATTCTTTATATGGAAGGGGGATTTCTAATGTAAATATTTTCCCATCTCAATGTTTAAACGCCGGAGATTCATTTTTTGCATATGAAGATAAATCACAAGCCGGAAGACTATATGTTGGAATCTTCGCTTCTGCTCTGCCTTCTCATGCAACAGCTCAGGTTAGATTCATGTCATCCCTTTTACAATCAGTCAAATCTATAAAAGTTAGTGATGAAAAAGACAGAGATCCATATTGGACAGTTTTAAATTATTTTAATAGTATTAGAGAACTAGGACATGCTGCTACTCTTATTAGAGCCGATATTAGGGAATATATGAATTCAATATGGCATAGAAAACATATTAGAGGCGATGAAAGACGCTTTGTAAATAGAGATATTGAACTTACAAGTAGAATTAGTAGTAGTGAAATCACAGATTATTTAGAACAGCTTTCAAAATCATGGACTGGAGAAAAAACCGATTATCCTGTTGATGTTTGTTTGGCTACAAACATGATATCAGTTGGTGTAGATATTCCTAGATTGGGTTTAATGACAGTTATTGGACAACCCAAAACAACAAGTGAGTATATTCAAGCTACAAGTAGGGTTGGTAGATCAAAAATTGGGCCTGGTTTAGTCTTTACAATATATAACTGCTCAAAGCCCAGAGATAGATCTCATTATGAGCATTTTCAAGAGTATCATTCTAAAATATATAGTAAGGTTGAACCAACAAGTGTTACGCCATTTTCAACTCCTGCGAGAGAAAGAGCATTACATTCAATTTTAATTGGACTTATAAGATATTATTCAGTAGAAAATAGGGAAAGACCAAGGCCTTTCCCAAAAAATGAAGTAATTGAAAGAGTTAAATCTATAATTATTGATCGTGTTAGTTTGATAGATCATGAAGAAGTTGAAAAAACACTGGCATTATTAAATGAGAAACTTAATTACTGGAAAAATGAACTACCACTTTCTTATGGTGGATTTGGTCAGATAGTTGATATTCCACTTATGTTCCCAGCTGGTACTTTTCCAAGCGAAGACATAAAAGAAAGGGCATGGGCAACTCCGACATCAATGCGAAGTGTTGATTCGACATGCGAAGGATATGTTATTACTAATTATGAAAATATTGACAACTAGTTATGCCAGCAAAAAAACCAATCAGAAGATCACAGCTAATATCCCCTTGGGGTGTTGGTCAAATGATAAATTTTCCAAAAGATGAGTCGTTGATGGTAGCGGGTCTAGATTTATGGGAAAGTAAGTTTAGATCATTAAATGACAGCGATGAATTTAAAATAACAGAAGAAAGATTAGCTAAAAGATTAGGTGTTAAAGACTTTAGGTTGCCACCAGATTTTAGAGATCCTCAAAATGGAGTTCAAAATGCGTCATTAAAAATTCCATTTGTTAGATTTCCCAAATGGCATTATTGTACAAGATGTGGCAATATGGAGAAGGTTTCAATTTACCACTCAAATAAACCTACTTGTACTGGAATATCTTTTCAATCTGGAATGTCATGTTTTAGTATATCTTCTCAGAAAAGGCAAAAGCTAATTCCTGTAAGATTTATAACAATATGCTCTCATGGACATATTTCTGATTTTCCATTTATGGAATGGGTTCATGGAGGAAGTGTTCATGATGAAGAAAATCATCATTTAAGATTGAGGGCGGGTAGAAGCTCTGGAGCACTTTCTGGAATTGAAATATCATGTTCATGTGGAGCTCATAAAACGATGGCAGGAGCATTCAATGAAAATGCTTTCAGTAAAATCGGAATTACTTGTCAAGGTGATAGGCCATGGCTTGGTGAAGAGCATGAAAAGGGGAATACTAAACATTGTGGTCAAAATCTTATTGTTGTTCAGAAGGGTGCCTCGAATGTATATTTCTCTCAGGTAAGAAGTTCAATTTATTTACCTCAATGGGAAAAAAGTATTGATAGTAGAATTGTTGAAGTCCTTGAAAAAAACTGGCCATTTCTTTCAACTGGTTACGAAAACGGTGAATTTCAAAAAATGAGGTTTGAGTTAGTTGCAGAAAGATCTTTTCCAATTGATAAAAAAGAAATTTTTACAGAAAAACTATTAGAAGCAGCAAAGGGAAGAAATTCAAAATTTGCTGATAATACTAATGATGATTCTGAAGAAAAATATCGAAAAATGGAGTATGATGCAATATTAACTGAATCTGGCGGAGAGAATCAACAATTTCTAGTTTCTAAAAAAAGTTCAAGAGAATATAATGATGATGATTTACAAGGGGTAATAACAAAAGCTTTCGAAAACATTTCTCTATTACATAAACTAAGAGAGACAAGAGCTTTTATAGGTTTTTCTAGATGGTTGCCTGATGATGGGAAAAGCTTAGAAGAAATAAAGAATTTTATTAAATTAGGAACAACAATTAACTGGCTTCCTGCAATAGTAGTTAAGGGCGAAGGTGTCTTCTTTGAATTTCACAAAAAAAATCTTAAAGAATGGGCATCAACTCAAAGTGTAATAGATCGAGTGAAGCAACTTTCTGATCATTATAATCAAAATAGACAAGTTCGTGGACAAGTAAGACGAGAGATTAATCCTGAATTTATATTAATTCACACTTTCGCCCATATTTTAATTAATCAGTTTAGTTATGAATGTGGTTATGGAAGTTCGTCTTTAAGAGAAAGGATTTATTCAAATTTAGAAAACAAAAAAGAAGAGATGGCAGGCGTATTGATATATACAGCATCTGGTGATTCCGAGGGTTCATTAGGTGGGCTTGTAAGGCAAGGGAAGCCTGGAAACTTAGAGAAAATTGTATTTCATGCTATAGAAAATTCTAGATGGTGTTCAAGCGACCCAATTTGTATAGAAAGTAAAGGACAGGGTCCTAATTCATGTAACTTAGCTGCTTGTCATAATTGTTCATTATTACCAGAAACTTGTTGTGAAGAATCAAATATGTTATTAGATAGAGCGCTACTAATAGGAACTCTTGATAATCCAGAAATTGGCTATTTTAATTTCATTAAAAAAAAGATTTAAATTAACTTATTTCATTTACAAATAATACTTTTAAAGATTCTTTTTCACTTATTGATTTTACATATCCTACCCAAATAATATTTTTAATTTAAATCAATTATTTCGGTTCTTCCAAATTAACAGTACTAAAGTATATTTGTTATCATTCAATATATTTATTTAGGTATCATTTATGAAATATACTCCACAAGAATTTTTAAAAACAGCCAAGAACATTCATTGTAATAAATATAAATACCCTCAGTTACCCAAATATTTATATAGTGTGCCTAAAATTCAGATTTACTGTAAAAAACATGATTCTAAATTTGAACAAACAATAGAAAAACATTTAGCAGGCCAAACTGGATGTAAGAATTGTATTTCTGAAAAAAAGAAGAAGCAAAATTTAACAATTAGCGAGTTTCTTCAAAAAGCTAAAAATATACATGGAGATAAATATAATTATGATAAAGTAGTGTATATAAATAATTATACTAAAGTAAAAATTAGATGTAACAATGGCCATGGATATTTTGAAATGACACCAGGTAACCATACTCATAAAAATAAACCACAGGGATGTAGGGAGTGTTCAGGTAAAATTTTATGGACCAAGACTCGTTTTATTAAAGAAGCAAAAACAATCCATAAAAATAAATATGATTATTCTAAAGTAGATTTTATCGATTCAACAAAAAAAGTAATTATAATTTGTAAAGAACATGGTGAATTTCTCCAAACTCCTCAAAAACATATTAATGGGCATAAGTGTAATAAATGTTCTATAGAAATTGTTTCAAATAAAAATAGACTTACTAAGAAAGAATTTATAGAAAAAGCGATAATTATACATGGTAACAAATTCAAATATTCTAAAGTCAAATACATAAACAACCACACTGATGTTGTAATAATTTGTGTTTATCATGGGGAGTTTAATCAAAATCCTTCATCCCACCTTTCAGGTAGCGGTTGTCCCATTTGTAGGTTTTCAAAAGGAGAACAAAAAGTAGCGGCATTTTTAGAAAAGAATAATGTCAAATTTATTACACAATATAAATTTCATAAGAGTAGACTGTCTTATGATTTTACGTTTGAACAAAATGGAAAAAAATATTTGATTGAATTCAATGGGGCGCATCATTATGAAAAAGTAAAATATTCTAAAAATGATACAAAAGCCGAACAGAGATATGCATACAGGATTGAAAAGGACAAGGAAAAAGCAATTTTAGCAAAGGCAAATAAATTCAAATTGCTTATTATTAATAAAGAAGATGTGGAATTTAAAGAACTAACTAAAATTATTAATAAAAATTAGTTCCTAAGTTACTCCTCAATCTGGGTGTTGTAAAGACTTGTTTTTAAATGAAATATTAGAGAGATGAAGAGTAAGTTTGAGCACGTTACCTAAATTTCTTTCACAAAATCGCAGAAGTGAAGTATTTACTCAGCTTTTCAATTATAATCTTTTTCCATCTAAAACATCTATATCGATGTCTGTTAAATCACTTTCATTTTTAGCTAATAATTCAAAAAGTGAATCTTCATTTAAGTGAGTCATTTGAGAAGCTATTCCTAAATATCTTTTTAATATTATTTCAGGGGAATACATATGATATACTTTGTTGAATTCGTAATATGGCTTTGGTTGCTTAGGCATGAATAATCGGGCAAA
>JACCDI011548437.1_pt1 | contig 13007 bp, 10 predicted proteins | sample 7442791 | NCBI WGS metagenome assembly JACCDI01 (sample SAMN15323434, study PRJNA562643) | freshwater metagenome | isolation source: river surface water | place: USA:Blue River Watershed | collected 2017-08-15
TATGATGTTGAATTTGCCAATGGCAAAGTCACCATCCTCATGGCCAATGCTATCACCAAACTATGTATGCCCAGTGTGACCCTGACAGGTATGAATATTCATGTTATTCAAATGATATACTTTCTTTTTAATAATTTGAAGTGCCTCAGCCTGCCCCTATCACTGCACACTGCCAATCAGTATGAGCTATTGTGAAGGGTGGTGTAAGCCCCACAACCTTCAAAATTAATCTTACTGACAAAATTTTCTTCATTTGGTGGCTAATACAAACAATAAACAAAATTTGTTAAAAATTGGGCTCCAGATGCTATTGACTGTGAGACCACAGAAAGATATAAGAACAAGAAGATTCAGCATTTCCTCCCAGAAATGTACAATAACAATGACAATTCTCTGGTTATACTTGATCTCCTTAATTTTGACATTTTCAGTGAATACCTTGCAACCAAAAAGTTATATGTTGACACAAAAATAGTGAGACTGAGTTTCTGCTATCATCAATTTATGAGTTATGTCATTCTGCTTTGACATTCATGTATAAAATGTCAAGGTATACGTGGATAGCATCTTTTGTGAGAAGCTCAGCCAGTTCTTGACTGGAATGAAGCATAAAGTAAGTGAACGCTATTAAAAAATTTTGGTATGATTTTTCATTTATTATTTGTTTCATTTTTATCATATCTTTTAAATCAGTTCCAACAGGAAAAAGTTAGGAGTGGTGATAATACTCACCAAGGCAAGAAGAAAATGGGGTTTGAGGTCTTTGAGCTAATATGTGAGACATTTTTCCAATCTATTTCTCTTCCTTGAATGGAACCTCATGTCAAAGTCAGAGAACATTGTTGACTACTTGCTGACAATGTTTATTGGATTGATGACAGTCTTGGTTTTCATTTCCCAAATGCAAAAGTTGGGAAAGAGAGCAGATGTAATCTGGTATGTTTATGCAGCTCCAGAAAATCCAGCAACATGTTGTCACCTTTCCCCTGTATGCTATTTATTATCTGATCCTTACAAACATCACAAACAACAGTGATTATCCACCATTGGCAGAGCATAATATTGCTGATGAAGATGATAATACACCTGCCTGCAATGATCCTGGATTGGGAATGGTAATCAACATTCAGTTAATGGTGATAATAAACTTTTCCCTGGTCATAACCGGCATGAGAGATTCATTAAGTGCTCCCATAAAGTGATAAAGGAAAATGCCATTGCTTGTTGACAATTGCAAGTGGAACCTGGAGATTTGGGATCACATTCTTCAAGGAATTGTGCTTGTTCTCATGCTCCTGCAGGTTCAACAGTATCACCACCAATTGTTTCAATCTTTCTCCAAGCAATGTGGTACATGGGTAATGTGAAGAAGAGGTGTTTGCATTATGAGATGGCAGGTGACCAATACCTTGACAGGACAGTAAGCAGTTTGGACTGTAATTCTTCTAATTTTGCAGTCTCACCGCCTTATTTTGAGTTGAACAACTATGAAGGAACTCATGATGAAGCAGAAGCAAAAGTTGATCAGTTGGTTCCAAGACTATTGTTGAGAGGCAACAAGGAAGAGTCTCAATTTGAATTTCCTAATTTTATTTTAACTCACTTTGCTACCACTCAGACTATTTGAAGCAAATTCTCCACCCTACTAACCAACTACATGCATCACCGTTTTTCACCCAATTATACCTCCTGAAATTAAATCTCTTTCTGTCATCCACTACCCATGGAACAAGACAATGTTTTCACCATTTTTTACTGGGATTCCGCTTCATGTTTCATTGCTGTCAGAAATGCAAGGTATGCATGAGGATTTCAAGCAGATGCAAGTTGAGCTGATTGAGAGCCTCAAAAGAGAGCTGAATTCTAGATTCCTGGGTATTGATGGCTATTTTGATACACAACAAATGATGAAAAAGATTAATAGTTTTGAGATCAATATTATGTTAAAGCTGTCAGAGAATTTGGCAGTCACACCTGAAGAATTTTTGTGAGTACATCTTGGGATCTAATATTTGATTGAAACAATGAGATCACAGTTTCACCTGAATCAACCAAAGCAATTTCTGTCACTGATCAAAAATACAAGTAAAAGTTCTTTTACAGTAGTGGAAAAGTGTTAAGAGCACCAGAAGAATTTATTTTTCCAAAGAAAGGGTTGAATTTACTGATTGCAAGCTGGTTATGTGATGTCAAGTCAAAACAAATTAGTTCTTATTGCCTGATAACTGGGAAGGATATTGCTTTATAAGGCACAGCAAGATAAACTGTGTAACATGAAAGCAATGATAAATGCAGTGAAATTGGCTGGAAAAGAAGAGGGTATTTGGGTTTCAAAGAAGGAGTACATGGTTCATGTTATGGCATGTAATTACCTTTTTGATGATGTGGAGAAGTATTTTAGATACAAATACAATGAATCTCATGTGAGACAGCATGAGCAACTGTTATGGAAGAATGTGTTCAACCAATATCAAAAAATGGGAATACCTTTGCATTGTTTTAAGGGTATTGAAATTCTTGCAGCAGATATAGAGAATGGTGAATTTCATTTAATTTTTATCATATATTTTTGTTGTCACTCAATTTATTGTGAATCATTGGTAATAATGTTGTGATGAGATTGTTGAACTTGTGATTTTTGGACTATATCAAACTTTGGCCATCCAACAAATTTTTTGTCAACTGACATAATATCAAAATTGAAGGTTTGTACTGTACAATACAGTACATATTTGCTTCCATTGCTTAGGCTACAAAACTCAGCCCAGCTTACCAACATATGTACATACCAAAATATCTAAAATATTATTTATTGTATAAAAGTATGTTTGTTTGTAACCAATTGATTTTATTTTGAACATATCATGAGAATAGATTCTAAACCCAATTTTTTAATTTCATAACATTTTGTTAGCCTTCATATTTTGTATACCAACTCATTTCATTGTTAAACTTCATATTTTGTATACTAAGACATTTTATCATTAAACTTCATAATTTGTCTACTGTCATGATTTGTTTAATTAATCATTTTAATGCACTAGTAAACAAATTTCAAATTTGTATCCTATATCATATTATAATTCTAAAACCATTTTTATATTCATTGATGTTGACATGAAATCAGGCAACTTTTCAATATTCTCATTTTTTACTTGAATGTCTGAAGGCAATAGTAAACTAGTTTCAAGTTAGATTTATATGTTATTTTGTAAAAAAATACATGGAAAAATATCAAGTTATTAATTAAATTATATGTTCATGTAATTAGTATGGGATCTACAATAATTTATTGTTACCCATCACTTTAATGCGCAATGTTTATTGTCACATAATCTTTTGGATAATTTTCAGTCCAATCAGAACAATTGGGGCATTGTTCCTTCCATTCTTACCACATATGATCATTCCAGAATTGAGCCACTTTTGAAGTCATATTCACCACATGTCTCCCACTCTGATCAATCCTATCAGCCAATTAGGTTGTAATTCCACTCATGAAGTTACCATACAAGAAACATGGGAATGAACTCATTTTTTGTAGCGGTCTTTTTTATGTTGACAGGCTTCTCACCAAGTGTGTAAGTCACACAGAAGGTTTTCATTCCAACCCGTTGCAAATAGAAAAAATGGAAGACATTCTTCCAACTAATCATCAACTCAAAATCATGATAGTGTCTGCTGTCCATAGTATTTGCATTGATGAGCCTGGCAGTGGGAGAGTCTCAGGAATGAATCACAAATCACATTTAAATACCAATTTGTGAAGAAAAAATGAAGAATGAATAATAAGTTTTGTAATATTTCTTGCTACAGCATCTTTTGAAAAAAGATATGTTTAAAGGAATTAGTATATTCATATCCATTTACATGAAACATTTTTATAATGCAAAGTTTTTCATATGATTTTAGTTTATTACAATTGTTTACTCTGGAATCAATATTGTAGAAAAGATTACATAAAATTGGGTGTGAGAAGAATTAGTCATCCAGACAACACATACAACAACAACCCACAATCAATTTCCAAACATAATGGCCTGCATCTATATATAGTATGGGTAAGTATGAACAAACAACATACATAAAAATGTCAGTATGTATTAATTGTATGATCTGAGCCATATTTGATCCGTGCAGGTAAGTACAAAGAATGGGTAAGTACAAACAAACAACATACATAAAAAGTTTCATCTGAGCATCATTTGATGTGTGCAGTATTGAATTAATGCAAAAAGGCCAAAATGAAAAAGACCTAAAAACAAAATTATTTATACATATACTCAATATCTACTTGAAAATGCTTATTTGAAACCCACTGTAGGACAAAACATGATGGTCTAAAGGTTCACAATTTAAGTACAACCAAATTACTTTCATGCACTGTTGCCACATGCAAGACCATTGACACTTGTTTATCCAATTAAGTCATCAAGGTGTTGTTTGATTCTGGATTCACCAAGACTACAATTCATTGGTCTATATTGCCAAGCAAGTTCCAATGCAGTCCAAATATGCCCCTACCGAGGCTCCAAACTCTTGGCAGGAAAGCAACACCAAGCAAAGAAATTGAATTAATAAACCTAACCTTCCTTGAGTTTAATAGCAAAATCTCCATTGACACAAAAGTTGAATACATGTTTGAAAAACTGTCAATATGATATCATATTTGGTGTCAATTACTTGATAAATTTGGTTTCACTATCACTTACAATGATAATCTTGTAGAATGAGTGGATAATGAGACACATTTCAAGGATTGTAATGATTTCTTTCACACCAACATGTTTACTGATCTCAATGACAAACTATGTCAATCAAAAGGAGACAAATTGTTTGAGTGCAAGGTCTTCAACAACTATGCCACACAAATCTTGCATGCTAAATATGAAGAAGTTGACACCAATAATCCTGCTGCCAATCAAAAACAATTAAACATTACTCATCATCATGGCCTACAACAAGTGTTGACTAAATGCAATAAACTGATTGTTGGAAATCTTGGTGCATATCCAATCAAAAGGTCCACATTGACTTATCACCAGGCTTGGAGCCAATACACCTTCAAGCATACTTGGTGCCTTGTGCCCATGAACAAACGTTTAATAAGGAAATCAAATGCATGGTTGATATTGGAATCTTTCAAGAATGTGGTGCCTCTGAGTTGGAATTTCCTTCCTTCATTGTTTCCAAAAGATATGACCAAGTCATGCAAAACTTCTGACCTCTGCTCACTTAGCAAGTGTATCAAGCAGAAAAAATACCCGTTGTCAATCATTCATGATACAAGTATTCCACAAAACTTCACATCTCCATACAATATTATACTTTTGAACTTGATGAAGAATCCAATGAGTTGTGTGTAATTATCACTCCTTTTACAAGTATAAATACAATTGCCTGCCCTTGGGCATCAAATGCACTCCAGATTCCAGATTTTGTGCAACAAATCATGGATCAATTCTTACGATGACTCAATTATCTTGAATTTTATCTTGATGACATAGGAATCTTCTCCAAAACCTAGGAAGAACTCCTCCTTGTCCTAGAAAGAGTCTTATCCCATCTAGAAGCAAATATCTTTACCTTCAACCGCCTCAAATGTATTAGTTAGCCATTCAAGAAACCAACTAGCTTGGATATTGGTTGACACCAACTGGCCTCAAGCCATAGAATAAACATATTTCTGCTATCCTTGAGCAAAAATTACTATTAAACATCAAGGAAATGTGCAGTTTCCTTAGTGCTGTCAACTTACCAGCTTATGTGGCCTAAACTGGCACACTTACTGAAACTGCTTTCTGACAAATCCAGTAAAAAGACTTTTCATAGGACTCCATAAATGGACAATGTATTTAAAACTATAAAAACTATTCTGGCATGGCATACCCCAACCAATTCACTCCATGGAATACTTATTGATGGTCTTTTTCAAAACTTTATTGTGATGACATTTTTTGTGTTGGCCACTATATTGCCACAATATCAAAACCCAGCTCAAGTGTTTCACATCCTGAAAATGAGATTTGCTTCATCAAGAGAATGTATTGAGCATGTACTAGCTGATAACAGAACTCAGTTTTAAATATTTTCTTTACCACAATGGTTGTAACTGTTTGATAGGAAGTCAAGATTCCAAAATTTTTTTGTTTCTTTTTTATATTGAAATGCTTATTGCCTTGATGGAACAAGAAATACATTTTTTGATCATACTCCTCCAAATCTAGACAAATACAAACCAATAAATGAAGAGTTGGTTCCCCCTCCACCAGCACATTTGGGACAAGTTTATGATTACAATGTTTTTTAGATGTCTTTGAGAAAGTTTTTTAAAGAAAATAACATGAAACAGTTCAATATTTTTTCTGTTATGAGCATGAGATAGAGCATTTATTCATGTCATCTGCTGAATTTTGGTTTGTATATTTACATTCACTAGCTAATGCCATCATCTTTTGCTTGAGAATATGTAATAAATTTGAGGCAGCTTGTGATTGTGTGACAAAGCATTTTGCATTTAATTTTACATTTCATTACAGTCACAAACAACATCAATGGCAGTGAATTGAGGAATATTGATTTGTTGGGATAACATAGAATTACTAATATCAGTTCATACTTTCATATGCTTCAATGATATCATTAAATCTTGCACTTAGATCATTGGGCAGCAGGATAAACCCTGCCATGTTTATGTTTCAATGATGGGTAACATAACTAATGTAATATCTTGGTGCTGGGTTGGAAGCCAAATAATCATCTCTCCCCTCTTGTAGCCTACCCACTCTATTGACACAGTTCAATGATTTGTTGTTGCATTGTTGGATTCCCAAAATTAGATGACATTTCATTGTGAAGCTGTGCAGTTCCATCATCAACTGTACTGCCAAGATGCACTTGCTTAGCAACATTTGCAACAACATGGATACACTCTTTTCAATGTTAGAAGAATGTTGGTTAGGTGAGACATAACTATTTAAGGCTTCAAAATATGAAAAATGTACCAGCCCAACCTGGGATATCTTAATCATCACCCCCTCCCCATTTGAGTGATTTGTGTTGTATAAGGTTCATTCATAATTCTCTGTATTCTTCAGATGGCACAAGAACACATCTGTACAAATGGGCAAAAGGAATCTAGCAATCAACAAGAGGTTTTTCAAGCATTGATATTTTAAGTGACCTGTGACACCCCAACTCTTGTTGTAGCATCCCAGTGTGACAAGTACTCCAATTTTATTTCCATTTGTCAGTTGTCAAATATTCACCAATCCAGCATGAACATGCAACCAAATATTTGATCCTAAAGTGTCCAAGAACAAATGCATTCAAATTCATGATATTAGATTTCTCTGTTTTCTGTTTTCCATGTGTGCAAAAACATTTCATTTTGTTACATTAATTAATTCAATTCCATCTCTGTCTCAATCTTGACCATGATCTTGATCCTGATTGCTGCCACATCTGGGTCTCTGACATGGTCTCAGTGCATAATTTTGTTGTTGGATACATCATGAGCATCATTTGCATAGTCAAATTTTGAGTAAGAAATTAACAAATTGCATTATACAGTGGGGCTGACATATTTGAGTAGTCTATCAGTACTATCATCAGAGCTTGCACTCTTCACAAATATTTCATTCATTTGTACTGTGATGGAATGAAATTTTATCATTCAATATCTTTTTCATCAAAAGACAATGAAAGTCACTTATCTTGCATTGCTCTCATTGTGGCTTCAGGCTCTGTCCTATCTTGCTGCGTGATAGGATTATGATCAGTTTCACCTAGCCCCCATTGTGTTATCCTTTCTGTAATAATGATCTGTGATTCATGTCTGATGTGATGAACTTCATTTAGTGCATAAATTTGGAACACAGACTTATGTGATATGGGATGCAAAACATGTCTATGTTCTCAATTCACCTCTTATTGCTTTAATACAGTACAACACACTGTATTTGAACACCTGTTTGGTTACACCATTAGCCATCAGCTGGGGGTCCTTGTGTGATGAGACACGCATACAATGAGGAAAAAGAGGTACTATTTTTGTTAATTCTATCATTCATTCCATGGGATGATTCCCCAAATTGCCTTGGCCAGTAATGCCCCCATTTCTCTCTGGAATGGGAGAAACTATACTTCAAGTAGAATTTGGCTGTTGGCTTGGATGACTTATTGTAAATGTAATAGGTGAGAATGTTAGGCTCTCTGATTATTTTGATTGCATAATATTATCATGGTTTTTGTTGGTTTTCTGATTTTTTGGCTGAGTAAGAGGAGGCCCATGAGTTTTTTGGGGGGCATCACCACATTGCACCCTAAAAAACTTTAACATTGCATATCAGGACTTCAGTATTCTCTACAAGCTGTTAGTTTTCTAAAATATTGTTTGAGATTGGCAAAGTTGAAAAGACTATGTCTCATTAGATCCTACAAAGAGTTCGTGCACACGACAACAACTCTATCAGATATGCTCTTTCGGAGACCCTAAAATCCATCGCCCCCCAACGCACAGACGATATAAAAGTTTTCCTTTATGAAGGTGTGAGAAAGTAAGACCTGAACTCGCCGTAAAATATCAAAGAGTGCTCGTTTTTTCAACTTTCTCTATGTTAAGAGGTAGTTCAACATGGGCGACGTCGTCCTCTATTTACTGATTTGCGATGTTCTGCTGCTGAACCACGATGGCGAAAAGGCATCATTAAGACCCGCCATTACAGCTCTGCCCTCTGCTAAGGCAGACGACGACCTCAATGAGCAGCCAGATATCATGCCTCCGGAGTTTCGATTCAGCAGCATCACTTGCACTCTTCCTGCCGATGCATCCATTGCTGAGCTGATAAACATCATACTTTCCAAAATCATCGTTCCGACAAAGCCAACCAAACAGTCACAAGTTAGCGATGCGAAAATCCTGAGGGATCAACAGCTTGATCAAGTAACTATTTTGGACGTTTCATATCCCCCTGCAAAAGTCATCACGTGTCCTGCAAAAATGTACACGGAGAAGACTGGGCCGCTCTGTAAAACTTTGCACAGCATGGGATGGTACCCTTCAGGGAAACTCGTAATCCTTCCTTCGCCTCGATATGGGCATCTCGATAAAAATGAGTCGCCCACGACCGCGACACCCGACGATGAAAATATTCTGCTTGAAAAATTTCTCAATTGGCACAGTCGACATAAACATGATGATGAGTTTGCCTATAATTTACCGAATGACAATCGAAAAAACGCTTTCAGCAAACATGACGAAGTCTCAAAATCAGAGAGCGTTCAATGGATAGGCGGCGGGGCAGAGGAAAAGCACGTTCTCAAGCCTTCAGATATTTTCAACGCAGTGGAGCAACGATTTGATAACTCTACTATAGACAACAATATGCCATATCGAAAACTTCAGACGGAGAAAAAATCAAAAAGAAGACTCGAGAAGGAGCGTCAAGAGCGCCTTGACGTAATTCTGCAAAAAATCGAAAATGCCAGTAACAAAGGAAACAAAAAAAAGACGAAGGATGTGTCCCAAAAAGTTCGCACGATGTTACTCAAATCCCGATCAGAAGGAAATAAGAAACTGAGAATGGAGGATCGTTTTCATTTGGAAATAATTGTTGTTTTCGACGATGGTTCTGATGGCTCAAGCAGCGACGAGTCTAACTCAACAAGGTACCGATTCTTTTCGACTGCCACTACTGCAGGAAGGGTGGCATCGACAGTTGCTCCATCTCTGGGAAACGATAGAGCTTCAGAATTTTTGGTAGCACTTTCTCCAGCCATCGAAGGAGTCAATGAGGCTTGGGGCGGTGAAAATAACAAAAAAAATCCAACAAGTAAGAAAATATACAAACGCCTTCCGAACACAATGACGTTGGACGAGGCTCGAAACAAAGGCTGGCTTAATGAATTTGATGTTGTAGTGGTTCGGGTGTACTCCATTAAAAGCGTAGGAGATGAGCAAGGGCAGCATGGACCGAGTAGAAGTGTCCTGGATTCTGATGTCGAAACCGAAGACGGAAATGATGGTAATTTTCAAAACAAAACTCAATCGTGCAATAAATCGATTCCTAATACTGCCGTGAGTGAAGGTGAAAGTCTGCATCATCTAAATGCATTAGCATTAGCAGAAGCCAACGGAGCACAGGTTATTGACGAATCTCAACAGCCTTTGCAGAAACTCATTCAAAAATTGCTCACCACAACGGATGACGTCCCACTCGACAACGATAGGTTACCCAGAAAAAAGAAGAAACCCGTATCCCATAAAGTGCAGCATATGCTTCTAAAGTCAAAAGCTATTGGTAATGCAAAAATAAACGAAGAGGATAGAATATACTTGGAAATAGTTACCTTTCATGACAACGGATGCAGCTCCGAGCACAACATCAACCAAAATCGTTCAACATCTTGTCACTTTTTTTCGAAAGGCAATTGCATCCAGTACCTAATCGATAGGCTGGCAGAAGGACAAGCAACTCAGAATGAATTCATAATTGCTACTCATCTGGATGAAATTGAGAAAAAGGTATATAAGAAGCTCCCGCCAACACTGAAGCTAGGTCTTGCTGTGGAGATGGGGCTCATTGCAAACTTCGATCGCGTGTTGATTCTTAGTTCCATTTGTGAAGAAAGTACCAGCCCATCACTCTGCGAGGATTGAAAATTGGTTCTAGACTCATATCTTTTTTCTCGTATCATTATTTATGAAGCATCTGAATTTTAGAACTCTAGCGTTGTGCTAAGTCCTTCTAGAAAAGTCAACGATAAAATAATTTCAAACGTTGTAATCCCCCTTAAAATAGAATCACAAAGAAGACCTGTAGTTTGCATCATGACAAATGTTCGAACTTAGCATGTTGTTCTTTTGATGTTGTGCTCAATAGGTACAAAACAGCCTTGGTTAGAATCTCTACACCAAACCTTGGAGAAGCCTATTCAAAGAAGAAAGCTAACGTGTCATGTTGATGCAGGTATAATTTGTTGAATGGATTAGTCCTACTTTTGAAAGAATGATATTGTAATATGTCAACCAGGAGGATCACAAAACAATATGGGGGAATATTGCAAGAACTAACTAGGTCACTGATCTCTCATTATGACTTGCAACAAAACACTGTGTTCAAAATTATCTATTGATGCATCAATGATACTTGATCATTGTTTCATGATTATAACAAGACCAACAGAAATTTTTCAATGCAAATATGGAAAAGGCTAAAAATAAAAATTATTTATCCCTTTTGTGCTTTTGGCATTCTTTGAGCAAAAATGCCTATAAAACCCCTTTACATCAATTTTAATCAAAATAAATACCAATCATAAATCCATTTGATTTTGACTTTGTTTCCTTTGAGTCCATTTCTGCAGAATATTATGATAATATTTACAACAGTAGATACTGATTTCTAGAGATAAAGTAGATGATGAAAATGAAAAAGAAGAAACTCTTCAATAATTCGATTACATTTAGGACATCAAGAGGAGGCCTACATGGTGGTAAAACCTCAGGTTCAGTGTATTGTATTTCTTCTGTGGGTTCTTGTGAGAATGGTTCCTTGTCATGTATTGCTCTTATTTCCATCCAGAGCTTGTAAACAGGACAAATCAACTCCATCATTTTCAGAACTTCAGACTTCTCATGTTTTCATAGGATGCCGTCAACAATTGAGAATTATTCTTTTGCATGTACAGGGAGAATCATTTGAATATGATGTTGTTTGTTTGAGCTTAAGCATCACTTGTGCTGTTTCGAGTTCCCTCCAATTTAATTCTGGTGATAAATTTATTGTTATCAGTTTACATTTGGTTGGGTGAGACAGACAAGATTTGTAATGTTGGACAACTTGCAAATGATTGACAAAATATTTTAATTGGTGTAGAGTAGAAAATGAATTAGGTGTTTGTATGAGTGTCTAAATAAGCCTCATATCACAAGTCTCCCCTTTGTATGGCTTCTTTCAATGCATTTTTGTGTGAACTCACAAAATTTGCACTTTTTATTTTTGATCTCATTAGATGCTGCTATGAGACCCCAAACACAGGTGGTGTTATTGTCACAAAGAGCTCCATTGGACTGTTTGACAGAATTGTTAGAGGCATTGTTGTTCTTTTCTCAGTGAACATGCATACTATCACAAGAGCCATAATGCAAAATAACTGTGCAGACTATTGCATAATGCCACAATATTCACCATCAGATTCAACATCAAATGAAAGAAATATAGTGTTTTATTGAAGTAATGACAGGTGATGATTTGTCATTGGGGGTAAGTAGTTTATCCAACTACTCCTAATTCTTTTAATCGTTGTTGTATGGTTGCACCATTATATTCTTGGTCGTTTTGTCCTCTGAAATGGATATTTTGGATGGTGCTGAATGATTTTCTATGACAATGTCATTACCATGAACTTCTTTGACATTGTCCTGGACACTATTGAGATTATTATCCTCCAAGTAGAGGAGTGAAAGTTTGTTGCAGCCATTTGAACAAAATGAGTTTTCATTAAGTGTTTGATCAGAGTGGATTTTAGGATCTGAGCCACCATCCTTGATGTTGCTCATTGCTCAAATAAATGAAATTTCTTGCCATGTCTTGTCATGAAAACTTCCAGGTATGACAAATCTCAATGTGAAGCAGGTGTGTTTTGAACCTGGTTTGGCTTAGTTGCAGACAATTTGGGATGATGTAAGTGGGAAAACAGAGGATGAAGTGTTGGTAGAGACATCCCATTTTGGCATCCAAACAAATGTTGTATAGGCTTTGGATGAATACAGTTGGGCATTTTAGAACCAAATGATCAACACCATATTGTTCATCATCAGCATAGACTTTAAGACTAGTAGTTTTATGTGTTGGTGACATTGCCCTCTGGGACAGCAGCAACTGTGTCAAGAATTGGATCAATCACAATGGAGCTTCCCTTGAGAACTATGTTGGGTTTGAAGTTTCAATACTTTACAATGTTTTTGCTGGAAATGGCAAGTAATTACTTGTGATGTGCCCAGA
>JACCDI011216574.1_pt1 | contig 13003 bp, 9 predicted proteins | sample 7442791 | NCBI WGS metagenome assembly JACCDI01 (sample SAMN15323434, study PRJNA562643) | freshwater metagenome | isolation source: river surface water | place: USA:Blue River Watershed | collected 2017-08-15
CGAGAGAAATACTTTTGACTTCCACAACCATCCCCAACTGTTAGCCAATTATCTTCAGTGAAAACAAATGGTTGAGTTGGGTCGCCATATTGAACGTCTATATTGTGTTCCGGCTGAGTGGGACCATAGTCTAACTCGACTGATTCTTTAGCTATAAGAGCCGGGCTTTTAAGTTTCAATGCACTACCTGGGCCAATCTTCACAGGTTTTTTAAGCATTTTTGAATTCATATAAAAAGTTTTATATGAATTCAAATTTTTGGGTTAATTTATTTAATCTAAACCAAAAATTTCACCGAATAAATCTCGCACTTCAGGGGAACATTGATTCACTGAAGTGAGTAGTCGTTTTTGAAACCCGATTGTTTCTACTTTTGTAAATGCATCATTTGAATTTTTCTTCTTATCTTCTTGTATTGCAAATTTAACACGTGGATTTTTAATTAACTGTGCAACATTCTCCATTTTAACAATCTCTCTAATTACCTTTGTATCACCTTTGCATATAATTTTTACATATGTATTCTCTGGTAATTTATATGATGTCAACTGTTCAGGTGTTAGATGAATAATAACTTTTTTAGATATACAAAGGTCGATAAAATTATTGTCTGTTATCTCTTCATCTAAATTAAATAGCAGTACACCTTTTGACGCAGATGACCCATAAGACAACTGTATAGGTGTACCGGGGTATAATAAATTACTCTGAGGCATTTGGTAATCGTGTATGTGTCCTGATATACAGAGAGGCCAAGCTGGATTCCAATCATCCCCGTTTGACGACACAATAGCACCCATTTTACAACCCTTGAATTCTTGATGTGCAAAATATAATTTATAATCAGGAATAGTATTTTCATCTATGTTAACAGTTTTAAGAGCTTCCATAAACCTACCAGGTGGTACATATGGAACAAAGACAATTTTATTAGTATCATCAATATGAACTTTATCAACTACCGTTGTATTAGGCCAAAGTTTGCAAGCAAAAAAAGGTGATTCATCTGTTAAAAAAGTCATATTATTTGGCCGGTCGTGATTACCAATTAAAATGTATAAATGTTCGCACATATTAGAAAGACGTTGAAAAAAGTTTGTAGCTCTTCTAAGTGGTGCCATATGAATATTACTGTGTTGGTGAAGGCTATCTCCTAGACTAACAATAATGTTGGGGTTTTTCTCTAGTACAATTTGATAAATTTTATCACACATTTGGTTAGTCTCTACTTCATTTTTATTTTCGAAATGTTCGTCACCTATAACAAGTATTAGCATTTTTTGATATCATATTGTTTAAAAAATTTATTTCATTTTTATAAAAAATATTACTATAAAATAAAATGTCTAGTAATCTGAGTATTTTAACTAATGAAGTCAATGCTGTGAAAGTTAATATCACCGATGTTAGTGGAAATATTATAGGTGCTATATATGATAATAATGGTCAGATTGCAATAGATGGATTTTCTCCGGGTGGCGGGGGTGCTACTGGACCGACTGGCCCCGCCGGATTTATCACGGCTATAGGTGATTATACGGGTGATTATGTTCGATGGGATGGAACCCAATGGACTAATGGGGGTACAGGTATTCGTATAGGAGTCAATGCTGGCTTAACAAATCAAACTGAAAATTCAATTGCGATAGGTGCAGGTGCTGGTCAAAACGGTCAGCAGGGTTCTGCAATTGCCATTGGTGATTCTGCCGGCAATACAGGTCAGGGGGGTTCTGCAGTTGCCATTGGCCAAGGTGCTGGTCAAAACGGTCAGCAGATTAATGCAATTGCCATTGGTATTGCTGCCGGTAATACAGATCAGCAGGGTTCTGCAATTGCCATTGGGGATTCTGCCGGTAATACAGATCAGCAGGGTTCTGCAATTGCCATTGGTATATTTGCAGGTCAAAATAGCCAACAGAGTTCTGCAGTTGCTATCGGTCCTTCTGCCGGCCAAAACGGCCAACAGAGTTCTGCAGTTGCTATCGGTCCTTCTGTAGGTCAAAACGGTCAGCAGAGTTCTGCAGTTGCCATTGGTGTATTTGCAGGTCAAAACGGCCAACAGAGTTCTGCAGTTGCCATTGGCGATTCTGCTGGTCAAAACGGTCAGCAGAGTAATGCAGTCGCCATTGGTCCTGGTGCCGGTAATACAGGTCAGCAGAGTAATTCAGTTGCTATTGGTACCGGAGCTGGTCAAAACGGTCAGCAGAGTAATTCAGTTGCCATTGGTATTTTTGCTGGCAATATAGACCAGGGGCAGTATGCGATGGCAACAGGGACTGAAGCAGGTTATTTTCAACAAGGGCAATATTCAATAGCTTCAGGTTTTCGAGCTGGATATACAGGGCAGCATGATAATAGCATAATTTTTAATGCTACAGGTACCGAGCTAAATTCTCTATATGCATCAAGCACCTATATCAAACCATTACGTGGTATGACTGGGCCGAGCCCCGATGCAGGATTCTTGCAACTTTACTATAACCCTACTACAGGTGAACTTGCTTACCTGTAATATTTATTATGTATATTTTTTTAAATAATTTTTTATCTTTTGAATTTTAATTTATATATAAATTAAAATGTCTAGTAATCTGAGTATTTTAACTAATGAGGTCAATGCAGTGAAAGTAAATATTACTGATGTAAATGGTACCATAATAGGCGCTATCTATGACAATAATGGTCAGATTGCAATAGATGGATTTTCCCCAGGTGGCGGAGGTGCAACTGGCCCAACCGGTTCTCAAGGACCAATTGGTCCGACTGGTCCATCGGGCGGAGGTGCAATTGGTCCGACTGGTCCATCGGGCGGAGGTGCAACTGGTCCTACTGGCCCCAGCGGTATGGGAATGACTGGCCCGACTGGTTCTAGCGGTATGGGAATGACTGGCCCGACTGGTTCTAGCGGTATGGGAATGACTGGTCCTACTGGCCCTAGCGGTATGGGAATGACTGGTCCGACTGGTCCTAGCGGTATGGGAATGACTGGTCCGACTGGTGCAATTGCCAATCTTTCCTCTGTTCCTTCAAATGCTATATTATATAATTCTTCATCAAATGTTTCAGGGAACTCGAATTTTACAATTTCCCCTATTGAACCAACTACCTGGATTGCACCTGCTGGTCAAGAGGGGACTACCGGCCTCTTGAATCAATCGCAAACTGTCGCAACGGCAAGCAACGGTGATATTTACGTTGGCGGAAATTTTAGATTTCTAACTCCACCTTTCGCAACATCTTTTGATAGGGTGGCGCGTTGGGTTCAGAGCGGGTCTACTGGTACTTGGTATCAGCTTACGGATGGTGGTACTGGTACTGGTGTCGGAACTGTAAGTGGTAGTCAAGAAGTTAGGTCTCTTTCAATAGCACCGAATAATGATGTTTATATTGGAGGTGATTTTATACAATTAGCTAACGGACAGGTGGCTAACAGGATAGCAAAATTTAAACCTCTGGGTAATACCGGTATCTGGTCTCCATTAATTGGTTCAACTGGTATTAATGGCCTTGGTAATACAGTTAATGCGATTGTGGTCGCAACAAATAATGATGTTTATGTTGCTGGAAATTTTACAACACCCGGAAACTATGTAGTAAAATGGAACGGCGTTGATTGGGTTCCTTTAACGGGAGGTACGGCACCTAATTCCATTATTTTTTCACTAGCCCTCGATAGCTCAAATAATTTATATGCTGGTTTAGATTATGGTGCTTTATATTTTTGGAATGGAACTACTTGGACTGAATTAGCAACTACGACTGGAAATGCACCAATAAACAGTATTAAATATATAAATAGTAATACTGTTTATCTAGGGACTGGTTCGCCAGGTTCTCGTTTAAAACTATATAATGGAAGTGCTATAGTTGATATCACAAGTGGACCTACCGGGACAAATGAATATATAAACGGTATCGAGTATATCCCATTTAGCAATAGCCTTGCAATAACGGGTAATTTTGCAAATTCGAATAACCCCGTTGTTTCATTAAATAATACAGCTATTTATTCACTAACTACAAATACTTGGAAAGCCCTTGGAAATACTGGTGCTGTTGGTGTTGGAAATAGTTTTAGTTATTCTAAAGGCGTGACTCTTGGTACTAATAATAATCTATATTTTGCTGGTAATTTTACAGATACTGCTGGACTGTCGCTACCTTCATCTAATTTTGGTATATATGCTTCTACTGGATATACTATGAATGCCCTTGGTGAGGTCACCGTTAACAATCTGGCTATAGCTAATGGAGATATAACAACTTCAGCTGGTGGTACTTCTGGTAATTACCTGCGTATTTTTATTAACGGTACCCCGTATAAAATTGCTCTATTAAGCGATTAAATGATACCTAATATATAGAGTATTTAAAAAATGAATTTGTGTTAATCAGATAACACAAATTAAAAAATGTCAATACACGTTTCCCCATATGATGTTTCGATAGTAGATAAGGTTCTAAACGAGGAAACAAATGAGGAACACGTTAATATCAACCTATGGTGTCTAGACCGCGAAAGCAAGCCTTGGCTCATTCGTATAAATGACTTTCCTGCGTTTTGCTACGTAGAACTACCTAGTGTTATCGGAGGACGTTATTTTCAATGGGATGAGATGCAGGCTGCAAAAGTGTTTAATTACATTAAACGTATTCTCGGCGAAGATGCGCCTTTTAACTGGCAGTTTTCTATGAAACAAAAACTTTATTATTTTCAAGGCGACAAGAAGTATCCAATGTTATTTCTCTTCTTCAAGACTCTAGAAGGAATGAATCACTGTAGGAACAAGCTGAATAAGCCTGTTAACGTAAGTGGTTTTGGAACGATGGTATTGAATGTCTATGAGACCCAAGTCGATATTGTTCGTAAAATGTTTACAGTCAGAGACTTATCTTTTTGTACTTGGCTTTCTGTCAAAGGTAGAGAGATTCCTTTCGATTCCGAGTTCAGAATTAGTACTAAAGGGACAGGTGAAAAACCGATGCGTGAAATGATTGTATCTTACAAGGATATTAATCAAGAGAAGTCGAAAGAATCAGAGAATTGGTTTACCTTCCCGCGAATTCTAGCATTTGATATTGAAACGTATTCAGACAATCATAAGGCTATGCCTGATGATTTGAATGCCAAGCACGTCTGTAATATCATCTCTTGTATTTATTACGAGGTTGGAAAGATGGAATCTAGAAAGAAATATGTTTTTGTTCTAGGTGATTCCGAACCAGTTGAAGGTGCTACAGTTGTATGTGTCAAGAATGAGGTTGAACTAATCGAATCATTTTCACAACTTATCATTGATTTGGACCCCGAAATCATATCTGGATATAATATCTTTGCATATGACTATAGGTATTTAGATAACCGTCTCAAGACTAAGATGCGAGACTGGCCTGCGATGGGTCGTCTCATTGACAAGCCTAGTACAATGAGTACAATGAAATGGAAATCTGGTGCATATGGTTATAATATCATTAATATTTTGCAAATGGAAGGTCGTATTAGTATTGATATGTTGCCAATTGTAAAACGTGATTACCGACTCGATAAATACAGTCTTGACTTTGTAAGTAAGACATTTCTAGGCAGGACGAAACACGATGTTAAACCTGTTGATATGTTTAAAGCATACGAACATCAAACATATGTTTATGAGCAGATGAGAAGGTTTATTCAAGAGAAGACGGGTCAATACCTACCTAACTGGAAACTGTTAGAAGAGGTTAAAAAATATGACAATGATATTCTACTAAAGAGATATGAACTAGCTAAAAATGAGATTACTCGTATAGTACGGTATTGTATCCAAGATTCAGATTTAGTCGTTGATTTATTCGAAAAACTCAACGTCTGGCTCGGTCTTAATGCATTGTCCTCCGTTGTAGGTGTTCCGATTATTCAGCTCTTTACTCGTGGGCAGCAGATTCGTTGTTTATCTCAAGTGTACGATAAATGTTATAAGAAAAATATAGTAATGGATAGGCGCGTTAAAGATAAAGTCTTTTATAATGGAGGCTTTGTTTTCGAACCAAAGCCAGGTCTATATGATGGTGTAGTCTGTCTAGATTTTGCATCACTGTACCCGTCGATTATGCGAGCATATAATATCTGCTTTACAACTTTGGTATCACCTGAACTTCAGGATAAGATATCGGACGAACACTGTGAAACCATTGAAGTAGAACAGGAAGAGCCTGCTAATGGTGCAGGTTATATTCCATCAGGGGACGGTGAAGATAATGACTTTTTCAATAGCGATGAAACAGATGAAGGTGTTGACTTGGATAAAACTAAGACTGTTCTTAAGACATACAAATATAAATGGGTACGTAAATCCGTGCGCTATGGTATTCTTCCAGAGATTCAGGACCATTTAGTGGGAAGTCGAAATATCATTAAGAAAGAGCTAGCCGCCCTTGAAGATGAAGAGGAAACCTGCGAAGATCCAAAGCGCCTTGCCGAAATTAAGCTACTTCTTGTTCTAAAAGATAAGTATTCAAATGCCTTGAAGGTATCTGCTAACTCATTGTATGGGTTTCTCGGAGCACAAGAAGGAGGAGTGTTATCGCTTATCGAAGCTGCTATGTGTATTACAGCAACGGGTCGGCGTCTAATCGGCCAGGTTAACTCGTTTATTGAGACTAAGTATAATGGCGATGTTGTATATGGTGATTCTGTCACCGGAGAAACACCTGTATTAATCAGGGTGAATAACAATAGTAATATGATTAAATGGATGGCTATTGAAAATGTATGTAATAAATGGAAAAAATATGAAGGCCGTGATGAAAAAGAGGTGATTATGAGTGATTCATTTACACAGCCTCTTGAAGTATGGTCTGATAAAGGATTTACAAAGATTAAGAGAATCATTAGACATAAAACTCACAAGGAAATTTTTGAGATTAAAACACAGACTGGATTGATTCGTTGCACTGAAGACCATTCATTGTTAACAGAAAATGGAATTAGCATTCGCCCTTCGGAAATTAAAATCGGACAAAGGCTCTTGCATAAAAATCTACCTATACTCGAACAATCTGATTATATGGAATCCAACGATATCGAATCAATTGCGAGCCGGTTTATCAAGGAGCGTGTATTGGATGACAGAATTATGAATATGGATAATTATAGTCGTAATGAGTTTTTACAAAAGATTATTGCGAAGGGGCAATTGTATTATGAATATGATGTCGAATCGGCAAAACTATATCATTTAGTTAACTCTTTAGCTATTTCTCAGGTACCGGACTATAATAGACCTCAGGATAAGATAGTTTCGATTGAAAGTCTAGGCTATAGTTATGACTATGTTTACGATTTCGAGACTGAAAATCATCATTTTGCAGCTGGTGTTGGTCGTATGATTGTGCACAATACAGATTCAAGTATGGTTGATTTGCATATCCCTGATTTTAAGGAAGCATATGCAATGGGTCTTAGGTTAGCCGAAGAGATTTCAGGTACTCCAGAAAAGAAGCTCCCAGATGGAACTATCATACCTGCAAAAGCAGGTCTATTTCCGCCACCTCTAAAGATTGAGTTTGAGAAATGCCTGCGTATTCTTTGTATTAAAAAGAAAAAGTATGCTGGTTTATTTATTGGACGTGATGGGGAATTTGTAAGAGAGAAAAACAAAGATGGAAGTCTAGGTGACCTCAAGATTTTGAAGAGAGGTATTATTGTTGCTAGACGTGATACAGCGAAAATCGTCCATAAGACTTATAATAAATTATTAAAGATGATTTTAACACGTGAACCGATGCCTAACTCTTACAAGTTGATTATGAATACTATCGAAGATTTAGTCAATGATAAGCTTAATCCGCGAGATAACCTCGGTGTTATTCGTTCGCTGAGTGATAAGTACAAATCAGATTCATATTTTATGAAGGTTTTTGCAGACGAGTTAACTCGCATTGGTAAACCCCCAAATCCGTCTGACCGCCTCGAGTATGTTATTGTTAAAACAGAAGCGGAAGAACAAGGTGTCAAAGATGTCAAGCTCGGGTTAAAGATGAGACTCATCGAGATGTTTGAAGACTCCTGGGGAACAGGTACTCAAATAGAAGCAGCTGCTGATGTAGCTGAAGAACTATTACTTGGTGATAATGACCCTTTGAGAAATAAAGAAGATACAACTGTTATATATCCAAAGGAAAAGATTGATTATGAATATTATATAGAACATATTATGATGTCCCCTATAGATCAGCTTTTCAGTATTGGTTATATGAAAGAACTTGAAAAGTTTAAGGAGCTAGAATATAAACCCCAGTTTTGTAGGATGAAACCGGTATCTATAAATGAGCCTATTCGTATGGTTGTTCGAATTCTTGAAGATTACAGGAAAAAGGGATTTACCATAGACCAGACAAAGATGTTGATAACACAAGCTAAAGAAGCTTATGGTAAATTTCTAGAAATGTAAATATAAAAAAATTATTTAAATCTTATTGATTTAAATAAAAATGCCTTCTAACTTACATATACGCCATTTGAATAGGGCTAAAGATGAGTTTACTAATTTGTCAAAAAACTCATACCGTAAAGCAAAAATATATAAATTTATAGATATCTTTATTAAGGCTGTTTTATCTATAGGTGGCGGATTGATAACATATTTCGCAGAGCCAAATAGCGTAGAAGAATATAAAACTGTGATAAGAATATTTGGAATTATTATAGCGTCATTTACCGCACTTACAAGCGTATTTATGTTTGAAAAGCGGTCTTTATCCAATATTCAAATCTACAATAAATGTCAAGTTGTCATACCGGAAATAGAAGATAATATAGAGGCAATTAAACGTGGTGAAAATACAAATATAAATATTCAAGATTATATACATAAAATTTTTAAAGACCTATCCAATATGAATCTCGCAACATTCACAGATATGACATTAGAGAGAATAAACTCAAAGTTATCTCTCTAAGAATAATAATTGTTATCGGAGATGAAATCTCTAAACTCAAAAATAACAATATAACTTTTATACACTTGTCTTATTACAGTATATACGACCGGTGGATAGATTGAATACGGGTGCATATACCGTATCGCTCGTTGTCTGACAACTATTTGAAATCTCGGGGGCATTTTCAACTGTATTCGGTACACAAGAAAGAGGAACATTTCCGGTTAAGTTGCTATCATTAAATGAAAGGTATGCAGTTGAATTTTGGGGCACATAGGCAAGGCGGCCTGTCACACAGGGATTAAGATTTATACATTCTAAAAGCTGCTTTGTTGTAATCTCTGGGTTATCTGCGTAAATATTCGAACAGGGGTTTGGTGCTAAATAATAAAGAAGACTCGGTGAAATCTCATAGAATTGTGTTGTTGGGTCCGTGTAGAGCATAGGTACATTGTTGCCTTCGCCAACATATGGGGATGGCTGCTGTATGAAATTAACTCGTTGCTGTTCGTCGGCAAACTGACTATATATATTACCATTTACCATATTGAATAAAACTTGTGTATATGAAGGTGTCTGGAAAAAGTTCACACAACGGCAATTCGGTATGTCGCAAATTCCGTTTAGATTAGTAGCCCCATTAGATGACACTGCATAAGGTGTACTTTGGTCGCTACAAGAGTTGGGTGGGTTGCAGACCTCTATAATTGGATCGTACTGCATCGGTTGTCCTAAATTTTGAGGACATCTTTTCTGCCCTGTAAATCTATCGGTGGGACATTCACCAATCGGACACACTTCAAAAGCCTTAACATTTGAATCTAGTGTAGTATCTTTTTTAATAGTAAAAATCATAATAATAGTCCATATCACTATAATTAAAAAAAGTGCTACTATAAGAATAAGATAATCCGATGTTTTATTTTTAGGTATGAAGTATTCTGATACAACAGTTGGCATTTTTATATAGGACTTTTAAAATATTTTAAAAGTCCTAAAAGTGAAAAAGAAATAAAATTATATAATATAATTTGAATGTTTCATACGTATAACAAAATGCCGGAAGGTCCAGAGGTTCGCATCACGGCAGATGGATTGGATAATCTTATGAGGAATAGCTACATCCAATCCATTGAGATAAATGAAAAATCCCGATATTACGGAAAGGCGGTAAATCACCTGTACGATATTTCATACCCGCTGTTCGTCAGTGAAGTTTACAGCCGCGGTAAGAAGATACTTTTCAAATGCAGTGATAATAATGGATATGAGATTACTTTAATCTCTGCATTGGGAATGGAAGGAAAATGGAGAACATACGATGGCAAGCATGCCGGTATTCGGTTATATATGGATACCGGCACTGTTGTATATTTCCACGATACCCGGCATTTCGGAACTTTCGATATCTGCATTAACAACGAAGAGTATGCTTTCGTAATGAAGCACGTTGGACCTGATTTGATGAAGGACGATATTTCATATGAAGAATACTACAACGTGATTCGAAATAATCGCCTGGGAAATAAGGACGTCTATTGCTTTCTAATGGACCAATCCTATTTTTCAGGTATTGGGAACTACCTGGCTGCCGAGGTTCTATATGATAGTCAGGTTCTCCCTGACCGTAAATTGAATTCTCTAACTGATAATGAGATTTACCGTTTGTACGGTAATAGCATTGACTTGATTAATCTCAGTTATAACAGTGGAGGCATGACTATCTCTACCTATTTTGACCTGAACGATAAACCAGGTTCTTTTACCTGTAAATGCTACGGTCAACGTTATGACCCAGAAGGACGAGAGATTGTCAAGAGAACTTTTAGCAATGGTCGTACATCCTGGTATTGTCCTGGGTATCAATTTTAAACTTTAGAAAGTTTAAAATTATAGTAGGAATAGCTCGATATTTTAAATCAGGATATCGGGATTATATCTATCACCGTTTCCTCTAAATCTACCTTCAATTTTCCTCATCGGTATAACTAATTCCCCTTTTCTAGATGGAAGTTTAAAAGACATTGTATCCATATAGTCGGTGTCATAGTTCGTAGACTCTTTCCCCACTAAATATATATAATTGGGATGAGCTATTTTAAATATATCTATTAAATCTAAGGCGGATGATGCATTGTCTCTATCGATTACAATATAGATTTTCTTATTTTCAAGTATATCATAAGGATAGGGTACAAATTTATCGGTATCCATATTTATGCTCCAAATGTCGTCTTCTGAACTACGTAAAATATTTATAAACTCCTTTTTGGTCTCATCTCCATATTTATAGTAATTATACTGCATTCTTTTAATAACGTCTTCAGAGTTTCGCCAATGTATCGTCACATTTTTATACTTTTTATAATAGATATAGTTCATCATATCTTGATTATATATCGCTCTGAAAAACCTGTCAACATACAAGCTATTACCTCCGGTATTCCCTCTTATATCGATGATATATTCTTGTATATCTTTGTTTCGGAATACACTTTTTGTAAATCTTAGAAGGTCTTCCGGAATACATCTTTCAAAAGTAGGTATTCTTATATATGGTATATTATCCTCTAAAGAAAAATCAAAGGAACCCGATAGATTAGATTCTTCAAGGGGTTCATTGTAGAGGTGAATGTAGAAGTGTATATCTTTCTGCGATTTTATAAAGGATAGAATATCAGTACAAGAATGAAGTTTTCTTTTGAAAGATGGGTCTAAAATATATGCCGGGTGATTATCTATAATCTTTTGTTGTATGAAGTTTAAGTCTTGAACTTCTAAAGCTTTTTGTTTCATCTTGGATTTCAATAAAAACCTGGGAATTATGGTTTTTATTATGATAGGAAATCATAATAAAAATAATTTAAATAGTGCTTTGGCGAGTCCAAATATTTAAGGCATATTTTATAGAATCTGGTTTCAGAATAGGCTCTCCTGAATGAAGAGATTGTGTATTAAGGGTATTATCTTCATTCATATTACGAAACCAAACGGCTAAACCAGAAACTGGCTGTATCTTTTTATAATAGTGATAGAAAGAGGTTGCACCGCCTTCCTCTGTAGAAAGGGTATTGAGATATACAAGAATAGTATGGACTCTTTGATTAGTTGGATTGTTTGGAAGATAGTCATAATGGTAGTTATATTTTTCGTTGTAAAGATAACGAAGAAATTGTATAGTTTCAATTTGATTAACATTAATGTTTAAAAAATTTGCCACTTTTTGTTTTAGCTCCGGTATATTAGGGTCGAAGTTTGGTATATAGTATGATGAAGAGGTTCTTGAAGAGTCTTTTGTTATGCCTTTATTTTCATTTACAACTACACTTGAAATAACTTTATCCTTATATAGCTCGATAAAGGATTTACAGATGCTTTCCTCGAGAAAATTTGGTAGGAGCTCCATTTTTATTATGATAGGAAATCATAATAAAATTTTAAACTTTCGTTTATGTTTTTATTCAACTGTGACAATATTTGAAACAAGGGTATTACCAATTACTATAAACATTCCAATTCTATCCCCTATTTGTAAAACTACAGAAATTTCACGGGAAAAGGTAGTTGGTTCACCTTGCCCATAGAGCTCGGAAAACGAATCTTGGTCAATCATTTCGCCCACTGAATCATCACTATTTATTTTAAACACATTGATTGGGGTGGTGTTCTCCGGTGGTATGTTTATGTTCCTAGTAATATCTACATAGTTTTCACCTAACCCGGTAATTGTAAATGAATTGGCGTCAAGGTTAAAATCGGGGGCTGGAGCAGGGGCCGGGATATCCACAATATTCGAACAAATCTCCCATACTTGTTGTAACCCTACTTGATAGCTTCTAAACATCGCTATTCTCGTGCCACTTTCTGGCATTGAAGTGACATTTGTTTCAAATGTACCGATATAATAACTTAATAATTGCGTAACAGGCGAGGATTTATTATTATTCTGGTCTAGTGTATAAACTTGTAGTTCATTATATGAACCATTAGCATTATTTAAAGTGTAAGTTAACTTATTTGTTGTACGATTTACCTCATTTATAGTCACTGGTGTGGCCGGAGCAGGGGCCGGAGCAGGGGC
>JACCDI011538970.1_pt1 | contig 13000 bp, 10 predicted proteins | sample 7442791 | NCBI WGS metagenome assembly JACCDI01 (sample SAMN15323434, study PRJNA562643) | freshwater metagenome | isolation source: river surface water | place: USA:Blue River Watershed | collected 2017-08-15
CGGGCCGAGTATTGCGCAGAAAAATGCGTGAAGAGGCTGCAGAAGCAAACGACTAATACCTTATGAATTATCTATCGGCGGAGAATATTTCGCGAAATCTTGGCGAACGCTGGGTATTTAAAAACCTATTTTTCGGCTTGCAAAAAGGCGAAAAAGTAGCGCTCATCGGAAAAAACGGAACAGGTAAAACCACCTTGATGGAATCCATCATGGGCATGCAGTCCCCCGACGAAGGAAAGATTACTATCCGGAAAGGTATCCGTGTAGGTTACCTACCTCAGAATCCATTTTTCGAAGAAAATGAACGCGTATTGAATTATCTATTTTCGGATGATTTGCCGAGCGCCGTGGCGATCAAGGCCTACGAAAAAGCGATGCTCTCCGGGGATCCACAAGAATTGGAAGACTCCTTTGCCTTGATGGAAGCGAATAATGCCTGGGATTATGAGGCAAGAGCCAAACAAATTATCACGCGATTAGGGATACCGGATGGAGACCAACACGTTTCTACACTTTCGGGGGGACAAAAAAAACGTCTCTCTTTGGCTAAATTGTTGATTGAAAGTCCGGATATCATGATTCTGGATGAGCCGACCAACCACTTGGATATTGAAACCATTGAGTGGTTAGAAGGTATTTTATCCGGTCCAAATGTGACCGTTTTAGTCGTATCCCACGACCGCTATTTCTTGGATAAGGTATGTAACAAAATGATGGAATTAGCCCTTGGGTCCATCTATACCTACGAAGGAAATTATGGCTATTTCTTGGAGAAAAAAGCAGAGCGTGAAGCTTCTGAGGCAAGTACCGTAGCGAAAGCCAAAAACCTTTATCGCAAAGAATTGGAATGGATGCGTCGCCAACCCAAAGCGCGTGGGACCAAATCACAATCCCGTATCGATGCCTTCTCTGAAACGGAGGAAATAGCACATCGGAAAGTGGATGACAGTAAATTGGAATTGAATATTCAAATGTCCCGTTTGGGAAATAAAATCATTGAAATCAACCACCTGAAAAAGGCATGGGGCGAAAAGAAAATCGTCAATGATTTTACGTATACCTTCAAGAAAAAAGACCGCATTGGAATCGTTGGGAAGAACGGTGCCGGTAAAACAACTTTCTTGCAGCTATTAACTGGTTTAGAACAACCCGATTCGGGAACAATCGATCCCGGCGAGACGTTGGTGATTGGGTATTACACGCAATTACCCTTTGAATTTAAGCCGGAACAACGCGTTATCGATACGATTACGGAGATTGCTGAGGTGATACCGTATGGGAAGAATGAATCCTTAACACCTAGTCAATTCTTGAGTAAATTTTTGTTCCCGACGGCCCAACAATACACCCCGGTTTCAAAATTGTCAGGTGGTGAAAAGAAACGTTTGCAGTTGATGCAGGTCTTGGTAAAGAACCCCAATTTCTTGATTCTGGATGAGCCTACCAATGATTTGGATTTAGATACACTTCAGTTATTAGAAGACTTTTTAAGCGAATTCCAAGGCTGCCTATTACTCGTATCCCACGACCGTTATTTCATGGATAATTTGGTCGATCAATTAATTCTTGTGGAAGGCGAAGGGGAAGTGAATTTCTTCAATGGAAATTATACGGATTACCGCATTTCCCTTGAAAACAAAGAAAAAGAACCGGCTCCTGTAGTCAAAGCGGCTGTGATTGAAACACCTGCGGCACCGGCACAAAAAGGCGCCAAATTAAGCTTCAAGGAGCAAAAAGAGTTTGACGATTTAGAAAAGGAAATGGCTAAATTGGAGGCAGAAAAAGAAGCCTTGATTGAAAAATTAAATGGGGGTTCTGAAGATTTTCAGTTATTGGCCGACTGGGCTAAAGAAATCGAAATACTAAAGAATACCCTTGAAGAAAAAGAATTACGCTGGTTAGAACTATCCGAAAGAGCATAAAAGATGGATCCATTAGAAGGCAAAACACTTAAGTTTATTATCGAATATTTAGTTGACAAATATGGCTGGGAAGGACTCGCAAGCCGCATTTGCATCAACTGTTTCGCGCATGAGCCGAGCGTCAATTCGAGCTTGACATTTTTACGCAAAACCGATTGGGCAAGGAAGAAAGTAGAAAACTTATACATTAAAGCCATCCGAATGGATGAGCATCCTCCCAAATAAAAAAGAGACCCAGGTTTGGGTCTCTTTTTTTGTGTTATAACCCCAGGTTTTAACCTGGGGCATTCTAAACCTAATTCTCAAAATAGAACTCCTTCAATGCGTATAGCGCTTTCTCGCCAGCTCCTGGATTCACAAATACGAAATATAAATCATTCACTCCAGTCACGGAAACAGGCATGGCAACTTGGCCTGCTTTCTGAATGTCCACGCTACCCACAAGTTTACCTGTTGGGCTTCCTATGTGCAACTCCAATTTTCCACCAGCCGTTTGGCCAGCTAACACAAATGCAGAAACTTGAATATTCTTAATTCCGGTCAAATCAATTTGATTGAATGCGGCATATCCTTGGTCGCCTAAGGCAACTACGATTTCACCCAGGCCATCTACTTTGGTCTTCATGATCTTCGCACTCGCATCTAATGAACCAGCAGCAACTTTCGCATCACGCAAAGTCACCACTTTTTGACCCGTAGCAGGCGCCATTTTACCATTTCCTTTGTCCGTATACGAAGCAGAGAAAATAAACGTTCCTGGCTTACCCTTATCCGAAGTCGTGTAAGTTCCTTTCACCGGTTGAGAGGCTTTCTTCACATCCGAAAGACCTAAGATGTAAATTACCATTTCGCGTGCATCTGCCTTTGAAACTTGTGGGTGAGCAGCCATTACTTGTTCTCCCCAAACACCGCCTCCACCGCTGATGACCTTCTTCGAAAGCTCATCGATGTTTTGAGAACTCGCACGGTATTTCTTCGCGATTTCTTTGTAAGCAGGTCCGATTGATTTTTTATCCAACGCATGGCAAGTCTTACAATCCGACAAATCAATTAAACGCTTCCCATTTGAGAAAGTCGTATTGCTTTTGTGTCCTTGCTCGATAATTGTTTTATCATAACCTTCCAAGTAGTTGATATTTAATACTACATCTTCCTCTGCAATTTTGCTAGTAGCTAAGCTACCATCTTCCTTGTCCTCTACGGCTACTTGATATTTAACTGATTTATTATTCCAATAGAATGTTTTATTTCCATCGATCTGCACATCTACTTTCGGTACATCATTTCCTACCTTCACACGAATCGAAGCTGTATTTGAATTTCCTTTGTTGTCTTTCACTTTCAAGACCACATTGTAAACACCCGCTTTGGTAAAGGTATATGTAGGATTAGCTGCAGAACTTGTTTGCCCATTCCCAAAATTCCAAGCATAAGTGATTGGATCTTTGTCATAATCCAATGTTCCTTCCGATGAGAATTTAACTTGCATAGGTGCTGCTCCTTCTTTTTTGCTTGCCGTCGCAACAACTTTCGGCGTGCGATTACCCGCATTGTATTCTAATTTATAAAGAACAGCTTCTTCGTTTTGAGCGAACCAGTTTGGCCCATATTCCAAACCGTAAATGGCACCATCTTTTGAGAACGCAAAATCCATTGGATGTGAGAAACTCATGCCAGGCAAGAAGCGCTCCATGCTCAAATAATCTCCGTTGGCCTTCATGCTCACGGTATAGACCATGTCGCGAGCCCAATCATAAGCAAATAGCTTACCGTCGTAATAACTTGGCAATTTTACCTTCGAATCCTTTGGATAATCCGAGCTGTAATAAACTCCTCCCGCCATGGCGTTACGAGAACCTTTACCTAGTACCGGGAACTCAGGTGAATCACCATATGGATAATAGATAAATGCTTTTTGAGCATTTGGTAAATGCGCCAAACCGGTGTTATGCGGCGAATCGTTTACCGGGGCTTTCGGATTGAATTTAGCCCATGTTGAATCCTTGTTAAAATCACGTTGGTTATAAGGCCGGTTATCCGCCACGAATAAAGGCCAACCGAAATAACCCGCCTCGCGAGCTTGGTTTACTTCATCGTGACCCTTTGAACCGTATTTAGGAGAATCATCCCCCGCATCGGGACCAACCTCACCCCAATACAAGAACCCGTTATGTTGATCTACTGCAATTCGGTACGGATTACGATTACCCATTACATAGATTTCAGGTTTTGTGTGGTACAATCCTTTCGGGAATAAGTTACCTTCTGGAATCGTGTATTTGCCATCGTCTGTTGGCTTAATACGTAAAATCTTTCCACGGTAATCATTCGTGTTCGACGATGTAGCACGTGCATCCCAACCCGAACGTTTGTCACGGTTATCGATGGGGCCATAGCCATTCGAATCAAATGGGTTCGTATCGTCACCAGTGGATAAATACAAATTCCCTACCTTATCCCAAGCGATAGAACCGCCCGTATGGCAACATCCATCCCGTTTAACCGGAACGCGCAACAATACTTTTTCGCTATCCATCACCAAGGTATCCTTGTTATCATCATAGACAAAACGAGAAAGGTGTTGTGCCGTATCTGCTTGGCCCGTTTGTGGAGAATAGAACAAATAAATCCAATGATTTTTGGAGTAGTTCGGGTCAACATTTACCCCCATTAAGCCATATTCAAACTTCGAGAATACGTTTAAGTCAGCCACAACTTTTACTTTCCCTTTCTTAGGATCGTACATCTTTAGCTTTCCTTTTCTTTCTCCATAGAAAATCTTACCTCCATCAGTCAAAGCTAATTCAGTAGGTTCATCTAAGTTTTTATCCAAGATTGTTTTTGTAAAACGGTTGTCTTCCGGAAGCGAACCTGTACGTAAAGGCTTATTAAAATTGATTGCTGGACCTGAAGCTGCCCATTGCAAACCTCCCCAAATATGTTGTAACACTAAAGGCTCATCAAACGTCTCATGCGTATGTCCCCAGTTGGTGTAAAATGCACGCCCACCATCGAATTCGTGGTACCAAGCCATTGGGTGATAATCGCCCATTTTACCGTCTTTGTATGATTTCTCATCCAATGTAACTAGTACTTTAACATCTTTATTGAAGTTTTTGAAATCGTAGAATTCATCCGTACGATCAAAGGTTGTTGGCATGTGAGCTGTCGAGCTATGTGATTTGTCAACCGCCGTAAATGTCCCTTTTTGAACATTGGGGCGCCCTGGGTGGGAAGCAAATTGACCACCGGCTAATTTATTGTACCAAGGCCAGTCATATTCGGTATCTGTCGCTGCATGTACACCAAAATAGGCACCTCCAGCTTGAATGTAACGTTCGAATGCGTTCTGCTGTTGGTCATTTAAGACATTCCCCGTCGTACTCATAAAAACGACCACGCGGTAATTTTTCAGATTTTTTTCCGTGAATACAGCTGGGTTTTCTGTCGTATCTACAGAGAAACCTTTTTCCTTAGCCATTTTAAACAAGGCAATTTGACCTGGTTTAATCGAACTGTGGCGGAAACCTTTGGTTAATGAAAAGACCAAAACTTTTTGACCTTTTAGTGGGTTAGCCTCTTGTGCAAAGGCAATGGAGGTAGATGTAATGCTTAAGATGACAGCAAACATCAGTCGGCCTAAGCCGAACAAATTCTTTTTCATAGTTGATAATTTTAACAATAGGTCTTGCAAGATAGCCTAAATGCCAATTTTATTCATAAATTTCCTCAAATATTTCTACCATGAACAAACTATTTACCGTTTTCGCCCTCCTTTTCGTGAGTACATTCGCCTATGGCCAATCGTGCTGCTTTGTCACCAAAGACGAAATGCAATTAATGGCTTCGAATAAAGCATTCCAACGTTCCCACAAATTACCCAAGCCTTATCATCACGTGAGCCAAGCAGGTGGCGAGATGATTACGTTCGCGACACCGGATGGCCAACAAGCGAATGCTTATTTTATCAAAGCAGCTAAGCCGACCAACTATACCCTTTTCGTTTTCCAAGAATGGTGGGGCTTGAATGATCACATCAAGCGTGAGGCCGAGCATTTTTACACAACCCTAGGAAATGTAAATGTCTTGGCGATCGATATGTATGATGGCAAAGTAGCTACAACCCGCGAAGATGCTGGTAAATACATGGGCGGAGCAAATCCATTGCGTTTGGAAAATATCATCAAAGGAGCCATTGCCTATGCAGGACCTCAAGCGAAAATCGCTACGGTAGGCTGGTGTTTTGGTGGTGGACTTTCCTTGAAAGCATCCATTTTAGCAGGGCCTCAAGCAGCGGCTTGCGTGATGTATTATGGAATGCCGGTCAAAGATGTGGACCAATTAAAAACACTGAATACAGATGTATTGGGATTATTCGCTGGCAAGGAACAATGGATTTCTCCAAAGGTTGTTGCGGAGTTTGAGGCCAATATGAAATTAGCAGGTAAAGGAATTCAAACGAAAATTTTCGATGCCGAACATGCATTTGCGAATCCATCGAATCCGGCTTATGACAAAGCTGCAACAGAAGAAGCCTGGAACATGGCAATAAATTACTTCAAAGCTCGTTTAAAATAACATGCGTAAATATGTTCTCTTATTGATTCTGGGTATGTTTTTCGCGGGACCTGTGTATGAGGCTTCTGCGAATGCAACGGTGATTAACTATGTCAAACCCAAGGTATACAAGAAGAAAAAAGGCTTTCTTTGGGGACTATTCAAAAAGAGGCCCAAAAAGTGTGATTGCCCTAATTTATAATCGGGTTTAACCAAGAGTCTGCTCGAGTGCCTGGTTCCTTACTGGCCAACCAGCGTTTTCGGTCAGCCTCTTGGTTTTCATTTTGGGGTTCACCCACCTCGATATCTGCATCCATAAAGATAACGGTCATGACTTCGCGCATGGTATCGGAATGGTTCCCTGGCGCTGCATGCAAGGTCCATCCCATGTGAAATGTCGCATCTCCGGCAGCCATCGTTTTTTGAGCCACAATCGGAAAACCTTGATCCCGTACATAAGTTGCGATCGTTTCCTCTGATTTGTCTGAGATAGGCATAGGGGGCAATTTCACGCCTTGCGTACCCGAGGCAAAAGTCAACATCCCCATCTCTTCTGTTATATCCACGAGTGGCATCCACATCGTAACGGTTTTCGGATTACTTAATGGCCAATAATATTGATCTTGGTGCCAGGGAGTATGCCCACCTCCCGCTTCTTTAAATAAGGCTTGATCGTGGTATAAGCGAACCTGCTTAACGCCTAATAAATCCGCAGCGATTTGACCAAAGCGTTTTGCCAGGACAAATTCTTTAATCTTTGCATTCTCTTCCCACAAATTCATCATCTGTAAAAACGCTTTCCCGTACGTATCACGTTCCTCCATTGGCTTTTGCTTCTTTCGAAAATCGTCGGCCCATTCCACAATAGCATCCCGATAGGGACTTAATGCTTTTTTAGGCATTAATCCAGACAAATAGATGTGCCCGTCACGCTGAAAATCAGCAACGTGTTTAGCTTGGATGGGATAGGTGGTATGCAACATAAGATTATATTTCATGCAAAATTCTTGAAAATAGATGGCTTTGAACACATCAATCTTAGCAAAAAATAATGCAATTTTACCTGATAACGATTTACCGACTTATTAGTCAGCTAAAATGAAAGCGAGTTTAGAACATTTGGACCCTCAAGAAAACACCTCTTTCCAACTGAAGGAAGTTATTCAAAATCGATTTGATGCCCCATATCATTATCATCCCGCATTTGAGTTGACATTGATTATTTCCGGGGAAGGCAAACGCTTTGTGGGAAATCACATCACGGATTTTCATCCAGGGGATTTAGTTCTACTCGGGTCAAACCTACCGCATTGTTGGCAAAATCACCGCCAAGACTGGCTAAGGGAAACAGAGGATGCCCAACAAGCACAGGCATTAGTCATTCACTTTACGCAAGATTTTTTGGGGGCAGACTTTTTCAATAAACCGGAGTGCAGGGCCATTAAGCAATTATTAGAAAAGTCGCGTGGAGGCTTTGCGATCCAAGGACCTACGCAGGATCGCGTCGTGCGTGAAATGTTGGCACTGAAGGAATTAAATCCATTTGCACGTTTAATGTCCTTATTAAATATTTTACATCTCATCAGTACGTCGGGAGCGGATACGCAAGCGATTGATACGAATGAGGTAAACTACCAACTTTCAAGTACCGACTTGGATCGCATCAACCGTATTTATGCCTATGTGATTGCTAATTATACGCAGGAGGTACATTTAGATGAGGTCGCACACTTAGCCAATATGACAGAAACCGCATTCTGCCGGTATTTTAAAAAGGTAACGAAAAAAACATTTGTGTCCTTGGTGACAGAATTCCGCATCAAACATGCCTGCGAATTATTGCGTTCGAGCAATAAACCGATGGTCGAGATCTGTTTTGAAAGTGGATTTGGGAATCTATCACACTTTAATAAGCAGTTCAAGCAATACATGAACGAAACGCCCTTGCAGTATCGGAAATTAGTTCGGGAATGGGAAGTGGAGTAAACGCTGCCGGGGTCTTCAGACCCCAGCAGCGTTAGCAAAAATCAGCGTTAAAGTGAAAACCACCTAATAAAAAACTGATAATAAACTGATTATTTTTTCGCAGGAAAAAGAAGGCTCAAACCGATGCTCACGCTCAATATTCCAAGAATCACCCCCAGAGAAGCCAAGGTTCCGAAGCCCCACATTTCCAAATAATGGTGCCCAATCATCTTCAATCCGACAAAACTAAGTAACACCCCCAAGCCCATCGGCAAGAAGCGAAACAAGCCCATCAAGCTCGACAAAAAGAAGAATAAAGAACGTAAACCCATCACAGCAAATACGTTGCTGAAAAATACAATATAAGGATCTTTCGAAATCGAAAAAATCGCGGGGATTGAATCCACAGCAAATAATATATCCGTAAAGGCAATCACCACAACAATGACGAAAATGGGTGTAATAAATATTTTACCTGTATTCTTCATGCGCACAAAGAATCGCCCAATCACATTTCGCTTATAAACATTAAAGTATTTAGACAACAGTTTAACAACCGGATGCTCGCCTGGATCTATCGACTCTTCGTGTTCTTTGGAAAATAGAATTTTTACACCCGTGTAGACTAAAAACGCCCCGAACAAATAAATAATCCAATCAAACTTCTGCAATAAAGCTGCACCCAAGAATATAAATATCAAACGTAACAAGATTGCCCCTAAAATACCCCAAACCAAAATCTTCTTATAATAACGCTTCTGAACTCCGAAAGAGTTAAAAATCAATATAAAGACGAATACATTGTCGGCCGACAAAGAATACTCAACCAAGTACCCCGTGATAAATTCCAATGATAAGTTATCCTGAAATACGGCTAATTGGTCAAAATAGGAACCCGTCCCTAAATCAATATGCGGCGCATAAGCTTGTTGGACCGCTTTCAATCCAGCCACATCTTGAATACCATGAACCATCGCCCCATTGTAACCCAAAAACACGTAAAAAATAATCGCCAATAATACCCATGCCCCACTCCAAAAACCCGCTTCCTTAAAACTAACCTCAGCCGCACCTTCCTTTTTGAACACGCCTAAATCCACCAACATGACAGCGATGACAGCCACCGAAAAGACAAGAAAAAATAGCGTTTCACTCATAAATAAGTATTTTTACATTTTGAAGGCACAAAGGTCGTAAAATTTGGCCAATATTATATGTACGAAGGCAAAAAGGTAATCGTCGTAATGCCCGCTTACAAAGCAGCATTGACACTTGAAAAAACTTACAAGGAAATCCCACATGATTGGGTGGATGAAGTCATTTTAGTGGATGACTATAGCCCGGACAATACGGTGGAAGTGGCCCAGCAAATTGGCATTAAACACATCATTCGCCACGACAAAAACAAAGGTTACGGCGGAAACCAAAAATCGTGCTATACGAAAGCATTGGAATTAGGAGGTGACATCGTGATCATGTTGCACCCCGATTATCAATATACACCGATGTTACTTAAAGCCATGATTTCCATCATCGGGAACGGGCTATATCCAGTTGTTTTTGCCTCTCGCATCCTTGGAAAAGGCGCACTTAAAGGTGGCATGCCCATCTACAAATACATTGCAAACCGCATTTTAACCTTGTTCCAAAATATCCTAATCGATCAGAAACTTTCGGAATACCACACGGGCTACCGCGCTTTTTCTAAAGAAGTCTTAGAAGCCGTGAATTTCACGAAATGCGATGACGATTTCGTTTTTGATAATCAAATGATTTTACAAATCTTCTGGAAAGGATTTGAAGTGGGTGAAGTAACATGCCCGACCAAGTACTTTGAAGAAGCTTCATCCATCAATTTCAAACGCAGTTCGATCTATGGCTTAGGTGTCATTTGGTATTCGATCCGTTACCGCCTCGCCAAATGGGGCCTGAAATGGGATTTGATGAATTAATTAAAAGGGCATTGCAATTCAGCAATGCCCTTTCTTTTTATAATCGAATCGAAAGTCCCACTAAGAAATTAAAACCCGCCTGCGGGTAATGAAAATTCTCTGTCGTCAATGCCCCGTCATATAGATAGCTAAACGTATATCCATTCGAGGAATACAAACTATTCAACACATTATTTAGCAATACCGTTGCGCGAATCTTTTTAGTCAACCCATACCCCAAGCGAACATCTTGCGTGAAATAGGCCGGTAAAGCCCGCCCAGCATTGGATGTATTATCCAAATATTGTTGACCCACATACTTACTCAACAAGGACACTTCCACTTTCGCATGCGAATAGGTCAAGGAACTTCCAGCAATCACAGAAGGTGAATAAGCAATATTCGTTTCCCCATGCTTGATGGAAACAATGCTGTAATCTGCATATTCCACAAGTTTTTCCGTAAAATCTTGAATGCGGTTCCGACTAATTGTCGAATTAACTTGCCACGATAAAGCTGCCGACAATTGCATATTCAATGACGCCTCAATTCCCAATCGATAACTCGATGGCGCATTCGTACGTATGGCCTCGCCTACCGAATTTATGGCACCTGTCAAGACCAATTGATCCGTATAATTCATCAAATACCCATTCAATTGATATGAGATTTTCGATTGCCCTCCCTGAAAACCCAATTCTAAATCCCGCAAAAATTCCGGTCGTGGTGTGGTCCCCGGATTATCCACAAAATCTTGTCGGCTGGGCTCTTTGCTCCCAACCGCATAAGACGCATAAACCTTAGCACTCGGCGAAATCTGATGCGTTAGACCAATTTTGGGATTCACAAATTGATAAGGCCATACTTGACTAATGTCCTGCATTTTGTCTGCTGTACCTGCCATTTTGTGCCCCACAGTACGGTATTGCAAATCAACATAAGCATTCCATGCAGAGGCAATAGCCCAATTCGCTTTGGCATACAAATTCAAATCCGTTTTCTGCGACCGACTGCGATACCATTCAAGCCCCGCATACGCCACCGGCTGAATCAACAACCCATAATGCCGACCGACATAACGATTCCATGCTCCTCCAAAAGTCAATTTAATCCGTTGAGATCCTTCATACTTTAAAGCGAAAGTCGACCCGTAGAAATCATTGTCAAGCCATTTTTGGCGTACAACATCTACAATAGGCTTATCACCGATACCATAAGAACTTAACTCCACCGAGGGCTTAAACTCTTCATAATATCCACGTCCATACGTGTAATGAAAATTCCAATCCAAATCCCAGTTAGGCAATATCCGATGATTCGTCAACAACTGCAAATGGTCTTGGGAATAATTATCCGTCTGATTTGCGTAAGTATAATAGTTGTAGGTCCGGCCGCTTGAAAGCAAATTATCCGCCTCCGCTGCCGATAAATAATTCCTGTCAATGTACGCTTGCATATCTGCGCTAGAACCAGAAATTCGAGATTCAGGGGTTCCATACCAGGATTGATAAGTCTTTTCCCTGCCCGTAAAATAATTGAAACGGATGAAAGCGTTTTTAGCAAAATATGCGGCCGACAAATATGCCGATTGTAAGTTGGAAGCTGCCCGATCGATGTAGCCATCCGAAACAATGCGCGACAAACGCCCATCCACGGTAAACTTACCATTCATTAGACCCGTCCCCACTTTCAAGGTGGTTTTCAAGGTTCCAAAAGATCCTCCAGATGCATTCAAGTCGGCATATGCCTTTTCTTCAAAGGTATTCGTTTGCATATTCACCGATCCGCCAAAGGCACCAGCGCCGTTCGTAGATGTACCCACCCCACGCTGAATCTGCACGGAATTAACGGAAGAAGCAAAATCGGGCATATTAACCCAATAGGTCCCTTGCGATTCCGAATCGTTCACCGGAATACCATTAATTGTCACATTCACACGCGTCGCATCGCTACCCCGAATTCGAATACCTGTGTAACCGACCCCAGCGCCCGCATCAGAGGTCGTAACGACGGATGGCGTAAAATTCAACAACATGGGCATGTCTTGGCCCAAATTACTTTTCCCTAACTCTTGAGCAGAAACATTGGTATAAGCCATGGCAGAATTTTCGTCCGCGCGGGTGGCTTTTACGACAACTTCGTCTTGCAAGTAATTTGAACGTTGGAGCAAAATCCGGGCGGCATTTGATGTGGAAACTTCTTGCATTTGATAGCCAACATAAGAAACGGACAGTTTAGTAGCCTTCGTTATGCCCGCCATTGAAAATTGACCTTTAGAATCCGTCAATACGCCTCGTTGGCTTCCTTGAACGCGCACCGAGGCACCCCATAATGGCAAATTCGTTTCGTGATCCAAAACGATCCCTTCGACCTTTTGGCCGAATAACACATGCGTAAATAATAAAAAAAACAGCGTCGTTAGCTTTTTCATGTTTGAAAAGTTTAACAACAGGTAAAGGAGTCAAATCCTGTATGATTTAACAATAACCCTTATTTGCTTGATTTTTTCCGAGTTTTCAGCGCTAAAAACTCGACAAAATCCCTTCGACGGCATTACCCGTATCAGGTTCAATGGGTATAATCTCAGCCTTTTTTAGAGGCACCCCTTTTTGTGGATGCACAAAG
>JACCDI010756604.1_pt1 | contig 12999 bp, 11 predicted proteins | sample 7442791 | NCBI WGS metagenome assembly JACCDI01 (sample SAMN15323434, study PRJNA562643) | freshwater metagenome | isolation source: river surface water | place: USA:Blue River Watershed | collected 2017-08-15
ACTGCAGCTGGCATGGCTACCCAGCACAGGACAAAAACGTACTTTATCTGTTAGCGTCCCCGGATCGGTCGCTGCCAATAGGCGGCGCCGGGGCGGCTGTGGCGGCAGCCAAGGTGAGAGTCGATATCCGCGTGACGGAGAAGCACGGCGGCCAATCAGGAAACTGGCCAGTCGAGTAACAGATCATCGGGGGGGGAGGGCGTCACCCCCGGACTGCGGCGAACCTACGGGCGCAGCCAGGATTATTTCACCCGCTGATTGTCCATCATGATTTGCCGCGCCCTGCACATCGTGCGAGCGATCGCGTCGACCCACGAATCCCCATCGACTGAAAACACATGGGTCTCCCCCTTGCCGCTCGGCTGTCCTTCCTTGTCAGTAAAGAATATCGTCAGCTGGCCGGCACCCTCTTCACAGGCCTGCTGAACCATGAAGGCAGTGCGGGTGCGACTGTTCAACTTGCTGTTGGTCTTTCCCTTGAACATATAGTCAGCGCGATGAGCGAGACCTAGATTGGGCGCCTCGAATCCTGTGATCGAATTTGCGTCGATCAGCAGCAAGGTGTCTTTGGTCTCGCCAACCTGGACCCATTCCACCGGGTTGCCGGTACTTCCGGTGGCACCCCACGCTTGAGGCAGGAGCAAACAAAGCGAGACGACGCAGACTTGACGGAAGAGGCGTCGGGCGACGTCAGCAAAACTCGGTCTCCGAGAAAATAAGGCCATGGTATCGCGTCCTTTTATGATGATTTATGAATCGAGCTGAGCCGACCGACACACGCCTCAGTTCGTCGCTCGAACGACACCGTACTGGCTTGCGGATTTCTTGAACGCGACCGACCCCGACTTGTTGTCGATGATCTTCACCGTCAGAAGCACGCCCTCGCCGGCATTCTGAGCTTTGATATCAAAACTCTTCTGGAGCGGTATTTCCAGTCCCTGTTCCGTTACATGGCCAGCGGAAAAAATATCGCGGGGGGTGTACATCCGATAGTCCGCACCGTTTTTGATTTCGAGCTCAGTTTGCGTGTATTTGCTGACGAAGCAGGCATTCAGCGTAATCAGCGCTGACTCCCCCAACGAGCAAGAGATCACCGCTGTGAAAGGGAATTTCTTTGCATACTCCTCTCGCGCCTTCTTTTGCTCTATGGCGCGGCGCTCTGCATCCCGCGCCTCCTTTTGCTGCCGCTCGGCGCGAACCGCTACTGCAGTCTTTCCCTCTCGCTCACCCGCTTGCTTATCTCGAAGAAAGCCCAGCAGGACTTTGGGATCCTTGCTGTCTGCATAGCCCGACGACCTCATCATGGCCAAAGCAGCAAGCAAGTTCTCTTCAGATGTGATCTGAAATTCGCCCAGACCCTTGACGGTTGTCGCATCAACGCCGATTTTCCTGGCAAAGTCGCTTTGCTTGAAGCTGTCAAAACCGACCGCCTTGGCCCAGCCTTCTGCCAGTTCATTTTTTGAAACGAACGCACCGAGATCATTGTGCTCTTTGCCAGAGTCACGCAGCAGCGCACTGCGCAGCGAATTGACCTCCACTGGCGTACCGACGAAGATATGGCAATCCGATTCCCGGAGCTTCACATAGAAATCATCCAGTGACTTGTACGTCTTGTGGAAATACTTTGTTTGCTCGAACTTCACTTTGGGGCTGGTTTCTTTTACCTTGCGAACCCATTCCTCCGGCAAGTAGCCGGTATAGGCAAACGAATAACCAAGAAGGAAGGGCGTTCCTGCCTCACCCGTATCGATCGCACAAAGTTGAACTTTGTCCCGAGGTTGCGCCAGGATGATGGATCCGAGGGTGGACACGTCTTCCGCACTTGCCGCTTCAGCAAGGGCTTTGACTTTGCTTCGGACCACGTTGTCGGCAGACTGTCTTTTGTCTGCAAGGATCCGCTGCTGCGCAAAAAAGCCTTCCTTGCTAAGAGCACCCAGAATCACGACAGCATGCGGGTTACGCTGAAGGTCCGGCTCGTCCAACAGCGCAGGCAAGGCCTTGCGTTCGATGGCGACCAGTAATGGGGCGCTGATTGCTTTTTGAAAAATGAAATTTCCGCTATCTGTCAAACAATCATCCAGCTTCAACTGGGTTTGGGACACCTGAAAGGTTTTGCCAAGCCATGGCACGACAATCGACGACATGACCTCATTCACCATTTCGAGGTTGACACCCGGGTAGGTGGCTTCATCAGCGATGACACAAAGGCGAGTCTCAGGCAGGTTCCGCGTGGAGGATCTGACGACCAGAACACGCTCTCCTGAAATATTCTTTTTCTCGGCGATGGGTAGTTTTACTGCGATGGCGACGATCACCAGATCCGAATCCATTTCCTTGGCATTTTTCGAGGGGGTCATCAATGGCGGAATGACTTTCTCGATCGGTTCGGCACAGACAGACGACCAGAGAAAAGCTAGTACAAGAATCACACCACCGAGCCCAAGTGCGCGTCGCATCGTCACCTCGCTGAAAATATAGATTTAATACCTAATAATATCGATTATTTTCAGGACTTGCTGGCGCGGGGTTGGATAAGGTCGATATTCGAACCGCAATCTGTTTGAAGCGGTCGTCGTGTTACGGCGAAATCGCTGGGTTTACGAAAGCAGCGATTATCCCCCCACTGCTGAGCCTACACACGGGGCGCTGGCTCACAGACTGCCACACCAAGCGCGCGGCAATCCATGATGCGATGTCAGACAATAAGTCTGCGTCAGAGGGCGACTGATTCCCTACAGGGTCAGTGATTGATCAGCGACGCCGGAAGCCGCAGCACCAATACCACCGCGACCAGCAGGATGCCGGCAAACAGAATCAGGCTGTTCTGCGAATTGCCGGTCAGGTCCGTGATCAATCCCACGACCGATGTACTGACCATGCCGCCGACATTGCCCAGTGAATTGATCAGTGCGAGACCAGCAGCGGCCGCTGCACCACTGAGGAAGGTGGGTGGCACGCTCCAGAACGCTGCCTGCGTGGTGGATGCGGCAGCAGCCGCGATGGTGAGCACCAGCATGGTCAGCGCGAGGCTGTCGAAATGCATCCAGCTCAATGCCAGTCCCACCGCCGTGATGAAGCAGGGCACGGCGGTATGCCAGCGACGCTCGCGCAGACGGTCGGCGCGTGCATTGTTCCAGACCGACACCACGATCGCAGCGGAATACGGAATGGCGGTCAGCCAGCCGATCTGCACCGGGTCGCTGATACCGTGCTGCTTGATCAGCGTCGGCAACCAGAAGATCAGCACATACACCGAGCTGACGATGCAGAAGTAGGCAATGCTCAGCTGCCACACCAGCGGGCTCCTGAATGCACTCATGAAGCCCGAGTGCGCATGGTTGCGCTCGGCTTCCGCGGCGATATCGGCCTCGACCAGCGCGGCCTCCTGTGCATCGAGCCAGCGCGCATCGGACGGTCGATCGGCCAGCATCTTCAGCACCGCAATACCCAGCACGATCGATGGAATGGTCTCGATCAGGAACAGCCACTGCCAGCCCTTCATGCCGGCTGTGCCGGCAAATGACACCAGGATCGCCCCCGACAACGGGCCACCGATCACGCTCGACAGCGGCACTGCCGCCAGCAGCAAGGCCAGCACCCGGCCACGGCGCGCGGACGGGAACCAGCAGGACAGAAAGTACATCACGCCCGGTATGAATCCAGCCTCGGCGACGCCGAGCAGGAAGCGCAGGATGTAGAACTGGATTGGCGTGGTCACGAAGGCCATCGCCGCGCCGATGATGCCCCAGGTGATCATGATGCGCGCGATCCATACCCGCGCACCTATCTTGTGCAGCAAGGCATTGCTCGGTACTTCGAACAGGAAGTAGCCGAGGAAGAAGATACCCGCGCCCATGCCGTACACGGTGTTGCTGAAGCCGAGGTCATCGAGCATGGTCAGCTTTGCAAAGCCGACATTCACGCGGTCAAGGTAGGCAGCGACCAGACACAGGCACAACAGCGGCATGAAGCGCCACATGGCCTTGCGGTAGATCGTGTCGCGCACAGGATCGGTCGCGACAGCGCCGACAGTCAGTTCAGGGGTCATGCTCATTACCGGTCAGGTGGGTTCAGGGACGAGCGCTCTGCAGGTCAGTACGCATACTTCGCGACAGCCGCCTCATCCCATTCGATGCCGTTGCCCGGCCGATCGGGCACGATCGCATGGCCGTCGACGACCTCGAAGGGTTGCGCAATGATGGGGTTGCCCCAGTCGCGGTATTCCAGCCAGTCGGCTGATTCGGATGCCCGCAGCAGGTGCGCGGACACTTCCGGGTACAAGTGGCTCGACAAGGGCAGCCCGGCCGCGCCGGCAATGGCGGCGGCGCGCATCCAGCCGGTGACACCGCCAATACGCATCAGGTCCGGCATGTACAGATCGGCCGCCTTCGCCTGCACCGCGTCGTAGAACGAACGCGGGCCATAGATGTTCTCGCCGATCGACACCGGCGTCTTCAGCTCGGCCGCCAGTTGCGCGCTCTGCGCATAGTTGTCGAACACGACCGGCTCTTCGAACCAGTACAAGCCCGCGTCATCGAGTGCATGCAGGCGCCAGATCGCTTCCTGTATTGTCTGGCCCTGGTTGAAGTCGCACATCAGCTGTATGTCATTGCCGATCGCGCCACGCACCAGCTCCAGTGCCTTCAGGTCGTCAGCGATTTTCGCGCGGCCAAGGCGGATCTTGATCGCGCTGAAGTTGCCCTCGGCGACCAGCTCTTCGGCTTCCTTCGCGAGTTTGTCCAGGGGCAGCAGCCACAGGCCGTTGGTGTTGTAGGTGCGGATCTTGCCGACCGTGCCGCCCAGCAGTTCGGCCAGCGGCAGGCCGGCGGCCTTCGCGAGCGCATCCCAGATCGCCATGTCGAGGCCGGCGGCGGCAATCATGCTGACGCCTTGCCGCCCCAGCAGGTGCAGCGAGCCGATCACATCGCGGAACATGTCCAGTGGCGCCAGCTGCCGACCCTTGAACTTCTCGGCCATGTCTTCGATTGCAGGCCCGATGTAGCGGATCGCATTCTTCAGGTAGGGCTCAAGATAGGCGCGGCCAACGATGCCTTCTTTCGTGTGGACGTCGATCAGGATGAATGGCCATTCCGGATAGGTGCCGACCTTGGCGACGATGGGGCGGCGCATCGGGATCGACACGGCACGAATCGAGACGCTGTCGAAGGTGAGTTTTTGCATTGCTTTCATCTGAACAAACCTTTGCTTTTCAAGTGCTCAAAGGGTACAGGATCAGCGGGTTTTCCAGCTTCGGATACGAAAAAGCAGGGGTTTACGAGCGCCGCATGAGAAGTCCCAGAGCCGGGCTACTCATGGCAAAGGTCTGTCCGGCATGCCAGCGCGGGAGCACCGGACAAGGAGAGGAAGGACTTACCTGACCGGCAAGCTGAACTGCAGCATCGCGCCGTTCAGGCCAAGGAAATTCAGCTGCACCGTGTACTTGTTCTCGAATTCCCAGCCAACGGCGGGAATGATGGCCGGCGAAAAACCGTTGTGGTTGAACGGTACCTTGTCCTCATACGGCTTGCGATAGCCATACAAGAGGCCAGCAGTCCATTTCACATACAACTGCGACTGGCCGAGCAGGTCACGATAGGTCTGGCCCCACGGATACAGGTAGACCGTAGGCTGGCCAAAGGAATTGCTGAAAAAAGCAGCGCCGGCCAGCGACTGGTCGGCACGTTCGCGCTCAACGCCCACCAGCCATACATGCTTGTGATTCGGGCTCGGGTGGAAATGCTGCGCATACGGCGATACCAGGAAGCTGTACTGATCGCCTTCTTTCTTGCTGAGGTTGAATCCGTCACCCCAGTCATACGCAGAGGCCGACGAGGCTGCCAACAGACTCAACATGGCGAGCGCGGCACGCACGGGCGAACGCGAGATGAAGAACTTCAACATGGGAACCCTGAGGATGACGGTGCGAAAACAGAAAGTGCGAAAACAGAAACAACTGATGACAAAATCGAACGCCGCGAACAGTAACATTTATTAATGTCAACTTCAACTAAAATGCCGGCAACTGCTCTGTAACTTGAATGAACATGCCGAGACGCGACAGCGACCGGCCTCGATCTCGATGACTTCCCTCTCCCCAGTTTCACGCTCGACCCGGTTCTCGCCACGCCAGCAGTTCTACACCGTACTGGCCCTGACCACCGTTCTGAAAATCTGGCTGGCCATCGCGATTCCGTTCATTGGCGACGAGGCGTATTTCTACCAATGGGGCGTGCATGTCGACTGGGGCGGCTTCTATGACCATCCGCCGATGGCGGGCTGGTGGCTGTGGGCCTTGCAGCAACTGTCGTCTCACCCGTTGGTGCTGAGGCTGCCGGCGATTGCGCTGTGGATAGCGATCACCTTCGGCATGATGGACTTGCTGCCACGATTGCAACCGCAAGCGTCTGAGCGTCGCTGGCTGCTCGGCAGCCTGTTCCTGTTGCTGCCCTTCAGTTGGGGGCTGAACCTGATCACGACGGACACACCGCTGATCCTGTTTCTGTTCTTCTCCGGCTATGCCTTCCTGCGCGCAGAACTGGCGAACGACTATCGCTGGTATGCGGCAGCCGGCGTGCTACTGGGGCTGGCACTGCTGTCGAAATACTTCGCCGGCCTGCTCGCGATTGCGTATGCCGTCTATCTGCTGACACGACGCGGCGGCCTGCCGCGACTGCTGGTAGTGGCTCTGTGCGCGCTGCCTTTCATGCTGCTGAACCTGGCATGGAATGCGGAGCACTGCTGGAACAACATCCTGTTCAACCTGATGAACCGTAATCAGGGTTCGCATTTCTCACTGACTACGACGGCGATCTATCTGGTGATGATGGTCTACCTCGTCACGCCTTGGACTGGCTGGCAGCTACTGACCTCACGCGGCTGGCGCGCGCAGTGGCGGCTGGTTGCGCTGTTCGCGGTGCCCTTTGTGCTGTTCCTGCTGCTGTCGTTCTGGAAGAACATCGGGCTGCACTGGGTGCTGGCCTTTCTGCCCTTCGTGTATCTGCTCGCTGGCTTGCTGCTGCCCGACGAGCAACTGGCCGGCAGCAGGCGCTGGGTGCTGTGGCTGGGCCTGCCGCATCTGCTGGCACTGGCAGTGATTGCGCACTGGCCGACCGAGAATTTCGGTGAAGGTCGCATGCGGGCCGAGATGGTGATCCATCGCGAAGCACCGGCCCTGGTCGCCACACTGGAAAAGGACTTGCCTGCGGATGGCGTGCTGATGACGAACTCGTACAGCTCCGCATCCCTGCTCGCGTATCACGCGCAGCATTACCTGCCGGTGTATGGCATGGGCAGCTTCCATGCGCGTTTCGACGACAACCTGACCAACTTCCGCGATCTCGATGGCAAGGCGATCCGCGTATTCAGCACGCGCCCCATCGATGGCAGCACGATGACGCCCTACTTCGACAAAGTCGACATCCGTGAATTGAAGTTCAATGGTGCGACCTGGTACGTCGCCGATGGCACGGGCTTCCGCTTCGAGCCGTATTTCGACACGGTGATCAAGGCGATCGCAGCGCGCTATTACCGCGTGCCCTCATGGCTGCCGCTGAAGGGCTGCCAGTTTCTCGAACAATACGACCTGATGCCTCGCTGAAGTGCGGATGCAAGCTATTTGAATGAATACTTCTTGTGCCCGAGATAGCTGGTGAACACCGGCACCATGATGCCCACCGCATGCGCGAGCTCGGGCACATGGCGGGTCAGCCCGGCCAGCGGCAGCAGGTAGTACAGAACCATGCTGATGCCCCAGGTCTGCAATACCGCGACCAGGTTCACCAGTGCGAAGATGGCCGCACTCTTCTGCACTGACTGGCTACCGTCGCGGAATACGAAGGCACGTGCCAGCAGGAAGGCGGTAAGCATGCCGGTCAGGTAGGCGAATACGACGGACGTCGAGAAATCCAGCCAACGGTTGTACAGGATGCGCGAGCCGAAATTCACACAGGCCGCAAAGCCGCCGGTCATCAGGAAGATGACGAACTGGCGTGACATGAAGTGCCTGATCATGACTGCGCTCCGTGCAGAGGCGCCGCTGAAGCCTCTCTGGCCATCTTGCGGCCGAAGCCTATGCTCTCCGAGATGCCGCGATCTTCCGGGTAGTAATACGACGTGTCGGCCACCCACAGGCCCTGCACCGGCAATGCGACCGGCGGCAAGCGGTCCAGATAGCCGGGCTCGCAGATCGGTTGCGCATGCCGGTAGCGGCTGGCGCGGATATCGATGAAGTCTTCATCCGTCAGCGCCGGATTGATGGTCTGCAGATAGCGCTTCACCTTGCCGATGAACACCTCGTCGGACTCGGCGAATTTCGGATGCTCGCCCGGCATGTAGAACGGCACATAGACGATCGCATGCTCGAGCGGCCGCAGGTTCGAATACTCGACCAGCCCCGGAATATCCATGTCCGGGTCATTCACGTTCAGCCAGAAGTTGGGCGACAGCGGCTTTTTCAGCTTCGCGATCACACAGACCACGGCGATGTTATGCAGCGACGTGAATTTCTGCATCACGTCCGCAGGCAGGTCCGGTATCACGCGCGGCACGTACGGCAGCGGTATCGTGCTGATCACTTTGTCGTAGTGATCGACGCCGTCCCCGGTCTGCACACCGGTCACGCGGCCTGCCTCGATCAGCACGCGCTGCACCGGCGTCTTCAGCCGGAAGCTGCCGCCGTGCTTTTCAATATCGGCCTTCAGCGCGTCGAGCAAGGTCGACGAGCCGCCGTCCAGGTAGCCGAGCTTCTCGCGGAACAGGTCATAGCGCGAACGGCCGATGCGACGGATGCGGCTCCAGATCCAGGCCGCCGACAGGTTGTTGGAATAATCGTAGAACTTGTAGTCGAACAGCCGGCGCCACAGCACTTCCCAGGCCTCGGCACCGACCCAGCGCTTGATCCAGCCGGTGGCCTCGACATGGTCGAGCGGCTTCCAGTCATTGCGCTTGGTGCACAAGAATGCATGCAGGCCATAGCGGAATTTCGCGATCAGGCTCAGTCCCCGGAAGCCGAGCAGCGCGAACGGATTGCCCCAGGGCTGCATGCGCTTCTGGTACCAGTAACCCATCTTTGTCTCGACCCAGTGCATCTTGCCGGCGATGCCCAACTCATCGAGCACCTGCAGGAAGGCGACGTCGGATGTGCAGTGAAAGTGATAGTAGCGCTCGATCTGCAAGCCATTGAAATCGAAGCAGGCGGTCATGCCGCCAACACGATCGTCGGCTTCGTAGACCACCGGCTGATGACCATCGCGTGCGAGCTGATACGCAACGGCCAGTCCCATCGGCCCGGCGCCGAGCACGGCGATGCGCTGACTTTCCTTGTTCGTATTCACTGCAGCATTCATGCGCTTGTCGGGATAGAGGGCATCAGAATTCCAGCACGACCCGGCTGTACTGCGGATGGCGGAAGGTTTCATTGATGGCTTCGGCAAACGGCGTGCAGCGCACGCCGAAGATGCCGGGCCAGTCGATCACTTCGAATTCGTCTTTCGCGACCAGCGCTGCCAGCTGCTGCGTGGTGAACGGCGGGTTGCGGTCGAACCGTCCCCACAGCCATAGCAGCGCATGAAACAGGCTGTACGGTATCTTCACAATCAGCGCCGATGCGCCGGTCGCGCGCCTGATCTCACGGATGATGTCGATGTAATCGATTTTCTCGTGGCCGGAGATGTTGAAGACACCATCCGGGATGCGGCGCTCGATACAGCTGATGATGATGTTGCAGAAGTCGCCCACATACAGAGGCTGGCGCATGTATTTGCCATGGCCCGGCACCGGGAACACCGGCAGCTTCTGCATGAAGCGCGACAGCCAGCCCAGGTGCTTGCGGTCGAACCAGCCATACATCAATGTCGGCCGCAGCACCGGGCAGCGTATGCCGCTGTCCAGCACCAGTTGTTCCTGCACCTTCTTTGAATTCGTGTAGAAGTCATCGGCCACCGATTCCACCACCGATGAACTGATGTGGACCAGGTAATCGACCTTGCCCTCACGGATCGCATTCAGGATATTCAGCGTGGACGTGACATTGTTGCGTTCGAAGTCTTCATACACCGGGCCCCCGATCTGCGCCTGCAGCATCACCACTGCACCGGCCTCGCTGAAATGCCGCGCCCAGTCGCCGGGCTCGGCGAGGTCTGCATATTCGGCAACGATGTCCGGGTGCATGCGGCGCAATATCTCGAGGTTCGCGCGATGCTTGTCCAGCACGACCAGATTGCGGTAGCCGCGCTCCTTCAGCCGTGCGACCAGATTCTGGCCGACCAGTCCGGCGCCGCCGGGGAGAATGATCTTCTGCTCTTTCATCGGCCTGATGCTCAGATTGCGTTTAGATATCCAGCTTGTTGAAGACGAAGCGCGGCAGGTGCCGAATGATCATCATGATCAGCCACCATTTGGCTGGCGTGTAGATCACCGGCTTGCCGGCTGCGATGCCATCGACAATATTCTGCGCCACCTGCTCGACCGGAGCGAGGCTGCCGGGCGGCATGTGCGCTGTCATTGGCGTCATGGTGGGCCCGGGCTTGATCAGTACCGGCTTCAATGCGCTGCCGGCAAAGCGATGCTGCATGCCTTGCATGTAGCGATCGACCATGCCTTTCGCAGCACCGTACACATAGTTCTTCTTGCGGCCGCGGTCGCCCGATACCGAGCCGATCACCGCGATGGTGCCGCCGGCAGCGTCCATCTGCATCGCAAAGGCTTCCGCGAACAGCACCGGCGATACGCCATTGAGCTGCAGCGAATCGCGCGCGGCATCGAGATCGCTCTCGCAGTCCGGCTGCGGCCGCAGCCGGCCATGCGCGACCAGCACGATATCGATCTTCGCAGCCGCCTGCAGCTTCGCAGCCAGCGCCGTGATCGCGGCCGGGTCATGGAAATCGGCCTCGAGCACTTCGGCACTGCTGCCGGGGCTGCGCACTTTCAGGTCGTCGGCCACGCGCTGCACACGCGCGTGGTCGCGGCCAACCAGAACGAAGTCGGTCGGCTGCTTCGCCCACAGACGGGCGCAGTGCTCGGCGATATGCGAGCTGGCGCCGATGATGACGATGCGTTGCCGTTTCATCGCAGGGTTCCGATCATGGTCAGTACAGACAATGTGTCAAAGTGTATGTCAGCAAGCGATCAATCTCGACCACGTCATCGACCCATCAGCCGGCGTGACATTGCCGAGCTGATGCCCGGATCTCGATGCGGCAAAAATTCTGCCAGCCTCGGATAGCCGGCCTCGAACAGCTCGCGCGGCATCCGTGCGTCCTTGGCCGGGTACAGCCGACCACCGCCTTCGCGCACGATCGCGTCCAGCGACGCAAACAGCTTCAGCGTGCGCTCGCCCTCGTTCGGGAAATCCAGCGCCAGTGTCACGCCCGGCGTCGCGAAGCTCAGCATGCCCACCGATGCGCGCTGCCCGAAGGTCTTCAGCACCGCAAGGAAAGACCCCATGCCGGCCGCCGCGATCGCATCCAGCAGCGAACGGATGCCATCACGCCCGGTCGCGAATGGCAGCACGCACTGGTACTGGTAGAAGCCGCGCGGCCCATAGATGCGGTTCCAGTCCATCAGCGCATCGAGCGGATGATGGAAGCTTTCATAGTGCTGCACGCTGGTCGCGCGCCGGCCCTTGCTCGCGTAGTACAGCGCGTTGAAAGGCCGAAGCGACAGCCGGTTCACCAGTGATACCGGCGGCACCAGCGGCACGCGACGCTCGGCACGCGGCGCTGGCGGGGCTCGGTCAACATCGGCAGCATCGGCAGGATTTGCGCGCATGAAGATGCCGCGCCCTTCACGGTGCAGGCAATCGATCCATGACACCGTATGCTCCCAACCGGCTTCGGATGCATCGGCCAGCTCGAAGAATTCATGCAGATCGCGGTAGGGCAAGGTCTCGACTGTCAGCCAGGGCCCGGGCACACGCTTGAGCTGCAGTTCGGCATCGACGATCACGCCCGTCAGCCCGAGGCCGCCGACCGTCGCCGCGAACATGGGCTCGCCGGGCGCGCACTCCCGCACGCTGCCATCGGTGCGAACCAGCGTGAAGCGGCGCAGATGGTCGCCGAAGCTGCCGGCCACATGATGGTTCTTGCCATGCACATCGTTCGCGATCGCGCCGCCGACCGTGACGAATTGCGTGCCCGGCACCACCGGCAGCGACCAGCCGCGCGGCACGCACAGCCTTTGAATGTCGCGCAGGCTGACACCGGCCTCGCAATGCAGGATGCCGGTCGTGTCATCAAAGGCCAGGTAATGATCGAGCGCCGCCGTCTGCCACAACAGCCCACCCGGGTTCAGGCAGACATCGCCATAGCTGCGTCCCAGCCCGTACGCCAATCCGGGACGCGCAGCCGATGCGGCGGCCAGTTGTGCCGGTACCTGTGCGCGATCGGACAAGCTTTGCGTGTCATGCTGCGGGGCTTCGAGCCGGCCCCACGACTGCACCGCTACCACGCCCAGCCTCGCGAGCCTATGGCCAGCACCAGCAGGAAAGCGGCGCCCGCCAGCAGGCTGGCCTTGTCGCGCACCGCAAACAGCAAGGGATCATCATGCATCTGGCCACGATGCGCCTTCAGCCACACCCAGCTGATCCAGAACAGCATCACGGGCACCGCGCACCACATGAATTGCGGCGAACGATAGAGCTTCAGCACCTGCTCACTGTTCAGGTACAGCGCCAGCACCAGCACCGATGCATAGCCGGAAGTCACACCGAGGTTCTGTACCAGCGGCGCATCCGAGGTCAGGTAGCCACGGCCATGCGCACGTTCGCTGCCCGCCTGCGCCTGCACGTCCAGTTCCGCGTAGCGCTTCACGAAGGCCAGCGACAGGAACAGGAACACCGCAAACGCCAGCAGCCAGAATGACAGCGGTATGCCGGCCGCCTCGGCACCGGCAATGATGCGCAGCGTGTACAGCATGGCCAGCACCAGGCAATCGACGATCACCAGCCGCTTCAGTCCCCACGAATAGGCGCAGGTCAACACGAAATACAAACCCAGCCATGCA